>Ga0209517_10003009_pt1 | contig 23176 bp, 22 predicted proteins | sample PeaSoiMetSII2010_FD_187695 | JGI IMG/M metagenome (GOLD analysis project Ga0209517, IMG submission 187695) | Peat soil microbial communities from Weissenstadt, Germany - SII-2010 (SPAdes) (version 2) | ecosystem: Environmental > Terrestrial > Soil > Wetlands > Peat | place: Germany...
GTTGGCAATCTGTGCGGTCATCTTCTCCTGAATCTGCAGTCGTTTGGCATAGACTTCGACGACCCGGGCGAGCTTGCTGATGCCAACTACCCGACCCCTCGGAATGTACGCCACCCAGACCCGCCCGATGATCGGCGCTAGGTGATGCTCGCAGTGGCTCTCGAAGCGGATGCCGCGGAGCACAATCATTTCGTCATAACCCTCGATTTCCTCGAAGGTTTTCTGCAGAATCAATGCGGGATCTTGGCCGTACCCTGCGAAATACTCCTCAAAGGCTCGGGCGACGCGAGCAGGCGTGTCGACTAAGCCGTCGCGATCCGGATCATCGCCCGTCCAACGAATGATGGTTCTGAACGCACTTTCGACTTCGGCTCTATCGGGCTTATTGGTCTCGATGCGCTTCAAGACTCTCCCGTGTTCCAACACACGCACAATTGAAGACATCGACATGCTCCTGGTTATTAAACAAAAGACAAGCGCTGATCAAGCCGATGGGCTACGGGGGCACTCCTTCCGCAAATGATTGGCGCGAACGTGCCTTTGGGTGGGCAGCGATTCGCTCCAATTAGGAAGCAAGTGCTGTCTCCACACGACCTGGCTCTTGGCAATTGACTGATCCAAGCAGGCGTGGAGCGTGCAATAAAAAGGATAGCCGGTTTGGTCGCCGACCGTGCGGGCCAGCCAACTCGATAGCTCGACAGTGGCACGGAAGTAGGCAGGTTTGCGATAGGTAGAGAGGTTACTTCCTGCAGAACCTCGTCAGCGTCGGTAGCACCGTCCTTGAGCATGGCACGCGCGACGCGAAGAGGTTCGTCGCTGTGGCGACGCAGCAAAGTTTCGAACGCGATCTCGTCGCAAATAGCGACGCGGCGCCGGAGATCGTGATCGCCGACCCAAAACCCTGAACAGAGTGGCAATGAGGACATGACAGCCTCCGCGAAGGACACTCTTATTAGATGTCCGAGCCACTACTGGCGTTCCGGCCTGCGGTATCACCCTGCGCATGTCAGTCGCCTGCTGCACGGCTTGGGGTTCTCATGCCGTCTGCGATACCTTCCACGCCCACAAGGGCAAACTCGTCAACTGATACGTCCTCCTGGGGCGCTCGAGTTCGGAGAGCATTGCGAAATCAGCCGAAAGGCGGCCGCTCGGATTTCCGGTCAGAACGGAACAGCGCGGAGCATGCTCCCTACACGGCTACCGTTCTGGGTCTTTGATGTCCCTCAGGACATTGCTCGCACGTCGACCGGAATTGCCGCGAGCCGGCGCAAGAGCGCGCGGCGACGCGCAAGCGGCCACCAGTCATAGAGCAGTATCTCCATAGGGCGCCACATGGCCACCCAGCCGAGAATAAGAAGACCCTCGTCCACGATCGCCCTGTCGACAAGTAACCGTTGGCCCACGAGTGCGCGGCGCAGCGCAAGGCACGCCATCAAAAATGCAATGCCGATCGCAAGGCTCACCGCGCCGTAGCGCAGCAGCCGGAGAAGATCGGCGCGCAACTGGCGTTCGCGGTACGCAAAGTAGTTATGGACCGCGTCCGGGAGTGTACGCGCAGGGTCGCTCGCCGCCTCGGTTACGGGAAGATGCACGACCAGGCGCAACCGCCGACGGGTGCCTGCTTCCTGACACGCCTCCAGCAGATACCGCTCGGCACTGTCGTCGAGATCCTTCTCGCGGAACGGCGCCGGATCGAGCGTGTGGAATAGCTGACGCACTTCACGCAGCCGAATTTCGATCAAAGTGTCCTCGCCTTCGCGTCGATACACGGACACCCGGGCTTCGGCAGGCTTCTTCATTGGGCAACGCGGCCGAGCGATGTGAGCGTCCCGGCACCGGGACAGATTTCGCCCTCATCGACCTCGCTTCCTCGGATCGTCTCAGCCACTCTAGACAAGTAGTCCCGCGCAATGCATGCGTAGATGCCACAATGCCAGAGCTGCTGCGAGTTTCCGCGTGCGGTGACAATTACCTATCGACAACGCGAATGCACCAGCCCGAGGTTTCCATTGAGCAGCACGCGCGAGCAGGATTTGCACCGGGGCTCAGCTCCGAGAAGTCCGACGCTTAGACACGCCACGCCTCACCGGGCCTTCTTCACCGGGTGTCCAGGGTCGCCCGAGGCGCGTCTCGATGTACGCGCGAATCATGCGTCGCACGACCTGTGAGGGGGTCAGGTCCTCCTGGGCACAGAGCCGCTCGAGCACCGCTTTCTTGCGCGGATCGATCAGGATCGTCAGGCGAGCGGTGCGCTCTTCGAGCTGCACGACCTTGGGGCTCTTCATTTACATGTGTATTACATCGTAGGATAATAAAAGAATAATCCGAGTGGAATGATCGCGCAACGACCTTGCATCGCGGTCCGTCGGCAGGTTCCTTGCGCCAGCTCGGATCGCGATCAATGGATTGCCAGGGCCGGCCCCTTAAGGTCAGCTGCGAGAGAAGCGAATTGAGCCATTCGGTGCCGGATCGGTGATGTCGCTCGCGAGCCATTACTGCTTGAGTCAACTGGCGGCGAGCGGTGTTGGACTATTGCTCGCGCTTGCGCCGATCGGAATTTTCGCCGGGCGCCGCCCGCTTGGGAGCCGGCTCACCTACGCGGCCTGCATGCTGATCTGTTCGGGGCTCGCTGGCGTTGCGCTCATGGCCCTGCTCACACCGGGTCCGAGGCTCGAGTCCATCCAGATTCCTCTAGGGCTGCCACTCGGCCAAACCCTCCTGGGGTTCGATCCGTTGAGCGCCGCGTTCGCCGTCATTATCAATGTGACGACCGCCATCATAAGTGGGTACGCGATCGGCTACGGGGCACACGCCCGCGAGCCGCTGCGGATTGTGCCCTTCTACCCGGCATTTATCGCCGGCATGAATCTGGTGCTGTTGGCACAAGACGCGTTTTCATTTCTGGTCGGCTGGGAATTTATGTCGCTCGCGTCCTGGGCACTCGTGATTAGCGAACACGATTCAGCGGCGAACCGGCGTGCAGCGCTCGTGTACCTCATCATGGCGACCGGGGGAGCGCTGGCATTGTTGCTCGCGTTCGGCCTTCTCGCCGGTCCCGAGGGCGGTTACGCGTTCGATCAGATCCGACGGGTTGCTTCCTCCGGCGTCGGCTCGATCGTTCTGATCCTCGCACTGGTCGGTGCGGGATCCAAGGCCGGTCTCGTTCCGCTGCACGCATGGCTGCCGCTCGCGCACCCTGCAGCGCCGAGCCACGTCTCGGCATTGATGAGCGGAGTCATGACGAAGGTTGCCGTGTACGGATTCGTGCGGCTCGTCTTCGACCTGTCCGGTCCGCCGTTATGGTGGTGGAGCATTCCGGTGCTACTCGCGGCCGGTATCACGGCTCTGCTCGGTGTTCTTTACGCATTGATGGAACACGATTTGAAGCGCCTGCTCGCATATCATACGGTCGAAAACATCGGAATTATCTTCATCGGTCTGGGTCTGTCGCTCGCGTTCAAGGCGAGCGCCCTGGGCACGGCGGCCGCACTGGCTCTCGTGGCGGCGATCTTTCACGTGTTCAACCATTCACTTTTCAAGAGTTTGCTGTTCCTCGGTTCCGGCGCCGTTCTCAACGCGACCGGGGAACGGGATATGGAACACCTGGGCGGGCTGATCCACCGGATGCCCGTGACGGCGGTCGCATTCCTCGCCGGATGCATCGCCATTTCTGCACTCCCGCCATTCAACGGCTTCGTGTCCGAGTGGCTCACGTTCCAGGCCATTCTCCTGAGCCCGCAACTGCCACAGTGGGTCCCGAGGCTTCTGGTTCCCGCAATCGGCGCCACACTCGCCTGTTCGGCGGCGCTTGCAGCGGCGTGCTTCGTCAAAGCGTTCGGAATGACGTTCCTGGGCCGCCCACGGTCCGGCATTGCAACAGCTGCGCGCGAGACAGATCGCTGGTCGCGAAGCGCCATGCTGATATTCGCGGCGTTGTGCCTGCTCGTCGGGGTACTGCCGGGCTTCGTCATCGATAGCATCAGCCCCGTCACACAGATGGCTGTCGGGGCGCAGCTTACGCCGCAGTCGGCGCTGCCCTGGTTTCGAATCATTCCAATCAACCCCGGACGTAGTGCCTACGACGGTCTGCTCCTATTTGTCATGATCCTGATCGCCACCGCCGCGACGGCCTTTATCGTACGCCGGTTTGCCTCGCATGCCTTGCGGCGCTCCCCGGCGTGGGACTGCGGATTCCCAGACGCGAGCCCCGCGACGCAGTACACCGCCGGCAGCTTCGCGCAGCCCATTCGGCGAGTGTTCGGAAGCGTCGTATTTCGCGCACGCGAACACGTTACCATGCCGAAGCCCGGGGATACCGCCGTGGCCAAGCTGCGCCTCGATCTTCACGATTCGGTCTGGGAGGCACTCTACCTGCCCGTGATCCATTCCGTCGAGGCGACGACTGATCGCCTCAATAAGTTGCAATTCCTGACCATCCGCAACTACCTCACCCTCGTATTTGCAGCGTTGGTATTGCTGCTAATCATTGTCGGGACCCTGCAATGATTCAGGACTGGCTCACGCAACTGTCGCAAGTCGCCCTGGTGCTCGGGCTCGCGCCGCTCCTGTCCGGAGTGACGCGCAAGATCAGAGCACGGCTTCTGCGCCGGCGGGGTCCGTCAGTCGTTCAGCCGTACCGTGACCTCCTGAAACTGATCCATAAGGAGGCGGTGGTTGCCGAGAATGCATCGTGGCTGTTTCGCTCCGCGCCTTACGCCATCTTTGCCACCACCTGGGTCGCCGCGACGTTGGTACCCACATTCGCCACTGGCCTCACGTTGAGCGGGGCTGCCGACCTAATCGTAATCGTCGCGCTCCTCGGTACCGCACGCTTTCTGCTCGCGCTCGCCGCGCTCGATGTGGGCACGAGCTTTGGCGGCATCGGCTCGAGCCGTGAGATGATGTTCGCGTCGCTGGCGGAGCCCGCGATGCTGATGGCCGTTTTTACACTCTCGCTCTTTGCGGGATCCACCCAGCTCTCGTCGATCTCCACTTTCATGCTGGGACCGAACGCCGGCCTCAGCATTTCGATCGCACTTGCGCTGATTGCCCTCATCATCGTGACGATCGGGGAAAATGCGCGAATCCCGGTTGATAACCCCGCCACTCACCTCGAGCTGACGATGGTGCACGAGGCAATGATTCTCGAATATTCCGGCCGGCATCTAGCTGTGATCGAGGCGGCCGCGTCAATGAAGCTACTGCTGTACCTTTCGCTGATCGCATGCGTGTTTGTTCCGTGGGGAACGGCCGCGGCGGGCGCCGGAGTGCTTGCGTATGCGGTCGGACTGGGCGCCTATGCAGCCAAGCTGGCTGCGTTCGCGTTCCTCCTGGTTCTGTTCGAGACGGCCGTCGCCAAAATGCGGGTGTTTCGGGTGCCCGAGTTTCTGGGGGTGGCGCTCATGCTCGGTCTGCTCGGAACGATCCTGCTGTTCGTCTCGAGAGTACCGCGGTGAGCCCGCTCGATAGCGATATTGCTCATCTGCTCGCGGGCTCCATGGTCCTCGTGAGTTTCCTGCTCCTCTATCAGGACCGGATGTTCGCGCTGCTCAATTTCTTTGCCATTCACGCCTGCGTGCTAGCGTGCTCGGTTGGCTGGCAGGCCTACATGCAGCGCGCGCCGCATCTGTTCATCACCGCGCTGATCGCTCTGCTGTTCAAAGGCGTGATCATTCCAGTCGCCTTGCATCGAATCGTCGTGCGTCTCGGCATTCATCGGACGATCGAGAACGTCGTGAGCATCGGGCCGACTATGCTATTCGGCATCGCGTTGGTGGGGCTATCGATCGTCGTGATGTTGCCGGTGACGCAATCCGCAGGCGCGTTCGTGCGGGAGGATCTGGCCTTCGCGCTGTCAGTCGTGCTGCTTGGATTCCTGATGATGGTCACGCGTCGCAACGCCGTGAGCCAGGTGATCGGATTCATGTCGCTCGAGAACGGCTTGGTACTCGCCGCAACCGGCGCCCGCGGAATGCCGCTCGTCGTGGAGATCAGCGTGGGGTTCTCCGTCCTCATCGCATTCTTCGTCGTCGGCATTTTCTTGTTCCGCATCCGCGAACGATTCGACACGGTCGATCTGCAGGCGCTCGACATGTCGCGAGGCGAATAAGCGTGAGCGTGTCGGTCGGTACGGCAGCCCTAACGGGACTCCTCGGCATCCCCTCTCTCGGCGCTCTGCTCCTGGTGGCGATCCCCAGCTACCGAGTCGCGGCGCCTCTCAATGTGATCCTGTGCGCGCTCACGCTTGTGAGCGCCGGCTCACTTTACTCGCACCGGCCAGAGCCATCGCTCTATCTGCTGGTCGATGACGTCAACACGGTCTTCCTTATCGTCGGCGCACTAGTGGGCTTCACGACCAGCGTCTTCAGCGCTGGGTACATCGCGCACGAGTTGCAGACCCGTCGCCTCAGATCACGGGATTTGCGCTTCTATCACGCAATGTATCAGCTGCTGATGTTTGCAATGAATCTCGCGCTGGTATCGAACAACATCGGACTCATGTGGGTGGCCATAGAGCTGGCCACGCTCACCACCGTGGTGATGGTGGGCATCTACCGCACCAGCGCGGCGCTGGAAGCCGCCTGGAAGTACTTCATTCTGGGCTCGGTGGGCATCGCCCTAGCCCTCTTTGGCACGATCCTCGTCTACCTCGCAGCCGAGGAACGCCTCGGCCAGGGCATCAAGGCGATGGCCTGGGACCATCTGGCAGCCAGCTCCGCCGGTTTCGATCCCGCCCTTCTCAACCTGTCGTTCGTATTTCTGCTGCTCGGCTACGGCACCAAAGTGGGCCTAGTTCCGGTGCATGCATGGCTTCCGGATGCGCACGCGGAAGGCCCTACGCCGATCTCCGCCGTGCTGTCTGGTTTGCTTCTCAACGTGGCGCTGTTCGCGCTGCTGCGCTTCAAGATGATCATGACCGGCAATTCTGCCGTCATCTCCCCTGGCCCGATGATGGTCACGATGGGGCTCGTCTCGCTGGTATTCGCCGGGCTCATGATCTACCGCCGACGCGATATCAAGCGAATGTTCGCGTACTCCTCAATCGAGCACATGGGAATCATTACGCTCGCGTTCGGACTGGGCGGACCGCTCGCTAATTTTGCCGGGCTGTTGCAAATGGTGATGCACAGCTTGATGAAGTCCGGGATTTTCTTCGGCGTCGGCTACGTTTGCCAGCTCGAGGGCACTCAGCAAATCGCGGATATCCGCGGCCTCACACACTCTCAGCCGCTGCTCGGGTGGTTGCTGGTAGCCAGCGTCGTCGCGATCGCCGGACTTCCACCATTTGGTGTCTTCACCAGCGAGTTTCTGCTCGTGACGTCGACCTTTGCACGCGCGCCGTGGCTCGCTATTCTGCTGGTGGTCGGCCTCATGATTGCCTTCAGCGCACTCATGGTGCGACTTCACGGCCTGGCGTTCGGAGCGACCGACAAGCACCATTCGCTCGCCGCGTTCCGTCTTGCGCCGATGGCGTTGCACTTGAGCCTGGTTGCAATCGCAGGCGTGTATCTGCCGGGCGCCGTCGTGGCGTGGTTCCGTCACGTGGCAAGTCTCCTCGGGTAGTCGCTTCGATGCTCAAAGCGTTGTTTGGAAACCTCACACCCAGCGCCGCCCATCGCGGCTGGCGTCGCGTGGTGGGGGACTTCGACACTTGGCGGCGTATCGGGGAGGCCCTTCGCGAAGGCAAACTCGATCTGCTCGGACTGTGGGGCGACGCAGCAGCAGTCCACTGCGCGCTTTACGAGCCCTCCACGCGGCAGATCCTCAGCGCCACGATCGACGTTCACGACGGCAAAGTGCCCTCGCTCGCGATCTTCCACGCGCCCGCATCCCGCCTCGAGCGGGCAATCCATGATCTTTTTGGGATCGAATTTGTGGCGCTGCCGGATTCGCGGCCGTGGCTTGATCACGGACGCTGGCCAGATCGCCTGCCATTAGCCGAGCAGCCGCGAGCTTACGCGCCGTTGCCGCCCTACCGATTTCTCGAGACTGAGGGCCCGAGTCTGCATCAGATTCCGGTCGGTCCGGTGCATGCGGGGATCATCGAGCCCGGTCATTTCCGGTTCACGGCGAGCGGCGAGACGGTAGTCCGGCTCGAAGAGCGCCTCGGTTATACGCACAAAGGCGTCGAGAAGCTGCTGTGCGGCAAGTCGATCGTCGAAGCCGGACGAATCGCGGCGCGCGTGTCCGGGGACAGTACGGTGGCGTATTCGTTCGCCTTCGCTCTCGCCGTGGAGGCGGCGCTCGAGTTCCAGCCGCCACCGCGTGCGGTTTGGATGCGTGGGGTGATGGCGGAGCTCGAGCGGATCGCGAATCACGTGGGCGACATCGGTGCGATCTGCAACGACGCTGCATTCTCGATGATGCACGCGGAGTGCGCGATCCTGCGCGAACAAGTGTTGCGCGCGTGTACCGTCGCCTTCGGCCATCGTCTGATGATGGACCGTATTGTCCCGGGTGGAGTCACGGCAGATCTCGAGCCGGCCGGGCAGGAGGCGATACTCTCTGTCACCCAACAACTTCGGCGACAATTCCCGGAACTGATCGAGCTCTACGACAACACGGCTTCCCTGCAGGATCGCACCGTAGGCACCGGGGTAGTGGCCGCAGCGCTCGCCGCGGAATTCGCTGCACCCGGCTATGTCGGCCGGGCATCCGGGCGCTCATTCGATGCACGAATCTGCCTGCCCTACCCTCCGTACGATGCGGCGCCCATCGAGATCGTCATGCGGCCCGAAGGCGATGTCGATGCGCGCGTCTGGGTGCGGATCCAGGAGATCCAGCACAGTATCGGCTGGCTCGAGGCGGCGCTCACATCGCTTCCGCTGGGCCCCGTGCATCTGCCCGTCAGCACGGTGCCTGCTGCGGCCGTCGAAGGCTCGGCCCTCGTCGAGGGATTTCGCGGAGACATTCTTGCTTACGTCCGCATCGGCCCGGGACGCCGCATCGAGCGCTGCCATTTACGCGATCCCTCATGGTTTCTGTGGCCGCTGCTGGAGGCCGCCATCGAGGGCAACATCGTTGCGGACTTCCCCTTGTGCAACAAGTCGTTCAATTGCTCCTACTCCGGGCATGACCTGTAGCGGCGCTCACGCTCGGTAACCCGTCATGCGCAGGCGTCTGTTCAAAAACCTCGTCGCAGTACCATGCACCGAGCCGGTGAGCGAACCGATAGCGGCCCTCGAGGCCGCGGGCGCGCAGCTTCGAGGCATCATCGCGCGCAGGCTCGGGCGCAGTCTTGCGATTCGCGAAGTCGATGCCGGCTCGTGCAACGGCTGCGAGCTTGAGATCCACGCGCTCAGTAACGCATTCTACGATGTAGAACGATTTGGAATTCGCTTCGTGGCCTCACCGCGCCATGCTGACCTGCTGCTCGTGACGGGCCCTGTCACGCTCAATATGCGCGAGGCCCTCGAGCGCACCTACGCCGCGACGCCGGCGCCCAAGTGGGTCGTGGCGGTCGGAGAATGCGGGGCCGGCTGCGGCGTGTTCACAGACAGCTATGCGTGCGTGGGCGCGGTCTCAAAGGTGATTCCAGTCGACCTCGTGATTCGCGGCTGCCCACCAACCCCGACGGACCTGCTGCAGGGATTACTCGGGCTCCTCAGCGACGGCGCCACGGCGGCCGCTATGAATGCCAAGCACTCATGAGCGTCTCGATGTCAACCATGGCGCGGGTGGGATTCAGACGTCACGCAGAGTGTGCGGTCCTGGTCGCGCCGCACGACCGCGCGGCGTCTCACGCCCGTCGGCCGCGCCGTACCCCGCCCCATGCCGCCCGCTTCTCAGGTTCGTCGGGGGGCGTCCACGGCTGCCCGGTCCGCTCCTCGATGTAGCGGCGAAGCAAGCGCCGCACGACTTGGGAGGGTGTGGCGTCCTCCTCGGCACACAGGCGCTCGAACAACGCCTTCTTGCGCGGATCGATGAGGATCGTCAGTCGTGCGGTACGGTCTTCGAGAGCCACGGCCATCCCGAGCTAGCAACGGGGTACAGGGACTGCCATTATAATCGAACACGTATCCGCGTAGCAGCCTCTGTGACGCCACTGATCGATTCATCGCTCACCGCCTGCCTGGGGCTGATCGCTCTCTGGGGCCTCATTGGGCTCGCCGGTCTGCTGCGCCCCATGAGCCTGGGCTTTGTCGGGCGGACGCTGTTTCCGCTGGGGGCCCTGTGTGGCGCGGCCCTGGCGGTGGTGGCCGCAGTCAGCCTAGCGGCACCCGCGGAGCAGCTCACGCTCAAGGTCGGACTGCCAGACCTGCCGATGCACGTGCGGCGCGATGCGCTGACGAGTCTTTTTCTTTTTCTGCTCGGGGCCGCCTCGGCGGGCATTTCGGTCTTCGCCGCGGGGTACTTTCGCCGCGGCCACGGCACAGCGCCGGGCCTTTTATGCCTTCAATACCACTTGTTTCTAGCCAGCATGGGTTTCGTGCTGCTGGCCGACGATGCCTACGCGTTCATGGTGGCGTGGGAAACGATGGCGCTCACGTCGTACTTTCTCGTCACCACCCAACACGGCCTCGCGGAGATCCGTCGCGCGGGCTTTCTCTACCTGTTGATTGCGCACATCGGGGCGATCGCGATCCTCTTGAGCTTCGGTGTGATGCAGGGCGGCAGTTGGCAGTTCACCTTCGATGCCATGCGCGGCGCGCAGCTGACGCCGCACCAGGCGATGATCCCCTTCCTGCTCGCACTCTTCGGTTTCGGGGCCAAAGCGGGGCTCGTGCCCCTGCACGTGTGGCTTCCTGAAGCGCACCCGGCCGCCCCCTCGCCCGTCTCGGCGCTCATGAGCGGTGTGATGCTAAAAACGGCTGTCTACGGCGTGCTGCGCGTCACCTTTGATCTGCTTGGGCATCCCCAATGGTGGTGGGGCCTCTTGCCGCTGGCCTTCGGGCTCTTCAGCGCGCTGTACGGTGTGGTGTTCGCCGCGGCCCAGACCGACATGAAGCGGCTGCTCGCGTACTCCTCGATCGAGAACATGGGCATCATCTTTACGGGCTTCGGGCTCGCGATCGTATTCCTCGGCGTCAGCATGCCCTCCCTCGGAGCACTTGCCCTGATCGCGCTCCTGTATCACAGCCTCAATCACGCGTTCATGAAGAGCCTGCTATTTCTCGGTACCGGGGCGGTTCTACATTCAACCGGCGAACGCAACCTCGGGCGCCTGGGCGGACTGATCCATCGCATGCCGTGGGTCGCCTGGCTCACCCTCATCGGTGCGCTCGCCCTGGCCGGGCTCCCGCCACTGAACGGCTTCGTCTCCGAGTGGCTGCTCCTGCAGGCGTTTCTCTTTTCGCACGAAGTGCCCCGACCGTTCATAAACATGTTGCTTCCCCTCGGGGCCGCGCTCGTCGCGCTCGCGGCCGCACTCGCCGCCTATGTCATGGTGAAGTTCTTTGGCGTGATCTTCCTCGGCCAGCCGCGAGAGGCAACTCTCACCCGCGCGCACGATGCGGGCGTGTTGGAGCGCATCGGCCTCATCTGGCTCGCGCTGGGCTGCTTCGCTTTGGGTCTGCTGCCGACGCTCGTGATCGGCGCGCTGCGCAGCGTGGTCGAGCAATTGAGTGGCGCCGAACTCCCGAGCGCGCACGCGCCCTGGTGGCTCCTCGTGCCATTGCCGGGCCGGCGCGCGTCCTATTCCGCCATGGTCTTCTTCATCGCAATCGCCGTTGTCGTCGTTGTCACGATGTTCGCCGTGCGGCTCTTCTATCACCGTCATGTCCGCCGCGCGCCACCCTGGGACTGCGGTTTCGGACGCCTGAATGCGCGTATGCAGGACAGCGCGGAAGGCTTCGGTCAGCCCATTCGCCACATTTTCGGGCCCTTCTTCGCGATGAAGCGCGAGCTTCCCTCCCCGTTTGATCCCGCACCCCGCTACCGCGTTACAGCCGGGGACCGAATCTGGCAGGGGCTGTACCTGCCGCTCGGCACCCTCGTCCAGCGGGTTGCGGATGCCTTCGCGTGGTTGCAGCAAGGACGCATCGCCACCTACCTGCTCTACAGTTTCGTCACGCTCGTCGTGCTGCTGGCGCTCGTGCTATGAAGCCGATCGAGATCGTTACCCAGGTGCTCGAGGTGATTGCAGCGCTCGCTGCGGCGCCACTTTTTCTCGGCTGGATCAACCAGTGTCGCGCGTGGCTACAGAACCGTAGCGCACCGAGCCTCTGGCTCCCGTACCGCGGCATTCACAAGCTCTTTCACAAGGACGCTGTGATCGCCGAACATGCGTCCCCGCTCTTTCGTGTGGCGCCCTACATCGTGTTTGGTGCAATGGTGGTCGCCGCCGGCATCATTCCCTCGATGGGCACCAGACTCCTATTCACGAACGCGGCTGACGCGATCGCGCTCGTGGGTCTGCTGGCCACGGCACGGGTCTTCCTTTCGCTCGCCGCGATGGACATCGGTACTGCCTTCGGCACGCTCGGGGCGCGCCGCGAGATGATGGTGGGGTTTCTCGCCGAGCCCGCCCTGCTGATGGTCATCTTCGTCGCCTCCCTGATTTCGGCAACCACCGCGCTCCCGGCCATCACGGAGAGTCTCGCCACGCAGCAGCTCGGCCTCTACCCGAGTCTCGCCTTTACGGCCATCGCCTTCACGATGGTGTTGCTGGCCGAAAATGCGCGTATCCCCATCGACAATCCGGCGACACACTTGGAGCTCACGATGATTCATGAGGCGATGCTGCTCGAGTACTCGGCACGTCACCTTGCGCTTATGGAGTGGGCGGCCGCTCTCAAACTTTTCAACTACGCATGCATCGGCTTTGCGCTCTTCGCCCCCTGGGGCGTCTCGACCGGCGCAAGCGGACCTGGGGCGCTGCTCGCCTCGATTCCACTGCTCGCCGCGAAGCTCGCCCTCGCCGGGGGCGCGCTCGCCCTCATCGAGACCGTCTCGGCGAAGCTGCGCGTGTTTCGCGCGCCGGAGTTTCTAGCCATCGCATTCCTGTTTGCAGTGCTGGGTCTGCTCGTACACCTGCTGCTGGGAGCGTAGAACGATGGTCACTATCCCCTTCGCCCTGCAACTGCTAAACCTGTGCGCAGCGCTGCTGCTGCTGCTCTCCTTTGCGATGCTTGCGCAGCGGCGCATTGTGAACCTGGTGAAACTCCTGGCGCTGCAGGGTGCGGTGCTCCTAGCAGCGACACTTCTTCTCGCTTGGCGCACGGGCCAGCATCACCTGTATCTGTCTGCGGCGCTGACCCTCGCGCTCAAGGTGGTGTTGCTCCCCTGGATTCTGCACCGGCTCATTCGCCGTCTGGAGGTCTACTGGGACACCGAACCGCTGCTCAATATCTCGGGCACGATGCTCGTGGGCGTCCTGGTCGTCGTGTTCGCCTTCGGCCTGGCACAGCCGATCTCAGCGCTAGCCAGCACCGCGACGCGCAGTTCCATCGGCATCGCCGTCGCCGTGATGCTGCTGTCATTCGTCACAATGATTACGCGGCGCAAGGCGATGTCGCAGGTGGTCGGTTTTCTCTCGATGGAGAACGGACTCTTCTTCGGGGCCATGAGCGCCACCTACGGTATGCCGATGGTGGTCGAGTTCGGGGTAGCATTGGATGTCCTCGTCGCCGTGCTCGTGCTCGGCATTTTCTTCTTCCAGATTCGCGAGCAGTTCGACAGTCTGGATCTGCATCATCTCGAGTCGCTCAAGGAGAGCCATTCCCTCGAGGAGGACGGCTAACGTGGAATTCCTCCTTCTGCTCGCAAGCCCCCTCGCCGGCGCGCTGTTGTTGGGCGTTTTCGGCGCGCGGCGCTGGGCGCCCGAACTGAATGTTGCCGTGAGCTTCGCGACATTCCTCGCAGCCTGTGCGCTCACCGCACGCGTCGTGGGCGAAGGGAATCTCCTCGTGGCGCGCGAGCAGTTCTTCATCGACCCGTTCAACGTCTTTCTCGTCACGCTCACCGCCTTCGTTGGACTCACGACATCGCTGTTCTCGCGCCCATACATGCGCGTGGAGCTGGAGCACGGACGCGTGAGCGCGCCGCGGCTGCGTCTCTACCACAGCATGTATCAGCTCTTCATGACGACCATGCTGATTGCGCTTACAACCAACAACATGGGGCTGCTGTGGGTCGCGATGGAAGCCGCAACGCTCTCCACCGTGCTACTCGTCACGCTCTACCGGACGGCGGCGAGTCTGGAGGCCGGCTGGAAATACTTCATTCTGTGCGGCGTCGGCATTGCCCAGGCACTGTTCGGCACGATCCTCGTGTACCTAGCCGCTGAGAAGATTCTCGGAGCGGAAGGGGTAAGCGCGCTCCTGTGGACACACTTGAATGCGGTGAAGGAGCAGCTCGAGCCCGCCGTGTTGAGTCTCGCGTTCGTCTTTCTGCTCGTCGGCTACGGCACGAAGGTGGGGCTCGCGCCGTTGCACAACTGGCTGCCCGATGCTCATGCCGAAGGCCCCACGCCGATCTCCGCGGTGCTTTCGGGGCTACTCCTGAATGTCGCCATCTACGCGGTCGTGCGCTGCAAGGTGCTCGTCGAAGGCTCGCTGCAGTCGCAGCTCCCCTCACGCATGCTCATGGGTTTCGGTCTGCTCTCGGTCGTGCTCGCGGCGTTTTTTCTCTGGCGTCAGCGCGACGTCAAGCGGCTCTTCGCCTACTCCTCGATTGAGCACATGGGGATCATCACTTTCGCCTTCGGGATGGGGGGGCCGGTCGCGAACTTCGCCGCACTCCTGCACATGACGGTGCACTCGCTCACCAAGTCGGCAATCTTCTTTGCTGTCGGGCATGCCGCGCAGAAGGCCGGCTCGCAGCTCATGGAAAACATCCGCGGACTCATCACGCTGAGCCCCACGATCGGTTGGGGCTTGATGATGGGATCGCTGGCGATCCTCGGCATGCCCCCTTTCGGAGTCTTTGCGAGTGAGTTTCTGATCCTCACCACCGCGATGAGAGAGCAGTGGTGGGCGACGCCAATCCTGCTCACCGCGTTGGGCGTCGCCTTCGCCGCCATATTCGGGCGCGTGCAACCCATGGTGTTCGGTGAAACGACGGCACGGCGCCTGCCGCACCCGCCGGCCCTCCTGCCCGTCTTTGCGCATCTGGGAATCGTGCTCGTGCTCGGCCTGTATATACCGCCGTATCTGGCGCACTGGTATCGCGCGGCGGCGCGCCTGATCGGAGGCGAATGAGATGGCGTTGCGAGCTTGGTTCACGCGAAGCTACACCCAACCGGGCGCACCCGGGCTGCGGGCATTGACCGTCGCACGCGAGGAATGGCGTCAGGTGACTCAAGACCTGGCGGCCGCAGGTGGCAGACTCGTGGCGCTCTGGGCGAGCCGGGACGAGCGTGGGGCAGCAACCATTCGTGGAACATTCCTCGCCGAACGCCGCGGACTCGTGCTGAGCTTGCAGCTCGCGGATGCGGAAGCGCCGTACCCTGGACTCGTGGATCTCTTTCCTGCAGCCGCGCGCATGCAACGTGCGCTGGCAGACCTCTCGGGAATGCACTCCACCGATCCGGATACGCGCCCCTGGCTGCGCCATGCGGCATGGCCGCAAAGCTATCGGCCACTGACCGATCCGCGGCCCTTACTGCCGGCCGCCGAGCCGGAGATTGACCCCTATGAATTCTTGCGCGTCGAGGGCGAGGGCGTGCACGAGATTCCCGTCGGTCCCGTGCACGCCGGCATCATTGAGCCGGGGCATTTCCGATTCTCGGTCGTGGGCGAAAAGGTACTGAAGCTTGAGGAACGCCTGGGCTACGTGCACAAGGGCATCGAGCACCGCTTCACTGAACTACCCATCCTAGAAGGTCATCGCCTGGCTGCGCGCGTGTCGGGGGATTCCGCCGTCGCGTTCTCCTGGGCGTACTGTCAGGCGCTCGAGGGCATCTCGGGCGTCGAGATCCCGCCACGCGCTGCGTGGCTGCGTGCGCTTTGCCTCGAGCTCGAGCGCATCGCCAATCATTTGGGCGACCTCGGCGCACTCGGCAACGACGCTGGCTTCGCATTCGGTCTAGCGCAGTTCTCGCGCCTGAAGGAGCACCTCCTGCGGGCGACTCAAGAGGCGCTCGGGGAGCGCTATCTGATGGGCGCCATTGTGCCCGGCGGGACACGCGCAGATCTCGCGGATTCCGGCGCACGGCGGCTCGCAATATGCGTGCGCGAACTGGCAGATGAGGCGCTGACGCTGCGCGCGATCTACGAAGAGCACGCGGGCGTGCGCGATCGTTTCACCGGCGCCGGTGCCGTCGCTCCAGAACTCGCTGCGCGCTTAGGACTCACCGGACTCGCCGGTCGCGCGAGTGCGCAGGCGTTTGATCTGCGTATCGACTTGCCGTGCGAACCGTACGCGCAGCTGACGCCGGCGACAATCGGACGAAGTGAGGGGGATGTAGCCGCGCGCGTCGCCGTGCGCTTCGATGAGCTGCAGGAATCGTGTCGTCTCATCCGGCGCATTTGCGAAGCGGTCCCGACGGGGCCTCACCTTGCCCCAGTGCGCGTGCCCGCCGATGGGGCCGTGGGAGCGGGACTGATCGAGGGCTGGCGCGGTCCGGTGTTCGTCGCGCTTGAAGCGGCAGCATCGGGCGCGATCCGCCGCTGTCACCCGCACGATCCGTCGTGGCAGAACTGGCCCGTGCTCGAGCACGCCATCATCGGCAACATCGTCCCGGATTTCCCGCTCATCAATAAGTCCTTCAATCTCTCCTACAGTGGCCATGACCTGTAGCTCGTCGCTATGCTGAAAACGCTGCGTCAGATCGCTTCGATCGGAATAGTTACCGAACAGCCGCCGCAGGCGGATGAGAGCTTGCGCATTCGCGACGGCCTGCAGGATCGCATTCGTGCCGTGCTCGGGCGTGCGCTCTGCATCCGTCATGTCGACGCCGGCTCCTGCAACGGCTGCGAGCTCGAGATCCACGCGCTCAACAATCCCCTCTACAACCTCGAAGGGCTCGGCATCCGCTTCGTCGCCAGCCCCCGGCACGCCGATCTGCTCCTGGTCACCGGCCCCGTGTCGAAACACATGCAGGTGGCCTTGCGTCGAACGTATGACGCCACACCCGACCCTAAGCTCGTGGTCGCGCTCGGCGACTGCGGCTGTGCCGGCGGTATCTTCGGAGAGAGCTACGCCAGCTTCGGGCGCGTGTCGCAGGTGATCCCGGTCGATGTGCCCGTGCCAGGTTGTCCGCCGAGCCCGACACAAATTCTCGAAGGCATCCTCGCCGCCCTCTCACTCTCACCCGCACGGACGGCCAGCGCCGGTGAACGAACGTGAGTCGGGATTTGCCGCGACTCTTTGCGAGCGAAAGTCCGCTCGCGGAGGATCACAGTATGCTACACCCGCTCGAGCCGCCGGGCAGTTGCCCGCAGTCACTGCGGGAGCGTGTGTTCGATGGAACTTGCGACAAACCATTCATCGTCGATAGCTGGCCGTGGCGCTTTTTGCATTTCGATTTCGAGAGTGTACAGAGCGCCATGCATCTGGAGGATCCGGACAAGCTGTGCCTTGCCTACACGCGCAAAATGATGGCGTTCCTGCTATTCAATCGCAGACCCAAGCGCATTTTGTTACTCGGGCTCGGCGGCGGCTCGCTCGCCAAATTCTGTTACCGGCGACTGCACTCCACCGGGGTCACGGTCATCGAAATCAATGCCGCCATCCTCGCACCGCGCGAAGAGTTCCGGATTCCCGCGGACGATGAGCGCTTTCGCGTGATCCGTGCGGATGGCTCGGCTTACGTGGCACGTCGGAATCCCTGGCACTGCGGGTGAGATCGGCACGCAATGTCATCGTCTTGGCGTTCAAGGAACCCCGCGCCGAATTCGACTGGGATCGCCTTAATACCACGGCGGTCCATCTCAAGCGCCGACTGGGTCTGAATTTCCCGCAATACATCCGGCGTATCACCCTCGACTGGAGTTTCCGCCGCGCGACAATCCATATGCGCTCCGAGTGCCTCTGAACACGCTGCGCGCTCTGCGCTCCGACTGGCGAGCATTTCTGCGCTACGAGGATCTGAGAAGTTTGCTCATTGCGCTCCTCCAATGAACTCTTCCGCGCCGCAACCGAAGCCTGGGTTGTAAACGTAATATATTCGAAGCGTCCGACCTTTGGTCGGCGCAAGCGAGGACGGGTTCGCCTTCAACCCGCCCAGGCCCTCACCCGCCCCTTCTTAGTGTCCGTTGAAATTCTGGTCGGAAAACGGATCGGCCCAAAGCGGCGCTGCGCTACTTGCACATCCTTTATACCCATGAGCATCTCAAGACAAGGAACGCGTCCTGGTATCTCCGCGCCAAGGCACTGCTTGCGGTCGCCTTTCACACGGCAGGCCCAGATTTGCCGTGGCCGACACCATCACCGTCGAGCTAACGATCGTGATTACGCGCAGACCGACTACAAGTCGTAATCAACCCTTCATTCTGTAGCGCGCATCACTAGCTCCATGCAACGCGTAGTGTTATCCACGATGCCTTCGGGTTACAGCGCAAACGTGGATACGTCTGCGGACTAAGGGTCGAAATCCATGCTATGGTGCTCCCGGGTGAGTATGCAAACTTTAGTTTTCTGTGGCGCACCTTGCCTTCCGGCAGGTCGGTACTTGAGCGTGGAGACTGGTACCAATTTGCAGCAAGCAGTAGCCTTGCCGGCCATGGCTGAATGGCTGGCGAGGGGCTCCCCATTTGCAGCCGATGAGATCCTCTCTCTTTTTGAAAACAATTCGCCGCTCCTGCGCGACAACCCGTATGCGCTCGGAGTGCCTCTGAACACGTTGCGCGCTTTACGCTCCGACTGGCGGGTGTTTCGGCGCTTCTGCGGCGTCAACGGATACTCGCCCCTTCCCTCGTCTCCGCTGTGATCACCCGTTTCGCTGAAGAGTCTTATAACTCGACCGTCAGCCGATCGGTATCGACCGTCGAGCGCTACCTGACGATCATTTCGCGCGCACATACCCTATCGAATCTCCCAGATGCCACTCGAGCGCCCCGAGTAAAGGGTGCCTTTCAGCACTTAAGTCGAGATCGAGCGGCCAAGCAACCCACATGCGCACTACGCTGGACACACATCACCTACGCCCTCGAACATCTCCAGAGGGGCCATCAGATCTGGGATCTGCGCGCCAAAGCGCTGCTTGCCGCGGCCTCTAGCACCAGAGCGCGGCGCTCCGAGCGGGTCGCTCTGACCCCGGAGGGCATCAAATTCAATGCGGGAGCCGGCGACCGCATTGCCATCATCCGGATGACCAAGGTGAATCGCGAGGAAGCGCGTTACTTGGCATGCTACCCGCGGGAGTTAGCTGCCTGGCAATCGGGCATGGCGCGCATGATGAAAGCCAGGAAGGAAAGCATCAAGCCTTAGCGATGGTTCCCGTTCTGTACAACTGGTTGCGACGAAAGTTGCTTCGATTGAAGCGTCGGGCCGCCGTCGATGCGGGGGCGAGCAGTCAGTGGCTGGCGGGCGTTTTTCATGAACCGCGCTCCAGCAGCTTTCTCGCCCTAAGGCAGCGCAACCTGGCCTACCGACTGTACTTGCCGGCCGGCATTGGCAAAACGGATCGGCTGCCGTTGCTTGTCATGCTTCACGGTTGCAGCCAAACCGCAGTCGAGTTCGCCGAAGGCACCCGCATGAACACGGAAGCTGAAGACCGGTACTGCGCAGTGCTCTACCCTGAGCAGTCCAGAAAATCCAATTCTCTGCGTTGCTGGAACTGGTTTGAGCCCGACTCTCTCATCGGCCATGGTGAAGCGTCCTTGATCGTGCAGACCATGCTCCACGTCATGGATCAGTATCCGATTGATGCGGCTCGAGTGTATGTCGCTGGCTTGTCTGCCGGTGGAGCGATGGCCGCCGTCCTGTGCGCGACACACGGGGATTTATTTGCCGCCTGCGCGATTCACTCAGGAATGATGTTTCACGCGGCGACCACGTCGCTGCAGGCGGTTCAGGTGATGCGCCACGGAGCAAGCACATCACTGGACCAAGTCACACAAAAGATAGCCAGCCAGCGCCATCCTGGCTCACGACTGGTTCCCACATTGATCATTCACGGCACCGAGGATCAAACGGTCAATCCGGTCAACGCGGAACAGATCGTCGAGCAGACGCGGCTGCTGGCTGAGCGCCTATATCCAGAGAGCGATCCGCCGACGCTGCGCAATGAACTATGGATCGAAAGCGGGGAGCGCCGTTATCGCCAGCGCGATCTAACCTTGGGCCCGATGGTGCTGCTCCGTAGCATCCTGATCGATGGTCTTGGCCACGCATGGAGCGGCGGCGACGCGCGTCACAAGTTCTTCGATCCGGCGGGGCCGGATGCGAGCCGGCTCATCCTGGAGTTTCTAATGTCGTACCGATTACCCACGGAACTCGACTCGGGCGCCGAGGCTAGACGAGCGTCTGCTTCCTAATATGTCCTTCCCGTTCGTTCGATATGAAAGGGTCGTGGCTGCAACTTGATCGACTTACCAAGGCAACGGGAGTCACCGGCGAGCAGATCGATAATTGGCGACTTCAACGCAAGCAGGCGAGGGAGCGAAATGCTCAACGACGAAATCGGCTGGTGTTTCCGCCCTAGATGCTCCCCGCGTCAGCGTCCTTGCAGCCGTCCCGCGACTGCGACTGCAATTGCCCGGGCAGCGCGCGAATCCGGGTGCAAATCGCCCAGTAGATGCCAGCTCGGGTCAAGTTTCACCTGCAAGTACGGCAATCCGGTTTCATCGAGGATCCGCCGCCGCAACATCTCCTCGACCGCACTCTCCGCGCCAACTTGCGGCACGACGATGAGCGGTTCGGCTCCCCGCGCGCGTGCTAAGTCGACATTGGCGCGCAGTACCGCGGCGGTGATAGCGATGCCGCGTTCTATGGATGCGTCGCTACGGTACGGCCACACCAATTTGACAAGAGCGGCGAGCCGCCAGCGATGTGCGGCCGGCAGCCAGATCATCCCCGGCCCAAAATGGGGTCGATCGTCGCGAAGGTTCCGGTCGAAAAGGGAGGATGCAAAGAGCGACACGACGGCCACTGGCTTACGAAAATGTGGGAGTTCCTCCGCAATGCGCAGATAGGCCTGGCCGCTGGAGTAGCCGAAAACCGCCAGGTTGGCGCTTTGGACGCCGAGGAGGCCCCCAACGATCGCCGGTACACTCTCGTCCCAGCTCAGCCCGTACCCGGCCATGATCGATTCGCCGGTAAACAGGATGGTCGGAAGCTCAGGGTCGACGTGTTCTCCCGGTCGGCGCACCCGGTAGCCGGTGGCGTCGAACGCATATTCGACATCCCGTCCATCAACCCTGATTTGGACGCTATGCGTTGGCGCGAAGATCCAGCCAAGACGCTGATCGAGCGGGCACAGCGGTTCCGCCTCGGGGCGCGGTTGGTCGACGCCGTAACGAAAGGCGCCGCGCAGAATCAACTCGCTGCTGCCGAGGGCCAGCAAAATCGCCAGCAACACGCGCGCCGTCGCGGTGGCCGACGTAAGCGGAGGCTCGCGTGCCGCGGGGCGCCCGGGCCTCGGCCGCGGCCGCAGCCATGGCCGCGCGGCAAGGACGAGTGCCGCTCCCAACACAGCCAGGACACCGCGCACGCAAAATTCGCCCAGGGTGTAAAGGGAACGGGGTATGTAGAAGATCGGGAGGAAATGATGATCCCACCATCGTTGGTCGGCGGCAATGGCAAGGCCGATCGACGCGACGCCCATCAATCCGAAGAAGGTTTTCAGGACCACCCGCCTGCGGGCAGGTATTTCCGCCCGCACATCGCGGTCGCCCAGCGTCATGACAGGTATCGTCGGCCGACCGTCACGAACAGCCCGCCCTCCTGACCAAGGGCCGCGATCCAGCCGAGCTGCGCCAACCAGGCCTCAAGGCCCCAATTATCAGCGTCCCGTGCAAACAGATCCTCGCTCGTCTCCCCGATAAGCGCGCTGGGGTAAGCCCGCAGATACTCGACGCCGTTCTGATCGAACCAGTCTTTGACCTCGCCGAGCGTATGGCGATGTTCCTCGGGATGTTGGTACTGGTCTCGTAACCACGCCTCTCGTCTTGTCGGCTCGTTGTTTCGCTCGCGCAGCACGGGATCGAACGGAATCCAGCGATACCTGGATAGCCGGGCGATCAGACGTCGAAGCCGGAGAGGGATGCGCGCCAAAGCGTTGTAAAGGCCAATCACGATGATTCCACCTGGCCGCGCAAGCCCGACAATATGGGCGAAGGAGGCGTGTGGATCAGGGGTGTGATGCAACACACCGGAGGCATAAATCACGTCGAACGCGCCGAGTTTGAGACCGGGACGGTGCAGGTCTGTCTCGACGAACTGCACGCGATCCAGCCCAAAGCGCCGCGCCGCCGCCGCGCCCAACCGCAGCGATGCACGCGTCAGATCGACGCCAATTACCAATCGGTCGGCGCGCGCCAGGTAGAGACTCATCTGCCCGGTGCCGCAGCCGATCTCCAGGATTCGCGCGTCCCCGGGAATCGCCTGATCGAGCAGCCGCGCGAACTCGCTCCGCTCCGCCCGCGCGCGCAACCACGCCAGGCTATCGCGCGGCGGGTAAGATGGGAACGGCGCCCGCTCATAGAAACGACGAACGGCGTCGATGCGCAGGTCGTGCCCGAGGCGCAGGTTCGGGATTCCATCCGGTGCCGAATAGCGAGCGGGGCAGCCGGAACATAACCACTCTGCTGAGAGCGCGGCCCCGCAAGCCGGGCAGGCAAGAAGCTCCCGGAAGGCGTCCATCGGCTAAAAGATCGAGTAGACGAAAGGTGCCAGCGCTTCGACGCTCGCGGCCAGAACCAGCACAAGCCCCAGTACGCATAGAAAAACAGCCAACGGGAGCAGCCACCGCTTGGCGGGCCCGCTTCGCCACATCCCGCGCGCGAGATCGCCGACCGAGCCGCCAGCACTGCCAAGTACGATCAGCCCGTGTTTTATCTTGCCAGGTTTCTTGAGCACGCGATTTCCCCCTCCGGCATCGTTTGCGACGATGCACGCTTCGTCACCCGGATCCGGCCGGCCACCAAGACATCGATTCCACTGCGCCGGAACGTCGAATACCCCTCGACCGCGCGGCTCACGATAGGTTCTCCGGCGAGGTTGAAAGACGTGTTGAGCAACACCGGAATACCGCTGCGTCGCCCATAAGCCTCGAGCAGGGTATAGAGAGGGGGCGCCATGCCGCGCTCGAGCGTTTGCACCCGCGCCGTACCATCGACATGCGTGATCGCCG
>Ga0209517_10003010_pt1 | contig 23174 bp, 27 predicted proteins | sample PeaSoiMetSII2010_FD_187695 | JGI IMG/M metagenome (GOLD analysis project Ga0209517, IMG submission 187695) | Peat soil microbial communities from Weissenstadt, Germany - SII-2010 (SPAdes) (version 2) | ecosystem: Environmental > Terrestrial > Soil > Wetlands > Peat | place: Germany...
GGCCGCGGGTAAGCCTCGACCTTCTCCCTGAGCGCCTTCAGACGCCCGAAGGCTTCGACCACCGGACCGAGATGGCTGCGGCGCTCGCGCTCGGCCGGTGCAGCCTCCTGCGTCAGCACGATCTCCATGGCCTTGAGCACGAGCTCCGCGACCTCGATCTGACCCTGCTCGCAGGCTTGATCGAAGGCGGCCAAGAGCTTGTCGCTCAGGCGGCGTGGCTCAGACATCGAGACCTTGGAGGCGCATGACCTTGATATGGTAGCGGCACAGTCCTAACGGAAGGTTCTCGCGAGCTGCCCCAGAACGGGGCAGATCGCATGCCGACCCAATTTCTCTCGAGGGAGCATTCGGCCGTTAACCAATCATTCATTTCTCCGCTGTAGAAGGGTAATGCGGGAGACGTTCGGCACCCCCGTCGTGCGTTTCCCGTAAGTCCTTCGGGCTTTTCCTCCCTGAAACTCCAGGCCGCGCGTTCTCCGCGCGGCCTTTTTTCTTTTGTGGCGCGCGCCCCGAAAGGCGTCGCCTTGCGGCGATCCTTCAAAGCTGACACGATCACCCGTCGGGGGAAATATGAACCGCTGGCAGGTTGTCGGCGTCGTTGTGCCGATCCTCATCTCACTCGCGGCCGCTCTGTTCACCGGGCTCCAATGGCGCGAGGCACACAATCAAATTGCCTTATCGATCAAGCCCGCCGTCGACTTCGACACCGAGGCCGATCCCGATGATCCGCCCGTCGGGATCGCCATCGTCAACGCGGGTCCCGGACCGGCCGTCATCAAGTCGATCTCGTTCTATGTGGACCGCAAGCAGGTAAAGAATGCGGATGAAGCGGCGCAGTTCGGAAAGCTCGATGCGGATCAACTCAGCACGTTCGAATTCGACGAAGGCGACACGCTTGCGGTGGGGGAGAAGGAATGGTTGTTCCGCTATCGCAAGGCGAGCAAACCCGATCAGAAGGAGTCAGAGCGTTACGCCGATTTCGTCGGCGAACACCTGGCCATCGAGGCCGAGTTCTGCTCCGTGCTTGGCGACTGCTGGATCAAATGCTCGACCAGGGGCCGATGCGACTGACCGGCGCCGAACGATCGCGGTTCTCGAGCGCTGTGTCGACGAGTTGAGCTGGTGCTGCCGCGCAGGATTGAACTGCGGACCCCGTCCTTACCAAGGACGTGCTCTACCACTGAGCTACGGCAGCGCCTCTGCTCCGGAAGGTCGAGCCAATACAACGATTGACCGGAGCTTGGCAAGGATCGGCCGCCTGCCTCGGTTCCTCCGCCCCGAGAGGCGCCCTTGACCCAGCCCGGGCGGATCCCCAGGCTCAAGGCGCGATGACGACCATCAAGCCCGGTCCCGCCCTCGGCAAAGCCGGCGCCGGCGCCCGCGAAACGCGCAAACAGCGGCTCGCCGCGGCACTGCGCGAGAACCTGCGCAAGCGCAAGGCGCAGGCGCGCGAGCGCGCGGTCCCCGCCGAGCCGGCCTTGCCCAAATCCAAGCAATTCTAGATGGCGCCCGCTTGAGCCGCCGCGACCCTTCCGTTACAAGGGCCGCCACGCGCCGTTTCCCGATCCCGACGGAGTTCACCCATGCCGATCTTGTCCGACCGCTGGATCCGAGAAATGGCGACCACGCACGGCATGATCGAGCCCTTCGTGGAGCGGCAGACCCGCGAGGGCGTGATCTCCTACGGGCTCTCGTCCTACGGCTACGACGCCCGGGTCGGCCGCGAATTCAAGATCTTCACCAATGTCGACAGCGCCATCGTCGATCCCAAGGCATTCTCGCCGCAGAGCTTCGTCGACCGCGAGACCGACATCTGCATTGTGCCGCCGAACAGCTTCGCCCTCGCGACCACCATCGAGTATTTCCGCGTGCCGCGCGACGTGCTGGTGGTCTGCCTCGGCAAGTCCACCTACGCGCGTTGCGGCATCATCGTCAACGTGACGCCGCTCGAGCCGGAGTGGGAAGGCCATGTCACGATCGAGATCTCCAACACCACGCCGCTGCCGGCGCGCATCTATGCCGGCGAGGGTGTCTGCCAATTCCTGTTTTTCAAGGGCGAGCAGCCCTGCGAGGTCTCCTATGCCGACCGAAAGGGAAAATACATGCGGCAGCGCGGCGTGACGCTTCCCCGACTGTGACGATTTTCGCCATAATCGGGAACTAGGAGTAGACGGCCGGCGAGCCCGGCTCCGGAGCCGAGGCCGGCCGGACCAGAAGGGGATTTTTTCAGAACCATGGACAAGATCCGCATCCGCGGCGGCCGCCCGCTCGAGGGCGAGATTCGCGTCGGCGGGGCCAAGAACGCGGCGCTTCCGTTGATGGCCGCGAGTCTGCTGACCGACGAGACGCTCACGCTCACCAACCTGCCGCGCCTGGTCGACATCGATACCATGGCCCATCTGCTGGTCCAGCACGGCGTCTCCGTGACCCTGAACGGCGCCGAGCATGCTGATGAGGTCGGCCATACCGTGGAACTGCGCGCTCGGCGAATCGCCTGCACCACGGCGCCCTACGACCTCGTGCGCAAGATGCGGGCCTCGGTGCTGGTGCTGGGGCCATTGGTGGCGAGGGCCCACGAGGCACGGGTGTCGCTCCCCGGCGGCTGCGCGATCGGGACCCGGCCGGTGGACCTGCACCTCAAGGGGCTTGAGCGCCTGGGCGCCAACGTGAAGCTGCGCCAAGGCTACATCGAGGCGGCCGCTCCCGAAGGATTGAAGGGCAGCGAAGTCGTATTCCCCATTGTCTCCGTCGGCGCCACCGAGAACCTGCTGATGGCGGCGAGCCTCGCCGAGGGCGAGACCACGCTGGTAAATGCCGCGCGCGAGCCGGAGGTGGTGGACCTCGCGCGTTGCCTCAGCGGAATGGGCGCGGAGATCGAGGGCGCCGGCACCGATCGTATCCGCATTCGCGGCGCCAAGCGCCTTCACGGCGCCACGCACAAGGTGATCCCTGACCGGATCGAGACCGGCACCTACATGATGGCGACCGCGATCACCGGCGGGAAAGTGGAGCTCGTGGGGGCCGAGGGCGAGGCCTTGGCGGCGGTGATCCGGGTGCTGGAAGGCGCCGGCGTCACCGTGGAGCCGACCCCGCGCGGCGTGCTGATCCAGCGCAAGAACGGCCGGATCGGCGGGGTCGACGTGATGACCGAGCCGTTTCCGGGATTCCCGACCGATCTCCAGGCGCAGATGATGGCGCTCATGACCACCGCTGAGGGCGCGGCGATGATCACGGAGACGATCTTCGAGAACCGCTTCATGCACGTGCCGGAGCTCTGCCGCATGGGCGCCAATATCAACGTGCACGGCGCCTCCGCCATGGTGCGCGGGGTTCCCAAGCTCGCGGGCGCGCAGGTGATGGCCACGGATCTCCGCGCGTCGGTGTCGCTGGTGCTGGCCGGGCTCGCCGCCGGAGGGGAGACCCTCGTCAACCGGGTCTACCACCTCGACCGCGGCTATGAGCGCCTAGAGGAGAAGCTCGCGGCCTGCGGCGCGGATATCGAGCGCCTGAGCGATGGCTGAGCAGAGCCATCGGTCCGCCGATGCGCTGAAGCTCCTCGCCCGCGACGAGGAAGACCTTGCGGTTATCTCGGCGATCCTGCAGGACGCCCTGATCCCGGTATCCGAGATGGCCTACCTCCCGGAAGAGCGGCGCTTTGCCTTGGTGGCGAACCGCTTCCGCTGGGAGGCGCCCGGCGACCGTCCACGGGAGAACCTCGAGCGCCGGCTGACCGGTCTCAGCATCGGCGGTGTCACCGCGGTGCGCCGCCGCGGGTTCAGCCCCGGCGACCCCACCCGTATCCTGGCCTTGCTGGCGCTGCGCCGCGTCGCCGGCACGCTCCAGCTCGACTTCGCCGGCGGCGCGTCGATCCAGCTGGAAACCGGCGAGATCCTGTGCCATCTAGACGATCTGAGCGAGCCCTGGCCCACCCGCTGGCAGCCGCGACATCCCCTCTAGCCCCGGATCCCGGGCCAGGCGGGCCGCTCCTCAAAGGCGGCCATTTTTCGTGGAGAAGAGTTCGGTGCGCGGCAACGAGACGCTGATTCTGGCGCTGCCCAAGGGGCGTATCCTCGGCGAGGTGATCGGGCTGATGCGCCGCGCCGGAATCGAGATCGAGCGCGAGTTCGACAACGAGGACTCTCGCCAGCTTCGCTTCTCGACCAACCGCCCCGGGCTCGACGTCGTGCGCGTGCGCAACTTCGATGTAGCGACCTTCGTCGCTTTCGGCGCGGCGCATCTGGGCGTCGCCGGCAACGATGTGCTGATGGAATTCGAATATCCGGAGATCTATGCGCCGCTCGATCTCAAGGTCGGCCACTGCCGGCTCGTGGTCGCCGCGCCGCGGGAGCTCGCCGGGCAAGACGACCCCGCGCGCTGGAGCCGGGTGCGCGTCGCCACCAAGTACCCCGAGATCACGCGGCGGCATTTCGCCGCGCGCGGCGTGCAGGCCGAATGCATCAAGCTCAATGGCGCGATGGAGCTGGCGCCGCAGCTCGGCCTTTGCCGGCGCATCGTCGATCTCGTGCAGACCGGGGCCACCCTGAAGGCGAATGGCCTCGTCGAGATCGAGCGCATCGCCGATATCACGTCGCGCTTGATCGTGAACCGCGCGGCCCTGAAGACTCGTCCGCAGGAGATCTGCGCGTGGGTCGATCGCTTCCGCGAGGCCGCCGATGCCGCGTAGGCTCGACGCGCGCGCACCCGGCTTCGCCGCGGATTTCTCCGCTCTCCTCGAGGGCAAGCGAGAAACCGCTGCCGACGTGGATGAGGCGGTTGCGGCCATCATCGCCGACGTCCGCGCACGCGGCGATGCCGCCCTGATCGAGCTCACTCGGAAATTCGACCGTCTTTCGCTGATGCCCGCCGCTTTGCGGATCTCCGTGGCGGAAATCGACGCTGCCGAGCGGGCTTGCGCCGCCGATGCCCTGGAGGCGCTCGATCTGGCAGCGCGGCGGATCGAGTCCTATCACCGCCGGCTCTTGCCGTCGGACCTCGACTATGTGGACACCGAGGGCGTTCGTCTCGGCGCGCGCTGGCGGCCCCTTGCCGCCGTCGGCATTTACGTGCCGGGCGGGCTTGCGGCTTATCCGTCCTCGGTTCTGATGAACGCTCTGCCCGCGCGCGTCGCGGGCGTCGAGCGCGTCGCGATGGTGGTGCCCGCGCCCGACGGCAAGCTCAACCCGCTCGTCTTGGCGGCGGCGAAGCGGGCGGGCGTGGGCGAGATCTATCGTATTGGCGGCGCTCAGGCGGTGGCGGCACTCGCCTACGGCACCGCCACGGTACGGCCCGTGGACAAGATCGTGGGACCCGGGAATGCCTACGTCGCGGCAGCGAAGCGCCGGGTGTACGGCGTCGTCGGCATCGACATGATCGCCGGCCCCTCGGAGATCCTGGTGGTGGCCGACGCCGGCAACGATGCCGCGTGGATCGCCGCGGATCTTCTCTCGCAATGCGAGCACGACGCCGCGGCGCAGGCGATCCTGATCACCGACGATTCGAAATTCGCCGAAGCGGTGGCTCGGGCGGTGAATGTTCATCTGCGCACCCTGCCGCGCGCCGGGATTGCCGGTGAGAGTTGGGAGCGCCACGGAGCGCTGATCACGGTCGAGGACTGGGGCGAAGCCGTGGAGCTGGTCGACCGCATCGCCCCGGAGCATCTCGAGATCGCGCTCGAGACCGGCGCTGCCGAGGCGGTCGCGGCGCAGGTGCGTCACGCCGGCGCGATCTTCATCGGCCGGCACACGCCGGAGGCCGTCGGGGATTATGTCGGCGGGCCCAACCACGTGCTGCCGACAGCGCGCAGCGCCCGGTTCTCCTCGGGGCTGAGCGCGTACGATTTCCTGAAGCGAACCTCGATCTTGAGCTGCGGACCGGAGGCCTTGCGGGCGATCGGACCTGCCGCCATGACGCTCGCCCATGCGGAGGGCCTCGATGCGCACGCACTCTCGGTTGCGCTCCGGCTCAACCTGCCCGCGCGCTGAGGCCGCCGCCCGGTGAGCAAGCAGCGCATCGTCAAGATCGAGCTCGACGAGCGCAGCGTCGTGCGCCGCAACGCCGACATCGAGCACGAGCGCGCGGTCGCCATCTTCGACCTCTTGGAGGAGAACCGGTTTGCGCCCGCCGCCGGGCACGAGGGCCCGTTTCACTTGCAGATCGGGCTCGAGGAGGGTCGCCTTGTCGTGGAGATCCGCAGTATCAGGGACGACCTGATCGATCGGTTCGCGGTCGCGTTGCAGCCGTTCCGCGGCATCATTCGCGACTATTTCTTGATCTGCGAGAGCTACTACTCGGCGATCCGCACGGCGAGCCCCTCGCGCATCGAGGCGATCGACATCGGGCGGCGCAGCCTGCACAACGAGGGCTCGGAGCTGCTGCGCGAGGAGCTGGCGAGCAAGGTCGACGTCGACCTCGATACGGCGCGGCGGCTGTTCACTCTGTTGTGCGTGCTGCATATCCGGGGCTGAGACCAGCATGCGTCTTCCCGGCAGCGTGCTGTTCGCCTGCAACCACAATGCGATCCGCTCGCCGATGGCTGCGGCCCTGCTGAGGCATCTGCACGGCAGGCGCATCTTCGTCGATTCCGTCGGCGTGCGCGCCCTGCCGATCGACCCGTTCGCCGTCGCCGTGATGGAGGAGTTCGGCGTCGATCTCCGAAATCATGTCCCCAAGAGCTTCGAGGATCTGGAGGATCTCTCGTTCGATCTCGTAATTTCGCTCACGCCGGAAGCGCAGCATAGCGCCGTCGAATTGACGCGCTCCATGGCGTGCGACGTCGAATTCTGGCCTTCGCTCGATCCCTCGGTCGTCGAAGGCAACCGCGCGGAGATTCTGGCGTCTTACCGCGGCGTCCGAGATCGCCTCTGGGTGCGCGTGCAGGAGCGGTTTCCGGCGCACCCTCAGGTGCAGATATGAGGCCTATGAGGGGCGGCGGCGCAGCTGCGTTCGTTCTCGCCTCCGCCTCGCCGCGCCGGCGCGAACTTCTGGCTCAGGTCGCGCTTTCGCCCGATGTCGTCGATCCCGCCGATATCGATGAAACGCCGCTGCCCCGCGAGCTGCCTCGGCGCCACGCGCTGCGCCTCGCGGAGGCCAAGGCACGCGCCGGGGCGCTGCGGCATCCCGGCGCCTTCGTCCTCGCCGCCGACACTGTCGTCGCGTGCGGCCGGCGTATTCTCCCGCAGGCCCGCGACATCCAGACCGCACGGCGCTGCCTCTTGCTGCTCTCGGGACGACGTCACCGGGTCTTCGGCGGGATCGCCGTGATCGGCCCGGACGGCGTGCTCACGGTCCGGTGCGTGGAGTCCGTCGTCACGTTCCGGCGGCTCGAGCGCGCAGAGCTCGACGATTACCTCGCCTCGCACGACTGGGAGCGCAAGGCCGGCGGATACGCGATCCAGGGCCTGGCCGCGCGCTTCGTCCGATTTATCAGCGGATCCTACTCGAACGTCGTTGGTTTGCCGCTCTTCGAGACGGTGGCGCTGCTCGCGGGCCGGGGATATGAGCCCGCGCGTCGCATTGCACCGCCGTCCTGATGCGCCGGCTCTTCATCGAGGCATCGCCAGGCGAGCTCCGGGGCGCCGTCGCCGATGGGGACGCGCTCGCCGATTTCCGGCTGGTCCGGACTGTCGGCCGCAGCGGGGTCGGCGACGTGTATCTGGGCCGCGTGGTGCGGCTGCTGCCCGCGCTGCGGGCGGCGCTCGTCGATATCGGAGAGGAGCGCCCGGCGTTCCTGAGCGCCGACGACGCGGCGCCGCGCCATGGTCTCGCCGACAGCACCGAAGGCGCCACAGTGGTGGCGCAGGTTAAGCGCGACGCGCGGGCCGACAAGGCGGCGGCGGTGACGCTGCGGTTGCGGTTGCCAGGCCGCTTGCTGGAGTGGACGCCGGCGCGCCCAGGCGTGGTCGCGGAGGATATCGAGCGCCGAGCCCGCGAGAGCATGGCGGCGCTCGTTGCCGGCTTGCTGCAGCCCGGCGAGGGCGTGCGGCTGCTGGCAACGGCAACCGACGCCGCGCCCGAGGTCCTGGCTGCCGAGATCGGTGCCATGCGGGCGCGCTGGGCCGCAATCGAGGAGCGGCGCGCACGGGCGACGCCGCCGGCCTGCCTCGAGACCGTGCCCGCCGCGTCGAGCCTGCTGGAGGCGCTCGTCGACGAGAGCGTGGACGAGATCCTCATCGACGATCCGACGGTGCTCCGGGAGACCCGCGCCTGGCTCTCGCGCGAGCGCCCCACCCTTGCCGAGCGGGTTTCCTTGCAGCGCGGTCCAGCCGCGCCGTTCGAGGCCGCGGGATTGGCCGAGGCCGTCCAGGGTCTGCTGGAGCTCCGCGTCGCGGTCCCGGGCGGCGGCGCGCTCACGATCGAGCCGACCGCTGCCGCGACGCTGATCGACGTGGACAGCGGCTCTCTCGGAGGCGAGCCGAGCGGCGGCGAGGATGCGCTCTTGGCCGTGAATCTTTCCGCGGCCTCGGCGATCGCGCGGCAGATTCGCCTGCGCGGGCTCGCGGGCGCGCTGGTGATCGATTTCATCGCGCTGCGCCGGCGCGATCAGCGCGAGCGGCTGCTCGAGGCGTTTCGGGCTGCGCTCGAGGCCGAGGTTCCCGACGCGCAACTCCTCGGTTGGACCCGGCTCGGCCATGTCGAGCTGACGCGGCCGCGGCGCCAGGCGCCGCTCCACGAGATCGTTTTCGAGCGCACGTCCCACGGTGGATACGCCAAGACGGCGCTCACCGTCGGCCTGGAGGCGCTTGCGGCGGTGGCGCGGCGCGTGGCTGCGGCACCCGCCCGCGCGCCCGAGCTCCGCGTCCACCCGGAAGTTGCGGCGATCCTGGCGGCAGAGGCGGCGCCGGCCGTGCAGGCCTTGGAGACCCGCCTGGGGCGGAAGCTTGCCGTCGTTGCCGAGCCCGGCCGTCCGCGCGATGCCTTCGACATTGGCGATCGCTGACCCTATCTAAGAGCCATGAGCGACGTCCCGAACCCACCACGTGCCAAGCCATGCTCGATTTGCGGCAAGCCCGCGAGCCCTCGCCACAAGCCCTTCTGCTCCCAGCGCTGCGCCACGATCGATCTGGCGCGCTGGATCACCGGCACCTACCGCGTTCCCACCGACGAAACCCCGGAGGACGCGCCCCAACGGGGCGAGGAGGAGGGCGAGGAGGGCTGAGCGGCGGAGCTCCCGGAATTGATCCGCGGCGGGGCTTCCGCCAGAATGTTTTCAAGCGATCAGCAAGGCCGGGAGTGCTCGCATAGCCCAAAGTTCCGGAGAGGCGACGGCGTCCCGCATTTCCGTGCGGGGCGCGGCCAAGCGCTACGACGCGCTCGAGGTGTTCCGCGATATCAATCTCGAGATCGGCCAGCGGGAGATCGTGGCACTCGTGGGGCCGTCGGGCTGCGGCAAGACCACGCTCCTGCGCTGCGTCGACGGGCTCATTCCCCTGAGCGGCGGCGCGATCGCGATCGATGGCGCTCCCGTCAGCGAGCCTCGCGCGGGCGTCGCCATGGTGTTCCAGCATTTCGGCCTGTTTCCCTGGAAGACCGTCTACGACAACGTGGCTTACGGCCTCCGGCTCGCGGGCGCGAGCCGCGCCGAGCTCGGCGAGAAGGTGCCATACTTTGTCAATCTCGTGGGCCTCCGGGGCTTCGAGACCGCCTATCCCTACCAGATCTCCGGTGGCATGCAGCAGCGCTGCGGGCTTGCGCGCGCGCTCGCGACCGAGCCCTCGGTCATGCTCATGGACGAGCCCTTCGCGGCGGTGGACGCGCAGACCCGCGAGATTCTGCAATTCGAGCTGCTGCGGATCTGGGACATGCGCCCGATGACCATGGTGTTCGTCACCCATTCGATCGAGGAGGCCGTACTCATGGGCGACCGCGTGGTCGTGCTGAAGGGGCGGCCCAGCGCGGTGTTCGAGACGATCGAGGTGGATCTGCCGCGACCGCGCGACCGGCAAACCTTGGGGTTCCCGCGCTTCAACGAGCTGCGCGAGCACGTCTGGGCGACATTGATGGACGAGGCGCGCCGCGCGGAATTCTCGGTGTCGCAATGACAGGCCGACACTCGACGCGCGCGCTGGGCTGGCTGATCACGGGCGCCGGGCTTGCCGTGGGCGCGGCGATCTGGGAAATCGCGGGACGGATCGTCGGCGCGGTTTTCGTGGCGCCGCTCTCGGAAACCCTGGAGGCGCTGACCCCGGCGGTGTGGCGGGCGCTCGCGAGCTCGCTCGCGCTCTTCGCCGCGGGATTTGCGCTCTCGGTGGCGATCGGCGTGCCCTTCGGCTTGTTGCTCGCGCGCATGCGGCTGCTGCGGGTGGCGCTCGAAAGCTATATCGCGATCCTCAACGCGACGCCGATGGCGGCGCTGATCCCGTTCATACTCTCGCTCATGGGCTTCGACTTCGCGCCCAAGGTGCTGGTGGTGTTCCTGTTCGCGGTGTTTCCGATCCTCTACAACACCGTCGAGGGTGCGCGCAGCATTCGCCCGGAGCTGATCGAGGTGGCACGCTCCTTCCGCTCGACCGAGCGGGCGCTCTGGCGCGACGTACTGCTGCCCTTCGTGCTGCCCTTCGCGCTCACGGGGATCCGGCAGGCGATCGGGCGGGCGCTGGTGGGCATGGTGGCCGCGGAGTTCTTCCTGAGCGCGAGCGGGATCGGCATGACGCTGCAGAGCGCGGCTCAGAGCTTCGACACCGCCACCGTGTTCGCGGCGATCCTTCTGGTGACGCTGCTGGGCGTGGCGCTCATGGAACTCGGCGGCGCGCTCGAGCGCCGCTACGCCGCCTGGCGGAACATCAAATGACGGCCGAGAGCCGGCCGCTTGATAGCACACCCGGCGCGGGGCTCGCGCGTCTCGCGGGCTCGACGCTATTCGTGAAGCTGGTGGCGGGCGCGGCGCTTCTGGCCCTGTGGGAGATCGGCGTCCGCACCTGGGCGCCCGCCTATGTCGCGCGCCCCAGCGGCGTCGTGGCGGTGCTGCCGGAGGTGATCGAAAGTCGAGCGTTCTTGTCGGCCGCAGGGGCGACGCTGGGATCGGTGATCGAGGGCCTGGCGATCGCGCTGGTGCTCGGCATTGCCGTGGGGATCGCCATGGGCCGGTCCTTCGTGGTGGACCGGCTGATCCGCTATTACGTGTTCGCCCTCTTCGCCATGCCCATGGTGGCGATCCTGCCGTTGATCACGCTCTGGTTCGGCTACACGGACGCCGCGCGGCTCGCCACTACCGTGTTCGCCGCGTTCTTCTCGATCGTGCTCAACGCCGCCGACGGCGCGCGCGCCGTGCCGCTCGAGTATCTCGAAGTGGGAAGATCCTTCCGCGCGAAGCGCTCGCACGTACTCGTCGATATCGTGCTGCCGGCCTCTATGCCCTATCTGCTCGCGGGCATTCGCTTGGCCGCGGCGCGCGCGCTCATCGGCGCGGTGGTGGCGGAGTTCTTTATCTCGGTGAATGGCCTGGGCTTCTTTATTCTTTTCAACTCGCGCAGCTTTCGCCACAACCAGGCGATCGTCGCCGTACTCTTGCTTGCGGGCTGCGGCGTCGGCTTCGAGGCGCTGGTCAATGGGGTGACCCGTCATTACTTTCTGTGGTATCGACGCGATGAAAAGCCTCGGTGAACGAGGCGGCAGACCGGGAGACAACGAATGAAGAAGCGGTGGATGGTGGCTGTTGCGTTTGGCTTGGCGTTGAGCGCGAGTCCGGCGCTCGCCGACGGCCCGAAAGTCGTGTTCGGCGTGCCCGGCATCCCCCCGATCTTCGCGAGTGTGCTGCCGCACGTGGCGGCGGAGCAGGGACTCTTCAAGAAATACGGCGCGGACGTCGAGGTGCGGGATTTCGAGACCGGCGTTGCCGCCGCGCGCGCTGTTGCGGCGGGGCAGATCGATTTCGCGATCGCGCCGACGCCGGTGCTCGTGAGCATGGTGTCGAACGCCAAGGTGAACCTGGTGGGTATCTACGGCCTGCCCAATCCGGACTGGCTGATCGGCTCGACGGACGCACAGAAGAGCAAATGCACGGATCTCAAGGACCAGCCCGTGGGCGTCGACGCCATCGGCGGCGCGCGCTCCGAGGCGCTCAAGGAAATGCTGTCGTCCTGCCAGCTTGCGCCCGACGACGTGAAGCAGGTGGCGCTCGGTTCCAACACAGCGCCCGCCATGGTGGCGGGTCAGCTCACCTTCGGCGTGCTCCACCTCGATGACGTGCCCGCGATCGAGGGTCAGCTCAAGAGCAAGGTGACCGTGATCACCACGCTGAAGCAGGTGAGCCCGGTGAGCCACTACCTCACACTTGTCGCCCGCGCCGACAAGCTGCAGGAGAAGCGGGACGCGTATGTGAGGACGCTCGCGGCTCTGATCGACGCCGGCCGATTCATGCGCGATCCCCGGAATCTCGACGCCGCCGCCAAGATCGCGGCCGTCATCGGCCACAGCGAGGCCGAGAACAAGCTATCGATCGTGGGCTATAACGAGCTCGAGCAGTGGCCGAACGGCACCGACGGGCTGCAGCGCGACAAGATCGAGGCCGTGATCGCCACCCAAGTGAAGCTCGGCGGAATCAAGTCGGGCAACGCGCCCGTCACCTACGAGCAGTTTACGGACGAGAGCCTGTGGAAAGACGCGGCGAAGCTCGCGCCGGGACCTTGAGAGCACCCTCACCCTCCCACTGCGGAGCAGTGGGAGGGTGAGGGTGAAATCACGGAGGAGGCGGACATGAAATCCCGTAGCGGCGCCGCGAACCGGATCGAGGCGCATGATCCCGAGACGCTCGCGGCGGCGCGAGCGGTGCTGGACGCTTGTGCCGACGCTCGGGCAATGGGTGACGCGGTCAAGTCCGCGGTCGAGCGCAACGCAAGCTGGCGCGGCGAGCAGTGCATCAATCTGCTGGCGCCGGAAGCGCCGACGAGCCCGTCCGTGCGCGCGCTGCTGTCGAGCGAGATCGGTACGCGGGCGGCGGAGGGGCATATCGGACCCGTCAATCGCTGGTTCGCGGGCACGCGGCATATCGACGAGCTCGAGGCGCTCTGCGTCGAGCTGCTGAAGCGGTACTTTCGCTGCAACTACGCCGACCACCGGCTCTGCGCCTCCATGATCGGCAACGCCGTCGTCTATACGGCGCTCACCGAGCCCGGCGATATCGTCATGTCGGCGGCACAGCCCTTGGGCGGCCATTCCTCGAATCGGATCGACGGTCCCGCCGGCGCCATGGGCCGCAAGATCGTGGATATCCCGATCGACCCCAGCGAGCTCGTCGTCGACATGGAGGCGTTCCGCCGCGTGGCGCCGCTGGTGCGGCCGAAGCTGGTGGCGCTCGGGCTCTCCATGACCCTCTTTCCGCAACCCGTCGCGGCCATGAAAGAGACGATCGCGCCCTGGGGCGGGCGGCTCTTCTTCGACGCCGCGCACCAGCTGGGCCTGATCGGCGGCGGGCAGTTCCAGCGCCCGCTCGAGGAGGGCGCGGACATCATCACGGGCTCCGCGGGGAAGACTTTCTCGGGACCGCAATCGGGCATCATGATCTGGGACGACCCGGAGATCACCGAGCGCGTGACGACGGCCGTGTTCCCGGTCTGGGCCGCGACGCACCAGGTGAACCGCGTGGCCGCGCTCGCCCTCGCGACCGCCGAGGCGATTCAATACGGCGAGGCCTTCATGGCGCAGATCGTGCGCAATGCGAAGGCGCTCGCCGGCGCGCTCGACGCCCACGGCCTCCCCATGCTCGGGCGTCACAAGGGATTCACCGAGACGCACCAGGCAATCGCGGACGCGCGCAAGGTAGGCCGCGGGCTCGAGGCCGCGCGACGGCTCGAGCGCGCCAACGTCATCGTGAACAAGAACCTGATCCCCGACGACAAGCCCGGCGACTGGGATTATCCGGGCGGCCTCCGTATGGGCACGATCGAGGTAACGCGCCTCGGCATGCGCGAGCGCGAGATGCAGGCGATCGCCGAGCTGATCGCGCGCGTGCTCATCAAGGGCGAGGCGCCCGAGAGCGTGAAGCCCGACGCGCTCGGGCTCCGGCGCGATTTCCAGACGCTCTACTACTGCTTCGAGACGGGCCTGCCGCCGGGGTGAGGGGGCGGGCGCAGGCGCGCGCTACACCCGAATGAGTCCCCTGGGCGCTTGGTGCAGGCGGTCGACGCCTTTGTCGGTGATATGCACGAGCTCGCCGGTCTGGACGCCGGCGGTGCCGTCGCGAGTCACGACGTTGGGCTGCACGACCACGGTCATGCCGGGCCCGAAACGGAAATCCGGTACCGGGCCCGCGGGCCGGCTCTTCGAGCCCAAGACCGGTGGCAGATAGCCGCCGCCGAATCCGTGCACGAGATCGTCGAGCGTCGTGAAGCCTTGCTCTTCGATCACTCCGGCGGCATCGATCACCTCCTGCGCGGTGGTGCCGGGCCTGAGGATCGAGAGGATCGCCTGCAGCGCAGCATCGGCCGCCTTGTGCAGCTTCTTGTAGAGCGGCGTCGGATCGACGCCGACGGAGAAGCTCCGAAGGACCTGCCCGGGATATTCCCAGAACTGCGCGGAGATCTCCGCCATCACGATGTCGCCCTTCGCGATGCGGCGGCCCGAGGGGAAGGGGCGCGGCCCCGCGAGGTCCGGTGCCTCCATCGAGGTGGCGCCGACGAAATGAATGAGGTTCGTCCCGCCCCAGGGGACATAGGCGCGCTCGATCGCGTCGATCAGGTCATGCTCGGTGAGACCGGGCTTGATCTCCTCGCGCAGCGCATTCATGGCGTGGTCGCTCATGGCGGCGCCGAGCTTCAGCCACTCGATCTCCTCGGAGGATTTCACCAGGCGAAGCCGCGCATAAGCTGCGTTGAGGTCGATCGCGCGACCATAGCGGGCGGCGAGGATGTCGTGCTGGGTGTAGGAGAGCATGCCGATGACGCCGACGCGCCCGACCCGGGCACCGCGGCGCGCGAGCTCCTCCACCGTTCGGCGGATCGTCGACTCGCCGCCCCACTCGACCTCGGCGCGCGCGATCTGGCGCGCGAGCGGGACGTGATTGTAGTGCTGTACGAAAAGCGATGTCGGCAGACCCGGCGACAGCACGCCGATCGCCTCCGCCGTCACCGGCCAGCCCGTGAGCCAAGGCACGGCGGTGCCGCTGCGGTTGAAGCCGCAGACCAGCAGGTGCTCGATCTTCGCGGCCTCCATAATGCGCTCGATGTCGTGGCGCCGGCGCTGCATCTCCTCCTCTGAGAAGCGCGGGTAGGCGTCGCGATAGAGCGAGCGCAGCCGGCTCGGAATCCAGCCGAGATCCGCGGGCCCAAGACGGACGGGCGCGGATTTGGCGGGCTTCTTCGGACTGGGCTTGGGCGGGGTTTTGTGGGCGTCCCGTCCCTTGTGGCTCGTCTTCTTCGGGTTCGCCCGGGCCATCTATCGGCAGACCTGGCTTCTGTGGAGGGAACCGAGGGCTGACTTTAACCCGTCACACGGCGCGGGTGAAGCAAGGACCGGCGATGCGACGCGTTTTTGCCTAGGAAACATCGCTCCGGAAGGTATGTTAATGCGCCAAATCAATGAGTTACAGAAAGTCAAGCGGTCTCTGGCGCGGAGCCCTCAGCCACCGGCTTACCGACCCTGCCGGTAGGTCTGGCGCGGCACTAGGTGTGTCGAATCGAGCCGGTGCCGACGTCCGTTGGGGTCGTGCACCCTCCGGATTGCCCCGGCCGAACTTCATACTTGGGCAGCTAATGGGCGTAGCTGCGTCCCTGGACTCGTCTGCCGCTTTCCGTCTATAAGCCACCGCTTCCGCGTGTCGGCGCCCAGGTAGCTCAGTTGGTAGAGCACGTGACTGAAAATCACGGTGTCGGTGGTTCAATTCCGCCCCTGGGCACCACCCTTTGTTCTTTCTAGCCGCCGTCTCACCGAACCTCGTGCGACGGACCTCCTTTAGCCTCTTGAAGTGATAGCGAAACTTGGCAACATCAGCGTCGTCTGGTGTGCGTCGTCGCGTGCCGTTGCGCTTGGTCGGACGACGACATCTGTTGGTATTTTTGTTGGTATCGCGGACCCCGTTGGTATCCGTGCCTCGTTTGTACCCGCGACTTTGGACGCGCTTTGTACTGCAAGCGGTCACGGAACGGTCGAAGTGGCGAGTCGGAGGTGGTTATGAGGCTCTCAGACGTGAAATGCCGGAGTACGCGTCCCGGCCCCAAGCTCCGGAAGCTTTCCGACGGTGGAGGGCTTCAGCTTTGGGTGCAGCCATCCGGCAGTCGTCTGTGGCGTTTCGCCTATCGCTTCGGCGGCAAGCAGAAGCTTCTCGCGCTCGGCGCTTACCCGGCAGTCCCGTTGGCGGATGACTATCACACCTGGTCACTGCTGAGGGGCATTGCGCTCTCGACGCTGCTTGGCGTCGGCAGCCAGGTAAGCTTTGGCACTCAGCAGACCAATCTCGTGCAAGCGATCCGCGAGTCGACCCAGGAGAGCACGAACCAGGCGGGTCAGCGGATCGTGCAGAAGGAACTGAACATCCAACCGACCATTACCATCCGACCTGGCTGGGCGCTCCGCGTGGTGGTGCACAAGGATTTGATTCTGAGACCCTATCGCCTCTCACGGGGTGATGTGCCATGACGGAGCTGAAGCTCGCCAAGCTGCCTGACCGCACGCCCGTTAGGATCGCGATTATGCTCAGCCCCGACCTCAACCGAAGCCTCCATGCCTATGCGCAGTTCTATCGCGACGCTTACGGGGAATCAGAGTCGATCGCGGAACTCATCCCGTTCATGCTCGAGGCCTTTCTCAGGAGCGATCACGGCTTCGGCAGAGCGCGCAAGGAAGGAGTGCTCGGCGCAGCTCCACCGGTAACCGGTCCCGCGCGTCGCGGGCGACCGCGGCGGCGCGATACTTTGTCACCGACTGAAAGCGGAGGAGGGAGTTGATGCCCGTCATCGGCACATTCACGCCCACTAAGGACGGCGGCTGGACCGGTAGCATCCGCACGCTCACCATCCACGCGCATGTTCGCCTAGTCCCCAACGACAATCGCGAGAACGAGAACGCGCCGACTTTCCGCGTGTTCATAGGTCGCTCTCGAATTGGAGACGCATGGGCAGCGCGTTCAAACGGTGAGAGGCCGGCGGAGTACTTGCGCGTGCGCCTCGATGACCCGAGCCTCCCTGAGCCCATGAGCGCGGCGTTGTTTCAGTCAGATGATGGCAAGGAGGCGAGGCTCATCTGGACCCGGCATAGAGCTGCGGGGCACGCGCTCGGAGAAGCGACGCTCGCGACGTCAGGCTCATAACCTGAAGGTCGTTGGTTCAAATCCAACTCCCGCAACCAACATAAGAAAACAAATATAATCACTTAAGCCCGCTTCGGCGGGCTTTTTCATTTCTTCCGATCCGCTTCCAGCCGTCCTTACCAAAAACTATTCGATGCCAATGGATTACGCAAAATTCAGTGACGATTACCGAGCTGAACTAAAATCTCCATGGCACAAAATGGCACAAAAACCTCGGCCGCCCCGATCCCGATTCCGGTCCTCAATCAGACCGAACGCATGGACCGATATGAGCTCCGCGAACCGGATTGATGTCAGATCTGAAATGCCTCCGTTGGAGGACGCCTGATGTTTCACGAGGCCAACCAAGCCGACTTCGAGCGCATGCTCGATGACATTCTCGGCCGGGCACTCACTGCTGCCGGGATCGCCGGTCTCGAAGTGGAAGCCCAATTCATCAGGGCGGGCGGCATATCCAATTCCAATTCCCGACTGCCTATCGCCATCGAGCAGAAGATCACACCTTTCCATGAAAGCGCACTGAGCGATGCCATGCGGCTCCTTGTCCAGTTCGCCGACAGGACAGCGATTCCCATACCCGACTTGACCGCTGCCGCACGCCCGAAATTGGCGGTCTTCACCGACCAACTCACCCAGCGTATGGTGCAGTTCGCGAGCCGGATGAATCTCACGCAGGCGATCGCCGAGTTCAAAGCCCGCTTTGCCGCCCGCGTTGACCACGCGTTGCAGGATGTCGAAATCGGCTTCATCCAAGGAAACAGTGCCGTCATGACCGAGGCGCAGACGAGCCAGGCCAAGGCGCTACGATTGCTCAAGGCCATCTACGATCACACCCATGGCCGTAACGAGCCCATTTTCGTGGCGGAGCTCACGCAAGAAGCTGGCCTCACCGAGGCGGAAGGCCAATCGGCGTGGCGGTATCTCAAGGGTAAGCACCTCATCGATACCTTCAATATCGACTACACAGCTCGGATCAATGGAGCGGGCGAAGACGTGATCGAGCAGGCGCAACGCAATCCGGATCGTACGCCGCCGAATTTTCCTGCCATCACCTACAACGTCGTCAACAATATTGTCGGCACCGCGATCAACTCTCCCGTACAACAAGCAAGCGCACACGCGGCGCAGACCACGACCTATAGCGCCGACGATCGCGCGGAGCTTGTGCGCCTCGTCGCAGAATTCAATGTGCACCTCGCTGAGCTGAAGCTCGCTTCCGCGCAGGAGCAGAAGGCTCGTGCCCAGATTGCGACACTCGAGGCACAGCTTACCGATGAACCTGACCATGTTATTGTCAGGCAAGCGGGCCGCACGCTCCGCAACGTCACCGAGGGAGTGATTGCCAGCTTGGTCGCGACTGCCGCGCAGCCGTCGGTTTGGGCATGGGTCCAAGCGACCATGACAAAGCTGTTTTAGCGGGAACGCTGTATCCGCCGCTGCCTCTGGCCGTTCAACTTCCAGTCCATGGCGCTGATGCCGTTCAAGAAGCGTGACTTCACCTGATTCAGAATTTCTGGATCAGCCCCCTTGCGATTGCCGAGCGTGACTAAATCCTCGATCTCCTTACTCCCATCCAGCGCGTACATGCCCGGCGTTGTCACTGTGTTTACACGCAAGAACCGTGGCTCCCCGACGAGAAGCTGTGCGTGCCTGACCGATGAGTCGACTTGTGCGTTCATCAACAGATCAATGAGAGTTTTTCCCCATCGCACCCAGCCGGCCTGCGCCATGCTTTTTACAGTGAAAGGCTCTTCGGTCGTTCCAATGCTCAAGACATCGATGCGGTCCAGCGGGACGCCCAAGTAACACACAGCTTCCACGATGGCGGTCATCGCGGGACAGTTTGCCCATATCTTTTCCAGCGTCCGCCGGACATCGAGGCCAAGTTTCTGTATATCGCCGTGCAGCTTGCTAATTCCAGCCCACACCATCTTGTGACAGCGCGAAATGGGCTTCCTTGAGCCGCACCGTTGGACCGGCGTGTCTGTAGTCATCGCGACGCTGGTCCAAATCGATTCCCCGGTTCACGGCTCGTCGCGCGGATCCCAGGTAACGTGACGCTCCTCGTTGCAGCGATCGAGCGTCGCCATCTGCTCGGCGTTGAGTGCGAAATCGAAGATGGCGGCGTTCTCGATGATCCGCTCGCGCTTCGCGGACTTCGGAATCGTGACGAAGTGTTTTTCCAGGGACCATCGCAAAAGGACCTGTGCGGGCGTGCGATGCGCCTGGTGTGCGATTGTGGCGAGCCGCGGGTCATTGAGCTTCACGCCCTTGGTGAGCGGACTATAGGCGACGACGGCGATACCATGCGTCTCGCAGAAGGCAACGACGTCTTGCTGGCACCAGGGGTGAAGTTCTATCTGGTTCACGGCGGGCGGTCGCGGCCGCTCAGCGCGCCCGTGACATAGCCGCGAACGGTGCGGCCGTGGTGGTCGCGGGCTCGCTGTCGCATATGGTGCCCGTGCTGCAGGGAGCCGCGGTGACGGATCCTGCGCAGCTGCCATCCGAACCCGCTTGCGCGGAATTTAGGCGAGGTCTCGCGCGGGAGGTCCCCTGTCTGGGAGAATTGCGGTTGTCGAAGCCCAATCCATCAGACAGGAGATGCTCCGATGGCCGAGATAAGCCCTCTGCGGCGCCGCATGATCGAGGACATGACCGTCCGCAATCTGTCGCCCGCAACACAGCGATCATACGTGCACGCGGTGGCGAAGTTCAGTCGTTTCTTCGGCCGCTCGCCGGACAGGCTCGGTCTGGAAGATGTGCGAGCTTTTCAGGTGCACTTCGTATCAGCGGGGATCTCGTGGCCAGCGCTGAACCAGACGGTCTGCGCTCTGCGGTTTTTCTATGGTGTCACGCTCGCCCACGGTGAGATCCCCGAGCGGATCCCCTATGCGCGGGAGGCACGCAAACTGCCGGTGGTGCTGAGCGTCAACGAGGTGTGCGGTTTCTGGAAGCGGTGCCGAGCCTGAAGACGCGTGCCGCGCTGACGACAGCCTACGCGGCGGGGCTGCGCGCATTCGAGGCGGTCGGCCTCAGGCTGCCCGATATCGACAGCGGCCGGATGGTCATCCGGGTCGAGCACACCGAGGTGTCATTGTCGGGCGACAGCCTTGTCCTCAAGGGCGAGAAGCAGCAGAAGAAGGAAGAGAAGGACAAGAACTACTACCTCTCGGAGCGGAGCTACGGCTCGTTCCAACGCACGTTCCGCCTGCCGGACGGCGTCGACCGGGACAAGATCGCCGCAACCTTCGCCAAGCGCGTCCTCAACGTCACGCTTCCCAAGACGGCCGAGGCTCAGAAGCAGCAGAAGAAGATCGAGGTAAAGGCGGCGTGAGCAGCGGTAGCCTCTCGCGCCTGCCGCCGCTGCTCTCGTTTTCCGGGCGCGCAGCAGCACCCCACTGGTTCGACAATCAATTCGCGGCAGCGGTTTGATCCAAGTCAATGTGCCGGGCTCGATCCGCGATTTAGTGTTGGATAGTGAGAAAAGTGGAGTTCGCGTGCTTTTAGGTTCGTCAATTTTGGTTTCTTGCCAACGAGGGAGAACAACAATGCAGTTCCTCAAGCGCGTCCTAGCAATCCTGATCCCGTCGTCGCCCTTGGAGCCTGCATGAACTTGAGCGATCAGGACCGGGCTCTGTTGAACGCAACCAGTCAGAATGCGGAACAGGCGAGTACAATCGCGCAACAAGCGCTCGACCCTTCTCGTGCGGCAAGCGAGCGCGGATAACGCCGCGCAGGCGGCGAGTCAGGCGGCTCCCGATGCCAAGGCGGCGAACGAAAGGGCTAATCGAATGTTCCAGCGCTTGCTGTGCAAAGCAGCGCCACCGCAGTGATGGGATGGGTAACGCCGCCAGCCTCAGCGGAGCTCGGCGTGCGATCGCGGGAAGCGGTTGGCACGCCGGGCGCGCCGGTTTTATATCGCAACGAACCGTGTGCCTTGATGCCGTCACTCTTGCTCGCTAATCAGTTCTTCTAGGAGGTTCGGCATTTTCTCGCATCGCATCCGACTGTTCTCGCTATTCGGCTTCAATGTCTGGATTGACGCCTCGTGGTTGCTGTTAGCCGCACTCATTAGCTGGGCCCTGGCCGAGGCCGTCTTCCCGGGAATCACGCCGCACCTTGCGACTGCGACCTATTGGTGGATGGCAGGAACCGCGACCATCGGCCTACTCTGCTCCATCGTCTTCCACGAAACGGCACATTCGCTCGTCGCCCGGCGGTACGAAATTCCGATCCGTGGTATTACGCTCTTCGTCTTCGGGGGCGTAGCCGAAATGGATAGTGAGCCCCCGAGCCCCAAGAGCGAACTCCTCATGGCCGCGGCCGGGCCCGCGGCGAGCCTCCTGCTCGCTGGCGTTTTCTTCATTCTTATGGCACTTGCCGCGGCATGGAACGGACCGCAAGCGGTCCAGGGCACGCTGTGGTATCTCGGATACATCAACGGCATGCTGGCTCTTTTCAACCTCGTTCCGGCCTTCCCGCTCGATGGTGGGCGTATGCTGCGCGCCGCGCTCTGGATGTGGCGCGGCGATCTCCCCTGGGCGACAGGGATCGCCGCCGGCGCAGGAAATGTCTTCGGAACTATGCTGATCGTCCTCGGCGTGTTTGGCGTGATGACCGGTGATTTCATCGGGGGGATGTGGCGCTTTCTTATCGGCATGTTCCTGCGCGGCGCTGCCGCGGCAAGCTATGGGGAAATGATCGCCCGAACGGCGCTTGAGGGTGTTCCGATCTCCCGGGTCATGAATCGGGACCCGATTGCCGTAGTGCCGAACATATCGATTGCCGCCTTCATCGACGACTTTGTCTATCGCCACCATCATCGCTCCTTTCCGGTAACGCGACAGGGCCTCCTCGCCGGCTGTGTCGGGACGGAGCAGGCGGCTAAAATTGATCGTTCGGCATGGTCAACCACGCCTGTCGAGCGGATCATGGCGCCTTGTGGACCTGAGGATGTGGTGGGCCCCAAAGCCGACGCCCTCGCGGCACTGGCACAGATGCGACGCAGTGGGCGAAGCCGCCTATGGGTCGTAGAGGAGGGGCGTCTTGTCGGCGTCTTATCGCTCCACGACATGCTGGAACTACTGGCGGTGAAACTCGAGCTTGAAGGCGCGGGTCGCGGTCCGTTTCAGCGGCAGAGCAGAATATCCTGGCGACGAAACGCAGCATATGATCGGGGTGGTCGCCCATAACTCCGATCTCGCGCAAGCGCTCGACGGTGTCGCACCTGCACCTTGATCCATGTTAGGGACGTATCACTGGAACCGGGATCGTACCACTCGGCGATGAAAGCGAGCGCTGCGGTAACCCAAAGGATTACCGAAAAGAATTGAATAAACTCTCAGACGCCAGAAGACAGATGTCAGACGAGCGGAGGCTCAGCCAAACGGCCAAACTCATCCTGTCATCTGTCCTCTGACATCTGGCCTATGACTTTATCGATCGGGAAAGGGATGTGCAGACGGTGGCGCGTTGCAGAAAAGAGGCGCAGCGCTGGGTGTCGCCGGGTGACTCTTTCAATCTGATTCGGACCATATTCACGCAGCCGACGCAGTGGCTCCGCGGACGATAATCCCTGCGCGCTGCTATTTACGCTCTTGAACGCCTCATCAACTGAGAGCTGATGGATCTTCATGCACCGCTTAGGCCCGCAGATTCTGTCTAGCAGTGTGAGACGCCTTCACTACTCGATGCGACCGAACTCTTTTCGTGCCAGAGCGGACACCGGGAGAGACCCTTTCGACCTCGACACAAGTCAAGACGATACGACGCAGAGATATGATCAATGACGTCATGATTCCTTGCGGCGAACCGTGTTTGTCTGAAAGTTTCGGCGCTAGTGAGGGTCGTGTCCCGCCGAGTGGTGTAGGAGCTGCGGGTAAGTAGCCCGCTGCAGCGACCGCCAAGAGTCAGGCGGCGGCGGGCTACTTATCCACGG
>Ga0209517_10003011_pt1 | contig 23174 bp, 19 predicted proteins | sample PeaSoiMetSII2010_FD_187695 | JGI IMG/M metagenome (GOLD analysis project Ga0209517, IMG submission 187695) | Peat soil microbial communities from Weissenstadt, Germany - SII-2010 (SPAdes) (version 2) | ecosystem: Environmental > Terrestrial > Soil > Wetlands > Peat | place: Germany...
AAATGCGGCTCAATCCGTGCCCATTGCTCGTCACTTAACCAGAACAGATGCCTGCTCATCAATTTCTTCCCCAATACGAATCAATATCGTATTGTTCAAACGGAAAGATTAATGAGTTTTGACCCTTAGTTGCGTCGCCGATCGATTGCCGATCCGCCGAAGCGTCCCATCGCGCCTCGCGAGACGAGGGCTGATCGCTTCTCTTCGTCGGTGAATTGCAGTATTTCGGCCCGATGGACGAGGAACCCGCATCAGTCTCGCAAAAGCAGCCGCTGGTCATTTTGACGACGCCGCGCCTGATCCTGCGCGCCGCGACCGAGCCGGACATCCCGGTCATGTGGGAGCGGGTTCTTGGCGACAGTGAGGTCATGCGTTACGTCTTTCAGGGCGGACCCATGACGGCGGAGAGAGCCAAGCAGGTGATGCGAAAGTTTTTCACCTTCGGCGATCGCCTCACAGGCATTGCCGTTCTGGCTGACCGTCCGACCGGCGACATTATCGGCTTTGCCGGCCTGTTCCCTTGCGAAGCTTTGGCGGCGCATGATCTGGAAATCGGCTTCGTGCTTTCGCGAAATGTCTGGGGCAAGGGCATCGCCACCGAGATCGGCAACGCCCAACTCGCATTCGGTTTCGAGCAGCTCAATTGCCAGCGATTGCTTGGGCTGGCCGATCCGCGAAACGGTCCTTCGATTCATGCGCTCCAAAAGCTCGGACTACATTATGTCAAGGACGTAACGGAACCCGGCCGCGCCAACCGCAGCGTCTTCTGTATCGAAGTCAAGGAGTGGCGCTCCAAAGTTCGTGAACAACGGGCATAGATGGTTTTTTCCATTGTGCCGGAGCCGACGTTTGTCGCACGATCCCGGCCATGATTCGGAACAAATCAGGGGATGACGAGGCTGGGCCCGCCAAGGTCAAGCCGCCGAGCTTTCGCCGCGAGCGCGCGCTGATCAAGCGCGGGATTTGGCCGGTGGCCGGTTGCGACGAGGCCGGGCGAGGCCCTCTTGCAGGTCCGGTGGTGGCCGCGGCCGTCGTGCTCGATCCGAAGCGTATTCCCAAAGGCATTGATGATTCCAAGCGGCTGACGGCGGAACGCCGCGAAGAACTGTTCGAGGAAATCTGCGTGACCGCGTCGTACTCGGTCGCCTTCGCTTCACCGGCGCGGATCGATCGCGACAATATCCTGCGCGCGTCATTATGGGCGCTCAAACGCGCGGTGCAGGCGCTGCCGGAAATGCCCAAGCATGTCTTTGTCGACGGCCGCGACCGGCTCGATACGCCCTGCGACTGCGAGGCGGTCATCGGCGGCGATGGGCTGGTTGTCTCGATCGCGGCGGCCTCGATCATCGCCAAAGTGACCCGCGACCGTCTGATGTGCGCCTTGGCGCAGGATTGCCCCGGCTACGGTTTTGAGTCGCACAAGGGTTACAGCGTGCCGGAGCACCTTGAGGCGCTTGACCGGCTGGGCCCATCGGTGCATCACCGCCGTTTTTTTGCCCCCGTCGCAGCAGCGCGGCAAAGACTTCATGGACCGGACCAAGGGGAGTTCGAGCTTCCTCTTGAACGGCTGGCCGCGGAACTGGTTGAGGAAAGCGCGGTCGTCAGCGGCTGATCCCGAGCGCCCAATCCGAGATCGTATCGATCGCGAGCGGAAAGTTGCCGACCTGGCAATGAGCCTGCGCCTGCTCCTTGGCCGTGAACACGCGCGCGGTAATCGAACGCGCCATCGTTAGCCCGCGCGCCTGTTCCCAAAGCTGAGCCAGCGGCACGTAGTGATCGTTGGCACCCGCAAGCAGCAGCACGTCCTGTTCAACGCGATCCGAAATGTCGTGCGTGTGAAAGGTCTGCGCCGCCCGCGGCGCCTGCGATGGCCGGTCGCAGCCGAACACGTGCATGGCCTGCGCAATGCCCCAATCGACGACGGGACTCTTGTGCTCGGCACTGCGGATCCCGCTGTCGATCACGGCGTCGGCGCCGACGGCCAACAAGGCCCGCGCCAGCGGCATCGCCGAACCGGGATGCTGCGCGGCGGCAATACAGTCGAAGAAATCCGAAAGCACATCGAATGCGACGACGCGGCGCACGCGCCTTTCCAATGCTGCCGCGCGAATGGCAAGGCAGCCGCCCAAGGAAATGCCGACCAAGGTCACGTCGTCGAGATTGAGGGCATCGCATACCGCACCGACGGGACCGTGCCAATCGCGCGTGAGCGGCGCGCGCTGCTCTTCGAGCACGGAACCTTGTCCGGGGCCTTCGAACGCGATGACGGTCCAGCCCTTATCTCGCAGCGACGCCAGGATCGGAAAGAATTCTTCGATGTAGCTGTCGAACCCGCCGAATATCAAGAGGGTGCCATGAGGCGCATCCGACGGAAACTGCCACGCCGGCAACCGCCACCCGCCAAATTTAACCTCCCGGCGGGCGCTTGCCGGGACGCCGGCGGCTTCACAGAACATCGAGATCAGCCGCTTTCGCAACGGTTCCTTGCGCGGATCGGAAGGCATCATGAAGAATTCGGCGCAGCGGAAATGAAGCGCGGCATGCAGCACTCGGCCCTCGGCCGCGGCTCGTTCACCCAATCCGACAAACGTGTCTCGCCAAGCGTCGTAGTTCACGAGCGACGGCAACAGCGGACGCACATCGTCGATCCAAGCCGGCCCGCCCGTCGCCGCCCAGCGGTTGAGCTGAAAATTGAGACTGACGTCCGGATGCAGTTCATACCATCCGACATGAAGCGCGCCGGTCGCGCCGCTGCCGCTGACCGCGGGGGACGAAGCTGGCGTGGCTGGCGTCATGATCCTGCTCCTGTTGCCGTTCACATCACGCTGGCTGACGAGGCACAACAAACAAATTGGTGAGGCGGCTGACCTGTTGACGTGGATCAATCTGTTGCCTCAGCGGCTCACGCGCTTTATCACGTCCGGGATCGAGTAGGGCGGGCTTTCAGAGACCTGCCGAGGCATTTCGGACATTTCATGCGCTTCACCTCCCTGGTTATCGAACTGATCCGCGCCCGGCCGCGGCTGGTCGTCTGGCTTGTGGTGTTGTTGCAGGCGGCTTTGTGGTTGTTCGTGCCGATGCTGCTCTATCGCAGCCCTCCCGGCGACCTCGCAACCGCGCTCGCGCTTGGGCGGGAATACCAGGTCGGAACCGATCTCGGTCCGCCGCTGGCATTCTGGCTCGCCGACATCGCATTTCGCGCCGCGGGCGATCACATGTTCGGGGTCTATTTGCTGGCGCAACTTTGTTCAGTCGCGACGTTCTGGATTTTGTACCTCTTGGCGCGCGCCATCGTCGGCGGACAGCAGGCGGTGCTTGCGGTTCTCTTGACCATGACGGTGCTCGCGTTCAGTTCGCCCAGTGTCGAGTTCGGCCCGCTCGTGCTGGCGCGCCCGCTGTGGGCGATACTGCTCCTGCATTCCTGGCAATTGATCGGCCAGAACCGGCGTAATGTGTGGTTTGCCTGGTCCATCGACGCCGGACTGCTCCTGCTGACAACTTCAGCCGGGATCGGCCTGTTGGCATTGGTGGTCGGATTTACGTTCGCAACCTCGCGCGGACGGCGTGTGGCGATGTCTTTCGATCCGCTGTTCGCACTCCTCGTCATAATCGTGCTGGCGCTGCCCTATTTCATCTGGCTGATCCGTGCCGACGTGTCAGTCTGGCCGCACTGGCCGGCTTTGTCCGACCTGGGCGGAGGGGCGCTGCGCTGGGCTGAGCTGCTCGGCGGTCTCTTGCTTGCGATATCCGGCATCGTGATATTGGCGGCGCTCAATTCCGGCCGGCTCGCCCGCAATCCGGAAGAATCGCCGATTATTTTTCGTCCCCCCGTCGAGCCGCTTGCGCGAGACTTTGTCTATTTCTTCGCGATCGGCCCTGCGCTGGCGGGAAGTTTGATTTCCGGCGTGTTCGGCCTTGAGCGCGTCGTGGGCGGTGCGGGCGTCGCGTTGATGATGTCGGGACTGGCGATGATTGTTGCGAGCGGCGATCTGATTCATCTGCGTCGCCAGCGCGTCCTGCGTTCGGTCTGGGCGGCCGTCGTCGTCGCGCCTGCGCTTGCGGCGATCGCAACGACGCTGTTTGCGCCCTGGACCGGCGGCAGCGAGGTCGCAACCTCGCTGCCCGCGGCCGCGGTCGCCAATTTTTTCGATGAAAGCTTCGAGCGGCGGACCAATCAACGGCTCCGCGCGGTGAGCGGCGAACCTGAGCTTGCGACGTTGATAACGTTAGGCCCCGCGCGTCCTCATCTGTTTCTCGCCACGATGCCCGAACGAACGCCGTGGCTGAATTTGGCCAAGTTCAATGAAACCGGTGGCGTCGTGGTCTGGCGCGCGTCGGATACGGTTGGTACGCCGCCCGCCGATATTGCGGCGCGATTTCCGGGCCTTGTGCCCGAAGTGCCGCGGGCATTCGAATGGCTGGTGAACGGACGGCAGCCGCTCTTGCGGATCGGCTGGGCCATCGTGCGGCCGAAGACGCCGTAAGACGCACGCCGTGTTCCTCAGGATGAGGGCGCCCTCTGCTCCAGCGCTTTTGCGATCGCGCGCAAATCCTGCCACGCCATGCGCTTGTAGGACGGCGAGCGCAACAAATATGCGGGATGGAAGGTGGCGATCGCGCGGATGACGCGTGTGCCGGTGTCGTAGTCGAACCAGCGCCCGCGCGTCTTCATGATGCCTTCGCGTGTCGACAGCAGGGTTTGCGTGGAGGGATTGCCGAGTGTCACCAATATATCGGGATCAACCAGTTCGATCTGCCGCTGGATGAACGGCAGGCAGATCTGGGTTTCCTGCGGCGTCGGCGTGCGGTTGCCGGGCGGCCGCCAGGGAATCACATTGGCGATATAGGCCTTGCTGCGATCAAGTCCGATCGTCGCGATCATCCGGTCGAGTAATTTGCCGGAGCGGCCGACGAACGGCAGCCCCTCAATGTCTTCCTCGCGGCCCGGCGCCTCGCCAACGAACATGATTCGCGCCTGCGGATTGCCGTCGGCAAATACAAGGCGAGTGGCGGTGTATTTCAGCGCACAGCCGTCGAAATTCTCAAGCAGGCTCCGCAGCACCTCAAGTGATGGCGCGGTACGCGCCGCCTCCCGTGCCGACGCGATGGCCGCTTCCGGCGCAGGTCCGGTGTCCGCGACCGCCGCCGCCATTGCGGGTGCCGGTTTGGCGGGCCTGGCCGGGGGCTCGCCCGGGCCTGGGGCAGCGGTGGTTAGGGCAGCGGCGCTTGGGGCCACGTGGGGATCGGACAGCCGGTTGACCGGCTCCTCGGCGAGCGCGCAATCGACCCCGGCCTCCAGATAAAAGGCCAGCAATTGCTGAGCGGTGGGTGCAGGGTCAAGCGTCATGGAGCGCTATCAAAGCCATCCATGCAATCTAGGCCGGATTGCGCTGCAACGAAACGCCCCCAAGCGGCATTTCCATGGTTGTTCTTCCCGCAAAAATCGGAAACAAACGCCAGTAGAAGCTTTCTCAACCCGCGCCTCGAGAGCAGATCATGAGTAGCGAAGAATTGCCGCCGCGCGAATCCATGGAATTCGATGTCGTGATCGTCGGTGCCGGGCCCTCGGGTCTCACCGCGGCGATCCGGCTGAAGCAGCTCAACGCCGATCTGACGGTGGTGGTCGTCGAGAAGGGTTCGGAGGTCGGCGCTCATATCCTGTCCGGCGCGGTGATCGATCCGGTGGCGCTCGACCAACTGATTGCGGACTGGCGCGAGGACGCCGATTGCCCGCTGAAGACGCAAGTGACCGAGGACCGCTTCTATTGGAACACGGCGGGTGCCGCGATCCGGCTGCCGAATTTCGCGATGCCGCCGCTGATGAAGAACAACCATCACTGCTATGTCGGCTCGCTCGGCCAGGTATGTCGCTGGCTCGCGCGCAAGGCCGAGGCGGCCGGCATCGAGATCTATCCGGGCTTTGCGGCGGCGGAGGTGCTCTATGATGACAAGGGCGCGGTACGCGGCATTGCGACCGGCGACATGGGAATTGCCAAGGACGGCTCGCACAAATCGTCCTACACGCGCGGCATGGAACTCGCCGGCAAATACACGCTGTTCGCCGAAGGCGCCCGTGGCAGCCTCACCAAGCAACTGATCGCGAAATACTCCCTCGATGCGAATTGCGAGCCGCCGAAGTTCGGCATCGGGTTGAAGGAGGTCTGGCAGATCGATCCCGCAAAGCACCGCAAGGGTCTGATCCAACATGCGTTCGGCTGGCCTTTGAACAATTCAACCGGCGGCGGCTCGTTTCTCTATCATTACGACGATAACCTGGTGGCGATCGGCTACGTCGTGCACCTGAATTACGATGATCCCTATCTGTCGCCGTTCGATGAATTCCAGCGCGCCAAAACGCATCCTTCCGTCCGTTCCCTGCTTGAAGGCGGCAAGCGGCTTGCCTACGGCGCGCGCGCCATCACCGAGGGTGGCTACCAGTCGGTGCCGCGCCTCTCCTTCGCCGGCGGCGCGCTGATCGGTTGCGCGGCGGGTTTTGTCAACGTGCCGCGCATCAAGGGCGTTCACAACGCGATGGGCAGCGGCATGCTGGCGGCCGAACATGTTTCAGCCGCGCTGGGAGCCGGTCGCGCCAATGATGAGCTGGTCGAGTACGAAAACGCCTGGCGCAATTCGGCCGTAGGCAAGGACCTGTATCGCGTGCGCAACGTCAAGCCGCTGTGGTCCAAATTCGGCACCATCCTCGGCGTGGCGCTCGGTGGTTTCGACATGTGGTGCAACACGCTCGGCTTCTCGCTTTTCGGAACCCAGTCGCATGCCAAGCCCGACCGCAAGACGCTCGATCCGGCAAAGGCCCATGCGCCGATCGCCCCGCCCAAGCCGGACGGCAAGCTGACCTTTGACCGGCTGTCCTCGGTGTTCCTGTCCAACACCAACCACGAGGAAGACCAGCCGGTTCACCTGAAGGTTGCCGACATGAACCTTCAGAAGAGTTCCGAACACGACGTCTATGCCGGGCCATCAAACCGCTATTGCCCGGCCGGCGTCTATGAGTGGGTGGAGGAGACGGCGGGTCCGAGATTCGTCATCAACGCCCAGAATTGCGTCCATTGCAAAACCTGCGACATCAAGGATCCGAACGGCAACATTACCTGGGTTCCGCCGGAGGGCGGCGGCGGGCCCAATTATGAGGCGATGTGACCACGATTGCGTGACCGGACGGCAGCCATTGGCCACGATACCGCCATACTGGAAGCGTTTTCAGGCGGGATTGGCGGTGTATGGGACTGCCCCGCCATTCGATTTGCCACCCCAAATCCTTGCGGTTAATCGCCAAAAGCGGCATTGTCGCCCTGCTTGATGCCGCCGACTGGGTTTGCATTCGAGATTGATCAGTAGATCCTGCCGTAAATCCTGGAGCTAGGCGAACCGTGATGCTTTCCAATCGATTCAATCGCTCGACGATTGCCGCAATTGCCCTCGCAGCGCTGGTGCTGCCCGCCTCCGTTGCGGCGCAGACGCCCGAGCGTCCGACCGACAACTCCCCGCAGTTCCCGAGCAGTCACGATCTGAAAACGCTGACGACCTCCGGCAGCTATCTGGCCGCCCGCCACGCCAGCGTCGAACGCGACGCCAGTTCGGCCGCGACCTTCTACCGCTCGGCGCTTCGCACCGACCCGAAGAACAATGAATTGCTGGATCGGGCGTTCATTTCCTCGCTCGCGGATGGCGATATCGACGAGGCCGTCAAGCTCGCCGACCGCATCCTTGCGGTCGACAAGACCAATCGCGTGGCCCGGCTGGTCGTCGGCGTCCGCGATCTGAAGCTGAAGAAATATGCGGCTGCGCAGGTCAACATCAGTCAGTCGATACGCGGCCCGATAACGGATCTGGTCGCAACGCTGCTGTCGGGCTGGGCGAGTTACGGCGCCGGCGACACCAAGGCGGCGGTGGCCAACATCGACAAGCTGACCGGTCCGGAGTGGTATCCGATTTTCAAGGACCTGCATTCCGGGATGATCCTCGAACTCGCGGGCAAGGAGAAAGAGGCCGGGATGCGTCTCGAGCGGGCCTACAAGCTCGAGGACTCCATGCTGCGCGTCGCCGACGACTATGCGCGCTGGCTGTCGCGCAACAAGGATGCCTCGTCGGCCGAGGCGATCTACGAGGCCTTCGACAAGAAGCTCCCGCGCCATCCGCTGGTGCTCGAAGGATTGCGCGAGACCAAGGCCGGCAAGAAGCTGCCGCCGCTGGTCGATTCGGCGCAGGCGGGCGCAGCGGAAGGGCTTTACGGCATCGGCGCATCGTTGACGCGCCGCGGCGGCGAGGACCTCGCGCTGGTCTATTTGCAGCTTTCGCTATATCTCGTGCCCAATCATCCGCTGGCGCTGCTGTCGCTGGCCGATCTCTATGAGTCGGTGAAGAAGCCGGCGATGGCGATCAAGGTCTATGAGCGCATGCCGGCCAGCTCGGCGCTGAAGCGCAATGCGCAGATCCAGCTCGCGATCGACCTCGACGCCGCCGACCGCACCGACGAGGCGATCAAGATACTCAAGGGCGTCACGGCCGAGGATCCCAAGGACATCGAGGCCGTGATGGCGCTCGGCAATATCGAGCGTGGCCGCAAGAAATTCGCCGATTGCGTCCAGACCTACTCGCACGGCATCGATATTCTGCCGCCGGTTACCGACAAGAACACCTGGGTCTACTATTATTACCGGGGTATCTGCGAGGAGCGGTCCAAGCAGTGGAGCAAGGCCGAAGCGGACATGCGCAAGGCGCTTGAGCTGCAACCGGAGCAGCCTCATGTCCTCAACTATCTCGGCTATTCGTGGATCGATCAGGGCGTCAATCTCGACGAAGGCATGAAGATGATCAAGCGTGCCGTCGATCAGCGTCCGGATGACGGCTACATCGTGGACTCTCTCGGCTGGGCCTATTACCGCATCGGCAATTACGAGGACGCGGTGAAAAATCTCGAGCGGGCGATCGATCTCAAGCCAGAGGATCCGACCATCAACGACCATCTCGGCGATGCGTATTGGCGCGTCGGCCGTACGCTGGAAGCCCGGTTTCAGTGGGCGCACGCCCGCGACCTGAAGCCCGAACCGGAAGATCTGCCGAAGATCGAGGCCAAGATCGAAAACGGGATGCCGGACGACACCTCCTCGGCGGCCTCCGCAGACAAGAAAAAAGAAGACGACAAGGGCGGCTGAGCGAAGGACTGTCGGCCATCAGCGTGGCTGGGACGCTGCCGTGCCGCCGACCGGCTTGCTTTACCATCTGAGACAAGAGACGCTTAGAAACATCATTCCAGCGCGGCCGATTTGGATTTTGCAATCGCTATGACGTCCGGTGGAACACCTGAAGCGATCGGCAGATCCTCTGTACCTGCGCTGGTCGAAGATGGGCGCGGCAAGGTCAACCTGACCCTTCGGGTGGTTGGACGGCGGGTTGACGGCTACCACGACCTCGAAAGCGTGGTCGCATTTGCCGATTTTGCCGACCGCCTGACCTTGACGCCCGGTCCGGAACTGCAACTCAACACCACCGGGCCGCTGGCGCAGGCCTGCGGGGAGGCTGCCGATAACCTTGTGCTCAAGGCGGCGCGGTTGCTCGGCGAAATTGTGCCGGATTTGCAGTTCGGCAGCTTTACGCTTCACAAGGTGCTGCCGGTCGCCGCCGGCATCGGCGGAGGTTCGGCCGATGCCGCAGCGGCGCTGCGGCTATTGGCGAAGGCCAACGCACTAGCGCTGGACGATTCGCGGCTGGTCGAAGTTGCGCAAATGACCGGCGCCGACGTGCCGGTCTGTCTCGCCTCGCACGCCTGCGTCATGACGGGCGTTGGTGAAACGCTGCTGCCGCTTGCCTTACCCAAATTGCCCTGCGTGCTGGTCAACCCCCGCGTTCCCGTGGCGACCAGGGACGTGTTCGAGGCGCTGGGCCTGCGCAACGGCGAGTTGCTGGTGGGTGCAAGCGATGTGCTTCAGGCAACGGCATGGCCGGAACAGGGAGGCTCGCTCGAAGAATGGGTGGAAGCGCTCTCCGCCGGCACCAACGATCTTGAAGCTCCGGCCGCGCGCATCCAGCCGGTTATCGGCGAGGTGATCTCGGCGCTCAGCGCCACCAATGGCGCATGGCTTGCGCGGATGTCGGGGTCGGGCGCGACCTGTTTTGCAATCTACGAGAACACCGCAGAGGCGCAGCGCGCGGCGCAGAGAATCCGGCTCGATCATCCCCAGTGGTGGGTGCACGCCGGTGTGCTGAGCTAGTTGAAGACCCTCATGGTGAGGAGGCGCTTTGCGCCGTCTCGAACCATGAGGCCAGAATACTCAATGGCCCACCCTTCGAGACGCGCGCGAGGGCGCGCTCCTCAGGGTGAGGGACCTCAATGCGTTCTCGCCAGGCAGAATGCCACCACCTGTTCCAGCGCGGTTTTCATCGGTGACGCAGGAAACAGCGCGAGCGCGTCGACTGCCATCGCGCCGTAATGCTGGGCGCGGTTGACGGTGTCCTCGAGGGCGCGGTGTTTGGTCATCAGCCCGACGGCGTGATCGAGATCGCCGTCGCCGATCTCGCCGCGCTCCAGCGCCCTGACCCAGAACCCACGCTCGACATCGTTGCCGCGGCGGAACGCCAGCACCACCGGCAGCGTGATCTTGCCTTCGCGGAAATCGTCGCCGACATTTTTGCCGAGCTTGGCGGACTTGCCGCCATAGTCGAGAACGTCGTCCACCAGCTGGAACGCGATACCCAGATTCATGCCGACGGAGCGGCAGGCGGTCTGTTCGGCCTTGGGGCGATTAGCGATCACCGGGCCGACTTCGCAGGCGGCGGCGAATAGTTCGGCGGTCTTGCCGCGGATCACCGCGAGATATTCGTCTTCGGTGGTGGCGGTATTTTTCGCCGCCGCAAGCTGCATCACTTCGCCTTCGGCGATCGTCGCCGCGGCTTGTGATAAAATGTCGAGCGCGCGCAGCGAGCCGACCTCGACCATCATGCGAAAGGCCTGGCCGAGCAGGAAGTCGCCGACCAGCACGCTCGCCTCGTTGCCCCACAGCATGCGTGCCGACAGCTTGCCGCGGCGCAATTCGCTTTCGTCGACCACGTCATCATGCAGCAGGGTGGCGGTATGCATGAATTCGACGGAAGCGGCGAGCTTGATATGGCCGTCGCCGGAATATCCGGTCAGATTGGCCATCGCCAGCGTCAGCAACGGACGCAGCCTTTTTCCGCCAGAGGAAATCAGGTGGTTTGCGACCTCCGGGATCATGGTGACTTCCGAGCCGGTTCGCGACAGGATCGTCGCGTTCACCCGCCCCATGTCGGCGGCGACAAGCTCGACCAGCTGATCTATCGAAGCGTCCGAGGGGCTTTCGAAGGGTACAATAACCGCCACGCTGGTCTCCACATTTGCCCAATTGGCTCTATCCTCGGATATAACCATAGAAAGAGCAGGCTAGCGCGGCAAGGGCGCGCGGTAACAACAAATACAACAGGTCGTTAGTTCAGGTCGACAAAGGGGAGAACAAGGTGCGGGAACTGGTTCGGACCAACGATATTGTGCTGGTTTCAGCTATCGGCGCGTTGCTTGACGGCGCGAATATCCACCATCTCGTGCTCGATCAAAATATGAGCATCATCGAGGGCTCGCTTGGCGTCCTGCCGCGCCGGATTCTGGTCCATGAAGACGACAACCGCGAGGCGCGCCAGATTCTGCGCGATGTCGGCCTGGCCCACGAGCTGCGGGCCGATGATTGAGCCCGTGGGCGGATTCACCGAGGATGCGTTTCTGGGCGGGAGCTTGCGGCTGCGCCAGCCGAAATCGGGTCACCGCGCCGGTCACGACGCGATGCTGCTGGCGGCGGCGACCCCGGCTCGGCCGGGCGATCGTGTGGTTGACCTCGGCGCGGGCGTCGGCGCTGCGGGGCTCGCGGTCGCCAAGCGCGTGGGGGAGATCAAACTCGTTCTGGTCGAAATCGACGAGAGGCTGGCGGAGCTTGCCCGCGGCAATGCCGTGTCCAACGCCGTCGCGGCCGAAACGATCGTGCTCGACGTGACCGCTGCCGCGAGCGCGTTTGCGGCGACAGGCCTGTCGTCCGACAGTGTCGACGTCGTCCTGATGAATCCGCCGTTCAACGACTCCGCGCGCCACCGCGCGTCGCCGGACAGGGCTCGCGAGATCGCCCATGTGGCTTCAGCGGCGACCCTCGAAAGCTGGATTCACGCCAGCCGGCGCATCCTGAAATCCGGCGGCCACCTCGCCATGATCTGGCGCGCGGACGGAATTGCCGAGGTTCTGGCGGCGCTCGATCGCGGTTTTGGCAGCCTTGCCATCTTGCCCGTTCACGCCGATGTGACGTCACCGGCAATTCGCGTGCTGGTTCGCGCGGTGAAAGGTGGAAGAGCGCCGACGCGCGTGCTGCCTGCACTGCTTCTCAATGACGAGTCCGCGCAGCCCAATCAAAAGGTGCAAGATATTCTGGCCGGGAAGGGGGTATTGCCGCTGGCGATACCCTGAGGGATCAGGGGGCTATTGCGGCAGCGTTTTCGAGCTTTGTTTTGGCGTCGAAGTGAAATGAATCGCTGTCAAGAGGATACCGATCAGCATCACAAGCAGATAGATTTTCATGTCTTGCCCCGCTGATATCGTTACGAGCTAGCTTACGGCCGGAGTGCGAATGCGCTTCATCAGTTCAATGACAGTCCGGTGATAAAAAATGGTTAATTTGAGGTAACGGCATGACAGAACAACGTAACGATCCCCGGAAATGGCCAGCCCCGGTTGAAAAGCTGATGGAATGGGTTCCGGCGCGGCTGCGGCGGGGCACCGTGGTCCCGGTGGTGCGCCTGTCCGGCGTGATCGGTGCCGTGACGCCGTTGCGGCCGGGAATGTCGCTGGCGGGACTAGCGCGAACACTTGAGCGCGCCTTTTCCGTGAAGAACGCGAAGGCCGTGGCGCTGGTGATCAATTCGCCGGGCGGCTCGCCCGTACAGTCGCGCCAGATCTATCTGCGTATCCGGCAATTGGCCGCGGAAAAGAAGCTCCCGGTGCTGGTGTTCGTCGAGGATGTCGCGGCTTCCGGCGGCTACATGATCGCATGCGCGGGCGACGAGATTTTCTGCGACCCTTCTTCCATCCTTGGTTCGATCGGCGTCGTCGGCGGCTTCTTCGGCTTTCAGGAGTTGATCAAGAAGGTCGGCGTCGAGCGAAGGCTTTATACGGCAGGCGCGCACAAGGCGATGCTCGATCCGTTCCTGCCGGAAAACCCGGATGACGTGGCGCGGGTCAAAGCGCTTCAGCGCGAGATCCACACGATCTTCATCGCGCTGGTGAAGCAAAGCCGGGGTGCGCGGCTGAAGGCTGCTGACGATGTTCTGTTCACCGGCGAATATTGGGCTGGAGAGACCTCGGTGTCCTTTGGCCTCGCGGACGCGATCGGCGATCTGCGTTCGACGTTGCGCGCCCGCTACGGCGAAAAGGTGCAGACCCCGGTGATCGCGCCCGCGACCGGGATGCTGTCGGGTCTTCTGGGCCGCCGTTCGGCGGGAACCCTGGCCGCGCTGGAGGGCGCACCCAGCCTGCCGGAGGAGCTGATTTCCGCGCTCGAAAGCCGGGCAATTTGGGCCAAGTTCGGGTTTTGAGGCCGGTTTACCCGCGCCAATTGGTCTCGGGACTATCCGATTGCAGGGCGGGCCGGCTTGGGCGAAAATGAGAGCGGGGCGTGATGAATGAATAAGGATCGACCGATGCCGCCGCTTGTCGTATTCGCGGGCGCCCTGGGAGGGCTCGCCGTGGTTCGCTGGGCTTACCGGACAGCCGTCAGGGTCAACAGGGAGTTGGAGGAAGCCCGCCTCGCACGGGTCGCGGAAGCCGCCAGATCGCGCGAAATCCCGACGTTGCGGCGAGATCCCAACACCGGCGCTTACCGGCCGGGCTGATCCTCGCCCTCATCCTGAGGAGCAGGCGCAAGCCTGCGTCTCGAAGGATGGGCCTTCATGGTTCTCCCGGCGAAGCCAACGGGTCGCGCGAACGCGCGCCCGATGACAGGCTCCGCATCGTCCGGAGACGCGCAAGATGCGCTCCTCACCATGAGGAACGGGCTTTTCGGGACTTCCATCGCCTTGATTCCTTAGGCCCTCGCCGATACGGTCCCGCGCGCTTAAGCCCGTTTTTTCGCCAAGACTGACCGACGATGGATGCCTTGCCTGCACATATGCGCCCGGAACGCTCGTTCCAGGGCTTGATCCTGACGCTGCAGCGTTATTGGGCCGATTACGGCTGCGTGATCCTGCAGCCCTACGATATGGAGGTGGGCGCGGGCACCTTTCACCCCGCCACCACGCTGCGCGCGTTGGGTCCGAAGCGCTGGAACGCGGCCTATGTGCAGCCATCGCGGCGGCCGAAGGACGGCCGTTACGGCGAAAATCCGAACAGGCTTCAGCACTACTACCAGTTTCAGGTGATTCTGAAGCCGTCGCCGCCCGACATTCAGGAGCTTTATCTGAAATCGCTCGCGGCGATCGGCATCGATTCGCATCTGCACGACATCCGCTTCGTCGAGGACGACTGGGAGAGCCCGACGCTCGGGGCCTGGGGGTTGGGTTGGGAATGCTGGTGCGACGGCATGGAGGTGTCGCAGTTCACATACTTCCAGCAGGTCGCGGGTGTCGAATGCGCGCCGGTCGCCGGCGAACTCACCTATGGGATCGAGCGGCTTGCCTGCTATTTGCAGGGCGTCGACCGCATCATGGACCTCAACTTCAATGGCCGCGAAGGCGATGACAAAGTCACCTACCGCGATGTCTTCTTCCAGGCCGAGCAGGAATATTCGCGGCACAATTTCGAATTCGCCGATACCGCGATGCTGTTCGCGCAGTTCAAGATGGCCGAGCAGGCCTGCCGGAAATATCTCGAGGCCGGCTGGAAGGACGGCGGCAATCGCAAGGAGCACCTGATGGCGCTCCCGGCCTACGACCAGTGCATCAAGGCAAGTCACGTCTTCAACCTGCTCGACGCCCGCGGCGTGATCTCGGTGACCGAGCGGCAGAGCTACATCATGCGCGTGCGCGAACTCGCCAAAGCCTGCGGCGAAGCCTGGGTGCACACCGAAGCGGGCGGGGCGGTGGCGGACGGTCCCAGGTGAGCGCGTTTTTGAATTGGAGTCCGGCTGGCGCCTATTTGCGCCCCTCCTCCCGCGCGCGAAGCGCGTGGCGGGGAGGGGTCGGGGGTGGGGGGTGGATGCCACACAACAAGCAGCGACCCGTTGACGACCGCGTGCCGCGCGCTCGCACGCTGCGTTGCGACGCGACCGAAGCCGAAAAGAAACTCTGGCAGCATCTACGACAACCGCCATTCAAGCAGCATCACTTTCGACGTCAGGCAACGATCGGTCCGTACTTTGCTGACTTCGCCAGTCATCACTTAAGAACAGCCATTGAGGTCGATGGCGGCCAGCATTCTAATAATGCATCGGACGATACAAGAACGCGGTACTTTCAAGCGAGCGGCTATCGCATATTGAGATTCTGGAATAACGAGGTTTTGCAGAACATGTCAGGTGTTCTTGCCACGATTGATGCAGCGATCGACGCGGATAGACCCCCCACCCCCGACCCCTCCCCGCCGCAGGCGGGGGGAGGGGAGCCGCCCCAGCATGCGCCTCGACGTACTCGCAGAGAGCGCAACTAATGCCCGATCTTCTACTAGAGCTTTTCTCCGAGGAGATTCCCGCGCGGATGCAGGCGAGGGCGGCCGACGATCTGCGTCGGATGGTGACCGACAGGCTTGTCGCGGAAGGGCTCGTCTATGAAGGCGCGAAAGCTTTCGCGACGCCGCGGCGGCTGGCGCTCACGGTCCACGGCATTCCACCTCGCCAGGCCGACCTGAAGGAAGAGCGCAAGGGGCCGCGCGTCGGCGGGCCGCAAGCCGCGATCGCTGGTTTTCTCAAGTCGGCCGGCCTTGCCTCGCTCGATGAAGCGCAAATCCAGCGCGATCCGAAGAAGGGCGACTTCTATGTCGCGCTGATCGAAAAGCCCGGCCGCGCCACCCTGGAGGTGCTCGCGGAAATCCTCCCGGTCATCATCCGCACCTTTCCATGGCCGAAATCAATGCGCTGGGGCGAGCGCTCGGCGAAGCCAGGCGCACTCTCCTGGGTGCGGCCGCTACACGCCATCACCGCGACCTTTGGGCTGGAAACCGAAGAGCCTGATGTCGTGAGATTTGCAGTCGACGGCATTGAGGCCGGCCAGATCACGTTCGGTCACCGCTTCATGGCGCCCGCGGCGATTTCCGTGCGCCGCTTCGAGGACTACGAAGCAAAGCTGCTCGACGCCAAGGTCGTGCTCGATCCCGAGCGCCGCAAGGACACGATCCTCACCGATGCGAGGCAACTGGCGTTTGCGCAAGGCTTTGAGCTGGTCGAGGATGAGGGGCTGCTCGACGAGGTCGCCGGTCTCGTCGAATGGCCGGTGGTGCTGATGGGATCGTTCGACAAGGAGTTTTTGTCGATCCCGGGCGAGGTGATCCGCGCTACCATCCGCAACAACCAGAAATGCTTTGTGGTCAACGACCCCAAGACAGGGAAGCTTGCCAACAAGTTCATCCTCACAGCCAATATCGAGGCATCCGATGGCGGCATGGCGGTCACAGCCGGCAACGAGCGCGTGATACGCGCGCGGTTGTCGGACGCTAAGTTTTTTTACGAGACCGATCTCAAGACAAGACTTGAAGATCGTTTGCCGAAGTTCGATTCGATTGTGTTTCACGAAAAGCTGGGCAGCCAAGGCGAGCGGATCGCCCGGATCGAACGGCTGGCAGCCGAGATCGCGCCGCTCGTCGGCGCCGATGTCGAAAAGGCAAAGCGCGCCGCACATCTGGCGAAGGCAGATTTGCTGACGGATGTGGTTGGCGAATTCCCTGAACTTCAGGGCCTGATGGGCAAATATTACGCGCTGGCGCAAGGCGAGGACGCGTCCGTCGCAGCCGCAAGCGAGGCGCATTACAAGCCGCAGGGGCCGAACGATCGTGTGCCGACCGATCCGGTCAGCGTTGCGGTGGCGCTGGCGGACAAGATCGACACGCTGGTGGGATTTTGGGTGATCGATGAAAAGCCGACGGGGAGCAAGGACCCCTACGCGTTGCGGAGGGCGGCGTTGGGGGTGATTCGACTGGTTGTCGAAAACAAAATGCGTTCCAACCTCGTCACGATATTCGACAATCATATCCCCAGGGTGCTTGAATTCACCGCAAGCGACTTAGGAAGGGGCGGTAGAGATTCGTTTGGCTTGAGCGCTTGGAAAGGCAAAAACGTCGATCAAAAATGTGTCGACCTCCTCGCCTTCTTCGCCGATCGCCTGAAAGTCCAGCTCCGCGAGCAGGGCGCGCGTCATGATCTCGTCGATGCCGTCTTCGCGCTTGAGGGCCAGGACGATCTGTTGATGGTGGTCCGCCGCGTCGAGGCGCTCGGAAAATTCCTCGACACAGATGACGGCAAGAACCTGCTCGCCGGCACCAAACGCGCGAGCAATATCCTTGCCATCGAGGAGAAGCGTGACAAGCGGACCTTCGAAGGCGGACCGAATCCGGCGCTCTATAGCCTTGCGGAAGAAAGGGCGCTCGCTGACGCGACCGACCTGGTGAAGGTGGAGGCCAGCGTCGCCGTGATGAACGAGGACTTCGCCGCCGCTATGAGTTACATGGCCCAGTTGCGTCCGGCGGTGGATGCGTTCTTCGACAAGGTCAAGGTCAACGACGACGATCCAAAAGTGCGCGAAAACCGGCTGAAACTGCTGAACGAAATCCGCAGCGCCACGCGCGCGGTCGCGGATTTTTCCAAGATCGAGGGTTGAGCAGCCGATGGATCGAGCAACGCTTGCCGCTTATGATCACGATGCGACGGCGTTCGCGAAGGACTGGCAGGAGCAGCCCGCGCCGACCGATCTGCACGAAGTTGTAAAGCGCTACTTCATCAAGGGCGGTGCGACCGCCGATATCGGCTGCGGCAGCGGGCGCGAGGTTGCGTGGCTGAGCGCGAATGGTTTTCCGGCCAAGGGATTTGACGCCTCCGAGGGCCTCTTGGCCGAGGCCCGTGCGCGATATCCCGGCCTCAGTTTCGCGCAGGCGGAGCTGCCCGATCTGCATGGCATCGCCGCCAACGCTTTCGACAATGTGTTGTGCGAAACCGTGATCATGCATCTCGACTGTGCGCAGATTGCGCCCTCGGTCCGCCGCATGCTCGACATCGCCAAGCCGGGCGGCATCTTCTATCTGAGCTGGCGCGTCACCGAAGGCGCCGATCAGCGCGATAAACACGGCCGGCTCTATGCCGCTTTCGATGCATCGTTGGTTTTGGGGGAATTGTCCGCGACGACAATGCTGCTCGACGAGGAAGTCGTCAGTGCGTCCTCGGGGAAGACCATTCACCGCATCGTGGTGCGGAAAGCCAAGCCTTAGGGGATCGTAATCCGGGGTCCCGGCTCTGCGGCGCACCGCCAAGAGGCGCTCCACCGCGTCCGGGACACGATAACTACGAAAAAACAGCCCCGCCCGGGCGGGGGGAGACCGGGCGGGGCCTAGATGTCCGGTAAGCCGCTGCGGCAAGCCGGACGACACGTCCAGGCGCGCTACTCGATCACCTGAACGATGCGGCGCGTGCGTGGTTCGACCAGCACGGTCTGGCCGTTCACGACGGTGTATCGGTATGGCGTGACGCCGAACGACTGCGGCACGTCGTAATAGGTGACGCCGGTTTCCGGCAGCACGCCGCCGACAACCACGCGATCGGCAATGGTGTAGTTCGGCACCCGTTCGCGCAGGACGTATTCGCGGAATGCCGGGCGTTGGTCGATCGCGATGCCGGCGGCATCGCCGCGCACGATGCCGACGGTGTCACTCTGTGCCTGCGCCGCGATGGGTGCGCTCATGGCGGCCATGATTGCTGAGATGGCCAGGATGTGGTTCCGCATGCTCTGCTCCTTCGCGTAATGAGGCGTGCCGGCGTGAAGCCGACCCAATGCATCGCGCGCGGCATCGTTCCCTTAGAAAATGCGGATCCTCCGGCTGCATTTTCGGTCATTTTTTTGACCGGTGGGGAACCCGTTGAGGCGCAAAACGTCTCCTGTCGTGGAACGGCGCCGGCGGATATAAGGTGCCCATCTTCGATTCGGGATTTTCGCCAACGCTCCAACGGAGACGCCCAAATGACCCTCACCGTCGCCCACATTTCACCGATCATTTCCGTGATCGCAGGCCTGCTGATTTTGATCATGCCGAGGCTGTTGAATCTGATCGTCGCGATCTTTCTCATCGTCAACGGCCTGATCGGCCTGGGGCTACTAAAGTGGCTTCACATGTAGGCTTGAAGGAGGGTTTCGCGGCTTGCGCCGGGCCCTTCAAAGTGGTGTAAGGCGCCACATCTCTTCATCTCTTGCGGATTATTTTCTGTCATGGCCAAAGCCGTTGCTAAACCAAAGAAAATTGCTGCGAAATCAAAGCCCTCGGCGGCGGTTCGGGCCAAGCCCGCGCCGTCCGCCAGTGCCCGCAAGGCGCTGAAGAAGAGCGCGGCCAAGCCGGTTGGCAGAGTTGCCGCCGGCAAGCCCGTCGCCGCAAAATCCGGTAAGTGGGTGTTCACATTCGGTGAAGGCAAAGCCGAAGGCCAGGCCGGCCTTCGCGATCTGCTCGGCGGCAAGGGTGCCAATCTCGCCGAAATGGCCAATCTCGGGCTGCCGGTGCCTCCCGGCTTCACCATTCCGACCTCTGTCTGCACCTATTTCTACGCGCACGGCAAGACCTATCCGAAGGAATTGAAAGCCCAGGTCGAGAAGGCGCTGGAGCATGTCGGCAAACTGACCGGCAAGGCGTTCGGCGATACCAAAAATCCGCTGCTGGTTTCGGTGCGCTCGGGCGGCCGCGCCTCGATGCCGGGCATGATGGACACGGTGCTCAATCTCGGTCTCAACGACAAGACGGTCGAGGCGCTGACCGAATTGTCCGGCGATCGCCGTTTCGCCTATGACAGCTACCGCCGCTTCATCACCATGTACTCCGACGTGGTGCTCGGCTTCGAGCACTCCCACTTCGAGGACATCCTCGACACCTTCAAGGACAGCCAGGGCTACTCGCTCGATACCGATCTCACCGGCGAGGATTGGGTCGAACTGGTCGGCCGCTACAAGGAAGCTGTGGCGCGCGAAACCGGCTCGGAATTTCCGCAGGATCCGCATGACCAATTGTGGGGCGCGATTGGGGCTGTGTTTTCATCCTGGATGAACGCGCGCGCGGTGACCTACCGCAAGCTGCACGACATTCCGGAATCCTGGGGCACCGCCGTCAACGTGCAGGCGATGGTGTTCGGCAATATGGGCGAGACATCGGCGACCGGAGTCGCATTCACGCGTAACCCGTCGACCGGCGAGAGCCGGCTGTACGGCGAATTCCTCATCAACGCGCAAGGCGAAGACGTGGTGGCGGGCATTCGCACCCCGCAGGACATCACCGAATATGCGCGCAAGGAATCCGGCTCCGACAAGGCATCGATGGAAACCGCGATGCCCGAGGCGTTCAAGGAGCTGACGCGGATCTACACGCTCCTGGAAAAGCACTACCGCGACATGCAGGACATGGAGTTCACGGTCGAGCAGGGCAAGCTGTGGATGCTGCAGACCCGCAGCGGCAAGCGCACCGCGAAGGCCGCGCTTCGAATTGCGGTCGAACTCGCCCATGAAGGCCTGATCTCGAAGAAAGACGCTGTGATGCGGATCGATCCCGCTTCGCTCGATCAATTGCTGCATCCGACCATCGATCCCGCCGCCAAGCGCGACGTCATCGCCACCGGCCTGCCGGCCTCGCCGGGCGCGGCATCCGGCGAAATCGTGTTCTCTTCCGACGAGGCTGCGAAACTCCAGGCCGACGGACGCAAGGTCATTCTGGTGCGCATCGAGACCAGCCCGGAAGACATTCACGGCATGCACGCCGCCGAGGGCATTCTCACCACCCGTGGCGGCATGACCTCGCACGCCGCCGTGGTCGCGCGCGGCATGGGCAAGCCCTGCGTCTCCGGCTGCGGCACCATCCGCGTCGATTACGGCCGCGGTACCATGAGCATCGGCTCGCGTACCTTCAAGACCGGCGACGTCATCACCATCGACGGATCGCTGGGCCAGGTGCTTGCCGGCCGCATGCCGATGATCGAGCCGCAATTGTCGGCCGAATTCGGCACGCTGATGGGCTGGGCCGATTCCGTGCGCAAGCTCGGCGTTCGCGTCAACGGCGATACGCCTGACGACGCGCGCACTGCCGTGAAATTCGGTGCTGAGGGCATCGGCCTTTGCCGCACCGAGCATATGTTCTTCGAGGAAACCCGGATCCGCACGGTGCGCGAGATGATCCTCGCCGAAGACGAACAGACCCGCCGGGCCGCGCTTTCAAAATTGCTGCCGATGCAGCGGGCGGATTTCGTCGAACTGTTCGAGATCATGAAGGGTCTGCCGGTGACGATCCGGCTGCTCGATCCTCCGCTGCATGAGTTCCTGCCGCACACCCAGGCCGAGATCGAGGAAGTCGCCCGCGCGATGAACACCGATCCGCGGCGGCTGGCCGATCGTGCCCGCGAACTCGCCGAATTCAATCCGATGCTCGGCTTCCGCGGTTGCCGGCTCGCCATCGCCTATCCCGAGATCGCCGAGATGCAGGCGCGCGCCATTTTCGAGGCGGCGGTCGAAGCGGGAAAACGCACCGGCAAGGCCGTGGGGCTGGAGGTGATGGTGCCCTTGATCGCGACAAAGGCCGAGTTCGATCTGGTCAAGGCGCGGATCGATGCGACCGCGCGGGCGGTAATGAAGGAAACCGGGGCCAAGTTGAATTATCAGGTCGGCACCATGATCGAGCTGCCGCGCGCCTGCCTGATGGCCGGCGATATCGCCGCGACGGCGGAGTTCTTCTCGTTCGGCACCAACGACCTGACGCAGACGACCTACGGCATCAGCCGCGACGACGCGGGGAGCTTCCTCGGCACCTATGTCGCCAAGGGGATCCTCGAGATCGATCCCTTCATCTCGGTCGATCGCGACGGCGTCGGCGAATTGGTGAAAATCGGCGTGGCGCGCGGGCGCAAGACCCGTCCGAGCCTCAAGGTCGGGATTTGCGGCGAACACGGCGGCGATCCCGCTTCTATCGCGTTTTGCCATCAGATCGGACTTGATTACGTCTCGTGCTCGCCATACCGCGTGCCGATTGCTCGCCTCGCCGCGGCGCAGGCCGCGCTCGGCAAGACCGTCGCAAGCCAGGCGTAGAGCCGTCGCGCAGGTCCGCCTGCAACATCGTCATTGCCTGCGACAAACGCAAGGCGTTTGCGCAAGGGAGCGCAAGCGACGAAGCAATCCATTCTGGTGCCCTTGGCACGAATGGATTGCTTCGCGGAGCCTGTCATCGAGCGCGCATTCGCGCGACCCGTTGGCTCGCAATGACGGAGAAGTTTCCTTTAGAGAAGGCTACGCACCGCGCGATCCGGTTCCCGTAGTAATCCGGAATGCGCGCCGCACAATTCTCTTCATCATTTTCGTTGACGCGATGTTTACCACCTTATTCGAGCGGCTATTTACCAACGTTTTCGATGTGATCGGCACAAGATCAGCAAATGATTGCCTGTGTCGCGCGTGCCACGCCGATTAACTCCCTCGCAACCTAAATTAGATACCAACAAAAAAGATCGAATTGCACGGATGTACTGAGTTCGATCGCGTATGCGTGGTGTTGCGTTGCGTGAGCGTTGAGGATGTCACAGTTGCGTAGCCGGCCGAGGAGCGCGCGTATCGCGTTCTTCGGCCTTGGTCTTTGCTGCTTCGCATTGACCCCGACAGAAGCCGGATATCAGGACATCGCATCGCTTCTGGCGCGGCAGCCGGGCGTGGCTGAACGCTGGCAACGCCAGGTATTCTCCGCCGCGCGTGCCGTCCAGCTCGCCACTTACAGCTTTGGCCGGCCGATCGGAACCTCTTCCCCGCAAACCGCAACCTATCGGCTGGCAAGTCTCGACAATCAAGGCATCGATATCACCGGTTCCGTGCGCCGCAATCCGGTAGCCCAAACGCCACCGCGTTATCAGGCCGCCGACTTTCCCAAGGTCGATCGCACGCTCAAGGGCGACCGCCTCATCGTTGCTCCTCCCGCATCCCCCGCGCCCGCCAATGCCGCACCGGCAAAGGAGGATCCATCGACC
>Ga0209517_10003012_pt1 | contig 23169 bp, 17 predicted proteins | sample PeaSoiMetSII2010_FD_187695 | JGI IMG/M metagenome (GOLD analysis project Ga0209517, IMG submission 187695) | Peat soil microbial communities from Weissenstadt, Germany - SII-2010 (SPAdes) (version 2) | ecosystem: Environmental > Terrestrial > Soil > Wetlands > Peat | place: Germany...
TTGTTGGTGCTGGACTGCGGTGTATTACACGACGTCGAAGCGCTGGAAGAGAGTGCCTTATTGCTGACCATCTCTTGGCGACGAGAGAAGAGTAACGCCCCAGAATCCTTTTCATCCACTCAGCAGCATTTGGACGAAGAGGCTGTATCACGCATGGACGATGAAGGTGGCGCACCTGACGTTGCCAAATGGGGGAACTGGGCGGCGACGTACACGAACTGTGCTACTCGGCCGGAGTGATGGTGCTCTCCAAAGAGCATCCGCAAGTGATTCGCTATCGCTGCACGGAGCCGGTGTTGACGCCGGTGCTGCCGCAGGAACGCCACGGCATCATCGCCAACGTAGTGTTCCCCACGGGCATCGACCAGCGCAACGATCTCGGCTCACCGAACCGCTTCGACGTCTACTATGGGATGGCCGACTACCGGATTGGCGTGGCACGCCTTGATGTCCCAGATTTCTTGCCGTCAGAGGGAGTCGCGGACCCAGCGGAAGCAAAGGTCTAAACGACCGATTTCCGGACGAGGCTGATAGGATTCTGGTCGATGAAGTCGTGCCGCCTCGCGTGGTTAAAGAGGACACTCATCAGATTTCGAACCGACTCGCTCGCAGGTTGCGCAACAGAGAGAAGACTCTTGGCTGCTGGTACCGGACTGCGCATGAGCGAACTCTTCGGTCTAAAGTGGCAGGATATTGACTTCACTGGACGACAGATTAGCGTCCTTCGATCGATCGTGAAACAAACCGTCGGCCCGTGCAAGACTGAAGCATCGCAAAAGCCGGTTCCCCTCGATCCACACCTGGTTCGAACTCTTCGTGCTTGGCGTCGATGTGCGCGATTCCGGCAGTCGACCGACTGGGTCTTCGCCAGTCTGGCTACTCAGGGTAGGCTTCCCTTCTGGGGGCAAGCGCTGATGAGACACTACATCCGGCCTGCAGCACTCAAGTTGGGCATAACTAAACGAATCGGCTGGCACACGTTTCGTCATTCGTATTCAACGCTGTTGAAGGCAAATGGCGCAGACATCAAAGTCATGCAAGAACTGCTTCGGCATGCCTCCACTCGCGTGACCCTGGACACATACACACAGGCTGTCACGCCCGCCAAACGAGCGGCTCAAACGGCCGTCGTTGCCCAGTTCTTCCCCAAAGGGAAGCCGGCGACCCGCACTGCTGCCTAGACGGGTCGTGGGAAGCGTGTCAGGAATCTGTGCCTTTTTGTGCCTATGAGTTTTCTGGCTAGCGGCTACAAGTTGTTGTTGGTTCTAAACTGGCGTCCCCGACGGGATTTGAACCCGTGTTACCGCCGTGAAAGGGCGATGTCCTAGGCCAGGCTAGACGACGGGGACGTTTCTGGGTGAGATGGTAATCTTGCCGGCGAAGTCCATAGTAACAGGCCGGTTTTCCTGCGTCAAAACCAGATGCGCTCGCCCCTTCTCCGCCGAACCCAACCGGGCTTCGATTTAGAATACATCCATGGGCGATTCGCTTTATTTGAGCCTGTGGTTTCCCAGTTTCGATGAGTCCGAGATTCTGCCGCGAACGGTCAGCGTGCTCCGGCAAATTCCGTTTTCTGCGGCGCGAGATGGGGTAACCTACGCGGCGATCCAACCGGTCTCGTGGAGCGAACCAACCATTCTGGAGCGCCGCTTCCATCCCGGAGTGGCGCCGGAAGAAGCCGTGGCCGAGGTCGCGGAACTTCTCCACGACGACTACGCCTACCTGTTCGAGGCCTATTGGGATTTGTGGACGCCTCCGGAGGGGGCGGAGAAATGGGTGTTGGAGCCGTCGCTCGTCCGTGTGATCGCGCATGGAACAGAATTTGAAGAGCACGCCGCGGAACAAGCGGGACACATTCAACTTGATTTCGGGTTGGACTCGTCCTTCCTCCACGAAGAAGTCGCGTTGACCTCCGAGGGGGAGCGCAACGTCCGGAGCAACGTCCAAAAGCTGGTGGAGCTTACCGCCAGGATGGAAAAGAACGCTGGGGCGACGGGGCGCCTGCTATGGTCCGAGTCGGAGGAAAATCTGGCGCAGAAGCTGATCGCACGGCTGCAAAGAGTACAGTGAACGCCGCCGTGACAGTTTCAGCGGGAGGCTGGCAGCCCGTGGTGCAAGTACGATTTGTATCAGGGTATGCCTTCAGGCATACCGGAAGCGCCGTGTTATAAATGCGCCTTTAGGCGCTGGCTCTGGACGCTGGAGTTTCACCACAGGCTGCTAGGACTCGGTTCCAAACAAAAAGGGCATCGAGACCAGGATGCGCTGGCCTCGATGCCCTTCGAAATTTACTTTGTTCGTCCAGCATCAATCTGCAGCTTCTCGCCGGCTGCTGCCTGCGCCGCCGCCAGCCGCGCGGTGAGCACGCGGAACGGTGAGCAGGAAACGTAGTTGAGGCCGGTCTGGTAGCAGAACTCCACCGACGATGGTTCGCCGCCATGCTCGCCGCAGATGCCAACCTTCAGGGTCGGACGCGTCTTGCGTCCGCGCTCAGTCGCCATCTTGACCAACTGCCCAACCCCTTCGCGGTCGAGAACGGCAAACGGATCCTGCTTGATGATTCCATCCGCCAGATAGGTGGGCAGAATCTTGTTGACGTCGTCGCGCGAGAAGCCCCACGTGGTCTGCGTGAGATCGTTGGTGCCGAAGGAGAAAAACTGCGCTTCCTTCGCGATCTCATCGGCGACCAGGGCGGCCCGCGGCAACTCGATCATAGTGCCGACCATATACTCGACGGTGCGTCCTTTTTCTTTAAAGACTTCTTTCGCCACCCGGTTGACGATCGCCGCCTGGTTCGCCATTTCGTTCAGCGTGGCGGTGAGCGGGATCATCACTTCGGGATAGACCTTGACGCCGTCTTTCGCGACCGCGACGGCCGCTTCGAAGATGGCGCGCGCCTGCATCTCGGTAATCTCCGGATAGGTAATCCCGAGCCGGCAACCGCGATGTCCGAGCATGGGGTTGAACTCGTGCAATTGCTCGACGCGCTTGAGCAAGTCAGGAAGCAGTTTTTTCAAATCGCCAGCTGCCTTTGCTCCGTAGTCCTTGTATTTGGCAACGAGTTCTTTTTTCTCCTTCGCGCCCATACTGGAAAGCGTGGCAATATTAACCATCAGTTCTTCGCGGCTTGGCAGAAACTCGTGCAGCGGAGGATCGAGCGTTCGGATGGTTACGGGGAATCCATCCATAGCCTCGAATACGCCTTCAAAATCCTTGCGCTGCATCGGCAGTAATTTCTTGAGCGCCTTGCGGCGATCTTTTTCGTTGTCGGCAAGAATCATCGCCCGCATGTGCGGAATTTTCTGCTCGCCAAAGAACATGTGCTCGGTGCGACAAAGGCCGATGCCTTCGGCACCAAACTCTCGTGCCTTCTTCGCATCACGCGGGATGTCGGCATTGGCGCGCACCTTCATCGTACGGTAGGGTTCGACCCAGCCCATAAATTCTCGGAGCTTTTCCAGATCGCCCGGGTCTGGCGGAAGTAGTTTCTTCTTGCCGCTGAGTACGCGACCGGTCCACCCATCCACGGTGATCCAGTCGCCTTCCTTGAGCGTCTTCCCCTCCACGCGCACCTCCTGTTTCCTTTCGTCAACCGAGATGTCACCCGCACCCGCGACGCAGGGCTTGCCCATGCCACGAGTGACGACTGCCGCGTGGCTGGTCATGCCGCCCTGAGAAGTCAGAATGGCGGCGGCGATTTCCATGCCGTCGATGTCTTCTGGCGTAGTTTCTTTGCGCACAAGAATGACGGGGTTTTTCGTGGCGCCATGTCCGGCCTTTTCTACTGCTTGATCAGCGGTGAAGACGATCTGGCCCGCGGCTGCCCCAGGGGAAGCCGGCAGACCCCTTGAAGACAACACGTCTCCAGGCTTCACGTCCTTCTCATCCAGTCGTTGCAGCAAGAAATCTAACACTTGGCTGGGTTCAACCCGGAAAATAGCTTCTTCCTTCTTGATCAGCCCTTCCTCCACCATTTGTAGCGCGAGCCGAACTGCAGCCAATCCGGTGCGCTTGCCGTTCCGCGTTTGCAGCATGTAGAGCTTGCGGTCCTGAATGGTGAACTCGAAGTCCTGCATGTCTTTGTAATGCGTTTCCAGACGCGTGGTGATGTCGCGGAGCTGGGTGTAGACATCGGGCATGATCTTTTCGAGTTCGAAGATTGGAACCGGAGTACGGACGCCCGAAACCACGTCTTCGCCCTGAGCGTTCATCAAGAACTCGCCGTAGAACTCTTTGGCACCGCTGGCCGGGTTGCGGGTGAACCCGACGCCGGTGCCGCTAGTGTCGCCCAGGTTGCCGAAGACCATGGCCTGTACATTGACCGCAGTGCCGAGCATGTCATCGATGTTGTTGATGCGGCGATAGCTCTTGGCGCGATCGTTGTTCCACGAGCGGAATACAGCGTCGCGCGCCAACACGAGCTGTTCGATCGCGTCCTGCGGAAAGTCGCGCTTGGCGTGCTTCTTGACCGCTTTCTTGTACTCCGCGATTACCTCTTGCAGCGCCTTGGCGTCGAGGCCGGTGTCGAACTTCGTCTTCTTCTGTTTCTTCTTGGCGTCGAAAATTTCGTCGAATACCGGTTTCTCGATGTCGAGCACGACGTTGCCGAACATCTGAATCAGGCGGCGATAGGAGTCGTAAGCGAAGCGTGGATTGTTGGCGCGCTTGGCGAGCGCTTCCACGCTCTGATCGTTCAGTCCGAGGTTGAGGATCGTGTCCATCATGCCCGGCATCGAAAACTTCGCGCCCGAACGCACGCTCACCAGCAGCGGGTTTTCTCCCTTGCCGAGCTTCTGGCCCTGAAGACTTTCGAGTTTGGCCAGCGCCTCTTCCATCTCGCGGTTCACTTCTTTCGACACCGCGTTGTGGCGCATGTACTCGCGGCAGGCCTCGGTTTGGATGGTGAAGCCAGGAGGCACGGGCAGTCCGGCGTTGGTCATCTCGGCCAGCCCAGCGCCCTTGCCGCCGAGAACGTCTTTCATCTTGCCGTTGCCATCGGCTTTGCCGCCACCAAAGAAGTACACATATTTTGTGCTCGCGGATTTCGTTTCCGTGGGCTTCGTTTCCATGATTTCGGTATTAGGGAGAGTCGTCGTTGCCATGTGTGTCCTCTTTTCTAGTATTTCCTAGATGTCATTTCGTAGATTCCTTGCCTTCGGTCACGATCTCGGAAAAGTCCGCGATCGTGGAGAATTCCTTAACCACGGTCTGCAATAGAGATAGGCGGTTGGCGCGAAGATTCTCATCGTCCACCATGACCATGACCTTGTCGAAAAACTTGTCGATCGCGGGACGCAGCTTTGCAATCTCGAGTAGCGCCCCTTCGTAATCGCGAGCCGCCCGCAACTTCTCGACCGTAGCCACCGTCTGCGGGATGAGTGCGGCCAGTTCCTTTTCGGATTCTTCCTGCAACCCGGAAGGATTGACGCGTAGAGCAATAACCTTAGTCTTTTCAGCTGCCTGGCGCAGAATGTTCTTCATGCGCTTGAAGGCGATAGAGATGGATTCGAAATCCGCCGAGCCCCGCACTTTGCTCACGGCCTCAGCACGGGCGGCGGCGTCCACTACGTCGTCGGAATCAACCGCGAGTACGGCGCTAACCACGTCATATGCAAAACCGCGCGCATCCTTCAAGTAGAACTCGATCCGCTCGCGGAAAAACCCGCGCACCGACTCGGCGTAGGCGGCATTGGAAAACTTCTTCTCCGCCTCGGATCCCTTATAGCGAATCCGCGCATCCGCCATGATCTCCGCGAGGCGCAACGGCAGCTTATGTTCGGCAATCGTCTTCACAATGCCGTTCGCCTGGCGGCGCAGCGCAAACGGATCTTTCGATCCGCTGGGGATGAGCCCCAGCGCGAACATTCCGGCGATCGAGTCGGCTTTATCGGCGATCGAAAGCACCGCGCCCTCGACCGTCGCCGGCGTGTTGTCTTCCATCGATTCGGGCTTGTAATGATCGTAGATGGCCCGCGAAATTTCCAGCTGCACATCGGGCTTCATGCCTTCATCCAGCTGCTGCACGCGCGCGTAAAGGCCGCCGACAATTCCCTGCAGTTCGGTGAATTCCTTGACCAGTTCGGTGGTCAGATCGGTTTTCGCGAGCAGCGCCGCTTTATGGACAATGCCCGGTCGAATTGTCATGCCACTCTGCTTCACGATCTCGGCCAGCCAGCTGGCCATGTGTTGCACCCGCATCGTCTTGTCGTAGTAGCTGCCGAGATCTTTTTGAAAGGTAACGTGGCGCAGCAACTCGACGCGTTGGCGGAGGCTCTGCTTCTGGTCCGTCTGCCAGAAAAACCGCGCATCGTTGAAGCGCGCCCGCAGAACCCGTTCGTTGCCGTGACGGATTAAGCCCAAGCCGTCCAAATCGGCAGCCGTGTTGAGCACCGCCAGGAAGTGGGGCAGCAGTTTCCCATTCGCATCTTCGATAGCAAAATATTTCTGGTGGTCGCGCATCACCGTGACCAGAACCTCTTCCGGCAGAGCGAGAAACTCGGGATCGAAGCTGCCGAGGACGACGGAAGGAAATTCCGTCAGATTGACGACGGTCGCAACCAGCGGCTTGTCTTCGCGCCAGCGCGCTCCGGGGATAGTGCGAGTGGCCGCGTCGAGCGCTTTGCGGATCGCCTGCTCGCGTTCGGAGGCGCCGAGAACCTTCGCGCCACGCAGGGCTTCGACATAAGCGCTCGGCTTCGAGACGGCTACCGCTTCGCTGCCGGACTTGCCACCAATGATGCGATGTCCGCGCGAAGTTCTGCCCGCACGGATGCCAAACAATTCCAGCGGCACAACCTGCTCATCGAGCATCGCCACCAGCCAGCGCACCGGACGAACGAACACTTCCCCGCGCTTGCGCCAGTACATGTTCTTCGGCCAGTAAAGCGCGGAGATTTCCTTGGGAAGAGTCTCGGCGAGAATCTCGGCGGCGGTGCGGCCTTTCCGCGTGACCGTGGCCGCCAGATATTCCCCCTTGGGAGTGCTGACTTTCTCCAGCTTGCCGACGTCCACGCCGACTTTCTTGGCGAACGCATGCGCTGCCGGAGTCGGCTGCCCATCCTTGTATGCAACCTGCGCCGACGGTCCATTCACCCGCTCGGTAATGTCCGGCTGCGAGGCGGGAATTCCGGAAGCAAGAACCGCCAACCGGCGCGGCGTGTCGAGGGACGAAACCGCTCCGGCAGGTTCGAGGCGCTCGCGCCGCAACAGCGTGTTCAGACGTTCGCGCAACTCCAAAGAAGCGGAGTCAATCATCCGCGCCGGAATCTCTTCGCATCCGATTTCGAGTAAAAAATCAGGCATCGGGCAGTTCCGTCCATGTTCTCAAAACCGCAGCAAACTAAATGTGCGCGGGATCACAAGAGAACCTTCGATCGGCGAGAAAGAATTCCCTGTGAGCCCCTGTGTCCCCTGTGGTTTAATCCTTCATCCCACCGGAGCGAGCTTCCCTTTCTTCTCCTTGGCTCCGGCCTTTGAGCCTTGTTCGTTCTTCTCAGTTTTTTTGTCGGCCGGGTACTGCTGATCCATCCAGGCCTTGGCAATCCCCACGGCCAACGCCCGCACCCGCGCGATCACGCCGACGCGCTCGGTCACCGAAATCGCACCCCGAGCATCGAGAATATTGAAGTAATGCGAGCATTTCAGGCAGAGGTCGTAAGCGCCCAGCAGCGGATAGCGGGACTTTTCACGCGCCATGCCGTCAACCTCGCTCTTGTCCTTGCCTAAAGCAGCATAACCCTCAATCAGCTTCGTGCACTCGGCCTCGCAGAGTTCGAAATGCTTCCAGGTTTTCTCCACGTCCGCCGCTTCGAAGTTGTACACCGAGAACTGCTGCTCATCGGCCAGACGCACGTCGCCGTACTTCACTTCCCTGCCCGTCTTCTCTCCGCCGATCGTTGGATCGCGCGCCCACACGATGTCGTAAATGGAATCCACGTCCTGCAGAAAAGCGCACAGCCGCTCCAGACCGTAGGTGAGTTCCACAGAGATAGGGTCGAGGTCCACCCCGCCACATTGCTGGAAGTAGGTGAACTGCGTAACCTCAAGCCCGTCGAGCATCACCTGCCACCCAATGCCCCAAGCCCCAAGCGTAGGAGACTCCCAGTTATCTTCTTCAAACTTGATGTCATGCTGCCGCAGATCAATGCCGATCGCGCCCAGCGATTCCAGGTAAAGTTCCTGAACATTCTCCGGCGGCGGCTTCAGGATCACCTGCAACTGCAGGTGCTTGAACAACCGGTTAGGATTCTCCCCGTAACGCCCATCCGCGGGACGCCGCGAAGGCTGCACGTAAGCAACTTTATAAGGATTAGGCCCCAGCACCCTAAGAAACGTTTCCGGAGCCATAGTCCCGGCGCCCACTTCAACGTCGTAGGGTTGCTGCACGACCGCCCCGCGCTCAGCAAAAAAAGCCTGCAGCTTGAGGATGAGCTGTTGGAAGGTCAGCGAATTGGGGTCAGATGAGTTCACTTCTTAATCCCGGATTACCATCAGATTTTGTCATCCTGAGCAAAGCGAAGGACCTGCTTTCTTATCGGCGCCCGAGACAGCAGGTCCTTCGCTTTGCTCAGGATGACAACCCATGCTTGTGTTGCCAATCTTACTGAACACGACACTAAGAGCTGCCAGCTAACTGCTGATCTTCTCCAGCATTCCCGCCGTCACCAGCTTCTTCTCGATATGCCGCTCCAGAATCTGAAGAAGAAACTTGCGCAGGTCGGCACACACCGCTTTCGGCCAGTCGATCTCCGCAAAGTCGGAAACTCGCGATCGCAGCATCTGCGCCGCAATCTTTCTCGATTCCGACGACAACTCCGACGATGCGATCCGCTTATCGTCGACGCAAACCAAGCCGTCGGCGAGCGCGTGATAGAACACCCGGCTGCCGTCGCCGCTGTCATCGCGGTTGTCATCAAATGATCGTCCGCAGACCGCGCACTCCGCGAACTCCGGCAGAAATCCCATGAGCCGCGTCATCCACAGCTCAAAGTACGTGAGCGGCATCCACATCGCCCGGCCGCGCAGTTCCTGCAACACCGCCAGGCTCAACCGAAACACCGCGTCGCTCGCCTCGCGGTCAGGCATCAACTCGTCCAGCAACTCCGCAACGTGTGCCAACGCCGCAGCCCGCGGATAACTGACCTCAGTGGCCATCGGCGATTCGATCACTTCACAGGAATCGAGCCGCGCCAGTTCCTGCCCTTCGCGGTCGTCGTAAAACGCCCGCACATACGTGAGCGGCTCAAGAGCGCCGCCGAAGCGGCGTCGAGACTTCATGGCCGCGCGCGCCACGCCTTTCACCTTGCCTTCCATGCGGGTAAACAGCGTGACCAGCAGGTCCGACTCACGCAGCGGATACGTGCGCAGAACGATCGCTTCCGACTCCTTCAGCGCCATGGAGGGTCTACAGGTTAAGCAATGATTGTAATGGAAGGAGCTGTCAGCCGTCAGCTTTCAGCCATCAGTTGAGTCAAAAGCCTAAAAGCGCCGAGCTGGTTTTACTGAAAGCTGATAGCTGAGAGCTGACAGCTGTCTCACCGCCCGAAGTACTTCGCATTCCGCTCGGTATACTCTTTCCACTTTTCCGGCAGATCGTCGAGGGCAAAGATGGCCGAGACCGGACACACCGGGACGCAGGCGCCGCAGTCGATGCATTCCACGGGGTCGATGTACAGCATCTCTTCCGTGGCGAACTTGTCGGAGTCCTTCTTGGGATGAATGCAATCCACCGGACAGGCGTCAACACAGGCGGTGTCTTTAGTACCAATGCAGGGCTCGGCAATTACGTAGGCCATAGAATCTGATGCTCCTCGGCGCAGGGAGTGTGCTCAACTTCACGATTTTAGCAAGAACGCAGCTATCGGTACAGGCAGCGCCAATCAGCAGTGACTTTCCAGGGTCGAGAGGTGCATAAGCGGCTTTCAATCGGCGGGAACCGCAATCGCCCGCCCCTCGCCACCCGATTGTGAGAACGCGTCTGCCTCAACCGCGGGCGTAGGCATGGCCGGAATTCTCGCTGGCGCGCCGCGCCAAGCACCCGGCTTGAACCCTTCCCTCACCAGCTTGAAGATGGTACGCCGATTCTGCGCAATCACCTTCACCCACGCCATCTTCCCCAGCATCGGGAAATAGATGCCGCGGAAACAAATTCGCGCCAGGAAGATGTTGACGCGATAGCCCAGCGGTTGGTCGTTCAGCGATTCGACCGCAGCCGCCAGCGCCTCCGGACTATAAGCCTCGGCCCACCCGCGATTCACTTCGGCGTGAGCTTCTTCAATCGTCATTTTCAACGGCGTGTGCGCCATGGCAAACGGGATGAACTCCTGCCAGTGCTTCGGCCGCGTAAGCCGCCCAGCCTTCTCCAGCCGCTTGTAGAGTGGAGTCGCAGGCAAAGGCGTAAGCAAGCCAAAAATCGGCAGACCCGGCGGCCAGGTCCGAACCTGTCCAAGCGTCCGCTCGGCGACTCCGACGGTGTCGTTGTCCATGCCAAAAATAAACGACGTGATGGCGTACACATGGCGCGCCGCCAGCCGCTCCAGCACCGTCGCGTACTCACCCGGCTTATTGAATCCCTTGTTCATGTCTTTCAGATTGGCCGGGTCGATCGACTCCATGCCGATAAAAATCCACTTGCCTCCAGAATCCGCGATCAGGTCGACGAGTTCTTCGTCGCGCAACAAATTGGCGGAGATCTGCGCCACCCAGTGCACCTGCGCTTTGGCGGCAATGATGTCACGCAGCAGCGACTTCGTGCGCTTGATGTTGATGGCAAAATTGTCGTCGATGAAGAAAACCGCCATCTGGCCCTTCTCTTTGCGGGCGCGGGCCTTCAACAACAGCAGTTCATTCACCACGCTCTCGTTGGTGCGGAAACGAATCGCGTCCCCGAAAAATCCAGTCACGGTGCAGAACTCGCAACCATAAGGGCACCCTCGTCCGGATTCGACTGGAATAATGCGAAATGATCCCCAGCCTTCTCCAATTTTCTGCAACAGGCCGGTCGCGGCCTTCGGCACCAGATTGAACTGTTTGAGATCGATCGACTGCCACGGAATCACCGGATATTCCTTCAACGACGGCTTGCTCTCCTGCCCAAAAGCATCCACCGGAGCGTAGACATCCTTAAGCTGGCCGCGCGCAGCATCTTCAACAATCCGCGGCCAGGTCGCATCGGCTTCCCCCAGTGCAACCGCGTCGGCGTGGCGCGGTCCGCCATCTCGACCCAAAGCCTCGTCGGCCATCTCCGTCACGTGCGGTCCGCCCATCACCACCGCAATTCCCGTGGCCCGCACCGCATCCGCCATGCGATACGCCTTGGCGATCATCCGAGTCATGGCGCCGATCCCGACCAGTCCAATATTGTTGTCGCGCACATATTGCGCGATCCCCGCTTCATCCATGGGTTGCGCATTGCCATCCACCAACAGCACCTCGTGGCCCGGCGGAGTGAGCGCCTGCAGCAGAAACATCCATAGATGCGGCATGAAATTACGCGTGACACCGTTGTCGGGGTTATAGAGGAGGATTTTCATAGGGTGTTAGTGATTCCGTAAAGCGCGGCTTGACTGCGTTCTCGGTTGGGTGCAATCGATGGCACCGGGGCGTATTCCTCCCCCGGTGCTTCTTGAGTTGGATGTGCTCGTTAAAACGACCCCAATATATTGTACACCGCGATCGTTAGCAAGCCGTGCGTCGGCGTCATCGCCAAAGCGATACCCTGATACGAATCTCGCACTGTCTGCAAACCTGAGCGATGTCCGAACAAGCCCGGATATTCTATGAACAAAGGGCGGCGCGGCGCTGTCCAAAATTGAACACTAGGACACAACCGTCGCGTTCGAAGGTTCGTACTCGACAATGTACCCGGCCACGGCGCTGGCGGCCACGGTCAGCGGCGACGCCAAGTACATCTGCCCCGGCCCGCTGCGTCCGGGAAAATTCCGGTTCTGCGCGCTGATCACGACTTGGTCAGGTCGCGTCGATACCCCCGGCCCGGCATTGATGCACGCGCCACAACTAGGCTCGAGCACACACGCGCCAGCCTTTTCGAAGATCTCGATGTAGCCGCAGCGCTTCGAGTACTCGCGCGTTTCCTGGGAGCCGAACTGGATCCAGAACTCGACATTCTTCGAAACTCGCCTGCCTTGTTTCAGCGCATCGGCGAGAACCGCCGCGTACATGTCCATGTCTTCGTTTTTTCCCGCCGTACAGGTTCCGCCGTAGGCAATTTCAATCGGCACGCGAGCGCCCAGTTCGCAAATGTACTTTCCGTTGCCCGGGTCGCCCGGCGTCGCCACCATGGGTGTGATCTCATCCGCGTCGAGTTCGATCACCTGCGCGTATTCGGCATCGCGATCGCTCTGCAAGCCCTCGATCAACTTCTCGATCTCGGCGCGCTTCATGCCCCGGCGCTCGATCAGAAACTCGACCACCTTTTCATCCGGAGCCACAATGCCCGTGAACCCCCCGATTTCGGCCGCCATATTCGTCATGGTCGCGCGCTCGTCCACCGAGAGCGCCTCGACCGCTTCCCCCGCATACTCCATCACCTTCGCCAGCGCCTTGCCGCTGCGTACGTAGTCGAGCGAAAGAATCTTCAAGATGAAATCCTTCGCCGTGACGTTAGGATGCCGCCTGCCCCGAATCACGATCTTGACCGACTCCGGCACTTTGACGCGAACGTCTTTTGTAATCCAGGAGTTGAATACGTCGGTCGTCCCAATGCCGAAGGCGATGCATCCGATAGCGCCGACATGCGGCGTGTGCGAATCCGACCCCACGTTCACCTGCCCCGGCAGCGCATAGGTCTCGAGCATCACCGAGTGGCAGATGCCCTCCGATCCTTTCCGGTCGGTGAGTTCGCCGTGCAGTTTGATTCCCTGCTGCTTCGCGAAATCAGCCTGCTTCAGCTTGAGCTGCGTGGCCAAATCAAGCAGCCCCATTTTCTTCTTTTCTTCGGAGATCACTTCGTCAAGAAAGGTGAGATGGTCGCGGAAGAAGCGGATGCTCGAAGCATCATTGACCGGAACATCCTTGCCAACGTATTGCTCGTAGAAAATGGAAGCCATGGGCGTGACGTACTCATGACTGAAGCGCAAATCGACGCGAGTAAACCCGGTGTCGCCGGACCGAACCGCACGCGTAGGCGCAGCCGCACCCGGCTGTCCAGCCAAGCGAAGCTCGGCAGCCCCCGGTGCCGCCGATAACATATGCGCCGCAAAAATCTTCTCCGCCAGCGTCATCGCACGCGCCTGAGTCTTTATCGCCGGCAGCAATACCTTCCCCTGCATCCGCGCCACATTAAAGGGAAACAATCCTCCGTGTTCGATCACCTGCCTCGTGATCTCGTCTTCCCCGGCGGTAAACTCACTGAGCGCGATCTCTTCCCCACCCCGAATCCGGTCAATCAAAGAAAAGTTGGTCGAGGTCAGCAACCCAAGATTCTGGCAGTTCTGCTGGTAGATGCGCTCAATATTCTCCCCAATCGCGACCTGAATCCCGGCGCACATCTCGGCGTAAGGCGACTGCTCGCGACTTGATCCCTTGCCGCGGCGCTTGCCGCTCACCGAGCACACGAAGCCGCCTCTCTTCACATCGCCGCGCCCAATCGGCAGAGTGTCGCCACACCTCAAGCCAACGTACGGAATCTCGCCCAGCGTCCGATCAAAGTAGAAGCAACAGTGCGCGGGAGTGATCTCGTCGGTAGAAATGTCGTCGCGGAGCTTAGGATTCTTGGCCGGAGCATTCGTATCCCACGGCAAATCCCAGCCCGCCAGTTGCTTCCTGATTAGCTCGGGGTCTTCGGTGAGAAATAGAATGCGCCCCCGCAGACGCACCTTGCCGGGACGCTTTTCAATCTTGCGTTCAAGAAGAGACGAACCCACGCCACTAATTGTATCGCGAGAAGGCTACGGAAAAACTCGATCGCGCGCCTGCTTTGGGGCGGCGCAGCGCTTCAGCGCTGCGGTAACGCATTACTTTGAATGCGCCTTTAGCCGCTGAGGTTAGACTGTGCGGCGCACAAAACACATGCTCCGCGGCCACTAGAATTTTCGCTCCTTCGCGTAGGCAACCGGACTCGCCAACTCTTCCATTCCGCGTCCGGCGAAGATCTCCTGAAACTCCCGCACGAGCGCGTCATGCACCAGCCCATTCGACGCCAGCGTTTCGCGGCTGGCGATTTGGAACGCGCCGCCCGAAAAGTCCGTGACCTTCCCGCCGGCTTCTTCGACCATCAGCACGCCCGCCGCCGTGTCCCAGGGATTGAGGTTAAATTCCCAAAAGCCGTCAAACCGGCCCGACGCAACATTGCACAGATCCAGCGCGGCCGACCCGGCCCGCCTCACCCCGTGGGTGCGCAACGTGAGCTGGTGATAGAAATAAATATTGGGGTTTTTGTGCCGCTTATGGCTGGGGAAACCAGTGGCCACCAGGCACTCCCCCAGATTCGCCGTGGCCGACACGTGAATCGCGGCGCCGTTCAGCCGCGCGCCGCTACCGAATTCAGCGGCGAACATCTCGTCGCGAGTCGGATCGTAAATCACTCCCGCGACCCGTTGCCCCTGGCGTTCTACCGCCAGCGAAACGCAAAACACTGGAAAGCCATGCGCAAAATTCGTGGTGCCGTCCAGCGGATCGACGTACCACTTGTATTCGCCGCCCGTTTCGATGCGCGCTCCCTCTTCCCCCATCACGTCATGAGTCGGAAACTGGTGGCGAATCCGTTCCAGAATCAGCGCCTCCGACTTCCGATCGGCCACCGTAACCAGATCCACGTCGCCCTTGTATTCAATCTTCACGTGCTGCCGAAAATATTCCATCACCAGGCTGCCAGCCTCGCGAGCCATAGCCTGCATCGCAGAAATCAAATCCAAAGACTGAAGGGATGTCATGAGACGTCAAGACTTTCGTGTTCAGGATTAAAGCGCGGGCGCCGGGTACTGGGTACTGGCTACTTCTTCTTACTGTCTTCCGAGATATAAACAATCTCGTGCTTGAAGATGAACAGATTCGGGCCATCCTCGCGCGTCACGCGCACCATGTTCTTGTCGTAGTATTCAATCCAGCCTTGCACCACTTCGCCGTCGGCCAGCTTCAGGCTCACGACCTTCTGCTTTTCCCCCAGCGCTTTCAGATAGGCTGCTTCTTCAAACGTCTCGTCCGGAGGCGGAGTGCGCTTCTTGCCAAAGTTGGAACTTCCTGGCGGTAACGGCATGTCGTCATTTTACAACGTCAAACCGCACGCTCAGGTTTTCTTCGTAGAGATAAAGGACGCCGCTGAGATGAATTGTCAAAACGATTAGGTTTCTAGATCTGATCGTCGCGATCTTCGATGATTCGCTGCAGGGATTCGGAAGCCGGCTCGCTTCCGCCCGTGCCTTCCAGTTGACGCACTCGCTCTTTTAACTTGTTCACCTCAGTCGCAACCGCGGACAAGGCCGCAGACAGCGGGTCGTTGATTTGCTTCGGGTCGGTAATCACGACGCGCTTGCCTTCTCGAAGAATAATATGTCCCGGCACGCCGACAACTGTGGAATTGTCGGGCACGCTGCGCAGCACGACCGATCCGGCGCCAATCCGGCAATTGTGCCCCACCGTAATGTTGCCCAGAATCTTCGCGCCTCCGCCGACGACCACATTGTCGAGCAGCGTCGGGTGCCGCTTTCCTTGCTCCTTGCCGGTTCCGCCGAGCGTCACACCCTGGTAGAGCGTAACGTCCTCGCCGACAATCGCCGTCTCTCCGATCACCACGCCCATCCCATGGTCGATAAACAAACGCCGTCCGACCTGCGCTCCAGGATGGATTTCGATGCCGGTGAGCCAGCGCGCCACCTGCGACAACCAGCGCGCCAGCAGAAGAAAATTGTGGTTCCACAACCAGTGGTTCATGCGATAGAACCAAACCGCGTGCAGGCCGGAGTAGCAGAGATAAACCTCCAGATGCGACTTCGCCGCGGGATCGCGCTCCAGCACGGTGGCAACATCCTCGCGAATTAGCGACAACAAATGTGGCATGGGGTCAAACAGTCTAAAGACTAAAGACTGAAGATCAAGCCGGAAGTTGCACTGTCGGAATCTGCAGCGCCTGGTTCCGGAGTCCTTCAAACAGAATACTACTCAGGTAGCGCTCGCCGAACGACGGCATAATCACGACGATCAATTTCCCGGCATTTTCAGGACGCCGCGCCACCTTCAAAGCCGCCACCACCGCCGCTCCCGAAGAGATGCCCACCAGCAACCCTTCTTCGAGCGGAAGCCGCCGCGCCATCTCGATCGACTCGTCGTTGGTAACGGTAATGACCTCGTCAATGTAATCCCGGCGCAAGATGCTCGGAACAAAACCGGCCCCGATCCCCTGAATCTTATGTGGCGCTGGCTTTCCGCCGGAAAGTACCGGGCTATCGACCGGTTCCACGGCTACCGCTTTGAACGACGCCTTCTTGGGCTTGATGTATTCGCAGACCCCAGTAAGGGTCCCGCCGGTGCCGATCCCGGAGATCAGAAAATCGACGCGCCCGTCCGTGTCTTCCCAAATCTCGGGACCCGTGGTTTCGAAGTGAATCTTTGGATTTGCCGGGTTGTCAAACTGCTGGAGCATGTATGCGTTTGGAGTCGAGGCCAGCAATTCCTCGGCTTTCAGGATTGCGCCCTTCATTCCCCGCGGACCCGGCGTCAGCACAATCTCGGCGCCCAGAGCGAGCAGCAGCACCCGCCGCTCCAGACTCATCGTGTCGGGCATGGTGAGGATGAGTTTGTAGCCCTTCACGGCCGACACGAAGGCGAGGGCGATTCCGGTATTCCCGCTGGTCGGTTCGATCAGAACGGTTTTCCCGGGCTGAATCTTGCCGGCGCGCTCGGCATCGGCAATCATGCTCACCCCGATACGATCTTTTACGCTGGCCAGCGGATTCTGGCTTTCCAGCTTCGCCACAACGTCGGCCACCGCGCCCTCGGTAACCCGGTTCAGCCGCACCAGCGGTGTATGCCCAATAAGTTCCGTCACATCCTTCGCAATTTTCATAGGCTTTAGATTATCAACCCTCCGATAAGATTCTTTCGATTGCCTGAATCAGGTGTCAGGTGTCAGGTGTCAGGTCTCAGGTCTCAGGTCTCAGGAAAGGCAGAATCATTCGTAGGTCTTCCTGACACCTGAGACCTGACACCTGATTCCTAGCGTCCACCCGGCTTCCGCCGTCCCACCCGCGCCAGGACCCGCCGCACCTTCTTGGGAGAAATCGACAGCCGCGCCGCCACCCGCGACACTTTGCGGCCTTCGCGCTCCCACACCCGCGCGATCACAATCTCCGCAAATTCGTCGCTGATTTGCCGGAACGTCTTCTCGCCCACCGCCCCTTGCGACCACGCCTTCAGCGCCGGATGGAGACTTCCCTTCCGCAGAATTCTCGCGCCCAGAGTCTGCAGATCCTGCCACATGTTGTTGTCGGGCTGATTCGTCCCGCAAGACGCCCGCGCCAGGTCATACGAAACGCGCGCCGCTTCCGGATTGTCGAAAAACGAATTGCACTGCGTCAATCCCTGCCACAGATGCGCATTCGCGAGCAGCAGATGATGCTGGGTATGCTTCGCCAGATCGATCGCCTCTTGACTGAACTCGAACGCCCGGCGCGCATGGCTTCCCGGATCGGCGCCCCCGCCGATCTCTTCCTCCACCTTCGCATTCTCGATCATGCACTCCAGAATGCGCGCCCGGCCCATCAGAATGTAGTCCTGCTTCTGTTCGGCCACTTCGTACGCCGAAGCCGCTTCTTCCTCGGCACGCTGAAAATCTCCGCCATCAAGGTGGATGTACGCGGCATTCAGGTAAACCGTGCCGGCTCCATGAGTGTTCGGGCGCTGCTGGTAGATGGCACGGGCGGCGTCGAGGTGTTCGAGCGCTTCGCGGCGAAGCTGGGCCAATCGACTGCGATAGTCATGACTGGTTCCGCTGGGCTTGCCGTCGCCGCTGGCCGGCGTCTTCCGGCGCCGCTCGGCGTCGCGGTCCACCCGTTTCTGCAACTGCAGCGCGATCCCGCGCTTGGCGAGCGCCATATTCGCCAGCGATCGCGCCAGGTTCAGGTGCCGCGGATCGCGCTTGCCATAATAGCGAATCGCGTTCTCGAAGAACGTAATCGCCTTGTCGAAGCGTCCTTCCCGGCGTGCCATCCGCCCGTGGAAGGATTGCAGGTTGCCGAGCGTCACATAGTCGTCGGTCTCTCCCAGCACACCTTCCGCCGCTTGCGAGAGGCGCACCGCCTCTTTCCATTTGCCCTGCTGAAATAAAAGCCAGCTCTCCAGCACTTGCATCACCGCCGCCATGCGCGGATGGTTTAACTCGAGCGCCAGCTCTTTTCCTTTGCCGGTGTAGATCAGGGCCTCGTCGTACTCGCCGCGTCGCCGCAAGCAGCGCCCCTTCCAGTAGTAAGCGATGGCCAACAGGAACCGGTCGTCCAGCTCTTCCTGCAAGCTCAAGACAAAATCAAAGTGAGCAATCGCCGCTTCCATCGCCTCTTCCACCATCGCAGCCATTCCCTCGGCCAGGCGCAGGCAGATGTAGTCGGCGATCGTGAGTTTCGACCGTGACCCGGGCTTCAAGTGTTCAAAGCGTCGCAGAAGTTCTTGCAGTGGCGGCCCGCTGAATCCGATGTCCGTCCATATCGCAAGCTGCGCCAGCAGGCGACCGGCATTTCCCTGGGAAGGATCGAGATTGGCGATCAGGTCCTGATGCGATCGAAGACACGCAATTCCGCGTTCAATCTCACGCGCCGCAACATGTTCCCGTAACTGCGCGAGCAAGCCTGCATCAATCTGCAGGTTGGTGGAAGTTCTGCGTGCACCCATGCATAGACGTTCTAATCCAATAGATCGTAACTGGCAAGCGTCAGAAACTCCGCAAATTCCCGGCTCGTCGTCAACTCTTCGAGGACGCGCGCCGCCTGCCGCAGTTTTTCGTCACTGCCTGGCACGCCGCCCGCCTCGGCGCCCAGCTCCGCTGCCCTCTGATGGATGATCTCCTTCACCATGCCTTCCGTCACCAGCCTGCCATCTTTAAGGTGCGCGCCGTGCTTCACCCACTGCCACACCTGGGCGCGGCAAATTTCTGCGGTCGCCGCATCTTCCATCAGGTTGTAGATCGGAACACAGCCCGATCCCCGCAGCCACGAATGCAAATACTGTAATCCCACGTCAATGTTCCATCGCAATCCTGCGTCGGTGATATCGCCGGTGGGAACGTCGAGCAGGTCCTTCGGCTGCACCATCCGGCTGCCGCCCTGAGTCGATTCGTTCTCCGTCGACTTTCTATCCAAAGAAATCTGATTCGGCTCCGGCATGTACTTGTCGAAAATTTCCTTTGCCACCGGGACGAGCCCCGGATGCGCAACCCACGTGCCGTCATGGCCCGCGTGCACTTCGCGAAGTTTGTCGCGCCGCACTTTCTCCAGCGCCTGTTCGTTGGCCGCCGCATCGTTGCGAATCGGAATCTGCGCCGCCATTCCACCCATGGCATGAATGCCGCGCCGGTGGCAGGTTTGAATCAGCAATTCGACGTAGGAGCCCAGAAAATGCCGCTCCATGGTGACCAGCGACCGGTCCGGCAACACGAATTCCGGATGCGCCCGAAACTTCTTGATGAAACTGAAAATGTAATCCCAGCGCCCGCAGTTCAGCCCCGCCGAATGTTCGCGCAATTCGTAAAGGATCTCGTCCATTTCAAACGCCGCCAGAATCGTTTCGATCAGGACGGTGGCGCGAATCGACCCGCGCGCGATGCCCAGTTCGTCCTGAGCAAAACAGAAAACGTCGTTCCACAGCCGCGCCTCCAGATGATTCTCCAGCTTCGGCAGGTAGAAGTAAGGCCCCGTGCCTTTGCCGAGCAAGGCGGCAGCGTTGTGAAAAAAGAACAGGCCAAAATCAAACAGCGACGCCGAGATCGGCTTTCCCTCCACCAAAAAATGCTTTTCGTCCAGGTGCCATCCGCGCGGCCGCACCATCAGCGTTGCCAGTTTCGACCCAAGCTGATATCGCTTTCCTTCGGGACTCGCGTACTCGATCGTGCCGCGAATCGCGTCCCGCAGATTCTGCTGGCCTTCAATATTGTTAGTCCAGGTCGGCGAATTCGAGTCCTCGAAGTCGGCCATGAAAACGCTCGCGCCCGAGTTCAGCGCGTTGATGATCATCTTGCGATCGACCGGCCCGGTGATTTCGACACGGCGATCGCACAAGTCTTTCGGAATCGCCGCCACTTTCCAATCGCCCTGCCGGATTCCAGCCGTCTCCGGCAGAAAGTCTGGAAACTTGCCATGATCGTTTTCCTGCTGCACGGTTCGCCGCCGCGCCAAAAGTTCCTGCCGCCGCGGCTCGAACCGGGCCGCAAGTTTTAACAGGAAGGCGCGAGCATCCGCGGTAAGAATGCTGGTCTCGGTCGGGGTTGGGCTCTGACTCTCAACGGAATTGGTTTCAACAAAAGTCGTGTTCATGGACGGCAGCATAAGCCCTTTGCGGGCGCAAGTCCTGCACACTAGGTCATTTTGTCCTAGTAGGCCGGGACGGACAGACCGGTTTGTCGGAAAAGCCCAGTCCGCGGTCTACTGCACGTGGGACGTAAGACGCAATCTCCATGGAGGCGGAAAAGTGTTAACCAGCGCTGAGAACCAGGAATTCACCACGACTATGACAATGTTCGACCAACAGGTCGCGGCCGCCAAGCAGTGGTTCGCCCGCCCCCGATTCGACGGGATCGTCCGTCTCTACTCCCCGCGCCAAGTGGCCGAGCAGCAAGGTACGATTTCCGGCGACTACACCGTAGCGCGACAAGCGGCGGAGGAGTTCTACAAGCGGTTGCGCGAGCTCTTCGAACAGCGCCGCCAAATCACTACCTTCGGTCCCTATTCGCCGGGCCAGGCAGTGATGATGAAGCGGATTGGGATGGAAGGCATTTACTTAGGCGGCTGGGCGACGTCCGCCAAAGGCTCGCAAGCCGAGGATCCGGGTCCCGACCTCGCCAGCTATCCGCTAGGCCAGGTGCCAGACGAAGCCGCTGGACTGGTGCGGGCACTTCTCACCGCCGACAAGAACCAGCACTTTGCCCGCATGAGGATGACCGAGGAACAGCGCCAGGCCACACCGGCCATCGACTATCGCCCTTTCATCATCGCCGACGCCGACACCGGTCACGGCGGAGACGCGCATGTCCGCAATCTCATCCGCCGCTTCGTCGAGGTCGGCGTACCCGGCTACCACATCGAAGACCAGAAGCCCGGAGCGAAGAAATGCGGCCACCAGGGCGGTAAGGTGGTTGTGGCCGAGGACGAGCAGATCAAGCGCCTCAACGCCGCCCGCCTGCAGCTCGACATCATGCGCGTCCCCGGCATCATTGTCGCCCGAACCGACGCCGAGTCCGCGACCTTCATCGAGAGTCGCAGCGACGAGCGCGACCAGCCCTTCATCCTCGGCGCCACCAACGTCGATCTACCCAGTTACAAGGCCGGTTATCTGGCCATCTTGCGGAAGCTCTTCGAGCTGGGCGTCGAAGAGGTCCGCGGTCACCTGCTTTTTGCCGTGTCTGAGGCCGAGTACTCGGCAGCCTTCGATTGGCTGGAACGGGTTGGGCTCATGTCCATAATTACCGAGCGCGCTCCGGCTCTCAGGAATATGTCAGCAACCGATCTCGACGCCGCACTCGACAAAATCGACACGCGCTATGTGGAAACCTGGCAAGCCGAAGCGGGGATGAAGACCTATGGCCTCGCGGTCGCCGAGGTGCTCGAGTTCCGCGCGGCCGAGGGCGAGCGTTTCGACATGACCCTCGAGCAATGGCTGGCCTTCGCGAAACGGGCTTCCTTCTACGAGGCCCGCGAGCGCGCAAAATCGATGGGCATCCGCGTCATCTGGGATTGCGAGCTGCCCAAAACTCCCGAAGGCTTCTATCACATCCAGGCGGGCATCGATTACGCCATCGCCAAGTCGCTGGCGGTTGCGCCCTTCGCCGACGTGCTCTGGATGGAAACCAAGACCGCCGATCTCGAGGACGCCGAAGAGTTTGCCCACGCCATCCACGCGCAGTATCCCGGCAAGATGCTGGCCTACAACCTCTCCCCGTCGTTCAGCTGGGACACCACCGGCATGAACGACGAGGAGATGAAGCGCTTCCCCGAGGAACTCGGCAAGCTCGGCTTCGTCTTCAACTTCATCACCTACGGTGGCCACCAGATCGACGGCTTGGCGGCCGAGGAGTTCGCAACCGCATTGAAGCAGGACGGAATGCTGGCGCTGGCACGCTTGCAGCGCAAGTTCAGACTGCTGGAGTCGCCCTACCGCACGCCGCAGACTCTGGTCGGAGGCCCGCGCCTGGACGCCGCCTTAATGGCTTCGTCGGGACGCACCGCCGCGACCAAAGCGATGGGCAAGGGGTCGACGCAGTTTCAGCACCTGGTTCAGACCGAGGTCCCCACCAAGCTTCTGGAAGAGTGGCTCGCGGAGTGGAGCCGGCACTGCAACTATGCCGAGAAGATTAGCGTTCGGCTGCGTCCGCACACGGCTGGTTCGGACCTGTTGGAGCTGAGCGTGCTGAACGAGCCCAGCAAGGAGAAGCTAGCCAACGTGATCTTCGCCTACATCCAGGATCGTCGCGGCCGCAATATCATCTCAGTTCGCGATCAGAACACCCTGGCGCCAGTGCGCAAGAAGCGCCTCATGACCGTTACCCAACTGTTCCTGATCCACCGCTACAATGCGAGTTCGGTGCACTACGTCACCCCGACCGAGGACAACGAGTTTCAGACACAAAGGATGAAGAGCGTGGGGATCTTCTCCGATGTGCATACCGAGATTGGACAAATCATCGTCGCCCAAGTCAACAAGGAACACGTCGCCGAATTGCTGAAGCCCGACCGGCTGCTTCTGTTGGAGATAATCCGCAAAACGTCGCCGTCATTGCAAAGCCAGACTGATGCTTGCGGAGAGACATCCGACGAACTGATGCCGTCGGGAGACTAGAACAGGAATCGGGTCATCTGACCATCGGGTGATGGGGTGATCTAATTCAAAGGCCTTTAGGGATATTTACTTGACGCCACCAGGCCCAACAGGTTGTGTTTTGATCAAAATTGCAAACGGGGCCGGATCCACCTGGACAGCCTGTTGAGCCAGTCGATAGAACAACTTCCCTCGGGA
>Ga0209517_10003013_pt1 | contig 23169 bp, 22 predicted proteins | sample PeaSoiMetSII2010_FD_187695 | JGI IMG/M metagenome (GOLD analysis project Ga0209517, IMG submission 187695) | Peat soil microbial communities from Weissenstadt, Germany - SII-2010 (SPAdes) (version 2) | ecosystem: Environmental > Terrestrial > Soil > Wetlands > Peat | place: Germany...
CCGAAATCCGGAATCCCAAAACGCAAGAAAACCGAGGCCAGACCCCAGCTTTCTTGCAAAATCGATTACTTGCTCAGGTCAAATCACAGCGACTTATCAATCGCTTCCGAATTCTTCACGGACGACTATTTATCTTTGCGCAACTCGCGCTCGAAATCCCGTCCGCCATAAGCGATGCTGACAATCTCGACCCGCGTTTTCAGCACACGGAAGGCGATTGTCGCCCTGTGCTCAAAGCCGATGGTACGCAGGCCGGGCAGAATATCGTCGCGGCGTCGGCCGCGTTCCGGGAAGGTTGCCAGCTGCATACACGCCCCTTGAATCCGACGGATATACCCGATCGCGATCTCTGGGCTGTTATTTTCGGCAATGTAATCGTACAGCGCGGTCAGGTCGGCCACGGCGTCATCGCGAAAAACGACCTTATGCGCCACGCTTGGCGGCTTTCGTCCTCCGAACGTGGCGCGCTTCCAGCCGCTTGAATACGTCCGCGGCAGGAACCCTCGGCCGCTTGTTTGCTATCGACGCCAAGACCTGTGCACGCAGCACCTCGTCGAATACTGCATCACGCTGATCCAGCGCCCGCAGAGCATCGCGGATCACTTCGCTGGCATCACCGTAGTGACCAGATTCCAGATGCCGTTGCAGACTTTCCTGTTGCGCGCCAAGTTTAACGCTGATCGCTTTTGTGCTCGCCATGGCTTCTATCTTTCATTCTATAAGGATACCACGTACCGACCTTGTAGTGAAGAGCAGGCGTCCTTGGATTACAGAGGTTACGGCCGCGCCGCCGCCGAGATCATGACCAAACCGCCGGCGATCACCGCGACATCGAGAATCGCAATGTGGATGTGCACCGGCATGCGCTCGACGAAGGCTCTGGCAAAAAATGCGCCGGGCAGTGCGATCGCGCCGATCAGAAACGCAAACGCAAGCACTTGCGCGCTGACGACGCCGGCCAGTCCGAACACCGAAATCTTGATGATGCTGGTTGCGACCGAGATCACCGCGTCGGTCGCGATCACGGCCGCGCCTTCCAGGCCCGCGGCCATCAGGAGCGATAGCAGGATCACGCCCGAGCCCGAGGTGCCGCCAACTACGACGCCGTAAGCCACGGCGCCAAAGCCGAGCCCGGCATCGCCAATCCGGATGTCACGCCGTCTGGCGAGACGGCGCAGCGGCACGCTCAGGATCAGCATGGTGCCGATCACGATCGCCGCACCCGCATTGGTCAGCCGCGTATAGCCGTAAGCGCCAAGCGCGGTCGTCAATGCCGACGCCCCGATCACGATCAGCGCACGGCGACCGTCGGCGTAGCGGCGATAGGCGGTGACGCGGCTGAGATTGGTGAAAATGGCCGATATCGCGATGATCGGCACCACCGGCCCGGCGCCGATCAAGGGCACCAGGACCAGCGGCATCAGCGCGCCGGTGCCGTAGCCCGCGAGACCTCCAACCACCGACGCAAACAATGCGACGCCCGCCACCAGTACCAGTTGAGCGAGCGAAATGTCGGCAAAGCCCGAAATGAAGTTCACGGCCTGCCGTCGCGGTTGAAACGAATAACGGTCTGGTCGGCGATGGCCTTGAGCGCGGGCTCATCGAGCGGAAAATCCGCCGCAAGCCAGGCGTCCTCGGCGAGCCCAAGTACCTGTCCGAGTTGAGGGCCATGGGCAACGCCACGCGAGATGAAGTCGGCGGCCTTGAGCGGAAATTTCGGCGCGCTCCAGCGTTGCGGCAAGGTGGCCAGTTTCTGCCACGGCGACGCATCGGCTTCGCCGCCCGACCGCGCCCAGGCCAGTAACAACCGGTCGCGGTAGCGATCCTCGCCAAGCCGATAAAGCCTGCGCCGAGCAGTCGCTTCGTCCATCCCGGCAAGCCGCCACCAGCGATGTCCCATGGAATCGAGCGCCTTGGCCTCGGCATTGGCTAGTCGCAGGCGCGTCGAAACCCGCCTGGCATCCTCGGTGACCGCGACCGCAAGCGCACCGAGCCGGCGAATCGGGTCCGGCGCGAGGCCCAACGCGCGTTCCGCGGAAATCATGGCTCTGAGCGGCCCGGTATAGGCGACACCGCCGAAAATCGGCAGCAGCAATCCGCCGTCCACCATGGCTGCGATGGAAGCGGCGGCGCCGTCTGCGACCATCAGCTTGAGCATTTCAGCGCGTACGCGTTCGGACGAGAGCGCCGCAAGGCCTGCTCGCGCACTAATGCATGCGAGATATCCGGCGCGATCGGGTTCGCCGGCGCCATAGGCAGCATGGATGCGGAAGAACCTGAGGATGCGTAGATAATCCTCCGATATCCGCTGGTTCGGATCGCCGATGAAGCGCACGCGTCTTGCCGCGATGTCATCCAACCCGCCGACATGGTCGTGCAGGCGTCCCTCGGCGTCGACCGACAGTCCGTTGATGGTGAAGTCGCGCCGCTCCGCGTCGCGCACCCAATCGCGGCCGAAGGCAACCTTTGCCTTGCGGCCGAATGTCTCGGTATCCTCGCGCAGGGTCGTGACCTCGAGCGGGTGTGTATCGATCACGAGCGTCACCGTGCCGTGCTCGATACCGGTCGGCACGCCCTTGATGCCGGCCGACTTGGCGCGGCGCATCACCTCTTCGGGCAGCGCGGTCGTCGCGATATCGATGTCGCCGATCGGGATGTTCAAGAGCGCGTTGCGGACGGAGCCGCCGACCACGCGGGCTTCTTCGCCGTCACTGTTCAAGAGTTCGAGCACGCGGGCGGCTGGACCGGATTTGAGCCAAGGCGCGTCCAGTACCCGCGCACCGCTCATTTCTCTACTCCGGGAACCAGTCTGCCGTTCTCAAGATGGGCGGGAATGTAAGTCGAATTTGGCGGCGCGCCGGAGAATTGTGCAAGCAGGACGAAACTGGCAATCACCAGTAATAGTGCGCCGAGCAACAGCTTGCCGATGACATTCACCGGCCAGGAGGACTGCACCAATAATCCGGAACGGGTCGAGATCAGAAACAGCGCATAGACCACGAAGGGAATGAGGAAAATTCCGATCTCGGTGAGGGCCGGTCGGATCATGGCAGGTAGATCCGCTCGAACAGCACCCGCAGGATTCCGGCCGTGGCGCCCCAGATGTAGCGCTCCCCGTACGGCATGGCGTAGTACGAACGTTCCATGCCGCGGAATTCCTTGCTGTGCACCTGGTGGTTGGCCGGGTTCATCAGGAACGAAAGCGGGACCTCGAACGCGTCGTCCACTTCCGAATGGTTGATGCGCAGCTTGAAGCCCGGCCTTACCCGCGCAACCGTCGGCAGGATGCGAAATCCGAAGCTGGTTCCGTACAGATCGAGATAACCGATGGGATCGATGAATTCCCGTCCCAGGCCGATCTCTTCCTCCGCCTCGCGCAACGCCGTTTCGAGCGGGGAGGCATCCGTCGCGTCGATCTTGCCGCCGGGAAAGGAAATCTGACCGGCGTGTTCGTTGAGGTGCGCGGAGCGCTGCGTCAACAGCACGGACGGCTGCGGATGGTCCACCACCGGAACCAATACCGCGGCGGGGCGAATCGGCTGCTCTCGCGCAAGGATCTCCAGCATGCGGTCGGTGCCCTGATCCCCGCTCACGGGAATGAGGTCCGGATCGGTCAGGCCTGCGGGTATCTCGAATCGCAGCCGCGCGCGAGCCCGATCGAAAAATTCCGCCGAACCGATCGCGGCGGGATCGTTTCTCACCATCGCCTCGTTCAAAGCGCGCCCCTCACCTGCTCCGCATCCGCCATCGCAAAGAATTCGCCGGCGGACGCGACCCCGAACATCCGACGACCATCGACCATCCGCTCCTCGCCGATGTCAACCAAATCATAGTAGAGCGCGCGGGTGACCTTGGCCCAAAGATCGGCGCGGACGTGAAGATAGGGCGTCAGCCCGCCATCGGCGGAGGCCTCGAACCGTAGCCGGTGGGCCTTGTCACAAACGACCCAGTCGTCGACATTGGTGCGGAAGCGCAGGAGCCGGCCGCCTTCATCGTACTCCTTGAGCATCTCGACAGCCAAAAACGGCGCGTCGTCGACGCGGATGCCGACCTTCTCGACCGGCGTCACCAGAAAGTGCTTGCCATCCTCGCGCTTGAGGATGGTCGAAAACAGGCGAACCAGCGCTGGCCGCCCGATCGGCGTCCCCATATAATACCACGTACCGTCGGTAGCGATTCGCATGTCGAGATCGCCGCAGAATGGTGGATTCCACAAATGCACCGGGGGCAATCCCTTTCCGGTTGCGTTGGTGTTTGCAACGTCCTTGGCCGCGGCAGTCAGGCCTTCGAGACCTTGAGCCGATTTCTGCCCTTGCTTCGCCATTGTTTGCCCTGAGTCTGAGCGCCTCGGTTTGGCACGATTGGTGCCAGCACACCTGCATGCGTCTTGGACGAGTTCCACCCGTATTAACCCGGATCAAGTCGCCACATCGTGATGCTGTTCATACCCCGAAATGCCGATAATGTGGGGATAGTTTAATTCAACGAATACATGACCTTCTCATCAGTTTAGCATGGGGTTCATGGCATGACGACGCGATCGGCGGCGTTTCGGGCAAGAGTTTGAGGCAAAGGAGAACGAAATGGCTGGCGCTGACAGTGTCGAAAAACTCGAGGACGTGATCGTCCGCTCGGCCGAACAGGTCTCCGGACAGATCCGCGCGGCCAAGGACGCGATCTCCACCGTCATCTTCGGCCAGGACCGCGTGATCGAAAATACGCTGGTGACGATCCTTTCGGGCGGCCACGCGCTTCTGATCGGCGTGCCCGGCCTCGCCAAGACCAAACTGGTCGAAACCTTGGGCATTACGCTCGGGCTTGATGCCAAGCGCATCCAGTTCACGCCGGACCTGATGCCATCGGACATTCTGGGTGCCGAAGTTCTGGACGAGAGCAGTTCCGGCAAGCGGTCGTTCCGCTTCATCTCCGGACCGGTGTTCGCGCAGCTCTTGATGGCCGACGAAATCAACCGCGCGAGCCCCCGCACCCAATCGGCGCTGTTGCAGGCGATGCAGGAACAACACATCACCGTTGCGGGCGCACGCCACGATTTGCCGAAACCGTTCCACGTGCTGGCGACGCAAAATCCGTTGGAGCAGGAAGGCACCTACCCGCTGCCCGAAGCGCAGCTTGACCGCTTTTTGATGGAGATCGACGTCGACTATCCCGATCGCGATGCCGAGCGGCGGATCTTGTTCGAAACCACGGGCGCGGAAGAGACGCTGGCCAAGGCGGCGATGAACGCCGACCTCTTGATCACGGCGCAGCGGCTGGTGCGGCGGCTGCCGGTCGGCAATTCCGTCGTCGAAGCGATCCTCTCGCTGGTCCGCTCGGCGCGTCCGGGTCCGGAGGGCGGCGAGGCCGGCAAGCTGATCGCCTGGGGACCGGGTCCGCGCGCCAGCCAGTCGCTGATGCTCGCCGTTCGCGCCCGCGCTTTGCTCGACGGGCGTCTGGCGCCTTCGATCGACGACGTTCTCGATCTCGCCGAACCCATTCTCAAGCACCGCATGGCGCTGACGTTTTCCGCCCGCGCCGAGGGCCGCACCATTCCCGACGTAATCAAACAATTGAAGACGCGGATCGGTTGATGGCCGCTTCTACCGAGCACGAAGCCAGGGAGATCGTAGCAATCCGACGTGCCGATGGCGAAAGCCGAACGCTCGCCGCCTCGCTGCCGCGCCTTGTGCTTGAAGCTCGCCGCATCGCGGCCAATGTCATCCACGGCCTGCACGGACGCCGCCGCGCCGGCGCGGGCGAAAGCTTCTGGCAGTACCGCCGGTTCGTTTCGGGCGAACCGTCGCAGTGCGTCGACTGGCGTCGCTCGGCGCGCGACGATCATCTTTACGTACGCGAACAGGAATGGGAGGCCGCGCACACGGTTTGGCTTTGGCCGGACCGTTCGCCATCGATGGCGTTTGCCTCCAGACACGCGCGCGACAGCAAGCTGGAACGCGCGCTCATCGTGACGTTTGCGCTGGCCGAGCTATTGGTCGCCGGCGGCGAGCGCGTCGGCATTCCAGGCCTGACAAATCCGACCGCCAGCCGCAGCATCATCGACAAGATGGCGCAGGCGATGCTGCATGACGACGCGGCGCGGCTGAGCCTGCCGCCGTCATTCGTTCCATCCGCACTCTCCGAAGTCGTGGTGCTGTCGGATTTCTGGTCGCCGATCGGCGAAATACGCAACATGCTTGCCGGACTGTCGGCGTCCGGCGCACACGGCACGCTGGTTCAGATCGTCGATCCCGCGGAAGAAAGTTTCCCCTATTCCGGCCGCATCGAGTTTGTCGAGCCGGAAGGCGGCGATGTCATCGTCGCCGGGCGCGCGGAAAAATGGGCCGGCGACTACGTTGCGCGCGTGGCGCTTCATCGCGAACAGATACGCAACGAGACCGGCAAGCTCGACTGGCTGTTCTCGACCCACACCACCAGCCGCTCCGCGGCGGAACTGCTGCTGTTCCTGCATTCGGGCATGATGGTGAGCAAGGGTGGCGTGCGCATCAATACCGTCAAAGCGGGACGCAGCGCATGATCGCAGGCCTGCCGCTCTCTTTCGCCGAACCGGCCTTGTTGCTGGGCTTGTTGAGCCTGCCGCTGCTTTGGTGGCTGTTGCGGGTGATGCCGCCGCGACCGCGGCGCATCGAGTTTCCGCCGACGCGGCTCTTGTTCGACATCGCGCCCAAGGAAGAGACCCCTTCGCGCACGCCGTGGTGGCTGACTGCGCTGCGCCTCGCAGCCGCCGCATTCATCATCCTGGCGGCTGCGGGACCGATCTGGAATCCGCTGATCAGCGCTGCGGGCTCGAGCGGTCCGCTCGCCATTCTGATCGACGACGGCTGGAGCGCCGCCGGCAGTTGGGATGCAAGGGTAAGGGCCGCGGACGAATTGATCGCGAATGCCGACAACGACCGGCGGGGCGTCGCTCTCATTCCGCTGTCCGAGCCGGCCCGTGACATCACGATCATGCCGGGCGGCACGGCCCGCGTCGCGTTGCGCCAGCTCGCCCCCAAACCCTATTCGATCGATCGAGTCGAAACGCTGCCTGCGATCGAGCGCTTTCTCAAAGCCACCGGCGACTGCGAGATCGCGTGGCTGTCGGACGGCGTCGATAGCGGTCGCGGCGCGGAATTTCTCCAGGGCCTGGGCAGGGCCATCGGCGATCATGCGCTGACGATTTTCGAGGGCGGCGCCCCGCCCGCGCTTGCATTGGCCGCGGCCGAAAATGCGGCCGCGAAGATGACGGTGAAGGTGCTGCGCGCCGACGGCGGCGCCGCCGCGGGCGTAGTGCGCGCGCTTGACCAGAAAGGCTCCCCGATCGGCGAGGCGCGCTTTGCCTTCGCACCAAGGGACCGCGAGACCGACGCGGCGTTCGACCTGCCGGTCGAGCTGCGCAACGACATCGCCCGGCTTGAAATATCGGGCGAACGATCGGCAGGCGCGGTGCAGCTGCTGGACAAGCGGTGGCGCCGGCGCGCGATCGGCGTCGTCAGCGGCTCCACCAGCGATACCGCGCAGCCCTTGCTGGCATCGACGTTCTATCTCACGCGCGCGCTGGCGCCGTTCGCCGACGTGCGGTTGGGAGATCATGGCGCGCCGCAGCAGGCGATCACGCAATTTCTCGACCAAAAGCTGCCGATGATCGTGCTCGCGGATGTCGGCACGCTGTCGCCGGAGATACGCGAACGCATCAATGCGTGGATCGAGCAAGGCGGCGTGCTGGTGCGTTTTGCCGGACCACGTCTGGCGCAGGCCGATGACGATCTGGTGCCGGTGAAGCTGCGCCGCGGCGGCCGCAGCCTTGGCGGCAGCCTCACCTGGGAAAAGCCGCAGCACCTCACCTCCTTCGCAGCCGACGGACCGTTCGCCGGTCTCGCGGTGCCAAAGGACATCACCATCAACCGGCAGGTGCTCGCCGAGCCGGACGCTGTGCTCGCGACGAAGAGCTGGGCCTCGCTCGAAGATGGAACGCCACTGGTGACCGGCGAACGCCGCGGCAAGGGTCTCGTCGCCCTGTTCCACGTCAGCGCCGACATGCGCTGGTCTGACCTGCCGATGTCCGGCTCATTCGTCGAAATGCTGCGCCGGATCGTCGATATCTCGGGCTACACCTCCACTCCGGGCGCGGGTGTCGCGGCCGACGCCAATGCCGAAACGGTGGCGCCGCTGCGCACGCTGGATGGTTTTGGCGCGTTCGGCCCGCCACCCTCGACCGCAAAGCCGCTCGCCGCCGACTTCCACGATCGCGCGACGCTGGATCATCCGCCCGGATTCTACGGCCCCGCCGACGGGCCGCTTGCGGTGAATACGCTGGCGGCGGCGGACCGCGTCGCTCCGCTGGATACTTCGGGACTGCGCGCGCGGCGCGCGAGCTATACCAATTCCGAACCGCGTGACTTGCGCGGAATCCTTCTGTCGTCGTCGCTTGCATTGTTCTTGATCGACGCCGTGATCGTCGCCCTGCTCGGCGGCGGCATCGCGGCCCTGCTGCGGCGACGCGCGGCACTGGCCGCACTGACGATCGGCCTTTTGTTGTCGACTTTAATGGCGCCGTCGCCGACCCATGCCGGCAGCGCGGACGAATTCGCCATCAAGGCGACCACGCAGACCCGCCTGGCCTATGTGCTGACCGGCAACGCCGACGTCGACTCCATCGTCAAGGCCGGGATGTCCGGGCTGACATTGTTTCTGGCGCAACGCACCGCGCTCGAGGCCGGCGACCCCGTCGGCGTGGATCCCGCGCGTGATGAACTGGCGTTCTTCCCGCTGATCTACTGGCCGGTCGTGCCCGGCGCGCCGAAACCGCCGCAGGACGCGATCAACCGCATCGACGCCTACATGAAACAGGGCGGCACGGTGCTGTTCGATACACGCGACGCCATCGAGGCGCCGCCGGGAGACAACGGCGCATCGCAGACGCCGGGCATGCTGGCACTGCGCAACATCCTTTCGTCGCTCGACGTTCCCGAACTAGAACCGGTGCCGCGCGAGCACGTCCTCACCAAGACGTTTTATCTTTTGCGCGACTTTCCCGGCCGATTTGATACCGGCCAGACCTGGGTCGAGACCCTGCCACGCGAGGACGACGAGGATACGGCGTCGCATCCCGCCCGAGGTGGCGACGGTGTTTCACCGATTATCATCACCTCCAACGATCTTGCCGGCGCCTGGGCGATACGCCCGGACGGACAGCCGATGCTGCCGCTCTCGCCGGGCGAACCCCGGCAGCGTGAATTCGCCTTCCGCGCCGGCGTCAACATCGTGATGTATACGCTGACCGGAAACTACAAGGCCGACCAGGTGCACGCGCCGGCGCTGATCGAACGGCTCGGACAGTAGGGGCGCGGCATGAACTACGGTATCGCCTTCACCCCGCTTGTGCCCTCGCTGGTGCTTTGGGTGGCGATTGCCGCCGTCGCGGTGATCGCAGGCTTGCTGCTGCTCGGGCGCCCGCGTGGCGCGGCGGTGCGGCTATTTGCGCTGGCGCTGATCCTGCTGGCGCTCGCCAACCCGTCTTTCACGCGCGAGGACCGTGAGCCGCTGTCGTCGGTCGCCGCGGTCGTGATCGACAAGAGCCCGAGCCAGAATTTCGGCGACCGTACCCGTGAAACCGCGAAGGCCCAGGAGGCACTGGTCGACAGCCTCAAGAAAATCAACGGCCTCGAAGTGCGGGTAGTCGAGGCCGGCCAGGCCGACGGCGAAACCGACGGCACCAAATTGTTCGGCGCGCTGTCCTCGGCGCTGTCGGACGTTCCGGTCGATCGCGTCGCCGGCGCCTTCCTGATCACCGACGGGCGGGTGCACGACATCCCGGCGAACGCCGCCGCGCTCGGGTTCCAGGCGCCGGTGCATGCGCTGATCACCGGCCGCAAGGACGAACGCGATCGCCGCATCGCCATCTCCGCCGCTCCGCGCTTTGGCATCGTCGGGCAGGTCCAGACCATCACCTACCGGCTGGACGATCAGGGCGTCAGCGGACAGCGCGCAAGGGTAGCGGTGCGTTGCGACGGCGAGGTGATCAGCGAGCGCACCGTGCTCAGCGGCCAGACCGTCAATGTCGACATCGACATCAAGCATGCCGGACCCAATATCGTCGAGATCGAAGCGTCTCCGCTCGAGAACGAACTGACGCTGGTCAACAACCGCGCCGTGGTCGCAATCGACGGGGTGCGCGACAAATTGCGGGTGCTGTTGGTCTCGGGCGAGCCGCATTCCGGGGAGCGCACCTGGCGCAACCTTTTGAAATCCGACGCCAGCGTCGATCTCGTGCATTTCACGATTCTGCGCCCGCCCGAGAAACAGGATGGGACACCGATCAACGAATTGTCGCTGATCGCGTTTCCGACCCGCGAATTGTTCCAGCAGAAGATCAACGAATTCCAGCTGATCATCTTCGACCGCTACGCGCGCCAGGGCGTGCTGCCGATCGCCTATTTCGACAATATCGCGCGCTATGTGCGCAGCGGCGGCGCGGTGCTGGTGTCCGCCGGGCCCGACTACGCTTCGTCGACAAGCATCTGGCGCACGCCACTGGATTCGGTGCTGCCGGCAGAGCCCGTCGGCGTCACCGAGAAGCCGTTTTACGCCATGCTTAGCGACGTCGGCAAACGCCACCCGGTCACGCGGGGGCTCGAAGGCTCGGGCTCGGAGCCGCCGCACTGGAGCCGGTTCTTCCGAACGGTGGACACCCGCAACGCGACCGGCCAGCCGGTCATGACGGGCGTCGACGGCAAGCCGTTGCTGCTGCTTTCGCGGTTTGGCGAGGGCCGCGTCGCGCTGTTGTTGACCGACCATATCTGGCTGTGGGCGCGTGGCTACGAAGGCGGCGGCCCGCATCTCGACCTGCTGCGCCGGATGTCGCATTGGCTGATGAAGCAGCCCGACCTCGACGAAGAGGCGTTGCATCTGCAAGTGCGTGGCCATGACCTCGTGGTGCAGCGCCAGACCATGGCAGACTACGTCGCGCCGGTAACGGTCACCTCGCCCTCTGGAACAACACGGGAGTTGACGCTGAGCGCGGGCGAGCCGGGAACCTGGACTGCCACAATGCCCGCCAACGAACTCGGCCTGTGGCAGGCAACCGACGGGACGTTGAAGGCCCTGATCAATGTCGGGCCGACCAATCCGAAGGAGTTTTCGGAAGTCACTTCCACGACCGAGACGCTGATGCCGCTGGCGCAGGCGACCGGCGGCGACGCACGGCGCGTCGTTGATGGTTCAAGCATTGACCTGCCGCGGATCGTGCCGGTGCGGGCATCCAGCGTGTTCCGCGGCGACGGTTGGTTGGGCGTGAAGATGCGTGAAGCGAGTGTCGTCAGGGGCGTCGGCGTATTGCCGATTTTCGCCGGCCTGATCGGCCTGTTGCTGCTGCTTGGCGCATTCGCGGCCACCTGGCTACGCGAGGGACGCTGAGCGTCACCGCCGCCGCACCTCCAGCGGCCTGATTTTCGAAAGCGCACTATCGCGCGAAGTTCCAATCCGGACGTATCGCGCCGGAAACGCCCTCGAACGCGCCATCGACGAGCTCCGCCACCAGGAGGCGGCTGTAGTCGACCGGTCCAGGCATGGTCGCCCGGCCTTTCGGCACGGCCTTGAAGCCGACGCAGCTGTAATAGGCCTCGTCGCCGACCAGCAGCACGAGGCGGTGCCCTTTTGCTTTTGCGTCATGAAGCGCGCGCTCCAGGAGCACGCGGCCAACGCCGCGGCCGCGAAAGGGCGGTTCGACCGTCAGCGGCCCCAGCAGCAACGCCCTGGTTTCACCGACAAGAACCGGCAGCTGGCGCACCGAACCTACCAGCAACGTCCCGATCCAGGCGGTGAACGACAGGTCGAGCAAATGATCGACATGCTCGCGAAGCCGGTACGCGCTCAGCACGAAGCGGCCGGGCCCAAAGGTGCGATCGTGCAAACGTTCGATCGCCTGGGCGTCGTTGGCGGTTTCGGCCAATATGGTGAGAGAAAGGTCGCTCATGGCAAGCGCGGGATAGCATCTGATGGGCGCGCGGTCCATCGCTCCCGCGCGGGCCGGATTCTTGCGCCCCATCAATTCTTGCCGGCGGGGGCTTGGGCCAAATAGGCGAGCAGCTTGATCTCGCGGCGGCCGCGCGTCACCGTATCGAGGACGAGCCCCGACGTTACCGAGAGCATCGCCAGAATCATCAATCCCATCGACAAGACCGCGGTCGGCAGACGGGGAACGATACCTTCCTCGAGATAGGTGATGATGATCGGGAGTGCGAGACCGACCGAAACCAGGGTCAGAAAAACGCCGATTACCGTGAAAAAGCGCAACGGCTTTTCCGACCGGTAGAGCTTCAGGATGGTACCGAGAATCCGGAAACCGTCGCGCCAGGTGTTGAGCTTGCTGACCGATCCTTCCGGGCGCTCGTAATAGGGCGTATCGATCTCGGCGACCGGCATCGCCAGCTCGAGCGCGTGCACCGTTAATTCTGTTTCGATCTCGAAGCCATCCGACAGCACCGGAAAGGATTTGACAAATCGCCGCGAGAACACCCGATAGCCGGAAAGAATATCCTTGAAGGCCTGGCCGAAAACCGACGACAGGAATCCGGTCAGCATCCGGTTGCCGGTGCGGTGGCCCGGTCGCCAGGCGGCCACGGCCTGATCGACGCGCAGTCCCACGACCATGTCGAGACGATCGGATACCAGCGCTTCGATCATGCGCGGGGCGCTCGCGGCATCATAGGTCGCATCGCCGTCGACGAGCACATAAATGTCGGCGTCGACGTCGGCGAACATCCGGCGGACCACATGACCCTTGCCCTGGCGCCGCTCGCTGCGCACTACGGCGCCGGCATCGCGGGCCACCGCGACGGTACGATCCGACGAATTATTGTCGTAGACGAAAATATCGGCCGCGGGCAGCGCTTTGCGAAAATCGGCGATAACGGTCGCGACCGCCGCTTCCTCATTGAAGCACGGCACCAAAACAGCAATCCGCATCGATGATGGTGTCATTGCCGGAACACCTGCCTCTCAAACACTGCCGACCCAGTTTTCCATAACACGATCACGCGCGCGCCGCCTGCCCGATGCGTGCGCCGTCCACCGCTTCCGTCGGTTCGATCAGGGAAGCAAACAGCAGGCTCCACAATGAGAGCATGGCGACCGGTATGGTGTAGTAGGGTGCGAAGATGGGGTGACTGAGGAAGAAAGCCAGGTTCACGAGGAGATTTCCAGCCGTTACCGCTGCGACCCTTCTCATGGCGTCCGCACTCGAACGCCACATCATGATCGTCCACATGCCCGCGAGCAGGAGCAGGACGAACTGCATATCCGCAACGTACTGCCAGAGGACGCGAAAGCCGAAATCCGGAGGTGTCACGTCAACCCCGCCATAGGTCGTGGAGAATGGACTGCCGGCATTGATCGCGTTCGCAACCAGCGTTGGCATCATTCCCAGCAGGAACAGCGCCGCAAACAGCGCGCCTTGCAGAACGACTGCGATCTTTCGGGAAAATAAGAAGGACACCCCAAAAAACAGGAAATATCCCGAGGCGAGAAACAGATTCGGCAATCTGAAATCCACGGACAGGCCGATGATGAGACCAGTCAGCGCGGCCAGAGCGAGGCGACGCCGCGGCGGTCCGGCCGCGAAAAAGCCGGCCGTAAGAAGCCCTGCGAGCGCGCAGGCCGCCATGGTGGGCGCCATCGAGTAGCTCGCCTTGGCGGGATTGATCATCAGATAGATGGCCAGACAACCAAAGCCGGCGGCCAGGATAATGGAAGACGTGGAGCGCGCGTAAAAAATGGCGAGCAATGCCAGTCCAAAAACGATGACCGTCGCCGAAACATACAACGGGATCACCTGAAATCCTTCCGGAAACAGCGCCAGCACGAAGCCCGTCCCGGGCGGATATTGCACCACCCGCTTTCCCGTTGCCGGCATGAGATTGTGGCATGGAGCCGCCGCCGGATCGTTCGGGGAGCCAAAGTTTATCTCCTTCAGTTTTGAAGCCAGATAATGATCGTCATCCCGGGAAATATCGGTGTCCAGACCGCCGAGCCCAAATCTCTGGAACAGATGTGCCTGCCGCAAATAGCAGATATCGTCATAAACACCGCGGCTCTCGCTCCAACGGGACATCGACCACACATTGCTGGCGAGCACCAGAAAGCAGACGAAGCCGCAGGCAGCTTTCAAATAACGCATCGTTTCACCCGGCACGCCGTGTCCATATCCTTGTCGCCAAATCCTGCGACGCTCGCAAGGGCCTAGCGCCAGGTTGCGATCGGCGCGCGGCCTTCGATCACTTCCGAAATCCGCAGGCGCGTGCCCGTGGTCGTCTCCGCCGGCAACGCTGTCGTTTCGAAAAACCCGCAGGCGATGATTTCGTGGTTCGGCTCGGGCAAGCGATCCTGCCTGAAATGCCGGACCAGATAGACCGCGACGTGATCTCGCCGGGAAACGTGGCTGTTGAAGAACAGGCCGTGCAGCGCCGGCTCGCCGGTAAGTTCGATTCGCCCCTCTTCCGCCAACTCGCGCCGCAAGGCTTCGGATAACGATTCGCCCACCTCCACACCACCGCCCGGCAGATGCCAACCGTTGACATAGCTGTGCTTGACCAGAAACACGCGATTCTCTCCGTCGAGCACGACGGCGCGAACCCCCAGCGTCATGCCGCGGGCCAACCGCCAGTAGAAATGGAATACCCGCCGTAGCGCCGGCTCGAGGCTCTTTCGCAGGCTCTGCAGCTTTGTCGTCACGGCAACCCCTGATATTGGAAGACGAGCTTGATCCTTGCATCGCAGCGGCCGGCTTGCCAATACATTCGAAAGGACTTTGCAGGATCCGATGAGGCGATGATGCGGCGGCTCTCTCGCGCAGCTAACAGCGGCGGATGCAGGTGATGGCGGCCTTCACTCTCGCCCATCTGTCCGATCCGCATCTTCCGCCGCTGCCGGCCCCGCGGCTTTCCGAACTCGCCGGCAAGCGCGTGCTCGGTTATCTCAACTGGACGCGCAACCGGCACAAGTTCCACAGACGTGACGTGCTCGACGTACTGGTATCGGACCTGCGGGCGCAAACGCCGGATCACATCGCGGTCACCGGCGATCTCATCAATCTGGCGCTCGAAGCCGAGTTCGCGCCATCGCGGGCCTGGCTCGAAAGTGTCGGCACGCCGGATCGGGTCACGGTCATCCCCGGCAATCACGACGCCTATGTTCGCACCACCCAACACCGCTTTGTCGAGGCATGGGGCAACTATATCGCCGGCGACGACGTTGCCGATCGGGGCGCGACATTTCCAGCCGTGCGCCGCCGCGGCCCGATCGTGCTGATCGGCGTATCCTCCGCGGTCCCGACGCCGCCGTTGATGGCGACGGGGTGGCTCGGACGCAGCCAGTTGGAGGCGCTGGCGCAAATCCTTGCGCAGCTTTCGACCGAACAGGCGTTTCGTGTCCTCTTGATCCATCACCCGCTGCGCTCCGATGCCCGCGCCAAGCGGCTGACGGATTCATCGGAACTGCTGGCGCTGCTCAAGCAGCATGGTGTGGATCTGGTGCTGCACGGGCACGATCACATTCATTCCACGATCTGGATCGAAGGGCCGAACGGATCGATTCCCGCGATCGGGGTGCCATCGGCCTCCGCGCTCGCGCATGGCCGCTATCCGGCGGCGGCCTATAATCTGTTTTCGATAAAACGCGATGGCGCTTCCTGGCGCTGCGAGCAGACGGTGCGCGGTATCAACGATGCGCTTCGGGTCCGCGAAATCAGGCAGACGCAGCTGATCTAGCCGGCAATGGCGGTGAAACGTCAGAGACTGCTCAGGCTCGCAAACAGTGCCAGGCTGAACAGCGCAACGGCGCCGAGGACGAAGCCGAGCGCGAACGGCCAGATCCGGCTGCGGCGCGGCTGCTCGACCACGGCGGGCGCGACAATCGGCGTTGCGACCAGCGCGCGTTCGCGCTCGACCATGCGGCGGGCGACATAATCGGTAACGGCGTCGACGATGACGGGGACATCGTGGGACTCGGCAAGCACGATGCGGCCGAAGCGGGTGTCCTGCACGAAGCGATAAATTCGCTTGTCGCGCCCCATCACGACGTGGGCCACGACGTCGATCCACAGCCGCGGGTTCTCGCCCTGACTGATGCCGCGATCGAACAGATCGACGGTATCGGGAATCTGCGCGAACAGCGGGTCGAGCGCCTCGTTCAGGATCTCGAGCCGGGCGACTTCGGCATCGCGCAGATCGACGACGACGCCGGTGCGATCGGCGGCCTCGATCCGCGCGCGCCGCAGTGCATCGCGCAGCCGCATCGGACGCGCATCGCTGACGGCTTCGCTCCCGGTATTTTGTGCGTCTGACATCCGCTTGATCGCCCTTGTCCTGATGGGTCGGAACCGAGTTAACCTATCAGTAACCAGGCCGTCAGCAAAGGGCGTTTGTTCCCAAAGACTTACGTCTCATGCCGGTCCGAGACACGAGCGACCCCCACCGGATTGATCCGGTGAGGGCCGCTGTGCTCCCTGGACGTCCTTAGGGGTTACGCCACGACGCGGGAGGGCTCTTCCACAATCGAGAAGCGGACGCCGGCCTTGTGGCGATTCTCTTCCGAGACCTCGCGCCAGCAATCCTCGGCTTCTTTGCGGGTCTTGAATGGGCCTTTGACCTGCGCCGAGCCTTCCACGAGCGTGTGGAAATTCATCGAACCGAACTCGCCGCCGATCACCCAGAAGTTACTGCCATGCTTCATGATAGCCTCCTTCTATTCCGCCGCCTGAACGTGGATATCCGAACCGGGCGTCTTGAATTGCGCGGCCTCAGTCGAGTCGTGAAGCGCCGTGGTCGAAGAGGTGCCGCCGGTGATGGTGGTGGATACCAGGTCGAAATAGCCGGTGCCGACTTCGCGCTGATGGCGCGTTGCCGAATAGCCGAACTTCTCCGACGCGAACTCGGCCTGCTGCAGGCGGGAATAGGCCGCCATGCCTTCGGCCTTGTAGCCGCGCGCCAGTTCGAACATGCCGTGGTTGAGCGAGTGGAAGCCCGCCAGCGTGACAAACTGGAACTTGTAACCCATCGCGCCGATTTCGCGCTGGAACTTGGCAATCGTCGCCTTGTCGATATTGGCTTCCCAGTTGAACGACGGCGAGCAGTTGTAGGCCAGCATCTTGCCGGGATAGACCTTGTGCACGGCCTCGGCGAATTGCCTGGCCTCTTCGAGGTTCGGCGTCGAGGTTTCCCACCACAAGAGATCTGCATATTTTGCAAACGCGATGCCGCGCTTGATGCAGTGCGCAAGGCCGGTGCCCGGCTTGAGGCGGAAGAAGCCCTCCGCGGTGCGCTCGCCGGTGATGAATTCGCGATCGCGCTCATCGACATCCGCCGTGATCAGCTTGGCGCTCTCCGCATCCGTGCGCGCCAGCACAAAGGTCGGCGTGCCGCAGACGTCGGCGGCAAGCCGCGCCGCGATCAAATTGCGCTCATGCGCCGCGGTCGGGATCAGCACCTTGCCGCCCATGTGGCCGCACTTCTTTTCCGACGCGAGCTGGTCCTCGAAGTGAACGCCGGCCGCGCCCGCCTCGATATAGGCCTTCATGATCTCGAAGGAGTTCAACGGACCGCCGAAGCCCGCTTCGGCGTCGGCGACAACAGGCACGAACCAATCGATCTTGGCGCCGCCTTCGGAGTGCTCGATCTGGTCGGCGCGCTGGAAGGTGCGGTTGATGCGGCGGCAAAGCTCAGGCCCGGCATTCGCCGGATAAAGGCTCTGGTCCGGGTACATCGCCCCGGCCGTATTGGCGTCGGCGGCAACCTGCCAGCCCGACAGATAGATCGCGGGCAGACCGGCACGCGCCTGCTGCATCGCCTGGTTACCGGTGACGGCGCCCAGCGAATTGACGAAAGGCTCCTTCTTCAGCGACTCCCAAAGCCGATTGGCGCCCTTGGTCGCCAGCGTATAGGCGATCGGCACGGAGCCGCGCAGCCGCTCTACCTCGGCCGGGCTATAGGGACGGGTAATGCCGTCAAAACGCCCGGCGGGTGCGGGAACCAGCTGTTCAAAGGTCTTCGCCATCTTTTTTCTCCAATCGACATTCGTGACAGTGCATTGCGAAATGCGTGGCGAGAGCTAAACGCTAAACGTCTTAATTCGTATAGGGAGCTTGATTTCGAATGGTGATGTCATGTAACATCTAAACCTGTAATAGATGTTAATTTGTCAAGTTTTGTCACAAATAGCGTGATCAACGAGGCCCTCATGCCGAGCGACTCCGGAAAGAAGCTGTTTGTCGGTCCCCGGTTCCGGCGCATCCGCCAGCAACTCGGGCTGTCGCAGACCCAAATCGCCGAAGGCCTCGGCATTTCGCCGAGCTACGTCAACCTGATCGAACGCAACCAGCGTCCGGTGACGGCCCAGATTCTGCTCCGGCTCGCGGAGGCCTATGACCTCGATTTGCGCGACCTCGCCACCGCCGACGAGGACCGCTTCTTCGCCGAGCTGAACGAGATCTTCTCCGATCCGCTGTTCCGGCAGATCGATCTGCCGAAACAGGAATTGCGCGATCTCGCCGAGCTCTGCCCCGGCGTCACCCATTCGCTGCAGCGGCTCTACGCCGCCTATACCGAAGCCCGCCGCGGCGAAACCATGGTCGCTGCCCAAATGGCCGACCGCGACGAGGGCACGCGGTTTGAGGCCAATCCGATCGAGCGTGTCCGCGATCTGATCGAGGCCAACCGCAATTATTTCCCCGAGCTTGAGACGGCGGCGGAAAACCTGCGCGACGAATTGAACGTGCCCGCGGAAGGGCTGTTTGCGGCGCTCGCCGCGCGCTTGCGCGAAAAGCATTCGATCGTTACCCGCATCATGCCGGTCGATGTCATGCGCGAGACGCTGCGGCGGTTCGATCGTCATCGCCGGCAGCTCCTGATTTCCGAACTGGTCGATGGTCCCGGCCGCGCGTTCCAGCTTGCCTTCCAGATCGGACTTGCCGAATGCACCGGCGCGATCGAAACGATCATCGGCCGCGCCGGGCCGCTCGATGATACGCCGCACCGGCTCTACAGGATCACGCTTGCGAATTATTTCGCAGCAAGCGCGATGATGCCCTATCAGCCGTTTCACGCAGCGGCCGAGCAGCTCGGCTACGACGTCAATGTGCTGGCGCAGCGTTTCAATGCCGGCTTCGAGCAGGTCTGCCACCGCCTGACCACGCTGCAGCGGCCCAATGCGCGCGGCGTGCCCTTCTTCATGCTGCGCGTGGACAATGCCGGCAATGTTTCCAAGCGATTCTCCTCCGGAACCTTCCCGTTTTCCAAATTCGGCGGCACATGCCCGCTCTGGAACGTGCATTCCACCTTCGACACGCCGGACCGTCTGCTCAAGCAGATCATCGAGCTGCCCGACGGCGTCAGATATTTCTCGATCGCGCAAGTCGTTCGCCGGCCGGTCGCGCCGCATCCGCAGCCACAGCCGCGCTTTGCGATCGGCCTTGGCTGCGAAATCCGCCACGCCGCAAAGCTCGTCTACGCCAGCGGCCTCGACCTCGAGAAGACCGAGGGCACGCCGATCGGCGTCAACTGCCGGCTTTGCGAACGCGAAAATTGCAGCCAGCGCGCCGAGCCGCCGATCACCCGCAGCCTGATCCTTGACGAGAATACCCGCCGCGTGTCGTCGTTTGCGTTCAGCAACGCCAGGGAGCTGTGAAGAACAGGAGGGAAAGATGCCAAAGAGGATGAGTTTCATTGCCGGGTTTCTCGTCGTGGCCGTCAATAGTTCCGTGTTCGCCCAAACGGTGGTGAAAGAAGAGCCCCCGATGGGAGCGATGCAGGAAGGCGAGGTGCTGCTGGTGGATGACGGCAGCTGCCCGCCCGGAAAGATCAAACGCGTTGTCGGCGGCAACCACGTCAAAGTCGGCGGCACAAAACATATCGTGCGCACCAGCAGTTGCGTCCGCAAGTAGGCTGGGAGCTTGAACCGTCATTGCGAGCCAACGGGTCGCGCGAACGCGCGCCCGATGACAGGCTCCGCGAAGCAATCCATGGTGCCGTCGCAAAATCGTGTGGATTGCTTCGTCCGCTTTGCTCCTCGCAATGACGTCGAGACACGCCTCCGCGTTCCCGCGACGCGAAGGCGCCCGGATTGTGCATGAACGGCTCGCCCAAGAAACAGAGGGCGCAGGGAAAGCCGGGCGCGCCGCGCGCACCCGCAGCCTCGCGTGCGAAATAAAACAAGGCACACGAGCATAGTCACCACAGGTTCGCCGGATGTGCCCGGCCTTCCCTGCGCAATGGTTTTAACGGTTTCCTTCGTACTCTTGTGTCCGGGCTTTCTTGCCACCGTCGTCGCGCGGATCATCTCCGCGAAACTTGACGCCAGCGTCGGGGCGTCAGGACCACACGACTTCGCCGTCCGCGGGTCGATGCCGATCGTCGCCGACATCCGGCCGCGTCCACCGCCTCCCGCACCCAACGTCGTGACGATGCGCAACGCCCCTCCTGAGGGGTTCGGGATGAGGCTGGATATACATCTGATTTGCATTTCGGAAAAACAGAAATATTTTTTTTGTGGGGGCTGGACAAGAGACCGCAAGCGAGTTTAGCGAAAACCACCCGACGGGCAAATCAGTGCCTCGCGGCGAGGATGTCGTCCCTGCGAACGCAGGGACCTATAACCACGGACCATCGTTGTTGCAGAAGGCGTCTGCCACCGCACCCAAAGAGCAGCCGCAGCGTATGGGTCCCTGCGTTCGCAGGGACGACGGGTGATCGCACCATCTCAATTCTCGAAAGGTGCCGTTGGCTAATCCACCGCACAGGCTATGGTGTGTTGGCCCTTGGCCTCATCCGACCCGAGAGACTGGACCCCCCAAATGTTCGTTTCATTCTTCCCTCGCCCAAAACCGTTCTTCTTGTCGGCCATCGCCTGGGCGGCGCTTTCGATGGCGTTCTGGTATGGCTATGCCGACGATCTGATCGGATCGTCAGCCCCCGGCGTCGTCGGGGTGTCGCTGTTCTGGTCGGCACGGTCGCTCTGGTTCGACCTCTATTTTGCGCTCAGCGTCGCCGTTTTCGCCGGCGCCTGGACGGCGTTCGCGCCACATCCCTGGGCGCCATGGTCGATTGTCGGGTCGGCGCTGATCCTGTTCACCTCTTACTTCCAGGTCCAGGTCAGCGTCGCCATCAACAGCTGGTACGGGCCATTCTACGATCTCGTGCAGGCCGCGCTTTCGAAATCAAAGCCGGTCACGATCGAGGAGTTCTATAGCGAATTGTCGACCTTCGCCGGCATCGCGCTGGTCGCGGTCGTAGTCGGCGTGATGACGCGGTTCTTCGTCAGCCACTACATCTTCCGCTGGCGTACGGCGATGAACGATTTCTACGTCGCCAACTGGCTACGGCTGCGCACGATCGAGGGCGCCTCGCAGCGGGTGCAGGAAGACACCATGCGGTTTGCGACCACGATGGAAGGTCTCGGCGTCAATCTCATCGGCGCCGTGCTGACGCTGCTCGCCTTCCTGCCGGTTCTGCTGAGGCTATCCAGCAATATCACGGAGTTGCCGCTGATCGGCTCGATTCCCTATCCGCTGGTGTTCGCCGCGGTGATCTGGTCGGTGTTAGGCACTGGCGCGCTTGCGTTGATCGGCATCAGGTTGCCCGCAATTGAATTCTTCAATCAGCGCGTCGAGGCAGCCTACCGCAAGGAACTCGTGCTTGGGGAAGATGATCCCGCCCGAGCCCAGCCGCCGACACTGGATGAGCTGTTCGGCAATATTCGCCACAACTATTTCCGGCTCTACCTGAACTTCCTGTACTTCAACATCGGCCGCATCGTTTATTTGCAGACCGACGTCGTGTTTCCCTACATCCTGCTCGGGCCGACCATCGTTGCCGGCAGGATCACGCTCGGTTCGATGAACCAGATCCTGAACGCGTTCACGCAAGTGAGGACCTCGTTTCAGTATCTCGTCAATTCGTGGAGCACCATTGTCGAGCTGATTTCGATCTATCAGAGACTGCGTGGCTTCGAGGCCAGGATCCATGATGAGCCGCTGCCTTCGATCGAGACGCGGATGGAGCCGACGTCGTTGTGATCGACGTCCGTCATTGCGATAGTGAAACGACGAAGAATCAACAGCACGTCGTCCCCGCGAAAGCGGGGAGGTGGATTCACACTCGAAGTGCAACGCTTCGGAGAAGGCCTCGGCAGGGGTTTTGAAGTCAAGGCATTTTCGTGGGGTATGGTTATAGGCGGCGATGAGGCGGCGGAAACGTCGATTTGAAAGCGTTGCGAGATCGGTTTTGCGGGGAATGAAGCGACGCATACGTCCGATGGCATTCTCGATGCCGCCCTTCTGCCAGGGCGCATAGGGATCGCAGAAGAAGGTCTTGATCGCCAAGTCATGCAGCACGCGATGGCGGGCGAACTCGGTGCCGTTGTCGAAGGTGACGGTCTGACGCAGCGGCGGCGGCATGGCGCCGAACAAATTGACGAGATGACGAGCGACGCCGTGCGCCGCCTTGCTGGTGAGCCGGATCGCCAGCAAGAGGCGGGACTTACGCTCATGCACGGTCAGGATCGCCTGACCGTATTTTGCGAACATCATCAGGTCGGCTTCCCAATGGCCGCAGGTCTTGCGATCGGAGGCCTCGACCGGCCGATTTGCCACGGAAACACGGCCTTCAATGAAGCTTGCCGAGCTTCCGCCCTTGCGGCCGCGGCAGCCGCGTTTGCTCTTGCCACGGGGCAGATACCTGCGCCAGCGATAATCCTTGGTGCGGGCAAGCTGGGCATAAATGAAGCGGTAGATGCTCTCGTAGGAGATCACCTTACGGCCATGCTCGATAGCGAGCCGGCCAGCGATCTGCTCCGGCGAACAGCCGCTTGCGAGCCGCTCCATGACGGCGGCTCGCAAGCTTGCCTGGCGCTCCAGACGAGAGCCCTTCCAGCGCCGCGCCCGGGTCTGCTGGTGGGCGTAGCTAGATCGGTACCCAACATGGGCCCCATGGTTGCGCCTCAGTTCCCGAGAAATCGTTGATGCCGAGCGATCCAGAGCTGCCGCGATTTGCCGGACCGAGCTGCCATTGGCAGAAAGCCGGGCAATCTCACATCGATCGTCCAGGGAAAGCTGCTGATAACTCCGCCCCATGGCAACACCTCCAAAGGAAAGTGTTGCACTTCGTTTGTGAACTCAGGGGACCCATA
>Ga0209517_10003014_pt1 | contig 23166 bp, 17 predicted proteins | sample PeaSoiMetSII2010_FD_187695 | JGI IMG/M metagenome (GOLD analysis project Ga0209517, IMG submission 187695) | Peat soil microbial communities from Weissenstadt, Germany - SII-2010 (SPAdes) (version 2) | ecosystem: Environmental > Terrestrial > Soil > Wetlands > Peat | place: Germany...
CCCCGCGTACATGCTTGTAGAGCGCCCCAGCTTCCAGCAGCGTCTTTTGCTCGCGGGGGAAGTCGACTTCATGCTGCAGCAGCCGCCGGACTTTCTTGAAGGTATCCGGGATGGCACCCGCACCGGATCCATACTCGCGGTGCCGGCGCCCGAAGTACTGCGCCAGATCCTGCAGCAACTCCATGTCCTCGGCAAAGTACAAGGGAATGTGCGGCTTCAGGACCTTGAACACGCCCCGCTCCCGCGTGCCGCTCTGGGGATTGAGCCAGGTAAAGCAGATGACCGCGCTCACGCTGGCCTCCGACAGGAGCCTGGGTTTGATCTCCACGGCGAAGCGTTCCAGTTTCGGGCCCAGTTGCTGGCGAATGATCGCCTCCACTCCGGCGGCGTCCACGTCGTGGATACCGTTTTCCAGTTCCGCAAGCGCCTTGCGCAGGGCGGGACGGAGGTGCCGGTTGCGCGCCAGCACTTGCCCGAGTTTCTGCAGCCCGGGAACCTTTGCAATCAGCTGCAGCAGGCGTGTCTCCGGACGGGCGTTCGGCGGCAGTTCGATCTGCTCCAGAAGCTTGGCAGCGAGACGCGCGTCTGAGAAATGGTCAGCCACGAACAGCATGGCTTCACGCACGGGCTGGCGCCATACCACATACGGCTCTGGAACCAAGTGCTCGACCGGAATAAGGTGATCGACGATCCATCGGCCCATCTCGGCTCGCAAGGCGCGTCCCGCCTCGCTCGCCAAGGCAGCCTGGAGGGTCGCAACCTGCTCCTGGCGCGTGGCGCTGGCGGGTACCAGGCTGCGAAACGCCTGCTGTAATTGCTCGGGAGCCAGACCCCGCAGATATTCCTCGAAGAGAGATGGGTCGGGCATAGAAGATCCGGATGGGCCGCTGCTTAGGCCGCCGTCAGCAATGTTAGACCTTCTCTCCCGCCTGAACAAACGAGGCAGATGCGGCTCGAGCGCCAGAATTGGAACGCTCGGCGTTGCCGTACAGGGCCTCGATCTGTGCCCGATACCGCTGTTCCACGGCCCGGCGCCGCATCTTCATCGAGGCCGTGAGCTGGCCGTCGGCAATGGTGAACTCATCCGGCACCACCAGGAAGTTCTTGATGCTCTCGTACTGGGCGAGGTTCTTGTTAACCTCGGCGACAATCCCCTCGTAGAGTGCCTGCACCGTGGGATGAGCGACGAGTTGCTGCCGGTTCCCATAGCCGAGCTCCTGGGCTCGCGCCCACTCCTCCAATGCCGAGAACTCGGGGGCAATCACCGCCGATACAAATTTTCGGCCGTCCGCGAATACGGCCGCGTATGCCACCATGGCGCTGCTGGTCAACGCCAGTTCGATCGGCTGCGGAGTGACGAACTTGCCGCCCGAGGTCTTCTGCAAATCCTTCTTGCGATCGGTGATGGTCAGGAACCCATCGTCGTCCAGATGGCCGATGTCGCCGGTCTTGAACCACCCCTCGTCAAAGACGTTACTGGTCTCCTCCGGCTTGTTCCAATAGCCCTTGAATACCGAGGGACCCCGAACCAGGATCTCTCCATCAGCGGCGATCCTGCATTCCAGGTTGGATAACACTCTACCCACGGTCCCCAGCCGGTGCTGCCTGGGATTGTTAATGGCGATTACGGGTGAGGTTTCAGTCAGGCCATAGCCTTCGTGGATGCGAATGCCGATGTCTGCGAACCACTCGGCCAGGTCGCGGCCCAGGGGGGCGCCCCCAGCGACGAAGGTCCGCACCCGTCCTCCCATGCCCGAGCGGATTTTGGAGTAAAGCAGCGAATTCGCCAATTTCCAATTTAAGGACGCGGGCTGCTTGCCGGCGAGAATTTTGTCCCGGTGGGAATGGCCGACACGCAGACCCCAATCGTAGACCGTCCGCTTGAACCCTTTGGCGGTTTCACGGCGGACCTTGTCGCGGAGCTTCTCGTACACCCGTGGGACCCCGACGAAGATAGTGGGGCGGACCTCGCTGAGGTACTGCGGCATGAGGGTGAAATTAGGACAATAGGCGATGGTTACGCCACTCGAGAAGAGCACGTAGTCGAGGTGACGCGCCGTCACATGCGAGAGTGGCAAGAAAGAAATGCCTACCTGGCCGGGAGCAAGATCGAAGTAGTCGCGCGCATAAAAAAGATTCGATACCAGGTTGCCGTGGGTCAGCATCGCTCCCTTAGGCGTGCCGGTCGTCCCCGAGGTGTACACAATCGTTGCCAGGTCATCGGGCCGGATGGACCTGCCGCGCTCGTCCATTTCCGAATCGCTGCCGGTTTCCTGGTTCACCATCATGCGGTGCATGGGGATGCCCTCGGGAATCCCCACGTAATCCATTACCACTACTTTCTCGAGCGCGGTCCGATCCTTGATGGAAAGTACTTTCTCAAGCTGCTCGACCGTCGACACAAAAGCTATGCGGGCCCCCGAGTCCTGGAGAATAGCCAGAGTCTGCTCGCCTGTCAGCGTCGGATAAATAGGAACGTCGGCCGCGCCCAGCAGCAGGGTGGCAAAATCAGCCACCGCCCACTCCGGACGGTTCTCGCTGAGAATGGCGACACGATCGCCCTTGCCGATGCCCCATTGGGCGAGCATTCGCGCTGTCCCTATCACGTTGCGGTAAAGCTCGCGCGAGGAAACGGGGATCCACTTGACCGTCTGCTTGTACAGCATGACCCGGTCGTGGTTGCGCTCAACTACCGAGCAGAAGACGTCGTTGATCGTCTTGTTCATTTCGCCTCCGTTCTCCCCGAGATGGCAGGCCCACAGCACATGTGGGCCCCACTATCGTCGCGTAATAATCGAAGGCCGGTAAATATTGCGCAACCGTCACCTACTTCTGCAAGATGTTCTTTCCAAAGCTGAACTTGGGCCCAATCGAGACCCGAACGCTATTGCGACCGCCATTCAGCAGGCTCGAGAAAAAATCATAGTGAGCGAAGTCGGTGGTTGCACGAAGACCAAAGTGCGGGGTGATCTCCCAGGAGATCCCGGCTCCGAAACCGTAGAACGGCACGAGGTCATTTGGCGAGCACGGAACGAAGCCGCAGAACGCTGTTGATGTCCCCGGGCCGCCAGCTGAGTTCAGAAATGCAAGAAATGCGGGCGACACTTTGACATTCGAGTGTAGTGCCCCGAGCGCCGGACGCACGAAGAAGGTCACCTTCTTGAAATGCCGGTAATTTAATTGCGGCCCGGCCTCATACGTCTGGGTCGTAATGTTGTAAGGCACTCCCCCCGGTGCCAACGCTGCGAGTTCTCCCAGAAACGGCGCCGGTATTGTCGCTAGGAATGCTGGGTTAAGGTCACCCGTCTGCAGCGAAGAGTGGCCAGTGTAGTAGCCGAAATCGAAGCCGAACGACAGCCAACTGCGATAGTTGTAACCAAGGTCGCCATCGAATCCCCGCTGAGCCAGATTCAACGACGGCGTGGCCAGATAAGTATAGGCCCCAAAAACGACGAACTGTCTGATGTCGGTTTGTTGTGAGAAACAGGGTAGAGCAGTGGACAGCAGGAGCAAAACAAGGATGCAGAGAAGTGACCGCCGCATGTAATCTCCTTGCCGGCTCGCCCTGATCGGGGCAAGCTGGTAGTCATTTAACCTCAGTGAGAACGACTCGATTTCTAGTCCGAAAGGGAGAATCTTTCAGTGATGCCGGTCACCGATGGCACGGGCACAACAGCGGGGCCGAAACCGTTGCGGGGCAAGCAGGCGCTTGCCGAGGGGTCAACCGCGGCCTGCCATCTCCAACACAGCGCCGGTTGTGGTCTCAAACCCTTCGATTGGTCCGCCCGGTTGCAGCACTTGAACGGCTGCCCGTGCCAGGCTGTTGTTCGCAACTTCAAAGCTGCCGGTGCAATCGGTCTTGAGGTAGGGAAGGCGATGCAGGTTGGCCCCACGGCCGTCAAGCGCAACATCCATCTGCAATCCACCCCGCGTGACACAGCGGAACTCCCACTGCAGGTTTTCCAGGTCTCTCTTCTTCTCCTCCAGGCGACGGAAGACATGCGCTTTCCCATCGTGCCACAGCACCGCCTTTCGAAACACCAGCCCGAAGGGCATGTCGTAGACCAATGCTTCCAACGTGCTCACTCTTCCATCAGACCGAGGTAAATACGCATGGGCCCAGATCCAGTAGTTGCGATGCCGGTATCCACAATTATGTCCTTGCACCCCAAACCCCAGAGGGTCCCCGACAAAACTCCGGCCATCGAAAGTGATCCGCCCCGAAAAGCGCGCGTCGGAATGCGGCGTTCGCGAAAAACCGATCCAGCCCTTGGCGCTCAGCGTCGTGCGAAAGGCGGAGCGGTAGTGCAGGTCCCAGGAAATCGAATGTCCGTCAATTTCCAGCGCGCCCCGGCAGGAACTGTCCTCGATCCCCTGATCGCCGATTCGGAAGTGGAATGGGGCTTGGCCTCTGGCGCTGAGATCAAGACCATCCAAGGAAAATCCCTGAATGAAGCTTTGAGGCTTGCCTTCAGGCGGAAACCACGTAGCCCAGACTTGAACCGGATCCCCGCGTGGATTTCCGGCGCACCCGCAACGGCCAGGATTCATCAGCAAATAGCGGAACCACCACGCTCCGCCACCGCTCGCCAGTCCCATGCGAAGAAACCAGACTTCGTAACGGCGCCGCGTCGAGACTGAGGAATAGACTTCGTTCAGCGTTTTCACATGGAGAACTGGCGGGCCAATGCCGGAAACCGGCGAAGACATTCGGATGGCACGGACCATTACCGATCAAAACGATCCGTGCCAATCCGTGGCATTGCTAAGCCGTCACGTACTTTCCCGCCTCGATCACGCGCTGCGCGATCTGCTGGCGCAGGGCGATGGTGTTGAAGGGCTCGTACTTCAAGAGCCGCTTCAGGATCGCCAGTTGCGTGCGCAGCATGTCGCCATCAGCGACCGCGGTGATCACCTTGCGCGCCGAAGTCTCCACCCTCTCCAGCGCGTGCTGCAGGTACACGCGGGCCATGGCGACGGCCAGGCCGGCGGCGGACTCGCCCTGCTGCTCGATCATCTTCTGTGCGCGCAGCAGCGCCGATTCCGCGGCGTAAGTCTCGATGACGATGTCAGCCAGCGCTCCCATGATCTCCTGCTGGTCGGCGAGTGCCTGCATGTACTTCTGCGAAGCCGCGCCGGAGGCGAACAGCGAGACCTTCTTGGCATTGGCGACCATCGCGCGCTCGACGGCCAGTGTACCCTCCGGGCCTTCGCTCATCGAGGGTCCGGAGAGCACTTCCTCCATTAGCTTCTTGATCGCCGGCAGCAGCGGAATTTGTCCGCTCATGGCGCGCTTCAGCAGCCATCCGGTGATGATCAGGCGGTTGATCTCGTTGGTGCCCTCGAAGATGCGGTTCACGCGGGCGTCGCGATAGGCGCGCTCGGCGGGGTACTCCTCGACAAATCCGTAGCCGCCGAAGATCTGCACCGTCTCGTCCACCACCATGTCCACCATCTCCGAGCCCCACACCTTGAGGATCGAGCACTCGACCGCATACTCCTCGATGGCCTTGCGGATCTCGGCCGCGGCAGTAGCGCCGGATTTATCGACCTCCGCGAGCGCAACGTCGATCATGCCGATGGTGCGGTACACCATGGCCTCGCCGGTGAACACCCCCACCGCCATGTCGGCCAGCTTCTCGCGCACCAGCCCGAAGTCGGCGATCACCTTGCCGAAGGCCTTGCGCTGTTTGGCGTACTCGACCGCCGCCTGCAGCGAGTTGCGCGCGCCGCCCACGCAACTGGCGCCCAGCTTGAAGCGGCCCACGTTCAGGATGTTGAAGGCGATGATGTGTCCTTTGCCGATCTCGCCCAGCAGGTTCTCCGCCGGCACCTTGCAGTCGGTGAAGATCAGCGGACAGGTGGAGGAGCCGCGGATGCCCATCTTGTGCTCTTCCGCGCCGATCGCGAACCCGGGGAAGTCCTTCTCCACCAGGAATGCCGAGAACTTCTCGCCATCCACCTTGGCGAAGACGGTGAACAGGTCGGCGAAACCGGCGTTGGTGATCCACATCTTCTCGCCGTTCAGGATGTAGTGCCTGCCGTCAGGTGAGAGCTGGGCGCGGGCGCGGCAGTTGAGCGCGTCCGAGCCGGAGGAGGATTCCGAAAGCGCGTAGGCCCCGACGATCTCGCCCGCCGCCAGCCGCGGCAGGTACTTTTTCTTCTGCTCCGCGGTACCGAAATAAACGATGGGCAGCGTCCCGATGCCGGTGTGCGCACCCCAGGTGGTGGCGAAGCCGGCGTACTTCGAGATCCTGTCGGCGATGATGCAGGACGACACCTTGTCCATGTCGGTGCCGCCGTAGGCTTCCGGGATGTCCACCGAACTCAGGCCCAGTTCGCTGGCCTTCTTGATCAGGTGGCGGGCGAGCGCCCATTCCTTGTGCTCGAGCTTCTCGGCCGCGGGCACGATCTCGTTGGTGGCGAATTCCTCCGCTGTCTTGGCGATCTGCAGATGTTCTTCGGTGAAGTCTTCCGGCGTGAAGATGTCATTAGGACTGCGTTCTTCCAATAGAAAACTGCCGCCGGTAATTCTGACCTTGGGGACTGCTACGGTAGCCATAAATGACTCCCTTTTGACTTCGAATATCGCAAAGATTTTACACCCCTTTTGCTCTCCCGCACGCCGGTTGGCCCGAGGTACTTTCCGTGCTCACACAGAAGGGTGCCCGGCATCACAGCCAGCGGGCCTGGAAGAAGGGATAGTTACAGCGAGCGAGCGGCGAAAAGATACTGCCCCGCCTGAGCCCTGCAGCAGCGAAAAAAAACTGCTGCATTGGCCGCCGGTTCCCGCGGCCCCCCACACTTCACTTCAGATTAGAGCAACCTTGGAGGGGAAGGTATGGGTGCTCCCGTCACTCACCCGGTGCGCGCGTCAGGCGCACCCCGCGGAATGCGAGCGCACCCCTTTGCTGCTGGCCAACCCACAGGAGTTGGCGCTCCCCAAGAATTCCGATGTTGGAGTGGGATTGCTCCGCCAGGGATGCCGCACCATCTCGTTCAAGGAGGAGGTTATGGCTGACAGGTACACCTGCCGCTGTGGAAATCAAACCTGGCAGATCCTCGAGACTGCTGTGCGCTGCACGGCGTGCGGGGCCCAGTTTGTCGCGCCGCACACGCCGGTCGCGGCCTTCAATCATTTGGTCACGCTAGAGCTGGAAGAGGTGCTGGAGTAAGAAGACCATTTCGGCCAGCATGATGGCGCGTTGCGCTGCGACGGAAGCGGCAGTATCGTACTTCCAGTTGCTGATACTTCGAGGTGCTTTCCTTGTGGCTCAGGGGGCAGTTGCGCCTAGGCGTACGGCGCAAATGGGTATTGTTTCTACTTCTCATGTTCTCCGGAGCCGAGTGCGTGGCGGCAACGGAATCGGTAAGCTGTCCGGCGGCGGAGTCCAAATCCGGAACCGTCACCAGTCTTGCCGGCACGCCGATACACGGGCGGGCGCTGGTTGTGCTTGAAGAAGGAATAACCTGGCCGCGCGAGCGCGTTCCTTGGTTTGTTCCCGTGCGCGAAACAACGCCAGATCCCTCCGGAGATTTCAGGCTTTGCGGCGGACACGGAGGCGCGCTCCTGCTGGTCATTGCGGCACAGGACAGCGAGTCGCCTTATCCTGCCACTCTGATTCCTGACGTGAAGAGCGGCACATCTCTGGGGAAGATCGCAGTCGGCGCACCGGCTTCGGCGTCAAGCACACTTGCCCGATCTCTCCCGACACGCTGGCGGCGGGCAAGTATGCTCCACGCCACCTTCACGCCGCAGGCGGCAAGGCCGCGCAAGTCGTCCATCAGCATCAGCGATAACTCGGGGAGCGGGGGTGCAGTCGATCATTCTCGCCGGGGTGGGTGTCCCTCGCCGTGATTCCGGTGTCGATCCCGATAACGTCAGGTATACCAATTTTTCAGCGGGGTTGAAAGCGTTCACGAACTCATAACGGTTCCAGGTCTTGGAGTGCTTGTCCTTGATGGTGCGAAGCACGCGCATAGCGGGCTGCGGGGAAAACGGCAGCGAACCGGCTGCCGCGCTGGGAACCACGGTTCCATCGATGGGGCCGGTGGAGGGCGGGCCGCCCCAGACCACGTAGCCCCTTTCCGAATCGGAGGCGGTGATGCCCCACAGGTCCGCGCTGTAGTCGGGAGACTGTTTTGCCAGTTCCAGGCAGAAGCGGCGATGGACCTCGGTGGCAACGACCGAGTTCTGAAAATAATCGGCGTAGCGATCGCGTTTGCCGCGGAAGTCGGAGTACGACGGTCTTCGCTACCTTGCTTCGTTCGCGCGTGACGGCGTGAAGCTAAGTGATTGAAAGGCAGAAACGGCGGCGCTGCTGAGCTCGGATTCCAGGAGTCGGCCGCCGAAGCTCTTGACTTTTCCCCTATAAATGACCGATAGTCATATATGGCTATGGGTCTAACTTCTACATCCCCGCACCCTTCTGTGGCCGTCCCGATCGGCCGGCGTCAGCGCCGCCGCGCCGAGACGCGCGAGCGCATCTTCCGCGCCGCCCTGCGGCTCTTCGCCGAGCACGGCTTCACCGCGACTACGGTGGAGGAGATCACCGAGGCCGCCGACGTGGGCAAGGGCACCTTCTTCAACTATTTCCGCAATAAAGAAGACGTGCTCAGCACGCTGGCCGAGGTGCAGCTCGACAAATACGCCCACGCCATCCAGGCGGCGGAGAGCGGTGCGCTCACACCGCGCCACGCGCTGCGCGGCTTATGGCGGCGCCTGCCCGAAGAGCCCGGACGCAGCCAGGCGCTGGTGCGCAGCTTGATGGTCGCATTCCTGACCAGCCCGGCCGTGCGGGAGAAGATGACGCGGAGCCTGGAACAGGGACGCGAGATGCTGGCGCGCCTGTTCGCGCTGGCGCAGGAACGCGGGGAGGCGCGGCGCGACCGCCGTCCGCTCGAGCTGGCGCTGGCCTTTCAGCAGAAGCTGCTGGGCACGGTCCTGGTGTGGACGCTGCATCCTCCCACGCCTCTGAAAACCTGGCTGGAAGCCAGCTTTGAAGACTTCTGGCGCGGTGCCGGCGGCCAGGCCAGCAAACCGGGACCGCGGGTCCGCATCCGAAATGGGGGGCGTTCATGAAACGGAAGCTGGCGCTTTTGTTGCTCCTGGCGGCTGCCGTGGCCGTGGCTGCCGCGTTTGTTTATCCGCGGTTGTTCGGCAAACCGCAGGTCGCGAACACGCTGCGTCTTTCCGGCAACATCGAGGCGCACGAAAGTGTGGTCGGATTCAAAGTGCAGGGAAGGATCATCGAGCTGCCGGTCCAGGAAGGACAGTGGGTGGAGGCGGGCACGCTGCTGGCGCGGCTGGACGGCGACGACTATCGCCGCCAGGCCGAGATGGATGAAGCTGCATTGCGAGTGCAGCGGGCGCAACTCGCGCTGGGATTGGCGGGCACGCGGAGCCAGGAACTGCAGGCGTCGCAGCAGTCGCTCCAGGATGCCAAGGCCGATTTGGAGCAGAAGAAGCTGGATTATGATCGCGCCGAGACCCTGTTCCGCGAGCGCGTGGGCTCCCAGCAGGAGCGTGACCAGGCGGACACCAATCTGAAGCGGGCGGAGGCGACGTATCGTCGCGCGCAAGAGATGTACGACGAAGCGCGCGAAGGCACGCGGCGCGAGCAGTTGACCGTGGACCGCGCCACCGTCGTGCAGGCAGAAGAGAAACTGCGCGCGTCGAAGCTGAATGTGGAGTACACCGTGCTGCGCGCGCCCGTATCGGGCGTTGTCGTGGTGCGCGACGCCGAGCTGGGTGAGGTCATGGCGCCGAACACGCCGGTGGCCACCATCGCCGACCTCGACCACATATGGCTGCGGGCCTATGTGAGTGAGACCGACCTGGGTCGCGTGCGCTGGGGGCAGGAAGCCACCGTTCGCACCGATACCTTCCCGGGCAAAAGCTATCGCGGGCACATCTCGTTCATTTCTGACCAGGCGGAGTTCACGCCCAAGAGCGTGCAGACGTTCAAGGAGCGGGTGACGCTGGTCTATCGCATCAAGATCGATGTCGAGAACCCTAACCACGAGCTGAAGCCGGGCATGCCCGCCGATGCCACGATCGAACTGGCGCAGCGGTGACGGCCGAGGTCCAACCTGTCATTTCTCTGCAAACGCTCAGCAAGAGCTTTCCCGGCGTGCGCGCGGTCGATGGTCTCAGCTTTGAGGTGAGCGCAGGGGAGATCTTTGGACTCGTGGGACCGGATGGCGCCGGCAAGACGACGACGCTGCGCATGCTCGCTGGGGTGCTGGCGCCCGATGCGGGAACGGCCGTGGTCGCCGGATTCGACGTTGCCCGCGATCCCGAAAGCGTGAAGCGCCACATCAGCTACATGCCGCAGCGCTTCGGCCTGTATGAAGACCTCACCGTGGACGAGAACATACGCTTCTACGCCGACCTGTTTGGCATTTCCGCCGCCGAGCGCGAGCAGCACGCCGCGCGGCTGCTCACCGCCGCGGGAATGAGCGAGTTCCGCAAGCGGCTCGCCGGGCAGCTCTCCGGCGGGATGAAACAGAAGCTCGGCTTGGTCTGCGCCTTGGTGCACACGCCCAAGGTAATTTTGCTGGACGAGCCCACCACGGGCGTTGATCCGGTTTCGCGGCGGGACTTCTGGCGCATCCTTTATTCATTGCTGGCGGAAGGCGTCGCCATTCTGACTTCGACTGCTTACCTGGACGAGGCCGAGCGCTGCCATCGCGTAGCCCTGATGCACCAGGGACGGCTGCTGTTCTGTGATACGCCGCAAGAATTGAAGAACCGGCTGCGGGGCACGGTGCTGGCCGTGCGCTCGCCGGAACCGCGCGCGGTGCGCGACCAGTTGCAGGGCGCGCCGGGGATCTCCAGCCTGGTGATGACCGGCGACGGCGTGCACTTGGTCGTGGACGACGCCGCGCGGCGTGCGCCGGAACTGCGGGCACGGCTCACTGCTTCCGGCACTGGCTTCGAGAACATCGAGCAAGTCGCGCCGTCGATCGAGGACCTGTTCGTGCACGCCGTTACCGGAGGCCAGGCAGCGTGAACGGCAACGGCCATTCCGTCTCCATCCGCGACTTAGTCAAGAAGTTCGGGGACTTCACCGCCGTCGACCACATTACATTGGAAACCACCCGCGGAGAGGTCTTCGGATTCCTCGGCCCGAACGGCGCGGGCAAGTCCACCACCATCCGCATTCTCTGCGGCCTGCTGCGGCCGACGTCGGGAACGGCGTTGGTGGCCGGTTACGACGTCGCACAAAAGCCGGAAGCGGTGCGGCAGAACATCGGCTACATGTCGCAGAAGTTTTCCCTGTACAACGATCTGCGCGTGATCGAGAACCTGCGGTTTTTCGCGGGGCTCTATAACGTTCCGCAGGAGTCGGTGGATAAGCGCATCAGTTGGGCGCTGGAAATGGCAGGGCTCACCGGCCGCGAGCGCCTGATGACCGGCACGCTGCCGGGCGGCTGGAAACAGCGGCTGGCGCTGGGGTGCGCCGTGCTGCACCAGCCACCCATCGTCTTTCTCGACGAGCCCACGTCGGGCGTCGATCCCATTTCGCGGCGGCAGTTCTGGGAACTGATTCACCACATGGCGGGCGAGGGCGTCACTGTGTTCGTCACCACGCACTACATGGAGGAAGCCGAGTACTGCAACCGGCTGGCGCTGATCGACCGCGGACGCATGGTGGCGCTGGGCACGCCCGGCGAACTCAAGCAGCGCTCGATGAAGGGCGAGTTGCTGCTGGTCGAGGGTTCGCCGCTGGGGCGCGCCGTCGAGCTGGCGCAGCAGGCGCCGGGCGTGCTGGACGCGGCTGTCTTCGGCAACGCGTTGCACCTGGTCGTGCAAGAGGCGGCGACCGTGATCCCCACGCTGCGCGCATATCTCGGGCAACGCGGCGTCACGGTTAGCCGTATCGAGGCTATCGCTCCCACGCTGGAAGACGTCTTCGTCTCGCTCACGGCGGGGCGGAAGGAGCAGGCATGAGCTGGCGTCGCCTGATTGCAGTGGCGCGCAAGGAGCTGATTCAGATCTGGCGCGACTCGCGCAGCCTGGGGATTGTGCTGGTGATGCCGCTGGCGATGATGCTGCTGTTCGGCTACGGCGTCAACCTCGACATGAAGCACATTCCCGTCTGCGTCTTCGACCGCGAAGGCAGCCAGCAAAGCCAGGACCTGCTGAAGCGCTTCCAATCGTCCGATTATTTCGACGTGGTGCGCGCGGTGGACAACTATCCCGCGCTAGCGAAGGCCATTGATTCCGGCCAGGCGCGGATGGGGCTCGTGGTGCCGCAGGATTTTTCCGAGCGGCTGCGGACGGGCGAGACGGCGAGCGTGCAGGCCATTGTGGACGCTACCGACGATAACACCGCCAATCTCGCGGTTAGCTACACCGACGTCGTGGTGCGCGGCTACTCCCAGCAAGTGCAGTTCGACTGGCTTCGGCAGCAAGGGCGTCCCGAACCCAATCCTCCTATCGCGGTCGATGCGCGCACCTGGTTCAACGAGGACCTGGAGAGCAAGGCGTTCATCGTCCCGGGTGTGCTGGCCCTGGTGATGTCGGTGATTGGCGCGTTTCTCACGTCGCTGACCATCGCGCGCGAGTGGGAACGAGGCTCGATGGAGCAACTGATCTCGACTCCGGTCACGCCGCTGGAGATCATGCTGGGCAAACTGGCGCCGTACTTCGCCATCGGCATGCTGAACACCGCCGTCTGTGCCGCCGTTGCCATCTGGTGGTTCGAGATTCCATTCCGCGGCAGCCTCGCCGCACTGTTTGTCAGCTCGGCGCTGTTCATGGTGGTGGTGATGGCACTGGGGTTCTTCATTTCGGTGATTGGCAGATCGCAACTGGCGGCGAGCCAGATAGCGCTGACGGCGACCTTCCTGCCCGCGTTCCTGCTCTCGGGATTCCTGTTCTCGATCGACCAGATGCCGGCCGTGATCCGCGCCGTTACCCACGTGATTCCCGCGCGCTACTTCGTCACCATCCTGAAGGACGTTTTCCTGAAGGGCTCCAGCCTGGCGCTGCTCAAAGGCGATCTGGCGGCGCTGGCCCTGTTTGCGTTGGCGCTGACCTTGATCGCTACGCACTCGTTCAAGAAGAAGCTATGAACGGATTACAGAATGCGTACGCGGCGCCAATCTTTCGGAGGGGCCCGGCTTTATCCGGGCCGTACCTCCAACTCTCCAAATTGTCATCCCGAGCAAGCGCGAGCCGAGCACCGCGAGGTGAGCGCGGAGCGGGGGATCTCGGTTTTTTCTGGTGCGATCTTAAGAAGAAGCAGAAGACGTGGCTTCAAAATACAACCCCGGGATCCCTCGACTCACACTCGGCTCGCAAGCTCGCCTCGCGCTTCGCTCGGGATGACAACTCTTTAGGGCGGGTCAACGGCACGGCTGAAGCCGTGCCCCTTCACCTGTCTCCATGCAGTGCAGGATTAAGACAATGCTGAACCGGCTGCGGCAGATGCTGATCAAGGAGTTCCTCCAGGTCTTCCGCGACAAGCGCGCACTATGGGTGCTGGTCGGTCCGCCCATCATCCAGATGCTGATCTTCGGTTACGCCGCATCCTATGAGATTCGCCATGTGCCCACCGCCGTGCTTGATCTCGACCACAGCCAGGAAAGCCGGGAGCTGATCGCGCGCTTTAGCGCAACGCCCTACTTCGACGTGCGTGCGCAACTCACCAACCGCGAGCAGATCCGCGACATGATCGACCGCGGGCAGGTTACGGTCGCGCTGCAGATCCATCCCGGATTCGCGGCTCTGCTGCGCAAGGGCCAGACCGCCCCGCTGGAGGTTGTAGTGGACGGCACCAACTCCAACACTGCGCTGATCGCCCTTGGCTACGTGAACCAGATCGCCCAAGGCTTTGCCAACGATTACCAGCGCGACGCCATGCAGCGCTCGTCGCCGTTTCTTCTGGCACGGCTGCCGGCGGTTGAGATGGAGCAGAGGCCGTGGTTCAATCCCGATTTCGAGAGCAGGTGGTTTTTTGTGCCGGGCGTGATCGGCAGCCTGCTACAGGTCATGATCATCGTACTCACCGCCTTTGCCGTGGTGCGCGAACGGGAGATCGGGACGCTGGAGCAGATCATGGTCACCCCCATACGGCCGCGGGAGTTCATCCTGGGCAAGACGCTGCCGTTCTTCCTCATCGGCCTGTTCGACGCCGGCATGATCGGCCTGGTCGGCACGCTGTGGTTTCACGTGCCGTTCCGCGGCAGCCTGGCGGTGCTGGCGCTGGGGATGGTGCTGTTCCTTCTGTGCATGCTGGGAGTAGGCCTGTTCATCTCCACGGTTTCCGCGACCCAGCAGCAGGCCATGGTTACCGGCTTCTTCTTCATCATGCCGGCGATTACCTTTTCCGGATTCGGGTTCCCCATCGCCAGCATGCCTCGGTTCGTGCAGTGGCTGACGTATCTCGATCCGCTGCGCTACCTGCTGGTCATACTGCGCGGCGTGTACCTGAAGGGTGTCGGCCTGGATCTGCTGTGGCCGCAAATGGCCGCCATGGCCGTGCTGGGAACGGCGCTGCTGGCGGTCAGTGTGCTAAGGTTCCGGAAATCGCTCGATTAGGAACACAACAGGCGCCGCGCCCAGGATTTCACCCCCGGCCGGCGGTTAAACGCCTGGGACCACGTCACCGGCGGGTTACTCTTCAGAGTCATTCGAATCAGGTATATTGCCTTCCGCCTGCGGGTACGCATAATCAAGGACCACACACCGCATAGGGGGCTGCCATGTTCCATCGCTGCATTAGTTGGGTGCTTTGCCTCATGATGGCAACGCTGCCGTGCTGGGCTGAGCCTCCTCAAGCCGCCCAGCGCGCGGGGGAGATCAGCGCGCTCGTTCCCGCGGCGGAACGCAATGCCAAGCCCACCAAAGCCAAAGAGGACGTTGATTGGAACGATCTGCTGAAGACCGAGCACAGCGGCCGCCTGCGCGCCCTGTTGACCGACGGCTCCACGCTCAGCATGGGCTCGGATACCGAGATGCGCGTCCTGCAGCACGATGCCAAATCGCAGCAGACCACGGTGCAAATGGGGATCGGCGCCATGCGCAGCCGGGTGGTCAAACTCACCAACCCCGGCGCCAAGTTCGAGGTGCACACGCCGCAGGCGGTGATCGGCGTGATCGGCACCGACTTCTACGTTGGTGTGACCGCCCATCGCACGCTGGTGATCTGCTACACCGGTCTGCTGAGCGTGACCCCGATCGGCGGCGCCCACGTGCTCAAGCAGGATTCCTCAGCCGCGCAACAGGCTGCGGCCCAGGCCGCGATAACGGTTGCGGCCGGGAGCATGGTGGAGGTGGGAGACGACATCGTGCCGGTGGTGAAGCCGACCCCGCGTTCGCTGCAGAATGAGACCATGACCGCCACGGACGTCGAACCGCCTCACAGCGGCCAGCCCCAATCGGTCCATGCCCTGCGGAATGTGATCATCGGATTGGCCCTTTCCGGCGCCGTGGCCGGAATCGTGGTAGGAACGACTCGCGGCGGTCCCGGTTGCAACCCCGTCGGCGTCGCCGCCGCGGGTTGCCCCGCAAAGTAGCCGGTCGCCGGCTGGGCCTTTTGTCGGGAGATGCCTAGACCCTTGCCGTTCCGCGATAGACTGCGCCAGCTTGTCCGCGTCCTGCGTAGGCCGGAACTGCTGATCGCGCTGGCCGTGACCCTGCTCGGGGTGGTGGCCTTCTTCGACGCCGGGCCGGAGGCGAGGTCTCCGCGCATCTTCTCCCTGCTGCAGAACCTGGAACTGCGTTCGCTGGACTTACGCTTCCAGTTGCGCCGCAACCGCCCGCTTGACCCGCACGTCGCAATCGTGGGCATCGACGAGACCACCCTGCATCGCATAGGGACGTTCCCCATCCCGCGCAACGCCTATGCCAGCCTGATCGAGCGTTTGTCCGCCAGCGGCGCCCGCATCATCGTCTTCGATGAGACCTTCCCCACGCCCGAGAAGAACTCCGCCGTCGAGGCCTTGAAGGAATTGCAGGCGGAGATCGGTTCCGTCGCCGGTCCCAAAGTCATTGCGCACATCCATTCCGCCGAGAACAAGAAAGACAACGACGCCATTCTGGCAGCGGCTATCGCCAAGGCCGGGAACGTAATTCTTGGTCATATCTTCTTAAGCCGCGAACTGGCTGCGGAAACTGACCCCAAAGCCGCCGAAGCCTACTACAACACCCTCTGGGGCCAGCCCTTCCCTCAAATGGTTAAAGCGAAGCGCGAAGGCCGGGACTTCCAGATCCCGCAGGCATGGGAGCAGGGCAAGGGACAGATCGCCTGGGGCATCGAGCCCAACATTCCCGCCCTGGCCGACGCCGCAAAGTCCTATGGGTTCATCAATGCCAATGCCGATTTCGATGGCACGTTCCGCCGCGCAACCTTGTTGATCAACTATCAAAACCTCGACTACTTTCCCTCGCTGGCGTTCCAGGCGGTCAAGCAGTATGAAGGAATCGCGAACGAGCAGGTCGCCGGATACATCGGCTCCGGGGGCTTGGAGGCAATCGAACTCGGGCCGCATCGCATTGTGACCGCGCCCGACGGCACCATCTTGATCAACTATGCCGGCCCTTATCGCACCTACCCCCACTACTCAATGGTCGATGTCCTCGACGGGAAGGTGCCGAGCTCGGCCTTTCACGACGGGCTGGTGCTGGTGGGGCCAACCGCCCTTGGCATCGGCGATATCCGCAACACTCCTTTCCAGGAAGACACCGCGTTCATGGGCGTGGAGATCCAGGCGAACATCATGGACAACCTGCTGCACGCGGGCGAGCCGGGCCGCAGCTACCTGAAGCGCGGCCCCAACCAGGAAGCGATCGATCTCGCGTTCATCGTGGCGTTCGGGCTGGTGATGGGCTACGTCTTCGCGCGCGTCCGGCCCTTGCTGGCCATGGCTTCCGTGCTGCTGGCGCTGGCGATCTTCTCGTTGTTCGTGGACCAGGCCTTTCTGCGCTGGGACATGTGGCTGAGCTTTGCCATCCCGGCGGCGACGCTACTGCTGGACTACGCCGGCATCACCACTTACCGCATGGTCTTCGAGGAACGCGAGAAGCGCCGTATCCGCCGGAGCTTCTCGCAATACGTCTCGCCCAAGGTCATTCAACTCATCGAGCGTGAACCGGCCAAGTATCTCAGCCCGGGCGGCGAGATGAAAGATCTGACGGTGATGTTCTCCGACATCCGCAGCTTCACCACCATCTCCGAGGCCCTCACCCCGAACGAACTGGTGTTGCTGCTGAACGAATACCTGGGCGAGATGACCTCCATCATCTTCCACCGTCTCGGAACCCTGGATAAGTACATCGGCGATGCCATCATGGCCTTCTGGGGCTCACCGGTTCCGCAGGAAGACCATGCCCGTCGGGCCTGCGCTGCCGCGATCGAGATGCAGCGGCGCCTCCGCGAGTTGAACAAACAGTGGGCCGAGCAGGGGCGGAAGCAGTTAGCCATCGGCGTAGGTGTGAACACCGGTCCCATGAGCGTGGGCAACATGGGATCGCCGCAGCGGCTGGCCTGGACAGTGATGGGCGACAACGTCAATCTGGCGTCGCGCCTGGAAGGCATCAACAAGCACTACCACACCGGAATCGTGATCAGCGAATTCACCCGCCAGCAGGTCGGGGATGGCTTCGTGGCTCGGGAATTGGATCGCATCCGGGTGAAAGGCAAACTGCATCCGGTCGGAATCTATGAACTGCTGGACTTCGCCAACGGAGCGTCGAAATACGACGACCTGCTGACGCGCTTTGCCGATGCGCTCTGCGCTTATCGATCACAGTGCTGGCAGCAGGCAATCGAAAAGCTTGAGCAGTTGCTGGTGACCTATCCCGAGGACGGCCCCAGCAAGGAATTCCTGCGGCGTTGCCATGAGTACCTGGGGCATCCTCCCGCAGCCGGCTGGGACGGGGTGTATGTGATGGAGACGAAGTAGTGCGCAGGGACAGAGCGTCTATGGATTGCCGATGAGAAAGTGTTATCACCAAGCAATGGGAAACTCACTCTAGCTTACGCAATGTAAAAGTGCCGATTACGTTATCGAATACCTTGCGGTCGTGGTCGTAGGCGTTCTCGCTTGTTCGCAGATAAAGCGAGTATTCCACGTCACCTCTCCTGAGTGCTTCTACGAAATCCTCGACCATTAACTGATTCAACTTCTTGTCGTAGTAGCGTACGACCACCCGTTGGCTCTTCAGTCCAGCGAGTGTGGTACTTGATTGCCTCAGCACCCTGACGGAGCCTTCGCGACTACTCTCACGAATCCACCCCAACCGCTTGTCCACCTCCTGTTCGACGGTAGGTTCGTCCAAATCCGCCGCGTACCCCGCATAAACTTCTATGTGGCGTTCAGGTTCGTACGGCTCGGCGGTGAGAGGAATAATCCGCCCATGATCCGACATGCACGTGCAACCGTCGGGACCCGAGACACAAACGGCGGAGTTCCAGAATCCTTTCAACCCCTTTGGGATGACTACCGAGAAACCGTATGAATAGTTCACATACTTGCCAGTCCAAGCCACAGTATCGGGACAGGGCGCAGCAGAGCCCTTTTGCGATTCGTTGTCCCGATGCTGTTCCCGCGAAGGTATAAGCGTGGGAGCGAAGGCAGCCAATAGTAGCAGTGGGACAAGGACTTTCATTCTGCTCCTAATCAGTGGGATTCCGGGGAAAGCTCAAGTAGGGCATCCGCACGCCCTGGATGATCACCTGGTCGGCGCGGATGTTGGCTGGGGCTTCGAATCCGGCCGAGCCGCCGTTCGCGACATAGTCGTCCTGGTCCACGCCGTCGCCGCTCACGCCCAGCCCGCCCACCAGCATGCCGTTCTTGTACAGCGGCACGCTTCCTGGGAAGAACACGACTCCGCTCTGGTTGGCATTGGCAGCTTGCGAGCCCTGGGTGCAGGGATGCGCGACATCATTCAAGTAAAGGTTGAAGAACGGCCCGGCACTGGAGGCGTTGATCCCCGGCGGAAAGAACGGTTGCGCACCGAAGCTGATGGTGCGGTTGGTAACGGCGGTCCCAGGAGGCATTCCCGGCAGGTCGGCCGCGGCTGCGGCGGTGGAGAAATACGCCATGTTGCGCGCCTTGCTCACCGCGACATCAATGCTGAACACGGTTGAGTCCGGCATGCGATGCAGCGCGAGCAAGGTGCCATCCAGATCGGACACCGCAATCGACATGCGCGTGCGCAAACCTGGCGGCAGCCGGATCACCGCCCGCGTCACCTGAGCGGTCGCGACGGCGTTGTTGATGATGGTCTGGACGTCAGCTTGCGTGAGCCCTCCGACAGTGCCCGCCTTGGGGGGAAGTATGTCGCCATCGGGCGGCGTTGTCCCGGCGATTCCCGCGCTGAACGCAATCGGCGCACCTGCGCCGACGCTGCTTGGCCGCGTCGTCTGGTTGACGAACGGAAGCGAGATGCCGTCGATCACCACCACGCCCGGCGGCGCAGGGTGGGCGCCGAATCCAGCGTTCACCGCACCGGAGAACGCCGCGAACTCGGCTACGTCCGGAGCGACTCCGGCTGTGCCGACTCCTCCCACGAGCTGTCCGCTCTTGAACAGCGGCACACCTCCGGGATTGACCGCGTTGGGATCGCTGTCGCTGGTATCGGCCTTGCCGGTGGTGATTCCGAGCCCCAGCGCCGTGCCATTGAATGAACTCGCTAGCGCAACCTGCATCCCCGGCACGAGGCTGGGATCGAGCGGACATCCGCGGTTGGTGTTCTCGATGCCATAGAGCGCGGCATTGGCCGCATTGGTTACGCCCGGCGGAAAATGCACGCCGCTGATGAACCGCACCGTGCGCGACGAAAGCGGCGCCTGGTCGTTGCTGAAGAAGGCTCCGGTGCGCGCCAGCGAGATGGCCAGGTCGCGAGCGTCTACCGTCTGGCCGAAGTTGCCCTGCGCCGTCGCGGGCGCACCCGGTTCGACCAGCAACGCAAGAACGTTGCCCAGTCGGTCTACCACCGCGATCACCAGTGGAGCATTCACCGACTGCGCGGCTTGCTGGACGACGGAGTTAACATCGGCCGCCGAAAGTGTGACCGGGGCCACGACTGGCTGCGGGGTAGGAGTCAAGGCTCCCCCGCAGGAGACCATCAGCGGCGCCAGCAGGAGCAATAGGGCCATGCACCGCGCCGCCGCGTGACAACGACGGCAGGACGCGGAACCATCACCGATGCGCTGTTGCTGCGACCCCATCGCTAGAAGTTCTGCTTGGGCCTGTACTATAGCGCACCCATCAATCGCCATGGCACAACGCTCGCGTGCCCCGCACCACACCAGACAATCCAGGCAAGCAATTTCCTTGCTGCTCAAACCACGATGTGCTACCTAGAGCGGGAGCCAAACACTGTCCCCCGGACATGATCCCATTCCCCCAACGCCTCGGTGTGCGTGGCCGCCTTGCCCTCGCGTTTTTGTTGGTGTGCCTGGCGGGAAGAGCAGCCGCGCAAACCATCCCTGAAAAGCGGATCCCGCGCCAGCAGGCGCCGCAGACCGCTGCCATCCAAGGATGGGTGCGCGATGAGCAGGGTCACGGCATCCCTGGTGTCAAAGTCACGCTGAAAAAAATCTCCGGCGCGGAGGCGCTGCGATCGGCCACCGACGCCAGCGGCATTTTCCGCCTGCTCGACCTCAAGCCCGCGGAGTACGAGGTGGTTTGCGAAGCCGGCGGATGGGAAGCCTACCGCAGCGTGCCGCTGCGCGTGAGCGCCGGCGAGGTGGCGATGGTCGCCATCACACTGCGTGCGTCCCCGGGAACCGGCGCGCCCGGCGCTCCCTGGCGCGGCGTTGGCCCCGCGCCCAGCGCTCCGCCGGAAATGGCTGGCGCGTACCGCGAGCTCCCCCGCGCCGACGCCGCGCCGGCCGTGGTCCAGCCCGAACCGCAGCCCTCGGACCGCGATCTCTACGTGCAGACGCCGGACCGCTGGGACATCGAGATGCCGGAATGGCGGCGCTACGCGAAACCCGGCGAGTTCCCGTACGTCCAGAGCCACTGGTGGGACCCGTTCAATCGCCGCAAGTTGAAGGGCGATTCTCCGCTCTTCGGCCAGCAGACGTTCTTCGACTTCACGGCCTCCAGCAACACCTTTTTCGACGCGCGCCGGGTGCCGGTGCCGAGCGATGTCAGCACCGCCAATCCCGGCAGCTACGGATTCTTCGGCAAGGGTGAGCAGATCTTCCTGAGCCAGACCTTCCGCTTCAGCTTTGACCTGTTTCACGGCGACGCCGCATACCGCCCCGTCGATTGGCGCATTCGCATCACGCCCGCCGTCAACGTGAACTACCTGCACACGGAAGAGAACGGCATCGTCAACGTGGACGTTGCCAAGGGCACCGACCGCACCGACGCCCACCTCGGCCTGCAGGAAGCCTTCTTCGAGTACAAGCTGAAGGACCTGAGCCCAAACTACGATTTTGTCTCCGTCCGCGCCGGCATCCAGCAGTTCAGCAGCGATTTCCGCGGCTTTCTCTTCGTCGAAGAACAGCCCGGAGTGCGCATCTTCGGCAATCTCAGGTCGAATCGCATCGAGTACAACCTCGCTTACTTCGACCTCCTCGAGAAAGACACCAACAGCCTGCTCAACCGGCTGCAACTCCGCGACCAGCAGGTGATGATCGCGAACACCTATCTGCAGGACTTCATCTGGAAGGGCTATACCACCCAGTTCAGCTTTCACTACGACAAGGACAACGCCAGCGTCCACTACGATGAGAACGGTTTCCTGGTGCGCCCGGCGGCAATTGGGAGTGTGGTTTCCAACGGTGTCCTTCACCCGCACAATATTCGCGCGTATTACCTGGGCTGGACCAGCAACGGGCACATCGGGCGCATCAACGTCAGCCACGCTTTCTACCAGGCGCTCGGCCACGACGACTTCAATGCCATCGCCGGCAAACGTGTGGACATCAACGCGCAAATGGCCGCGCTCGAACTCTCGCTCGACAAGGATTGGATACGCTTCCGGAGTTCGTTCTTTTATGCCTCGGGTGACGGCAACCCGCGCGACGGCACTGCCCGAGGCTTCGACGCCATCGCCGATTCACCCGCGTTCGCCGGCGGAATTTTCAGCTTCTGGAATAAAGAAGATATTCGCCTCACCAGCACCAAGATCGAGCTGACCAGCCAGGACAGCCTGCTGCCCAGCCTGCGCTCCAGCAAGTTCGAAGGGCAGGCGAACTTTGTGAACCCAGGGCTGCTCCTTTGGAACGTCGGCGCGGATTTCGACCTGAAGCCCAAGCTGCAGACGTTCGCCAACGTCAACTTCCTGCGCTTTGCCCACACCCAGCCGCTCGAGTTGCTGCTGTTTCAACAACCGATCCATGCCGGCATCGGCGGCGACTACAGCGTGGGCGTGCGTTATCGCCCGCCGCTGACTGACAATATGATCGTCACCTCGGGAATCTCCGCGCTCACGCCATGGCAGGGCTTGCGCGAGATCTACAACGGACAAGTGTTGTTCTCGGTGTTCGCCAACGTGAAGCTGAAGTTTTGAGGCGGGTAAGCTTGTGAAGGGGCACGCCTTCAGGCGTGCCGTAAAGGCAACCGGATGATGCGGCTTTAGCCGCTGAGAGACACAGCCTCAGGGCCTAAAGGGCCGATTATGTGGCTGCGCATGTCGGCGCGGCTGAAGCCGTGCCCTTCACTTGTACGGCAACACTGAAAGTGGCGGGAAAGCGATTTGAGGAATTCAGGAAACAAAATCGGGGCGCTTCTAGTGATCGCAATCGCGCTCTGCGCCGTGCTGCGGATGCCGGCGCAAGCGCCCGAGGCTCAGCCTGGCCTGCGCATCGAGCAGACCGCGGACGATGTCGAACGCAAGAGCACAGGTTGCGTGAGCTGCCACAAGACTGACGAGCCCACCATGCACGCTACCGGAACGGTGCGCCTGGGCTGCACCGACTGCCACGGCGGCGACGCGACCGTCATAGTGTCCGCTGGCTCCGCCATCGGGACTCCGCCTTACGTCGATGCCGAACGCCGCGCACATCCCCAACCTCGATTCGCGCAGAATGCTCGCAGCTCGGCGAATCCCGTCCGCGCCTACACCGGCTGGCTGAAGGAAGATTGGGCATACATACGCTTCGTCAATCCTGGCGACCTGCGCGTGCTCGATTCCACCTGCGGCGCGGCCGGTTGCCACGTCACCGAAGCGCGCGCGGTGCGCAGCAGCATGAT
>Ga0209517_10003019_pt1 | contig 23155 bp, 22 predicted proteins | sample PeaSoiMetSII2010_FD_187695 | JGI IMG/M metagenome (GOLD analysis project Ga0209517, IMG submission 187695) | Peat soil microbial communities from Weissenstadt, Germany - SII-2010 (SPAdes) (version 2) | ecosystem: Environmental > Terrestrial > Soil > Wetlands > Peat | place: Germany...
ACTTTGGGGAATTGGCGTTGCTGCACGAGCACGGCCGCAGCGCGACGGTGCGCGCCACCAAGCCCACCGACGTGCTGCTGATCCCCAAGCGGGAGTTCGTCGAATTGCTCGCCGCCTTCCCCGAGTTCAGCGCGGGCCTGTCCGGCATCGCCGCCCAGCGGCGCGCCGGGACCAGCGAGGGACCAGCTCGATAAGAGCGAGTTGCATTAGACTACCCAGCGGCGTATTACGGTTCGGACAGACGGCACTCCAAGCGGGAGGAACGGCAATGGCACAGCACAAGTACGTCCCATGGAAGTCGGTGGAACTTGAGGATTTGAACCCCCTGTTGAAGCGGCAGTTCGTGGTGGGGGAGAATGTGATGATCGCACGCATCCTCTTGAAAAAAGGGTGCGTGGTTCCGCTGCACAGCCACCACAACGAGCAAGTCACCTACATCCTGGAAGGCGCTTTGAAGTTCAGCCTGAAGGGTCAGGAGATTACCGTCCGGGCGGGCGAGGTGCTCTGCATACCCCCGAATGTGCCGCACGAAGCGGTGGCACTCGAGGACACAGTCGATCTCGACATCTTCACTCCCCCACGCGAGGACTGGATTGCCAAGACCGATGCCTACCTCCGAGGCGGCACAGCCCCGGCCGTGAGCAATGAACAGGCGGAGGAGAGCCTAACCGAGGGTACCAAGCGCAACGTCCAGTAGTTCCTCGGCACGAAGTTTGGACATTCCGCCGTGCGATAATGCTCGCCCAAATGGCTTCGGTGCTGCAAGTAGCCACTCCAGACGCTCTCCGGCGCATTCGGCGGATCCAAGCAGTCACAATCGCGTGGATGAGTGTGGAGGCCGTGGTTTCCCTGTTCGCCGCATGGCGGGCGCGTAGCCCAGCACTGCTTGCCTTTGGGGGAGACAGTGCCATCGAACTTCTCTCGGCGGTAGTTGTGCTGTGGAGGTTTCGCGCCCATGACGCACACGAGCACGTGGAGAGACGAGCAGCCCGTGTCGCTGGAGCTTTGCTGTTCACGCTGGCCGCCTACGTCGTCATGGCTTCGGTCATGACTCTGCTGGGACATAGCGAACCCCGACCAACTTATTTGGGGATGGCCATCTTGGTCGCGGCTGTCGCCATCATGCCGTGGCTTGCCAGGGAGAAGCGACGCCTGTCGGCGGCTACGGGCAGTGCCGCGCTGAGGGCGGATGCCGCCGAGTCAGCGCTATGCGCTTACCTGTCCGTGATTGCGCTAGCGGGACTGGCGCTTAACGCAATCTGGCAGGTGGCATGGGCCGACCCGATTGCGGCCTTAGCGGTTATGCCGCTCATCATTTGGGAAGGTCGGCAAGCCATCCGCGGCAAGGCTTGCGGCTGTTGCTAGCTGCCGCGCATCGGGGGCTCAAATGTCGGGCGGCTGGGCGAACTGCGGCTGCGGTCTGGATTCTACGTCCAGGTCGGCAATGCGCTCGGTCCCGGAGAGTCCGTGCCCGGTCGATAGCACAGGCGAGGCGCTCACGGCGCCAGATGCTTCGACATGGTGACGAGGTGGCAGGGTAGCTTGGGTTTTGCGTCCGGCGGGAACGGCTCGGTCCCGGTCTCGGCGTACCCAAGCCGGCGATAGAAGCCCGGCAGCTCCCGCCGCAGATTGACGACCCGCAAGTCCATCGCGTGGCATCCCGCCTTCCGGGCGTGGTCTTCAGCGGCAGCCATGAGCCGCGAGCCCAGCCCCGAGCGTTGGCGTGCGGGGTCAATGGACAGCAGCCCAACGTAGCCTCGGTCGCCTCGCACTTCGACGTAAACACAGCCCACCAGCGCGTTGCCGTCCTCCGCAACCAGAAAGTCTCCGGTCCCGAACAACTCCCGCACCTTCTCCGGGCTGATGCGGTTTCCGTCGATGAAGAAGCGTTCGACCGCAAAGGCTCGGTTGATCAACCCCGCAAGGGCGTCGGCTTCGGCCGGTTCAGCTTTTTTCGAAAAGAAACTTCCGTCGCCACCAATCGCTGCTCCTACTTGTGGGTCTGTCGCACAGGTTAGGCGCTCGCGCGCCCGATGCGCCCATGCCTCCCAGAACGCCTAAGATATTGGGCGTTGAAGATTCTATACCCGGAGCGTCCCGGTGATTTCGCGCAGTGGCTTGCCCACCCTGCGAGCCGAGGTTCCGACGAGGAGCAGGCGTTGGAGGTGACAACGCCGTAGCCGGGATTGCACCATCTTAGAGAATTGACCTTCCCCGCCAATTTGCAGTAGCTTGCCCCTCATGATGGTAACCATGCTTTACGAAAGCAGATTGCACAGAGTGTTGATCTCAGCGGGAGTGTGCGCCCTGGTCATGGCCGGTGAGTTTGTCGGGGAACTCCTGTTGCGGCAGGCGTTCCATTCTGGATGGCGGGAGCCTCAAATGGCGCTGGCGTCCAACTCGTTGGGGGGCCTGGTGGGAGCTGTGCTGGTCTATAAACTGCTGTCCTTCGAAGCCCAAAGAGAACGCCTCCGGAAGGAGTTGAACCACAGAATCCGAAACGCGCTCCAGCCTATCGCCTACTGCGCTCCCAAACTGGACGGGCCGGAGCGGCAGATCGTCGAAACCTCGGTCATCCAAATCGACACTTGTTTGAAGGAAAGTCTTCTCACCGAATCGCCGGAGATGTGGAACATGGCTCGGAGGAAGGGGCTCACGGGTACCCACGACCAAAAGACACATTAGACAAAGGAAGGCCCGCATTGCCCGCACAAGCTGTCGCCACAGACAGCTACAACTCCCAGCGGGCCACACTGGGTGCATCCTTTCGCCGCACCATAGCATCCGATATCTGACAGGGCCCAGGACTTCGCATCCATGCCGATCTTTGGCCAGCTCGCAACGGCTAAATGGCGCCCTCTCCCATGGCGGAGTTGGTTGGTCTGCTTCGCCATCCTCTCCCTCGGCGCACATCTGGCAGGCCGCTTTAGTCTGCCCCTCTCTGGCCCCGTAACCGTTCAGTCCAACTCACCCAAGGTCCAGCATATGGATCGGGACGCGTGTGGCTGGGCGCCGCCGGTGGTGAGTGTATCCGTTTCCTTGGCGCCGGCCCCCGATCCACCGGTTGTGGCCGACGAAAGAGGCCACTTATCTCCGCCCGTCCACTGCCTGTACGACCGCCCGCCTCCGGCTCTGGTGTGACGGCATTTAGCTAACCAGAAGCTTCGATCGCTGGAGAGACGCTCGATGGGGTGTGGGGAGATGCAGGATATGTGCTGCCGAATAATGTGCGCCCTGCTGCTGGGCTCGGCCTTCGCGGTCGGCGCGTTGGGGGCGCCGGCTAAGCATCACAACGATGCCAGCGTGGCCAACAAGGTAACCCGCCATGACCCGGCATTCCGTGCCGGCTACATGGATGGCTACCGCCAAGGGGCGAATGAGTCCGAGGCTCTTGCCGCCGGCTACAATGACCAGAGTGGCCCTGCCTACGAACAGGCCATCGACGGATATACCCCGCAGTACGGGGACCAAGCGGCCTATCAGAAACTGTTCCGTCTGGGCTATATCGCGGGGTACAAGGAGGGATGGGACTTCAATTCAGGACAGTACAACCCTCTGGGAGCCGGTGGAGGTGGTGGCGCCGGTGGGTAATCTCCCCGGCACGAGAGGAGCTGTCACATAGGCTGCCGCCGCATCTTCCTTAAGACCGACGGCGCGAGGAGGTTCTATGAAGATTTTTCTGCACGCGTGCTGGCTGGCCGGACCTTTGGGTTTGGCAGTCCTGCTGGCCTTGCCGGCGGGAGCCCAGAAAGCTAATTCTCCAGGCGATCAAGCCAACAGCCAGAACTCCCCGGCGTATCAGCGGGGACACCAGCAGGGCGCGAGAGACCGGCGAGATAACCTCGAGCCGGCCGCCCGGTACGCGAATGGAAATGGCGCGGACCGCCCGGTGTACGACAGCGGTTATCGTGCGGGTTATTGCTACGACGAAGCGAGCAAAACCGGATACTACACCGGTACCTACCACGACTATGGTCCGCCGGTCCTCCGCAACGGCTATTACGGCTACAATGCCCCCAGTGCTTATTGCGAGAATGGCAGCGGCAACGCTACCCGCCATCAAGCCGACCCGCAGGCGCAGCAGAACCGCGTGGAGTACGGCGGAGGCGGTTAATCCCCCAGGGTTGCCTGATGTTGTTTCTCTCCTCATTTCGTAGTCGCCGCAGAACGTGGATCCTGGTCTTCGCGGTGACGTTTGCGCTGGGCACGTTCGGGTCGCCGGATAAATGTCAAGCTCGCAACAATTCCGGCGCGGCTCAGCACAAGGTGAACCGCAAGGATCCGGCGTTTGTGGCTGGTTATGATGAGGGCTATCGCCAAGGCGGGAACGATTCCGCAGCTCTTGCCAACTACGACGATCAGGGTGGCTCGGTTTACGGACAGGCAACGGATGGATATGCCGCGCCGTATGGTGACAAAGAGGCCTATCAACAGCGGTTTCGCCTGGGTTACATCGCGGGGTACAAGGCAGGATGGGATTTTAACGCAGGGAGATACAGTCCGCTGGGAGCGGGAAGCTGGTGAGCCCGCCGGAGCTGTCGGCGCCACGTTAGAGGCGGGCCCGGTTGTCGTTGCAGGCGATCCACGTGGCCGCTGAGCATGGAGGCATCGGTCCATGAAATGTTTCTTGATCAGCCTGCTGCTGTTCTCGGCTGCGGCGTGGGCGCAGAATGCTATCCCCGTAGGGACTGTGCTGCCAGCCGAGCTGAGCGCTTCGCTGGACTCCGGCAAGAGCAAGCCTGGGCAAGTGATCACGGCCAGGATCATGCAGGACGTTCCGCTGCCTGCCGGAAGAATTCCAGCCGGCGCCAGAATCGTCGGCCACATTGTCAATGTGGCTCCGGCGAAGAACGGGAGCGGCATGGAAATCTCTTTGCAGTTCGACGTGCTCCGGTTTTCCCATCGGAGCATCCCCATCATCACTAATCTAAGGGCCTGGGCATCGATGACGGAGGTCGAGGACGCGCAGATTCCACCTACTGGTACCGATCGCGGAAGTCCCTGGGCCTGGATGACAACGAACCAAATCGGCGGAGAAGTAGTCTACGGCCAAGGTGGTCCGGTGACGAACGGCTCCAGTTTTGTCGGCCGTGCGGCGCCGGGCGGTGTGCTGGTCCACCTCAGGGCCAAGCCCGGCAGCATGTGTCGCGGCGAGGTCGGCGGCAACGACAGCCCCCAGGCGCTGTGGCTGTTCTCTTCCGACGCGTGTGGACTCTACGGCTTTCCCAGCTTGGAAATCGCTCATGCCGGACGCACAGACCCTGTTGGCCAGATAAGGATTGCGTCCAAGCGTGGGCGGCTTCACATCCAGGGAGGCAGTGGCTTGCTGCTTCGCGTCAATGCGCAGTAGCGCGGTTCCGCAGGTGTCGGCCAGTTTTTCCAGCCTGTTCAACCTTTTTGTTCCCACGTAGGATTGCGGCAGAAACAAAAAGGCCGGAGCATCTGCTCCGGCCTTTTGCATGTATCCGACGGACTTGTTATGGCTCTGCGTTTTCCGGCCTCAATCCTCGCGGGAAACGTCTTTCTAGCTATCCCTCAAGAATCCGTCATCGCAGCACTTCCCAGTTGATGGCCAAGCCGCTAGGGAGCAGGTTCTTAGCGGTCGGGTTACACAGGACGAAGTTGACGTGGTCGGTGGCCACGTAAGGGGAAAGAATCAGCAGGCCATCGGCGGCTGATGGAACGCTAGCATAGCTCCACTTGATAACGTCGGTCATGCGAGTGCCCGCGGCGGCCGCGGTGAGAGTGGCGCCACAGGCGCCTGAGCCAACCACGCTATTCGTCAGCTTGGAGCTCCCGGAGGAGATGACCAGGGCCGCTCCCTTCGTGCATCCCGTGCAGGCGCCGTTCACGGTCAGATTATTAGTCGTAACCGCACTCAGGGTTGCGGTGCCACCGCTGGCGGTTAGGTTCGGCGTAGTCACCGAGGTGGCATTGACAGGCCCGGAGGTGATCCCACCAGAGATCCAGTCCAACGTAAGATCATGCGTACCCCTGCCCGACGGTGACCATAGGTGCAGCCAATGGTTAACGGGATCGGCGTCGACTCGCCCAATCCCCGCGGATGAAGCCTTTGCCAAAAGCTGGAGGGTATCCGTCGAATCGTTCAGATCGGAGATGAACGCATAGTGGGGAGTGTACCGGAAGTGGAAAATGGCACCCCACCCCTGCCAGATATCGAACAATCCGGGATAGCCAACCAGGGCCGAGATCGCAGAGGGCGTGTTGTTGCCGAAGCTCATGCCGTTCCAATTACGGTCGGCCATGCCATCGTAGAAGTAGTTGCCGAAGAACCCCGGTTGCCCTCCTGCCAGACGCGGGAAAAATCCCTGGACCGTGACCTGCCCGCCCGAGGTCCAATTGTCGAAATAGTGGGCGAGAAAAACGCTGTTGCCCGCTGCAAGCGACATCGTACCGGACGGCTCAAGCGTCAATGTGTCGCTCTTTTCCGCAGTCTGTACCGGATCGGCCACGCTCACCACCCTGGCGCACGGCCAGATGTCATACGTTGCGCCGGCCGCCGGGGCGTGCCCCGAGTATCCCGTGTAGCCCTGCGATCCATTAGCTATCCAAAGATCCACGGTGGAACTTGTGCTCCGCACGATGGGCAAGATGTAGTGCAACGTGCCGGTCACCTGCGAATAAGCGGTGTGAGTGGCATCATCCCCGTGAGGATCAAAGCAGTAGCCTTCAAGCCCCCCGCCCGAGACGAGCGCCGTGGTCTGATGCGGCCAAGCGAATGTGGCGGTAAAGCTCGAGCCGGTTGTGGCTGTGACTTGCACAATTTCAAAAGTCTTAGGGTCTGTGATCGCCAGGAACATTCCCTTTGCAATTCCGCTCATTGAGGCCGGGGTAACTGTCGTCGTGCCTGGAGCGGAGACGGCTGTGCCAAGTGCGGTGTTGACGGAGGATGCCGGAAACGCTCGGCCGCTGGTGAAGCTGACGGTAGCTGGTGCCGTACCTGAATTGCTGTTGAAGCTGGAGATGGAGCCGGTGCTGTAGTTGTTTCCTGAAGTGTTTACCAGCCATTCCCCGGAAGTCTGCAGCCCCTCGCCCTGCGAAACCGTGATCCTTGCCTGGTTGCCACTGACGCTCTCCACCGTACCTGCGTACTCCACCGTCGCCTGCTGGACCAGTGCGCTGAGTGCCTCCACTCCTTCCGCTCCACCGGCATTCCTGCCTGCCGTGTTGTTCGGCATGGTGATGTAAAGACCCACCATGTCTCCCGGCGAATGCTTGGTTCCCCAAATCACCTGTCCGAAGGTGTTACCGGGAGTGTCACTTACCGCGAAAGTCTCCTGAGCCGCCTGCCACGGCAACTTGCAGTAACCGTACTGGCAAATGTTGATTCCGCCGCTCAGGTAATAAGCATGGTTGTAGAGCGACCCTTGATGTGCGCCAGTGGTGTTTGGCTGGGTGAACACCGAACGCAGAAATTCACCCATGTAGAAATTCGGGAAGGTCGCCTGGGGATTGAAGTACGTCCGCTCATTGCCGTGGCGGTAGTCCCAGAGCTGGAGGCCGGGGTTAACCCAGTTGAAGCAGCCTACTCCCGCTCTGACGCTGCCAGGGTTCGTGAATGGACACGGGCGGGCCGTATAGGCGGAAGTGGAAGGAATGCCGATGAGGCCGCAGCCTGCTGCCTCCGCTTCCTGCACTCCACCCGTCACGGAGTTGAGGGCATAGGCAGCGGCGTCACATTGTCCACTAGGGGTCAAATGCCCGGCGGCTGGGGTCTGGGCAAGGAGGGAACTGCTGAACAGAAATAGAGTGGCGAGCAGCCAGAACTTACGTGGCATTAGGGTAGAAGGGACCTTTTCGTCGGGCCCCAAATCGTGCGTGCGTGGGCTGGCTATTCCTGATGCGTAAACCGCTACACATACTGTGCGGCTGCGTGAGCGTAAGCCTTGGGGCGGTGAGCCTGCACCTGCGGCTCAATCCACCAATAGGTCTTCGTTAACCCTTCTCTTAGAGACATGCTCGGCTCCCAGCCCAGTTCGGCGCGAATGACTCGGTTATCCGAGTTACGCCCCCGAACCCCCGTGGGACCGGGCCGGTGCTGGACGCCGAGTCTCTTGCCGGCAATTTGCATGATGATTTCGGCCATCTGGTTGATGGTGACCATTTCTTCCGAACCTATATTCACGGGACCGCGGAAGCTTGAATTCATCAATCGGCGCACCGCCTCCACGCACTCATCAATATAGAGGAAGGAGCGAGTTTGCTCGCCATCGCCCCACATCTCGATGGTGCCGCCGTCTTCTTGCTCGGCGACTTTCCGGCAGAGCGCGGCCGGAGCCTTCTCCCGTCCGCCTTGCCAGGTACCTTCGGGACCGAAGATGTTATGGAAGCGGGCAACGCGCACGTCCAGTCCGTGATTGCGGAAGAACGCGAAGTACAAGCGCTCGCTGAACAGCTTCTCCCACCCGTACTCGCTGTCCGGCGCGGCAGGATAGGCCGAAGATTCCGCGCAGTTCGGTTTTTGCGGGTCCTCCTGGTTGTAGGCCGGATACATACACGCTGAGGATGAGTAAAAAACCTTTCGCACACGTTTCTGCACGCCGTAATGCGCCATGTGCAGGTTGATCATGGCCGAGTTGTGCATCACGTGAGCGTCGTGGTCGCCGGTGAAAATGTAACCGGCGCCCCCCATGTCGGCGGCTAGTTGATAGGCTTCATCTAGCTCGATGTCCAGGGCCTTTTCCCAGCTCTTCGCGTCTCGGAGGTCGGCAAGGACGAAGTCATCGGCGGTGGTGGGGCTAAATTCCGGGTATTTCAAATCGACACCGCGGACCCAGTACCCCTCGCTCTTCAGGCGGGTTACCAGGTGGCTGCCGATGAATCCACCCGCGCCACATACAAGTGCTTTCTTGATGGACATTTGTTTTCCTGGGATTAGGAATTAAGAAATTTAGCTGCTTGGGTTTTGTGAAATCCTGCCGGGCGCATTCACTTCGGCCGGTATTGCTACTATGCGGGTTTGAGCTTTGGCGTCCGTGACTGCATGCAGCGGCATGGAGTCGTTTGGAGCGCTGCAGGCATAGCTGCGCTTGCCGAGCACGAAATGGAACACCTCGAGGAAGCGCTCGGTGACCTCCTCAATCTGAAATGTCTTTTCGGCATAGCTTCGCGCGTTGGCGGCATAGCGCTGGCGCAGGGACTCGCCCTGGAGCATTCGTTCAGCAGCCTCGATCAGCGGTTGGGGACGATCTGGTGGTACCAACTCCCCGGCCAGGGCGCGCTGCACAATCCGGGCGGCGAGATTGCCTTCCGGTGCACTCACAAGCAGAGGCCGGCCAGCGCACAGGTAGGCCAGAGTCTTGGAGGGAACCGCGAACGCGCCACAGTCGCTGTCCAGCAACGTGATCAGCACGTCGGAACTCGCCAGCACCTCAGAAAGGCGGTGGTACGGCTGGAAGGGCAAGAGAACCAGTGCTCCGCGACGAACCTGACGGGCGTTCTTTCGCAGCCAATCCGCGCCGGCGCCCTCCGCAATTACTACTGTGACCACTTCCTCGCGTGCCTGAAAATGCGTCGCCAGTCGCAAAAGCAGCTCGGGATTGTGCTTCATGCCGAGCGTGCCCGAGTACATGAAGCAGAATTTCCCCAGAAGACCTCGTTCTCGCGCCCAGGGGGTATTCCGCGGCCGCGGGGTCACCTCATCGAGCGGCGCCCAGTTCTCGATCACGAAGGTTTTGCGCATCTCAATGCGCCACTTCTGAATGACGTCGTGAAACTCGGGAGCAATGGATACCACCGCATCGCTGGCGCCAAGTAATCTCTGTTCCAGCCGCTTGTAGAACTGCCCTACGTATCCGGCAAAGGGCACTCGCTTTTTTCTCAGCGCAAATTCCATTCCGATGCTCAACAAATCCTGCAGCCAAAACACGAACCTGGCGTTGGCATTGTGGGCGGCTTGCACCAGGAGCTTCTGTGCGTCCAGAGGCGTGTTGGCCGACAGCACGATGTCCGGCTTGAATTGCCGTACCCGCGCGCTGACCGCGCTGCCGTAAGCATGATCGGCGAAGATGCGGGACAGCACGGAATGCTTCTTGAACTCCCGCACGATCTGCACTGACTCGATGGCGAAATTGGGCGAGTCATGCTCCAGGGCGGAGATCGAACCCTTGGGCGTGTTATTGGCCCCAAGGTACGTATGCAGCACCATATGTCCCACGCGCGCCAATTCGCGGCTTAGCTGGATCTGAAACGGGTGCCCGGCAAAATCATTGATCAGGATTCTCATTGCGATGAGTGTCGTGGGTTTGGCCGTGGAGCAAGCCGGCGGGCGTCAGTTGCCCAGAGCAGATTCAAACCGAGATCTTCGAGAGATACGGGAACTACTCTTATTCTTGGCCTGAGTGGCACACTGCGGTCGAAGCTTGCAGTATGAGCTTTTCTGGTCACGTTGGCCGTGAGACGACGCCACTCGGAGGGCGCGTCGGACTTCGGGGCGGTGCCGCAACTGTGCGGGCAGCTCGGACTCTCGCACCGTAGCAGCGTGAGAATGTAAGCTGGCGTATCCGTTTGCGGAAAGTTGCCGCGTTTGGCGCGTGGCCGACATCGGGGAATGAAACGGGGATTCGAGCCCCCGGATCGCCTGCGTAGGCTCGAAATGCTTGCCGTAAAGGATGGCGCTGTTCGCTGTCACAGTAGCTGCCAGCCCGGTCTCGGCGCCGACCGCACCAGAATCATCGGGACGCCGGCGGGAGTCGTCCCTTTGAAAGAGGCTGCGAGTCTCGGAAAGATCGGGCTGAAAAGCGGTATCGATTGTTCCATATCCCAGCCGATCCGGAGCCTGGCCGGGGGTCAGCGGAAGCGATGTCTTATCCGGCACGTTCTTAGGACGCATCCAGGCACTCACCGCGGTCGGAGCCGCCTGAGTCATGGCTCGTGCTGGATTTATGCCGGCCGAAGGGTTTTGTTCCATTGCCTTCAACGCTGGCCCCAGCGTCCATGAGCTGGCCGGCGGCGGAAGCTGGCTCACAGCAAGCGGCGAACTCGTCGAGAGACCACGATCCTTGGGATTCGCCCCCGGCGCGAGCGTCCACCTGCTTGCCGTTTGGTTCGCGACGCCTGACTTGGCTCGCGCAGAATCGAGGGGCGCTAGTTGCGGTGGTTCGAGGATGTTGGCCGGGATCGGCTGAGTGTGCGCAACAACATCTGGCAACATATCCTGCGGCTGCGCGAGAACATCCGCGTTTACCTGCCGGTCGATGGGCGGCACCGCGCGCTTCTCCTGCTGCTGGGCCCACGCGAGCTGCGATATCGATAATGCCAGTATGAATGTGTAGTGCCGAATATCCATGATGCGCCTGCAGCGATGGGTTCTTAGTACGCGTTCCTGCTTATCAGGACAGCGTATACGGTCATGGCTATGATCTTCAGGTCGAAGACGAGGTTCCAGTGTCTTAGGTAGTGGAGGTCGTATTCCACCCGCTTTGCAATGGAAGTATCCCCGCGGTAGCCATTGACCTGGGCCCAGCCGGTGATGCCGACTTTAAGCCGGTGGCGGGCACTGTACTTGTGGTAATCGCGCCGAAACTTCTGCACGAAATAGGGGCGCTCCGGGCGCGGCCCCACGATGCTCATATCGCCGCGCAGTACGTTGAAAAACTGCGGCAATTCATCGAGGCTGGTTTTGCGCAGGAAGGCGCCGACGGCAGTGCGGCGTGGATCGGAATCTGTCGTCCACACGGTATCGCTTTCCCTCCCGGATGACACACGCATAGTGCGAAACTTAAACATGCGGAAGATCTTCCCATTCAGCCCAACACGCTCCTGCGCGAACAAGACCGGGCCCGCCGATGTCAGTCGGATGAGGGCCGCGAGAGCCAGCATCGCGGGAGCAGTAACCAGCAGGCAAAGCGAAGCAAAGGCGATATCGAAGGCGCGCTTCACCAGCAGATAGGCGATCGACTCGGCCTGAGTCGGATCCAGGTTCATCATCTGCAAGCGGCCCACCTGGAAGAGTTTGTCGCGAACGATGATGTTGTCGCCGAAGTCGAGCACCAGGCGGATGGGCGCGGCCAGGGCCTCCAGTTGGGCCGTAATGGCGGGGATCTCCGAGTAATGAGCCGAGGGCAACGCAATTACGATTTCATCGATCGGCGGATCGAGGTGGAGGTCGCTCAAGCCGTCAAATTCGTACACCGGCGTTCTCTCCACCGCCACCGGCTGGTTCGGCAACCGCACATATCCGACCACGGTACCGGACGCCAAAGGTCCCCGTCTCAAGCGCGAAGACACCCGGAGCGCGAACCTATCGGCGCCGACAATCAGAATGCGAGACGCCTTACGGACATGCCGCTGATTGATGACATACAGGCGGAAACCGGTCCGCACCAGCAGCGTCGCGGCCAGCAGCACGACAGCGCTGAGGGCAAGAAACAAGCGCGAGTAGCTGCCCAGACGGGTGAAGAAGATTACAAGAGTGGTCACTGCATAGGTAAGTGCGCATGCGATCGTCACCCGCTGCAGGCAGAAATAGTCCTCAAACAGCTCGGACACACTCGCCAAGCGGCCATGCTCGACCGCAATTGACCAGGCAAAGGTAGTCACAATCACCAGGCGCAGGTATTGGTAGAGAAGATAGCTGGCGTCTCGCCGCAGCCCGGTGAAAAAGGTCAGATAGAACGCCAGCACAAACGCCAGCACCGGCAGCGAGTAGATCAGCAATCGCAAATAGAAGTTGTAAAGAGTAATGCGGAGCGTCATACGCCTCTGGCTTCCTGTCTCGCGCGCTACTACGGCGCTCGGCGGGAACACCGACTTTGTGTGCTGGTTGAAAGGGTTAGCTGGTGTCAGGCCTGCAAGGTACAGACGTGCTCGGAATGGCTCGCGACCGGCTCATCCCGCGGAGCGAGCCTGGGGCGAATTACTTTGGCCGGATAGCCGGCACAGATCATCATCGCGGGAAGATCGTTCAGCACCACGCTGCGCGCGCCCACCACCGCCCCGCGCCCGACGCGGATTCCTGGAGCGACGAATACTCCCGCGGCAATCCAGGCCTCGGCCTCGATGTGTACCGGGTCGTCGTAGATATCGAAGGTAGGCACCGCATAGTCGTGCGAGGCGGCGCAGATGTACGAATGCTGCGAGACCACGGCATTTTCGCCGATGCGGATGTCGCCCAGGGTGTAGAGCGTCACGTAGTCGCCGATCCAGCTCCAATCCCCGATGGTCAGCTTCCAGGGATAGGTGATCTCCGCGGTGGGCCGAATCTGCACTCCCTTGCCGATCTTGGCCCCGAATCTCCGCAGCAACCAGCGGCGCCAGGCGTAGGCAATCTGGGGCGAGCAGCGGAACAGAGTCGCTTGCACCAGCCACCACAGTTGCACGAACCAAGCCGGCCGGCCGCGGAAATTCGCTGGCAGACGAAAGGCCTTAAGGTCCTGAACCGGCGTGCAGCCCGAGGTTTCTGAAAGTATTGCCGCCATGGCGTCACACAGCCTCAACCGCCGGTCTCGCTCGAAAGGTAGGCCGCTGCCATCCGCGCTGGAGCCCGGCTTGGGCACAATTTCTGATACAAGACGACATAGCCGGCGATCATGGCTTCCGTGCGGAAGCGCTTCGCGTTCTCCAGACCGGCCTGCCGCATCTCCTGAACCCGAGGCAGGCGCTGGATAATGGTGTCAGCCGCCGCGGCGGTCTGGGTGGGATCGAAGTACACAGCCGCGTTGCCGCCGACTTCGGTCATGGGCGCGCGGTTGGAGGTAAACACCGGACAGCCGCAGGCTTGCGCCTCCACAATGGGCCAGCCGAAGCCCTCCTGCAGGGAAGGGAACAGCAAAGCCACGGCCGAGGAGTACAGCGCGCCTAAGTCTTCGTTGCCGACTCCCTTCAGCTCGACAATCTTGTCGGCGAGGCCGCAGCCATGCACGAAGTCGCGCATCGCGCCTGTCCAGCCCTTGCCGACCATCACCAACTTCAGCCCGGCGGCAGCAGGGTGTTGGATCACCGCGGCAAAAATCTTCAGCACCCCGAGCCGATTCTTGTACCACTGGTTCCCGCCCACGTGCAGCAGGAACCTCCCGCTGACTCCCAGGCTGCGCAACCGCTCCCCGGCCTCCTTTAGACCCATGAGCCGGTACGGGTAATTCAGCCCATTCGAGACCCGCGTGGTTGTGCCGGGGTCGCGCCCGGTCAGCCGGAGCAGCTCCTTCTCGGTGTGCGCCGAGACGCAAGCCACGTGTTGCGCCCGAACCAGGCCCTTCATGATCATGCGTTGCAGAATCTTGCCCGTCCACGGCATGCGATGGTCCTGCAGTTCGCCCAAAGCATTGGCGATGGGGATCACGTCGTGACAGGTGACCACGTGCGGAACCCGGCCGACATATCTGGAATAGAAAGGATTGGAGTGGTCGCAAAAATGTACGACGTCCGCCCGGCGCGCCGCTGCCTTCAGCAGCGCCGGAAACAGCAGAAATTTGTCGACGTATCCCAGCCACTTGCCGAGCCCCGTAGGCGAAGGCAGTAAGCGGCCAAAGACGGCGGGCGCGCGGATGGTGCGCACCCGGTGGCCGCCTTCCGACAGTCCTCGGGCCATCACGGCAGCAAACCGCTGCATGCTTTCCTGTTTATCGTTCCGATAAGCAGCAACCAGGAGTATTCGCATGTTTTTCGGATAGCGCCGGCGGCGCCGGCGCATGGATCGCGTTCAGGATGTTCTCGGCGGCTCTCCCTACCTCGAACCTTCCGCGAAAGCATTCGCCGGCGCGGGCTTTCATGATTTGCTGATTGGCGGCGGACATTGCCAGCCAACGTTGCAACAGGGAAGAGGCGCCGTCAGCATCGTCGGCGGCAACCATCCCCGCGCCATCGGATTGCACCTCGCGCCAGATGTTGACCTTGTCCGAGATCAGCACCGGAGTGCCGCAAGCCAGAGCTTCGGCAACCACAATGCCGAAGTTTTCTCCACGGGAAGGCAGCAGCAGGACCTCCGCCGCCCGCAGCGCGCCCCACTTGGCGTCGCCGCGGATCATGCCGGTCCAGGTAATCCGATTCGTGATCCCGGCTGCTTCCGCGATCCGGAGAAGTTCACGCTTCCATCCCGTCTGGTCGGGCCCGGCGACCACCAGTTGCCAGGAAGGATCGGCGCCGAGCGCAGCCGCAAAACCTTGAATCGCCAGGTCGCACCCTTTTCTGGGATGGACCCGCCCCATATAGAGAGCCAGGCGCTTGCCGCGAAGCTCGGGATGAAGGGCGAAAAGCGCCTCCGCCTGACTCGCCGGGTCGCCCTGGGGAGACGAAGTTCCGTATCCCACCACCACTTCGTTGCAGCGGTAGAGCCAGAAAGACTGCCGCGCCAGCAGGCGTTCCTCTTCGCAGGTAAAGAGCACGGCCTGGGCGTCGCGCAGGACGCGGTATTCGGCCCACGGCCAGTACATCCACTTCTTCAAGTGCTTGAGCGGATATTGCCGCTTGAACCAGGGATCCAGCATGCCGTGGGTGAAGACCAGATACGGTATTTGCGTGTCTCGCAGCACTCGCCAGGTCCCGAAGCTGTGGTACTGCCAAATGCCGTTCGCGATCACCACGTCATAATTGCGGAGGTTCTGGCGCAGCCAGGACGCCCAGCGCCGGCCGTATCCGTAGGTGCCCAGCGCCGGTCCCACCGCGTACACCGGCAGCGGGAAGTCCTTCAGCCAGGGCGCGTCGGGCGCATCCAGACAGGCGACCTCCACTCCATGGCCGCGTACGGCAAGGGCGGAGCCGAGCTGTCTGATGCCTTCAACCGGACCACCCCAAGCCGGGTTGACGGTGCGGATTACATGCAGAATTTTCATGGGTTGAGACCGAGGAGTTACTGCTCAGTAGCTGTTCAAGGTCGTCCCAATCGGAATCGCGGCAGCCTCATCAAAATGGTCAAGAGTGCCGCGAAAAGAAGGGTGTTTCGCACCGCGACGACGTAGTCCGCAATCGTAATCTCGGCTTGCACAGCGGCGAACAGGAGCCCAAAGTTCACGAAGACGCTAACGGGAGCCGGAACGCACCGTCGGATGCCAATCGAAAGCAACGCGAAGGCAGCCGCTCCGAGGAGTGGATACACAAGGGCCCCTGGAATTCCGAAATCGATTATTCCCCCGGTGAGGATAGAATTTGCCATGTCCACTGGCGGAAGCCCGAAATGCGGGTTGGCTAACACTTCTTCGCACCCGATCTCGTCCCGCAGCGGGCCTTTATCGGGCCACAGCACCGAGGGCACGGCAAGCCCCATCGAAAACTGAAAATCCTCCCCATACAGCGGAGGGGTGTCCCTACTGGCGGCGAGTAGATCAGACAAATATGTAATGATGAATGTCCGCTCCCGTAGATTCTCGTTCAGCAGCTTCCACGGCTCGCTTCCGGACTCGCCTCGTAGAACTTTGACGGCCCCTAGGCCTGCTTCGTAAAGCGTATACCGCTGATTTCCGAGCTGCCAGGTCGCATAACGGAGCGCAAAAAAGCCTATCGTCGAGGCAGATGCGAGCGCGATGATCAGCGCTCCAGCAAGCAGACCCTTCTTGGCGTTGAGACGGCCCGTCAACCTCGCGGCAATCACGTCAAAGAAGAGGGTGTAGAGCACTATCCGACGTCCCTGCGGGATGAGGAGAAAAAACCCCAGGAGCCATGCGATGGTATACGCCACCCTCTCCCTCTTTGTCCGGGACTGCATCCAGGCCATGGTTGTAACGGCACTCAATGGCGGATTAAGCCATGCCGCAAAAGTACCCAAAAAACCAATTGTGTGATTGTCGGATACCGATACACCCATGTATCCGACATCACCGCTTAGCAGCGCGATTACGACGATCGCCAATGCACCCCAAACGAGGCGGGGCACTTCCGTGCGTTTGCCGAGGTTGATAAGAAGGGGGCCGATGGGCCTCTCGGCGGTTGTCGCAAAAAAAAGAAGAAGGGTGCACGCGACCATAACCAATGCCAACGTACTGCACAAGTCGGCACTGCGCCGGCTGAAGTACTCACTTGCCGATGCGGCCGACCCCACACGCACAACCGTGATGAGCGAGCCTAATCCGTAGCCGAGCAGCAGGCCCGTAGCGATTGTCGAGCTTATGCGAAGTCGCCGCGGATCTCTGAGGGTCCAGTAGGCGGCGCCGCACGCGGCCACGCTTGCGACCACGCAACCAAAAACAAACATCCCGTCGCCAGGGGCGAAAAGAAGTGCCGCCGCAAACAGACATAGGCTCCATGTTAGGGCGAGCTTGCTATAGCGGATGGACGCAGCGGGCCCAAGCCACGCCGTCGTCCTGTGGAAGCTAGTCGAGCAAGCCGGGTTCAACGAGGGCAAGTGCAAACTAATCCAGCCTCTGAGCTATTCACTCTATGGGATCAGTACCGAATGGCGGCAAAACTCGGGAGGTTTACGAGCGCCCGAACGAAGCCGCGGAACGAGTCCTGCAGCAGTCCCAACGACTCGCGAATGACAAACCAGCCGGTGGCGAAATCAACCACCAGCAGTGACAGCGCGGCGCCGGGCAGTTGGAACGAGCGCGTCAGCACAACCGCCAGGCCCACCGACGCCGCGGTCGCGCAGATGTAGACTGCGGCCAGCCGTTGATGGCGGTTGGTGGCGAGGGCCACCACCGAGCTGGTGTTCCAGAACGAGCTGGCGAGCATGACCAGCAACAGCAGGTGGAACGTGGTGGGGTCCATGGTCACCCGACCGTGGGTCCAAATGGCGTAGATCCGCGGACCAAAGACGAACAACCCCGCAACCGACAGGGCCGACAACCACAGCGACGCCTGGCAGGCATGGCGGTGCAACTTGCGCGCCAGCCGCCAATCCTGCGCCCCGTACGCCGCGGAAAGCTCCGGCCAGACGCTGCTCTTGATCGATTCCATCAACTGGAACACGAACCGGGTCAGCGTGCGCATGGTGGAGAACGTAGCTACAGCGATGGGCCCAAGGACAATCCCAACCGCCAGCACCATGCCCTGAATGCTGAGGGCATTGCCGGCCGGAAAAGCCATGAAGGCGAAGGCTGGCCGCACCAGCGCACGGACGGACGATGAGGCCGCCTGTCTCACCCCATAACGAATCCAGGGTGTCATTGACAACATCACCGCCGCGAACACGAGGATGGCAAGCGTCCGCATTCCCAGGTACAACGCGGCAACGTGAACCGGCCTGGCATGAAGGACAACCGCCGCCGTTGCTATGAGGGCTTCGGTAATGCGGATTACGTTGGTCAGCAGCGCGCCGGCGGGAAAGTGACCGTCACAGCGAAATCCCGCTGAAATGATCGGGCCTTGCAACGACATGAGCGCGTACATGGAGAGAAGCACAATCGTCATCCGCACGTCGTGTGACGACATTGAGGAGATGCTCAGCCATCTGCACAGAGGCAAGAGCAGTGCGGCGCCCACGGCGAAGATACCGAGCAAGGCCGACACTGAAGTAACCAGGATCCAGGTACTCTGGAAGACGGCCACTGCCCCCTTGCGGTCGCCGGCGGTGACGCGCATGGTCATGTCGTTTCCGGCCACGTTGCCAAATCCCAGATCGCTCAGCGCCAAATAGGCCGGCAGGGCGCTCAAGATCAGCCACTCGCCATACAACCGGGTGCCCCAGAAGTGCAGGAACACCGGGACGCTGACCACCTGGACAAACGTGGTAACGACTGGCCCGAGGGCAGTGGCCGCCAGCCCGCGCAAAACGCGTTGGCGAACACCGGCCCGATCGGAAGCTCCCGTTGTCCCGTCAGTCGTTTCAATCATTGTCAGCTATCTGGGCTTGGCCGCCATTGCCGTGAGGTTCTGGGAGAGAAGGAGATTGCCCGAGCCGGTTTCGATGAGGCTGATCAATTTAAATCCAAGGCGAATTACGCGCCACGCCACATTTCGAACCAGGCTTACAGGACCATGGATAATCGGCTGGTCTTCGAAGCAACGTACCTTCTCGAAGCCACAAATAGTGAGCAGTTGCGCTATTGACGTCTGGGTGAAGGCAGTTTGGTGGGTGAGATCGTGGTACAAGCTCCTTCCAGAGAAGATGGCCTCGCCATTGGGAACGTGGACGAGGAATCGCCCGCCTGGCTTCAAGGCGCGATACACGGCGCTGACGAGCTCAGGTAATGTGTCCTTCGGAAAATGCTCGAGCACGTCAAGAGCAAACACAACATCCGCTTCCCCCGGTGGGGTGGCCTGCAGAAATGATAGGGCATCGCCGTGAACCACGCAGGGTAGTCCCAACTCGCCGGCGAGTTGCACATGTTCCTGGGAGAGGTCAACGCCACGCAAGTTGCGAAAACCCAGGCGTCGCAGAGTAAGCAGCAGCCGGCCGTAACCGCAACCCAGTTCCAAGATTCTCGCTTCCGGGTCGGTAATCGCAGCCCGGCGGACCGCCAGCTCATCGTAATATCTCCATTTGGCGGAAAGCTCCAGCGGCGTGTTGCCCTGTGAGAGCTGCGTACTGAAATAACGGTCGTAAAGACAAGTCTGTTGGGCGTTCATTCAAATCCTCCGGGATGTGAGAGTTCGTTCCTAGTGGTAAATGGCGACCAGGCCGGCGGACTGAACGGCGGACTCGATACCGCGCCAGCCGATGGTCTTGCCTACGCTGGCGGGGACAAAAAGGATGTCGCCATCTTCCAGACGCAGGTCGGCGGACTTGTTCTGCAGAATTTTCTTGAGCGGCAGCGGAATCTCCTCCCGCCCGCTGACGCTCTTGCGGATCAACTTGGACCCGTTGAGCGCCGCGGTGCGGTTGGTTCCCGCGGCCAGCGCGACGGCTTGCAGTACGGTGAGGCGCTCGGTATTGTCGATGAGGAAGCCGCCCGGCTTTCCCACGTCGCCTACCACGTACACGATGCCGGCGCGCGGTACCAGGATGGTGTCACCCGGCCCGATGGGTATGTTGGCGGCCGTCGCCTTGGCGGGATCGTTGCTGAGGTGTACCACCTCTTGCTTGTCCGGCTGGGCGCGGCGCATGATCGCCGCCGTGTTGCTGGCGGTGGCGGTGGTGCCGCCGGCGGCGGAGATGAAGTCATACAACGTGCGGGCACCGAGCACGGGGTAGACCCCCGGCGTCTTGACTTCGCCCAGCACGGTGACGCCTTGCGTGGCGTATTCCAGGATGAACACGGAGACGTGGGGATTCTTGACGATGTCCTTCTCCAGCAGGCGTTGCTCGATGGCGGTCGCGGCCTGTTCCACGATCAGGTCGCCCACGTGCAGCTCCCCCCCGACCGGCAAATTGATGTTGCCGAGATGGTCGACGCGAACCTTGGAGGAAAGCTCCGGGGTATCGAACACGGTGATGTCGAGCAGGTCGCCGGCGGAGATTTTGAGGGCGGGGGCGGCGGCAACGGGTGCGGTGGCGGAGGTCTGTCCGCCCGCACTGAGGGCCGCCAGCAGCAGAATGCTGGCCAGCGCACTAATTCTTCTCATGGTAATAACCCTCGTAATAGCTGTTCTTGTAGCCGTAGCGGTAGGGGCCGGAATAGTAGTGCTCGAGCTTCAGGTTCACGCCGTTGAGGACCACGCCGGCGACGTTGGCGTTGATCCGCAGCAGGGAATCGCGCATCCGCTGTAGCGCCTTCTTGCGGGTGAAGCCGGAGCGCACCACCAGCAACACCGCGTCGGCCATCGAGGCCAAAACCAGACCGTCGGTGACCGGGAACAACGGCGGGGTGTCAATCAGGACGTGGTCATACTCGGTGGCCCAGGTATTGATCATCTGCTGCATGCGGCGCGAAGCCAGCATTTCCGCCGGGGCGGGCGGCTTGGGTCCGGCAGGAAGCACAGAGAAATTGGGCAGCTCCGGAATCGGCTTCTGGATGCTCTCTGGTCCCGAGTTTCCCGAAAGCAGGGTGCTGAGTCCGGAGTCGCTCGACATGTTGAATTCATGATGCACGCGCGAACGACGCATGTCGGCATCCACCAGCAAGACTCGTGCCCCTTTTTGCGCCAGCGCCAGGGCGCAGTTGGTGCTGGTTGTGGTCTTGCCCTCCTGGGGGAATCCACTGGTCACGACAATGATCTTGGGCTGGCGGTCGACGCTGGCGAGCAGCAGCGTGCTGCGCAGGGAGCGAATCGCCTCGGCGGCGTTCGACTGCGGCCGCTTGAGCATAAACAAGTCGTGGCCGTTGCGGGATAACATCGAGGCCGAAGGCTTGAAGGGCTTGGCCTCAAACCAGGGAATGCTTCCCAGCGAGGGCAGCTTGGTGGCTTCCACATCGTCCGAGGTGGTGATGGTGTCGTCCAACGACTCCCATACAAAGGCCAGCGCCACGCCGCCCAGCAGCCCGCCAAACAACCCCAGCGCCAGGTTCACTGGCACGTCGGGCGAGATCGGCTTGCCGGGAATGGCCGCCCGATCCACTATGCTGACGTTGGACGAGCTCAGGCCGGCGGTCACGAAAGCTTCCTTCAGCTTCAACTGCAGGCTGTCGTATAAGTCGCGGCTCGATTCCACTTCATGCTTGAGAATGGCATAGCCGGTGGTGGCGGAGTTGAGCGCATACGCCTCCTGCTTCTGCGCTTCAAAACGGCCACGAATCATATTCTCCGCCTGCAAGGCGGACTGGTACTCATCTTCAATGCGGCGGCCGATGTTCTTGACCTCGGCGTCGATCTCGGTGTCGAGCTTCGCCAGTTGCCCCTGCAGTTCGGGGACTTTGGGATATCCGCTGCCGAATTTGGTGCTGAGCTGCGCGTACTGCGAGCGTAGTTCAGCCTGCTGCGTGCGCAGCACCTGCAGGGTGGTGCTGGGGACCACCGCGGCCACCAGCTCGGGATTGCCCGAGTCTGCCAGGCGGTGGCGCGCTTCCTTCAAGATGCGGTCGGCCTCGGCATCCGTCAATTGCTGGTTCAACTGCCGCAACCGTTCGGTCACAATATTGTCGTTCTCGTCCGCGCCCAGGATGTTGTTCTTCTGTTGGAAGCGCGCCAATTCGTCCTGCGCATTGTTGGCCCGGGTCTTCAGTTCTTCCATCTGCTTGGACAGCCACTCCGAGACTTGCATGGTGGCCTGGAAGCGCGACTGGAAATTGCGTTCGATGTAGGAATCCACGATGGAATTAGCGAGGCTGGTGGCCAGCTTCGGATCCGGATTGCGGAAGCGGACCTCCACCAGTTGCGTGTTGGGCAGGACCTGCACCTTCAAGTTGCGGTGGAATGTCTTTAGGAGCTGCTCGCGCTGGAGAGGAGTCAATTCGGCGACGTTGGTGCCGGGTTTGATTTTCGGCATGCCATAGCCAATCGTGCCCGGTAACTTCCATTGCTGCATTACCTGCAGAGCCACGGTGTCGCTGTCGAGGATCTTGACCTGGGTCTGGATGCGGCTGTTGGAGTCCGTGGAGGAGAGCTTCTCTTCCACCAGGTCTTCCAATCCCATGTTGGTGGATTGGCTGGGATCGATATGGACACGGGACACAGCTTCGTACATGGGTCTTTTTAAGAAGCTGTAGCCCGAGACAGCAAGGACACACAATGCCAGGAAAGCGAAAACGATGAGTTTACGCTTTACCAGAATTCGCCAGATTTCCAATAAGGGCAGTTCCGTCGCTTCGTGCTCCGCGCTTTGCAAAAGCACGGGAGCGACCGGGAAATCGTAGGCAGGCCGGGGGCTCGGAATGGCTAGCTTCGTCGGTTCGTTGTTAGTATGTTCCATTGTCTCGAGTCATTTCTGTGCGGGCGCCAAGGTGAGCTTGGTCCCCGCGGCTCAGGGAATGTGTTAACCGGACAGGCGTATGCTGCACAGTCTTGTCCGTCCGTCACGGCGCCGGAACAACGCCTCAGCGCATGTGCTGGGCGGCATGGATCCCGTAGATGGTGTTGCCGGCAGTGACGATCGCCGCGGGCACAAACCACCAACGGCGCCCCGAGCGCTTCAGGTAGTACCCCAGGACGGTGATCCCCGCATCCGCCGGCAGGCCCACACCGTACAGCGCCCGGCGGCGGACCAGAGCACGGGGCACTAAGCTGCAGGCCCCGTTTTCCAGGCAGCGGTGGGTCAGTTCGACATTGGCAATGCTGGACCCAAACAGAACGCCCGTCGTTATCAGGAACTCCTTGTCCATCGGCACCTGCGTCCCGCCGGGCGTGGGACGCACGGCCGACGGCGGCGCTCTTCGCGGTTCGGGGTTGGGGTTGGGCGCATCCGGCAGGGGCGTATCCAGCTTACCCCCCACTTCCGCTTCGGCAGGCG
>Ga0209517_10003020_pt1 | contig 23141 bp, 21 predicted proteins | sample PeaSoiMetSII2010_FD_187695 | JGI IMG/M metagenome (GOLD analysis project Ga0209517, IMG submission 187695) | Peat soil microbial communities from Weissenstadt, Germany - SII-2010 (SPAdes) (version 2) | ecosystem: Environmental > Terrestrial > Soil > Wetlands > Peat | place: Germany...
ACGATGACCTTTTTTTTGGCCATGGTCAGCGCGCCCTTAGCAAGGTTCACCGTCACGATCATCGGCAGCATTTCCGGGGTGAGGCCCACGGCTATGGAGAGGCCGAACAGCAGGGCTTCCACCCAATCGCCCTTGGTCATGCCCACGATAAAGAAGACCGCGCAAACCATGACCACCATGAACCGGATCATGAGCCAGGTAAAAGAGCGCACTCCCTTATCGAAACTGGTTTCTTCACGCCGCTCGGTCAGTCGCTCCGAGATGGAGCCAAACACTGTCCGCGTCCCGGTGTGCACAACCACGCCGCGCGCGGTGCCGCTGGTGACGCTGCTTCCCAGAAAGCAGGCGTTGGACAGTTCCAAGGTGGCGCGCTCGTGAACGCGCATGTCTGAAATCGTTTTCTCGACTGCCATGGATTCCCCGGTGAGCACGGATTGGCTTACGAAGAAATCCTTTGCGCTGAGGAGCCGCAAGTCGGCAGGAATGATCGAGCCGGCATGCAGGAGGACGATATCGCCCGGAACGATTTCAGATATCCGGATTTCCGTTTCCTTGCCATCCCGCAAAACCAGGGTCCTGGACTGCACTCGCTTGCCGAGCATATCGACGGTATTGCTCGAACGGCGGTCAAGAATATAGGAAAGTCCGACGCTCAGGAAAACCATCGCACTTACGATAATGGCCGATTTGACCTCTCCGATAACGCCGGAAATCAACGCAATGAGCAACAACTGAACGACCAGGGGGCTCTTGCACCTCTGGAAGATGTCGGCAAAGAATCCCAGGCGCCTGGCATGTGAGAGTTCGTTTGGACCATACTCGTCCAGGCGTTTTTCAGCCTCTTCCGCACTCAGGCCGCGAAGACCGGTCTCTAGAGTTGCCAGCGCCTCTTGGACCGGGAGAAGGCAAATATCATTCAACCGGCGCTCATGCTCGGAGGCTTCCTTCACCATTTTCGGACTCGAAGAGTCGGCGCGCAAAATACTCGTGAACTTGTCCAGCAAATTGATCATAGCGCTGCCTCTCCGGATTTCTTGCTCATGGGATGTCCTCCCTTCTCAAAATCTTGGGTCCGCTGAAGGATGACTTCCCAAACGAAACACTGGATGCCATTCTTTAATGGACCACGATCCAACCCGTGACTCATAGCACGACAGCCGTCAACAGGGTTTCAAGGACAATTCGCGCAAGCGCGCCGGCCCAATCCGAACGGTCCTCGGATGCCGTTCGAAAACCTTCCGCAATGGATCTGCCGTCTTGCAGATACCCCGACTCATACAAAATCTTGAGCAGATCGAATTGAGATATCCGCTGCGGGTCATAGACGATCAGCACATTCCCCGTTGTGGGATTCGGCCTTACGTCGTTAATCCCCTGATAATGGATAATCCTGTCTTTGAGCTCCTGAGCTTTTACCCAGGAGCCTTTTACCCCCGGGATGGCCAGCCTCATCCGGCCATCGATGGCATGAAAGTAAGCTTTTGAAATCATGGGACTTCCTCCTGTAGCACTCTCCTTCGAGATTGTGCGCACGCGTTGGCCGGTTTCATCTCGGGGACGCGCCTGTGCCTGAGGTAAGGCACACCCCGCCATGAGCCGGTCAATCCTTATGAATAAGTCTACAGGGAGGAGAAAGATTCGAAACGGCTGCCTCTCGTCGAGAAGCAGGAGGGTCACCTTTCACCTTCCGCTCTTCTTCCGGTTGCTTGTGGAAGGAGCGGTCAAGTGAGGCGATAAAGAAGGGAAATCAAATTATCGGATCACGCGCGCAACTTCCACTGTGTTGCATGTAAATAGCGCCAACTGGGAGGTTGGTCTTCGTTTTCGTTCATACATAAACCTTTGTTGAAATATTACCTTCAGGTCAGGACCAAAATAAAAAAACCCTTTTCCTGACCTTCGAGCAGGGAAAGGGTCAAACCTACGGCAGTATCCTAAAAAAACTGCCGCAATCCTTCTTCCCCACTCATTCAAGCTTCAGCACCGCGTGCCGTAAGAGGCGTAATCGCCTCAGCCACCTTAGGTAAACCCTTAATCCGGGAGTGCCTGTTCTACCCATAACCGCATCTCTGGATGCTTTTGGGCAGTGGCCTGTGTGCAACGCGGGAGCCTCGCCTACCGAGGATTCCACGAACTGGTGTGCCTTATACACTCCTGAGCACACTTGTCAAGAACAAAAGTAATTTTTTGACTTAGCGCTGTCAAGCAAAAATCGGGTTTTTATCCCACCTTCTTGACCTCCGATCTGAGCGTAACCGAAAAACGCAATTTTCATAACTTCCTCCTCTCATTTTTCAAGATCGGGACGCCTGCAACCATCGCCTCACCGAATTTAGATTCAAGTCCCCGGGCGAAAACACCGATTGTTTTATTCAAATGCAACACATGATAATCGGCTGGAATTTTTTATAAGGCAGCGTTTCAGGACCACGTGTCGATTGCAGTGGAAATGAACTACGAGTTTGACAGACCTGCGCTAGAGACTGGAAGGAAGGAAAAAACAAACATGAAGCGATGGATCAAAGTCGGTGTTTTCGTTGTGCTCGGCATGTGGACGGCAACTGTCGTGGGTGCTGCTGAAGTGGCCACGAAAGACGAATGTGTGAGTAAAGTGAAGGCGGTCGCCGCCATGGTCAAGGAACAGGGACCTGAAGCCGCTATAGCCAAGGTCAATGACCCCAAAAGTGAATTCACCTGGAAGGATTCTTACGTGTTCCTGTTAGATGCCGAAACGGGCGTTACACTGGCACATCCGGCAAACCCGAAACTTGTCGGGAAAATGATGACCGGTCTGAAGGACTCCAACGGCAAGATGTTCTTCGTCGAGTTCCTCAATGTGGCCAACGGGAAAGGCGAGGGTTGGGTGGACTACTCATGGCCGAAGCCGGGCGAGACCACTCCCTCCCCCAAGTCCACCTACGTCCTTAAGATTCCGGGCACCAACCTGATCGCGGCGGCGGGCATCTATCCCTAAGGCTTAAATTTACTTCTAATCGCAGTATAAAGGGGGCCAAGCGGCCCCCTCCGTTAACCCAAGGAGGTTTCACGCATGCGCCGGCCTATAGTCGGATTTTCCAATATCGGTGGAAGGATTCTTCTGCTCGTCATCCTCGGCGTATCGGGGATTTCCATCAGTGCGGGCGTCAACAGGTTCCTGGCTCAGAAGGTTCAATCTCAGGCGGCCGTGGGACAGGCTGCAGAAGATGTTTCCCAAGGCATCTTGTCGATGATGCTCATCGAGAAGGAATTCATCAACTCAAATGACAAGAGCGTGTTGAAAAACTATGATGAAGTCCTTGCAGGGGTAAAAGCCTCGATCGAGCGCATCCTGAAGCTCAGCGCGGATGCAGGGGTTCGTGCCCGGATAGAAGGGATAGAAAAACTGAGCCGGGAGCACGAGACCACGTTCCAGGAAGTGGCGAGAAATATCGAAACCTCGGAGCAGGCCAAGATCACGATCAGTGAAACGATCCGTCAATTGCAGAGGATCCTTGAGGTGGCCGTTGCACTCATCGACAAGCAGGAAACACAGCTCAACATGACCGGAGACATCCTCGACGGGACCACCGGCAGCATCCGAATGGAAATCAAGACCTATTTATCCTTTTGGTACGTTAAACAGCTGCATATCCAGGATCTTCTCCTTTTCGCCCGCCTCGAAGAGTACCAGAGGCGGGAAGCGGAATTGAGCAACAAGCTCCAGTTGGCTGTAAAGAACATACGGGGGCTGATATTGGCCGCCAAGGACCAGGATGTCATGGGGCGATGGGAAGAAGCCCAGAAGTTGGCCCCCGAGATCGATCGTCTGCAATCCTCTCTCGTTGAGTTGTGGCAGCGGAACCGGGATCTGACAGGCAACCTGAGGGATAACGCCGGTAAGATTCAAGCCGCAGCCCGCGCCATAACGGACATGACCAATGCTCAGATGCAAAATAGCTATTCGACGGCTGGAAGGGTCGGCGCCTCAGTGGTATTGATCGGACTCGCACTCCTGGGAATCCTCGGGTTCCTCATCCACCGCGGCGTGACCCGGTCGTTGAAAAGGGCTATCGAAGCCTTGTCGCAAAACGCAGAGCGGGTGAGTGAAGCCTCCGGCCAGATTTCGACTGCAAGTCAATCCCTGGCCGAAGGAGCATCGGAGCAAGCGGCGACGATTGAAGAGACGTCGTCCTCTCTCGAGGAAATGTCCTCCATGACGAAGCAGAATGCGGAGAATGCCGCCCAGGCCAATCTATTGATGAAAGAGGTGACGGCGACTGTCGTTAAGGCCAATGATTCCATGGAACAAATCAATGGATCGATGCAGGAGATCAACAAGGCAAGTGAGGAGACGCAGAAGATCATCAAAACGATCGACGAGATTGCCTTCCAGACCAATCTACTGGCATTGAACGCCGCCGTGGAGGCGGCCAGGGCGGGGGAGGCCGGTGCAGGGTTCGCGGTCGTTGCCGATGAAGTGAGAAACCTCGCCATGAGATCGGCGGATGCTGCCAGGAACACGGCCTCCCTGATCGAGAAAACGGTAAAGACGGTCCGGGTGGGATCGGACCTGGTAGGAAAAACTTATGGGGAGTTCTCAACGGTGAGGTCGAGCGTCGATAAAGCCGTTGAGCGGGTCAGCGAAATTGCCGCCGCATCGAAGGAACAGGCCCAGGGAATCCAGCAGATCAATAATGCCGTGGGAGAAATGGACAAAGTTGTTCAGCATAACGCCTCCAGTGCCGAAGAGTCCGCTTCTGCCTCCGAGGAGATGAGATCTATGGCTGAACAGACAAAGGGACACATTCTCGGCCTTGCCGCTCTGGTTGGTGGCAGCAGCGCAGGGAGCGGGCGCCGCGAACGACAAATCCCGCCCCATCTCCAAGGCGAAAATAGCCCTGAGTTACGGCTCAAGTCTGTTTCGACTCATGGCAAACGGACCGAACCGGCCCTCTCAAAAAAGGAAACGATGGGCGCCGCCCGTAACCGGCCGGATCTATTTGAAATAGAAGAAACTGGCGACTTCTGACAGTCGTTGGAAAAGCGCATATAACGTCACAATTGTTGAAATGGTTTCCAACGTGAATGATTTTTTCGGCCTTTGAGGACTTAACGATCCCGAGCGCGGCCCTTTGCACATTGCATAAGTACTAATAGCGATAAACGTCGCTGCGTTTACCGATTCGCACAACCAGCACCAACAATGCGCCATCCTGAATATCGCAAATTATTCGGTAATCGCCCACACGGTAGCGCCAGAACTCACCGAGCGGACCGGTGAGCGCCTTGCCTGTGCTGCGCGGATCCTCCAGTGGCGCTATTCGCTCATCCATATAGTCGAGAATGCGTTGCGCGGTCTGCTTGTCCAATTTGCGAAGCTGCAGCCGTGCGCTGTCCGTATAATTAATCCTCCAAGCCAAGATCTTTTCTCACCTCATCAGCATTGAGAGTAGTCTCTTTGCCCTTGCGAACACGCTCCAGGACATCTGCTGCAAGATAATAGTCTTCTATATCGTCGATCTTCTCCAAGATCATTTCACGGATATAAAAGGCCTTGGCGCGACCGGTCTGACGGGCTAAGAAATCAAGGCGGCGCTCGATATCGTCCGGCAATCGAATCGATGTGGGCATTACTTTCTCCTTAATCAAGGCGATATTTGTATTCAATGTATCGATTCCGCATAGCAGGGTCAAGGGTCCTGATAAAATTATGATCAATTCAGCGGATATGTTGGAGGCATACTCTGCATTAAATCAAACTGGCAACCCGGTCGAGGGCGCAGGGCAAACAGAGGAAAGAGCGCGGAGGAATTTCCTCCCTCCAATTTCCGTAAGAGTGCTCAAAACAGCTATTTCCCGGACGCTTACAGCCGAAGGCGCCCCGCTGCCGCCCTACACTATCGACACCCATTCAGCGGGCACCTTTCCGCGCAATGTGGTGAGGCAAGCGGTTGCATCGGTGGTTCAATTGTCAGGCGGAAGGGGACCGTTAGTTCAAGAAAATAAGTATTTAATACGAAGTTGCGTTCAAGATGTGTGTAATTTTCATAACCTGCAAAGTGTTACGTGAGGGCTTTATGCCCTCCCGTAACACTTTGTATTCTGTAAATCTTGTCAAAGGCTTTTATCTCTTGTTTTAATCCTGTAGATCCCCGGATCGAGTCCGGAGCAGGCTTTGTTTTTTTCTTTTCTCTGTGGGAAAGCCCGGCCCACAGAACCTTGAACCACATTAAGTAAACAGCATTGGCTCTGCCCCGGACTCTTGTTCATCAAAATGAGCAAGTTCCATTCCGTATTTCTCTTTCACCTTTGATGGCCTAACCGGGCTTGCGGCAGTTTTCATCAGGGCCTGCCCGGCCACTGCTTTCCTATCGTTGTCGCTCATTGCTTCGCCACTGCCACCATCGACCAGCCTTACCAAAGCGTCCACGAAGTCTTTCATCCGCTCGGCCTGAGCACTCATTTCCTCCGAGGACGAAGCCGATTCCTCCGCGTTTGCGGCGTTTTTCTGAACTACCTTATCCATTTCACTGACGGCTTTATTGATTTGCTGGACCCCTTGGGACTGCTCGTTGGATGCCGCCGCGATCTCACTTACCAACTCACCCATTTTGGACGTACTGGCTGCTACCTGAAGAAACTCGGAGCTGGTCTTTTCCACTACATCGGAGCCCTCTTTGATCTTTTTGACGGTGCTCTCGATGAGGTCTGCGGTAGTTTTCGCCGCATCGGCCGCCCGCATGGCAAGGTTTCTCACTTCATCGGCAACGACAGCGAACCCTGCTCCGGCTTCGCCTGCCCGTGCAGCCTCCACTGCGGCGTTAAGGGCCAGCAGGTTTGTCTGGAATGCAATTTCGTCGATCGTTTTGATGATTTTGGAAGTCTGCTCGCTGGCTTTGGAAATTTCCGCCATGGATGCGGTAAGCTCGCCCATTGATTTGTTGGCCTTCGAGACCACCAGGCCGGCTTCGGTCATCAACTGGTTGGCTTGATTTGCATTCCCCGCGTTCTGTCGCGTCATGGAGGCCGTTTGTTCGAGGGCCGAGGAGGTCTCCTCGATAGATGCCGCCTGTGTGGAAGCACCCTCCGCAAGCTGCTGGCTCGATGAGGAAATCTGAGAAGATGCGGCGGCAATCTGTTCTGCTCCTTCGCTCAACCCTTGAGCAACTCGTTTTATAGGCTTTGAGAGTTTGCGGGCGAAAACGAGGGCAAGGATGATTGCCGATGCCAAAATCAGGACCCCAAAGATCGCGAGGGTTTTCCGCAGCAAATAAACGGGAGCAAATTCCTCATCGAGGGCCCCTGAGGCAATTACCGTCCAGCCGGTGAGATCCACCGGAGCATAGCCCCCGATCTTTTCTTGACCCTCAAAGACATAGGTCTCTGACCCCGACTCGTGGTTTAACGCCTTCCGGGTAATTTCTTCCATTCCCTTAAGGGTTTTCATGTCGGTGTTCAATATGTTCTTTTTATCCGGATGGACAATGAAGATGCCGTTTTGATCGACCAAAAATGCATACCCCGTTTCCCCTATTTTTGTATTTTCGATAATGTTGCCGAAGAAGTCCGGCTTCATAATGGCGGTCAGAGTACCGACAACTTTCCCCTCATCGGAAAAAACGGGCATACAAATGGGGACGACAGGGTTGCCCGAACCTTTCGATTTGACAACGGTCCCCACATTAGCTTTGCCTTGCATGGCGATTTTGAAATATTCGCGGTCCGTTATGGTAATCCCTCTATTCCCGCCATTTTTCCCGTCGGCAAATACCACTCCATCAGTGCCGGTCAGGACAAGGACTTCGTAGTCGCCACCGGCTTGTTTTTGAAAGTCTGAGAGCTCCCGCGTTGCCAGGGCAGCCTCGTCCGTTGAACTTGAAATACCACTTTGCGCTACCGAACGTGCAGCTTGAACGATTGAGGGCCTCATTACCTGCCCCTTCAAAACTTTCAGCTCTTCCGTAAGCGCCACTTGGGTCATAACTGCAAGGCTCTTGGACGCTGTGGTAAATTCCCTTCTCGAAGACTGGTCCAGGGATCTGGCCGATCTGTTAATGGAAACCAGGCTTGCGATAAGCAAGGGAACCAGGGCAAGACTCACCCCGAACAATACGAGTTTGGTGTTCAAGGTCATTTTTCTCATTTATTCAATCCCGTTTGAAATTTCGCATTTAGAAAAACCGGCACTTGAGCTTTATCGGTAAGAAGCTTTCTTCTCCTTAAAGTTTTCTTACTCGAGACCAATTCTTCAGCAATTAAGTGCTTGCCCATTTTACGCCGGTCTGGCAGTATCGGTACTGAGTGGGAAGGCAGGGGCCTTTCTCTTCGATAATCATTTGCCCAATTCAAATTTTTCGTTTAAATTCGCCGAAAATTCTGCGGAGAGGTACACCTATGGGTAGAAAGATCGGTTTTGTTGCCCTTGTTTTCGTTGTATCGATCATGTTCTCATGTCACCGGAAAGGGACGGGGGATATCCAGGTCGCGGGCGACACGTACGTGCCACCGCCTGTCGTCACATCGCCATACAAAGTAAGAGTGGCCGATGTTTTCAACGATACCCACAAGGTCCATGACGAAGACGTAATCGGCCTCCTGTGGAACGGGATGGAGGATTCGCTCAAAAAACAGGGAATGCTCTGGACCCAGAATAGCGAGGTTGATCCGTACGTCCTGGAAGGCCATGTTTTGTATTTCAAAAAAGGATCGGTGGCCGAGCGCTTTGTGCCCCGCCTTGGTGACACTGTGTTGGAGGTAAGAGTCGAACTTAGCCGGGGCGGCGCGCATATTGCCACAATTGAATCCAAGCGGAAGATTTCATTCGGCAGGGGCACAACAACGCGCAAGGCCTGGGAAAAGGTATTCGAACAAGTTTCGGAAGACGTAGTTAATCAGGCGGTCAAAAAGTTTTAGCCAGAACCGGGAGAGCCACTGAAAAAATAAAGCGCAAACCCTCACATCCTGCGTACGCTCCTTGCTGCCGTTCTTTTATTTGTTGACACCTCCGCCAATAAATTTATACTTGTTGGTTTGTACATGTGGGAGAGTGGTGCATGCGAGTTCGAATTGATGAAATACCGGAGTCAGGACGCACCCTCAGGTTCCATTGGGATGAAGAGAGGCTCGCGCAGTTCGTTCCTCAGGGCGACCCCTTGAACTTGAAGCTGCTGCGTCCCGTCAACGTCGTCTTGAACCTGAACAGGCACCCGGACCATTTACGAATTACCGGAAATATCACAGGTTCCCTGGAGGTATGCTGCCACCGCTGTCTAAGGCCCTTTGAGCTCCCTTTGGATGAGCAGGTTGATATATACCTGATGGCTGACCAACGGACGCCGGGAGATGACGAAGAGGAACTCAAGCCCGATGAACTCCTCTATGAATTCTTTGACGGCGAAGTGATCGAAGTAGATCGGCTCGTAGCCGAGCAAATCTTTCTGGGTTTGCCTGTCAAAGTCCTTTGCAGCGAAAACTGCAAGGGGATCTGCCCCAAGTGCGGAGCAAACCTGAATGAGGAGGTCTGCCGGTGCAAGGCGGCTGACGGGGATTTTCGTTTCGCAAAACTTAAATTGATTAAACCGGGGACGAGTGAATCCGCGGAATAAGTCTGCGTTCTATTGACATGCAACGCCCGCCTCGACGGGCTGATTTTAGACAGGAGTCAAAAAGATGGGTGTACCGAAGAGTAAGGTCTCTAAAGCCAGGCGTGACAAAAGGCGAGCCCACCACGCCATTTCCACGCCTGCCCTGGCCCGCTGTTCACAGTGCAATGAGATGCGCCTGGCGCACCGCGCTTGCCCGAACTGCGGGTACTACAAAGGCCGCCTGGTCCTGGAACTCGAAGAAGAATAGAGCGCCGGGGTCTTAAGAGTCCGGTGGATGACAACTGCGATAGATGTCATGGGCGGAGACTGTGCTCCGGGACCCACGGCGGAAGGCACGCTTTCCGGCCCGGTCATTTGTCAGGCTGAGCTGGTGCTGGTCGGAAACGAGCCGGTTGTCCGGCTGGCGCTTGAGAGCAGATAGAGCGGTGTGCAGTCTGCCGGGAGTGATGCTCGTTGGACTTCTGCCGGGTCTGAGAAGGCCAGCGCTTGCGGTTCATTTTCCCTCACAAGATCCCTTGTATGTTAAGAAAGCGAAATTTTGCGGTCCCCGCTTTTGGGCCGTTGAGCTTTTCAAAGCCCGCCATGATTTTTGATTGGAGGAAATGAGTTGCACTATTTTTTGACCGAAGAACAGCAGATGATTCAGGAATTGACCGCTCAGATCGCCAGGGAAAAAATCCGTCCGGTCAGGGCCGAATTGGACACAAATGAGCAATTCCCGTGGGAGATCATGAAAATCCTCTCACAGGCGGATTTGTTCGGCCTTTATATCCCTGAAGAATACGGTGGAATGGGCGGAGGAATATTCGAGAACTGCCTGGCTATTGAAAAGCTTGGCGAGGCTTGTATCGGAATTGCCACGAGTTTTGCGGCAAGCGGTCTTGGAGCCTATCCGATCCTGTTGTTCGGCGGCGATGAGCTGAAACAGAAATATCTGCCCCAGATCGCCAGCGGCAAGAGGCTCGCCGCCTTTGGCCTTACCGAGCCCGGGGCCGGAAGCGATGTTTCCGGCATCCAGACCACTGCTGTAAAAGACGGAGACCACTACATTATCAACGGCTCCAAGCAGTGGATCACAAATGGGGGGGAATCGGAAATCTATTCTATTCTGGCTATTACCGACCGTGCAAAAGGTCCCCGCGGCGCCAGCTTCTTCGTTGTCGAAAAGGGAGATCCCGGATTTTCTTTTGGAAAGAAAGAAAAAAAGCTGGGCATCCGTGCATCCGCCACCCGCGAGCTGATTTTCCAGGATTGCCGCATTCCCGCCGACAGGCTGATCGGCCGGGAAGGAATGGGTTTTATCATTGCGATGAAGACCTTCGATAAATCCCGGCCCGGAATTGCAGCGCTGGGAGTCGGCCTGGCCCAGGGAGCACTCGATATCGCAGTCGAATATGCCAGGAAAAGGGTCCAGTTTGGAAAACCGATCATAAGCTTCCAGGCGATTCAGCACAAACTTGCCGATATGGCCGTAAAAACGGAAGCGTCCCGCGCCCTGGTCTACAGCGTCGCCCGCTACATGGACTCAGAACCTCATGACGTGAGCAAAGTGGCGGCAATGTCAAAGGTATTCGCGGGCGACGTCGCGATGGAAGTGGCGACAAACGCCGTACAGGTGCTGGGCGGTTATGGATACATGCAGGATTACCCGGTGGAAAAAATGATGCGCGATGCGAAGATTCTGCAAATTTATGAAGGCACCAACGAGATTCAGCGAAACATCATCGGTCAGGAACTAAACAAGGAATACAGCAGGCTGAAGGAATCCTTTTTATGATTTTTAGTTACAGGAGCTGTAGTTCGCCATGCACATAGTCGTTTGCATAAAGCAGGTGCCTGACACCAAAAACGTCAGAATCGATCCGGACACCCACACTCTGGTCAGGCAGGGAGTGGAGAGCATAATAAATCCCTTCGATATGTTCGCAGTGGAAGCCGCGCTCAAGATAAAGGACCAAAACGGCGCAAGAATCACCGTTATTACAATGGGACCGCCACAGGCCAGCGAAGCGCTCAGAGACACGCTCGGGCTTGGGGCCGATGACGCGGTGCTCCTTAGCGACCGGGCTTTTGCCGGTTCGGATACATGGGCCACTTCTACGACCCTTTCAGCGGCAGTCCGCAAAATGGGCGACGTGGACATTATTTTTTGCGGAAAACAGGCTATCGATGGCGATACTGCTCAGGTAGGGCCGGAAATGGCTGCCTTGCTCGATATCCCTTACGCAACCTTTGTAAAGAAAATTGAAATTCCCGGGGACGGTTCCTTGAAAGTGGTCCGGCAGACCGATGAAGGGACCGAGGTCTGGAAGCTTCCCCTGCCCTGTCTTCTGACGGTGATAAAAGAGATCGGAGAACCGAGGGTCCCCTCGCTCAGGCACAAAATGCGCGCCAAAAAGGCTGAAATCCCGGTATGGGGGGCGGCCGATTTGGGGCTTGACCCTGACCACATTGGCTTGTGCGGCTCCTTTACTCAGGTCGTCCGCGTTTTCAGTCCACCCAGAAGAACCAACCGCATTCAGCTCGAAGGGTCTTTAGAAGATCAGGCCGAACAGCTTTTCCAATACTTGAAAAACGCCAGGATACCCGGGTTATGAAAGCTACTGTAGACACAAAGAAATGCACTGTTTGCGGAGTCTGCTCCGACGCATGTCCGATGGGTGCGATTTCGCTTCGTGAAAACAAGGTCGAAATCTCCGATGATTGCTCGCTTTGCGGCATTTGCGTGGATACTTGCGAATTCGGGGCCATAGCTCTTCCAGAAGTAGGCAAAGGCCCGGCGGAAGATCTGCTGAGTTATCAGGGAGTGTGGGTCTATGCCGAATGGCGTGCAGGCAAAGTCCACAATGTGAGTCACGAGCTTTTGAGTGTTGGCCGGATTTTGGCTGACAAACGCGGTGTCGAACTCGGGGCCGTCCTGCTCGGTTCCAAAATTGAGGATGAAGTCGCCCTCGAGCTCATTTCCTACGGCGCAGATGTGGTCTATGTTGTAGAGCGGCCTGAGCTGGCGAATTTCACCGACGAACGATATTCAAAATGCATTGTCGAACTGGTAAAGCGCAAGCGTCCCGAAATCCTGATTGCCGGTGCGACCAGCATGGGGCGTTCCTTCATTCCCCGCGTAGCGGCTTCACTTCGGACAGGACTTACCGCCGATTGCACGGAATTGGATATAAGCGATGAAGGCCTTTTGCTCCAGACGCGGCCTGCGTTTGGCGGAAATATAATGGCGACTATAGTATGTCCGAACCGCCGGCCTCAGATGGCCACCGTGCGTCCCAAGGTCATGAAGCCCGTCAGGAGGGATGCTCACCGGGGCCGGGTCGAGCGGACCGAACTGCCGGATGAATGTTTCCTGGCGAATGTGGAAGTCCTGGAAGTCATTGCGGAACAAGACCAGACTGCAAAACTTACCGAAGCCGATGTTATCGTCTCGGGTGGCCGAGGGTTGCGAAATGGTGAGAATTTTAACCTGATCGAAGGGCTTGCAGCGCTTTTTGGCGGCGCTGTCGGAGCTTCCCGCGGGGCTGTTGAGGAAGGGTGGATGGCCCCTTCTCACCAGGTGGGGCAAACCGGCCGTACGGTCGCTCCAACCCTCTATATGGCGGTCGGGATATCCGGCGCCATTCAGCACATCGTTGGAATGCAGGGCTCTCAGGTTATTGTCGCGGTGAACAAAGACCCGCATGCTCCGATTTTTGATGTGGCCACCTACGGCGTCGTTGCGGACCTGTTCGAATTCATACCAGCATTCGTCAAACGAATAAAACGCGAAAGAGAGTAGCGGGTTACGGGTTGCGTGTTCCGGGTTGAGCGGTAAGGGCTCAAACAGATTAAATGTTGCGGGCTTAAGGTCATGGCTAAAATTGAAAGATTCGAGGATATAGAGGCTTGGCAGAAGTCCAGGGAACTGGCGAGTGTCGTGTATGGGGTGTCGAACCAAGGCCCGTTTTCTCGTGATTTCGGTCTTCGCGATCAGATACGTCGTGCGGTTGTCTCCGTGATGTCCAATATCGCGGAAGGATTCGAACGTGGCGGCAATGTTGAGTTTCGGCGCTTTCTTTCCATCGCCAAGGGGTCGGCTGGTGAAGGAAAGGCGCAGATCTATGTCGCTTTCGACACTGGGCTGATCGATAAGGCGCAATTTGACTCACTTTACAGAATGACAACCGAAACCGGAAACCTGATCGGGGGCTTCATGCGGTATCTGACCAACCATGTTGGAGACCGAGCAACCCGCAACCCGTAACCCGCAACCAGGAGAAGTTATGAGTGAGCAGCGAATTGTCGTGGTAACGGGAGCGAGCCGTGGGATTGGGCGTGCTATTGCGGTCGAAATGGCCGGCCCCAAGACCCATGTGATCATCAATTATAACTCCAGTCCGGAGGCCGCAGAGCAGACCGCTGTTCTCGCCGCAAGCAGGGGAGGGACATCGGCGGCCATGCAATTCAGCGTGTCCGACCCTGACGCGGTCAAGGCTTCGTTCAAGCAAATATTGAAGGAGCACGGACGGATCGATGTTTTGGTAAACAACGCCGGAATAGCCAGGGATAATCTCCTTGCTTTCATGAGTCCCGCTGAATGGGACGAGGTCATCAATACCAATCTGAAGGGAACTTTCCTTTGCTCCCAGGCGGTGATAAAATCAATGATTAAGCAGCGGTACGGCCGTATCGTGAACGTCACGTCGGTCGTAGGCGTGATCGGCAATGCCGGCCAGTGCAACTATTCGGCTGCTAAAGCGGGAATTATCGGCCTTACCAGGTCCCTTGCGCGCGAGATTGTTTCCAGGAAAATCACTGTAAATGCGGTCGCCCCGGGATTCATCGACACTGAGATGACGATGGCTATTCCGCAGAAATCGAGGGATGCTCTCCTGGCGCAAATTCCTGCGGCAAGATACGGCGCCCCGGAAGAAGTCGCTGCGGCGGTGGCGTTTCTAGCGTCCGATGCGGCTGGTTATATCACTGGACAGGTACTGCATGTAAATGGCGGCATGTGTATGGGTTAGTTGCCTTCAGGAGAACAGGATGGCCTTAGAGAACAATCGGCGGCGTGTAGTTGTTACTGGAATAGGGTTGGTTTCCCCGGTTGGTGTCGGGATCGAAGAAAACTGGTCCAATCTGATTTCCGGGAAATCGGGAATAGGGCCTATCACCCGGTTCGATGCTTCCGGTTTTGCGAGCCGTATCGCAGGAGAGGTCAAAAACTTTCATCCGGAGGAGTTAATCAGCAAAAAAGAGCTACGGAAGATGGACCCCTTTCTCCAGTTTGCGCTCGGCGCCGCCCATTATGCTATGGAAGATGCCAAATTCAAGATAGATCCCGAGTTCTCATCGCGAGTCGGCGTCGTAATGGGTTGCGGACTAGGAGGTCTGCTCACGATCGAGGAATCCCACAAACTGATGCTGGAGGGTGGGGCAAAGAAAGTGAGCCCCTTTTTCATTCCCATGATTATAAGCAATATGGCCCCGGGTCTCATCTCAATCTACCACGGCGCAAAAGGTCCCAATCTTTCTTTGCAGACTGCGTGCGCCGCTGGAACTCACGCCGTCGGGCAGGCTTATCACCTCATTCGCAATGGACTTTGCGATGCGATGATAACCGGAGGGGTGGAATCGACCATCACCCATCTTGCTATAGGCGGCTTTAGCGCCATGCGCGCCCTGTCGACCCGCAATGACGACCCGCAGCACGCGTCCAGACCTTTTGACAAGGAAAGGGACGGTTTCATCCTTAGCGAAGGCTCCGGCGTGCTGGTTATCGAAGAACTCAATTTCGCCCGTGCCAGGGGCGCCCGGATCTATGCCGAAATAATCGGTTTCGGCGCATCGGGAGACGCCCACCACATGGCCGCTCCGGCGCCCGACGGCGAAGGCGCGGCCCGGTGCATGCAAGTGGCTGTCGAAGACGCAGGGATAAGCCCCTCGGATGTGCAGTATATCAACGCTCACGGCACTTCGACCGAACTCAACGACAAATATGAAACGCAAGCAATAAAAACTGTCTTCGGCGAGCATGCTTACAAAATGGCAATCAGTTCTACAAAGTCGATGACAGGACACCTCCTGGGTGCCGCCGGCGGGGTCGAGGCGGCCTACACTGTGCTCACAATTTATAATCAACTTATGCCCCCAACCATAAATTATGAATTCCCGGACCCGGACTGCGATCTCGACTACGTCCCCAACGTAGCTCGCGAGGCGCAAATCGAGGTGGCGCTTTCCAACTCCTTTGGGTTTGGCGGAACCAACGGTACCCTTGTATTCAGAAGATGGGCTGGAAAATAATTTTGTAACAATTTTCATTATTAGCTTGTTACTTTGAGCATTTGGATGCCTTATAGGAATTTATCTTGACAAGGTATCCGCGCCTGTGCAATAGGGTACATGGGGGCGGACAAATGGCGTTATTCCGAGCCTTTCGATGAGGCAGACACCAGGTCCGAAATGTAAAAAATCTTGGCAAATGTCCACATCGCAAGCTTGAATCTGTACTCTTTTCTCCACTCTTTTCGCTGGCTGTAAATACTTCGTCCCGCTTTGCCCAACAGCTTTTCTGCTGTTCATAATATTTTGGGCGCTGACAACTATTCCTATAGATTGAAGGGGGTGATCTGGAAAACAGTAGGACCTGAAAGCAAGGAAACGGTTAATTTTTTTCGTTTGTGATTTTTTTCGTTTTACCAGGCATTTTTTTTGGCGCTCAGCTCGCACTCCCCATCGAATATTCTGATCATGTTTGGCCTTCATGACTATCTGGCTTGGGCCCTTTTGAATTGGATTCGTAAGATAAAGTTCTTTTCCCCTCTGCTCAGCCTTCCCGTTCGGGAAACGCCTTTTTTCATGATTATTCGGACACATGAAAGGAGAGACAAGAATGGCCGCACCACTGGACAAAGTACCCACAAAAGCATGGATTGTCACTTTCGCAGGCACAGCAGTCAATTTGTGTCTTGGAATTCTGTACGCATGGAGCGTTTGGGGTGGAGCGCTTACAGTTCCGACGAAAGCCGGTAAGGTAGACCTATCTCTGGTCGGCACGCATCTTCCAGGTATCAATTCGGCCTGGACATACCTCAGCAACGCTCAGGCAGCGAACCCCATCTCGCTGTGCGTCTTGATATTCGCTCTTTTGATGATCCCCGGCGGCAAGATTCAAGACAAGTTCGGCCCGAAGGTCGGCGCTACCGTGGGCGGGCTCTTCCTGGCTGCCGGGTGTATTGTTGCCGGTCTGATGAAGAGCTACGAAGGGCTGATCATTGGTTTCGGTATAATGGGCGGAATCGGCATGGGTATCGGATACGCCGCTCCCACCCCCGCTGCACTGAAGTGGTTCGGTCCCCATAAACGCGGTCTTATCGCCGGCCTGGTAGTGGGCGGCTACGGCGGCGCTGCGCTCTATATCGCGCCCTTGGCGAAATACCTCATCGCCGATTACGGGATCAGCGGCAGCTTCATTATACTCGGGATAATTTTCGCGGTGGTCATCATCATCGCCGGTCAACTCCTGGCATGGCCTCCGGCCGGTTACGTTCCGCCCGGCACTACTGCTCCGGCAGTCAAGTCTGGCACCCCCGGCAAGAGCGCCCTGACGTCGGTGGATTGGGCGGCAGGCGACATGATAAAGACCTGGCAGTTCTACGCGCTGGTCCTGATGTTCATCGGTTCGACTCAGTCCGGTCTTCTGATCATCGGCAACGCTATGCCTATGGCCGCTCCGGTGCTTGGGGCCGCGGCCTTCTGGCTGGTCTCCTTCGGAGGTCTTATCAATGCGTGTGGACGAGTCGGCACAGGAATGTATTCCGACAAAATCGGCCGAACGAACGCCTATACGCTCAATTGCATTGTTTCCGCTCTTTGCCTTTTCCTTATGCCTACCGTTATTGGTCTTAAGAGCGCTGTCCTGCTCTTCGTGGCTGTCGGCATAGCTTACTGGCAGTACGGCGGAGGACTGGCTCTCATGCCTTCTTTTACCGCAGACTTCTTTGGAGCTAAGAACCTGGGCTTTAACTACGGCCTGGTGTTCATCGGCTGGGGTCTGGGCTTCTTCATGGTTAGGCTTGGTGGGACCATAAAGGATATAACCGGAAGCCTCAACTATGCTTTCTATATGTCCGCCCTTGTGCTGGTTATAGCGGTTATTCTGGCCAGGGTTACAAAGCGGCCGTCCTCATCGGGACAAATGGCCACGGCTTCTGCCAGGTAGCAGACATTACAGAACTGAGGTATGAGGACTGAGGACTGAGAAAGTACCTGCCAATGAAATGGTACGTCACTTTCTCCCTCGGTCCTCAGCACTTGGCACTCAGTCATAAAAAAAGGACTGGGGACGTTACTTTCCACTTCAGTCCTCAGTCCTAAAAAACCCCGGAGTCCTTTTCAAATTATGCGCTCGTCCTATCCGCCGCCCCCCGATTTCCCCAAAAGATCCAGTGTATTTTCCTGCTCCCATGTACCGTCTTTGCAAACGTAACAGAGCTTTTCATCGCAGACTTCGGAGTCTGGAGCGTAAACCTTGGTCTCGATTATGCATCCTTTATCAATCATGTGTATCTCCCTCGCCTGAATCCGACTATTTTCAATTGGAGGACCAATTTTCCTCATTAAAAATAATCATTTCAAAAGGAGCATGCCACTTTGAGATTGTGTCACAGAGCCTCTGGCGCTCACATATTTCCCCCCTTTTCTCAAGGGGTTGTTTTTTAACTTTTGCCTTTTTACTTTTGCCTTTTGCCTTGCGCTCTATGCAGTGCCCAGCGCCCGTACAATTCCCGCCATGCTTATCTCGATCTCGCTTCTAAAACCCTCGATCATCTTTCCACTGATGCCGAATCTTTTGAAGACGGGGTCCGATTCCGGCTCGATTCCATCCGGCGGCCCCTTGTTTTCTTTTTTCGCAAATGAGACCGCCAGCAAGTTTGCCAGATAAACAAGTGAGGTGAGTTCTTCATATTCGCCGGCCTTTTCCGGATTATGATGATTCCCGATGGCCGTTGCTATGTCAGGAGGGAATTTCCACTTGCGGGCAATAATTGCGCCCAACTCCTGGTGGTCGATCCCGAGCGCCCGGCGTTCGCCTCTGATCACATCGCTTTCGCCTCTTATCTCGCTCAGACTGGACTGAAGGTAAATCTTTGAATAGAGGTCAAGGATGGTTTTGCCTATGTCGTGGAGCAGCGCGGTTGTATATAGCGTTAGAACACCTTCGAATTTGATTCGACGCGCGATTAATTCCGATATAAGTGCCGTGGTTACCGAGTGTTCCCAGAGTTCTTGCTCGTCAGTTGAACCGCCTCTTATGAAATAGCCTGTGGAACAGGCAGCCATCACTGCTTGAACGAGCCGATTGTCCCCGAGTAGAAGCATCGCGTCCTTGAGGGAACGGATATAATATTGACGGCCATAATAGACGGAATTGGCAAGCCTCAGGATTCTTGCACCGATTGCCTGGTCATAGATGATGAGATCCTCTATCTCCTTTACCGGGGCCATTGCTTTCATCAGGGATATAATCTTCCACGCGATGTCCGGAAATGGAGGCAGTTTCTCAGCCGCAGCAACAATATCTTTGACAAGCAATTCGTAATGGAGAGCATCAATTTCATGTCCGCTAAGCTCTCTGAGCATGTTTGAACCCTTGCACTTTCCTTAGGGAAAGTTTTTTTGTCACCTCCCTGACGAGAGGCATAGTCTGAAGACTGGAAGTTTTGGAGTGCCGGATTTGCTCCAGGTCCCGGCCCTATTCTCATATTGCGTCCGTACGATGAATATCGGCTCGGGGCAGTAATAACTTTAATGCTTTTTCTGTGATAGGAAAACCCGCAAAAAAATTACAGGTGGGCACTGCATCACAATTCCCGGGAACGCGGGCTTCCAGCCCGCAAAACGGCCGGGTGCTACAATTTAAGGCTGTGGTCTTCTCTGGGAGCGCGGGCTTCCAGCCCGCAAAGCTGCACTCGAAAAACGCCAAAGCGCTGGTACTTGTACGAGACCTGCCTTTACGGGATTGTTTTCGATGTAGTATATGGCGGCGCTCAGGTGTTATCATCTCGGATGAAACGATCAAAGTAGTCCGGCATCCATAATGCGCCTCTTGCCCCTGAAAACCGATTGATTGCATTGGCGGTAAACGATTTCCAACTGTGAATCACATCCGGCACATGATAGACGGGCATAGTCTCAAAAACTACGTGCACATGATTGGGCATGAGCACCAGGCCAGCAACCGGTAACGCTGTCAGTCGAAGTGAATCAATGTATTCTGCACAAGCTCAGCCGCTCTCGCTATTTGCAAAGCACAGGTTCCATGCCCCTGGTCTTCAAATTGAGCGATGCGTTTTCGCAGTTCCAGCGAGCGCTGGTCGCTGGTCGTGATCGTTTCCGATAGGTCCAATTCCTGTTTCCACCGGGCAATAACATGTATCGGAACTGCGTCGTGCAGACTAAATGTGACCGATTGGACGAGCCCTGGTTCGTCGAGGTGAGGCAAGTAGCCCCGTGAATGCCATCCTTTGGGTTCAGACATTTGCAAACCCTGTTTGCGGGCGGAAGCCCGCGCTCCCAGGATTTCCCTCGGCTTTATTTCACTACACACTGGCTGGAAGCCCGCTCTCCCTGTTCACTTCCCGCCATTTTTAACGGCTGGGGCAAAACCCGTGAAAGAATTTTTTCGACAACAGGATTTACAGTGCGGTTGACCGAGTATTCCAAACAGATCGATCCGAGAACGATCAGAAGCGTGACCGCTGAAGCAAGAGCCAGGAAACCCGCCAGGCTGCAAGGGCGGAATTTTTCGCCTGCATACATTACGTATGGCTGGTGAAAAAGATAGATGCCGTAAGAATAGACTCCGGCCCGGGAGATGCAGCTTCCAAGAGCTGGTGTCCTGCTTAGATGGTATGCCACGTTAATCAGTATTACTGTGAGCCCCATGGCCATAAGGCCGTCTGAGAAGTAATACAGGAAAGTGGGCTGATCGGCAAAAAGCCCCAGGGCATAGATGATTGCCCCGGCGAAAAATCCCTTCCAGGAAAGCAGCAGGCCAAGGGTTGCATCGGATTTTTCCGCCATGAGTTTCCCCAATGCCATCCCGGCCGCGAATTCCCACAGCCGGCAGAAAAAAAGGCCACCCATCTCATAATATCCGTTCGCCTCGACCATGGTGAGAACGTACCTTGCCGCTATAGTCAAAAAGATGCAGATTCCGAGGTATTTTACACAACCCATCCGCCGCATGAGCTTGAAAAGGAGCGGAAAAACCAGGTAGAGCTGGATCAACAGTCCGAAAAACCACCACGCTGGAACGAGGTAAAAGAACATCTTGTCGATGGGATAAATCCTGTCGCCCGCAAGGCTCAACAGGAAGCGGTAATCTATCCGGTCGTGCAGCAAGATGAAGGGGGAGACCAGGAAAATGAGATGAGCCAGCCAGTAGACCGGGAAGAGCCGCTTGAAGCGCGCCACATACCATAAAGTCCAGGACCCTTTTGGTCCGCCTCGTTTTACAAGCGAGTGGGCAAGGCCGAATCCACTGAAGAGTATGAAGACCCCGACGGCGTGAGGTCCTCTTTGAATAATAGCTGCAATTAAAGTTTCAAGGGCGCAGGAAAATTTCCCGAGGATGGATGGATGCCCGCAATGATTGACAAGATCGAAAAAGGAACTGAACGAAATCGGCCAGGGAAGGCTTCCGCTGCCATAGGACAGGAGGAAATGGTAAAGAACTATCCAGATGACTGCTATTCCCTTGACGCTGTCCAGCCATTGGAAGCGGCCGGTCGAAGAGGACGCAGTAGAAATACTCATTTCACCCTTCCTGTCTTCTTTACCCCAGTCCGGCCTCTAACATCAATTTGCCCAGCACTTTCTCCGCTGCAAAGTACTCTTGCGCGATTTCGCGCGCAGCCTTGCAGCTTCCTTCATAATCGCTTTCTATGACATCGACGGCTGCAAGAATTTCGTCCATTGTCGAAAATCCGAACAAACCCTTGCCGGTCGGCAGGAATTTGCTGAACCCGGTTTCCTGCGTTATCACCGGCCGTCCCGCCGCAAGAAAGGAAGCGCTCCGGTCGCTGAACCAGCCGGTCTTTGGCCTTACCACCTGGTCCTTTGTAACGGTAAACTCGCCCCTGGATCTCTGGATATACTCCCGGTAAGTGTCTATGTCCTGGGAGATCGGAAAAGAAGGCGTAATCCTCCATCCATTGTCGTTAAGATACCGCAGCGTCTGATCGCCTACCTGCGTTGCAAGCTCAAAACCCACGGGCCTGCGCTTTGGCAGATCGATGATCTTCAAAAACTCCCGGTCTTTGGTCCAATAGTAGGTTTCGCCCCGGAAAGTCAGGTCCTTACCCTTGTTTTTCCAAGTCGTAATGGTCGTAAACACAGAATCTTTGGCGGGAGGAAACGGGTTTTCCCAAAGATCCATAAGCACCGGCTGCCTGGTCGGATGCCAGCATACAAGATCTACCGGCAGGTCGCAGTCGGGTTGCCCCAGGTTCTCTCCGAAGGAAAAATGGACGTGGTGAGCGGCAAGAGCGCTCAAGGTCTTCAAGTCCCCTTCCAATATTTTTACCTGGACGTGGAAAGGATCCGACTCCACATAAATCCTCCTGGGGATTGACATATGCTCTTCTCTGATCTCCTGGGAGGCGGTAACGTTAAGGAACGCGTCGGCTTCCCTGTAAAGCTGCGACAGTTCCCCTTCCGTCATCCCGTAGCTTTTGCCGCCTTCGTAGCATCCGCGAAAGGCCCATTTTCCTGAAAATCCATATCTTTGGAGCACCGGGGCCACCATCTCTATATTCGGAGATGCCTCCGGGGTTAACTCGAAGTCTGTCACGTCAAATACCCATCGACTCGAGTCCTCTACGTAGTAAACGTCCCACCCCAGCCGTCGAAGTCCGATCAGGTAATGCAGAAATTGATATGTCACTCCGGCGAGGGGATACCAGAAGATCATTCCAAACACTATGAGTTTGCCTTTTGCGTTTTTGCTGTTTGCCATACCTGTTCCTTTAAATTGCATAGATATCTTCTATGAGCCTTCGAAGCACTTTTGACGAGTCGAAATAGTGCCTTGCCTTATCCTGGGCAGCCGCTGCATGCCTCTCATATTCACCTTCAACCTCGATAAGACCCCTGGCCGCCTCCTCCGCGTTTTTGAATGCTATGATGCCATCCCCTGGCGGAATGATCCGGGTAAACCCTGTATCCTGAACTACAACGGGTCTTCCCGATGCCAGGTAACAAGCCGAGCGGCAACTGAACCATCCTGTCCGGAGCTCGACGTATACCTGCTTGGCGGGCGAGATTTCGCCGCGCGAGGACCCGATAAAATCCCGGTACATCTCCGGGGTTACAGTTGCCTGCGGACCGTCGGCCACCTGCCACCCGGCTTGCGACAGCCTTTCGAGCGGAGCGCCTACGCCCCCGATGGCCACCTTCAGCGGTACATTCGCAACGGCGGGAAGATTCAACAGCTTGTCAAATTCGGCCCCCTTGCTTCCGTATTCCACACCCTTGTAGATCAACTTTCCCTTAAAGGCGCTCCAG
>Ga0209517_10003021_pt1 | contig 23140 bp, 13 predicted proteins | sample PeaSoiMetSII2010_FD_187695 | JGI IMG/M metagenome (GOLD analysis project Ga0209517, IMG submission 187695) | Peat soil microbial communities from Weissenstadt, Germany - SII-2010 (SPAdes) (version 2) | ecosystem: Environmental > Terrestrial > Soil > Wetlands > Peat | place: Germany...
GCTCCGCGCGCTCCTCCGGCAACATCGACCGCAGTCGGCGTCCCGTCACTGCCCAGCGAAGATTTTGTGCTACTTACATGCGCGAGTTCCAACCTCTTCGCGACGCTTTACTCGGACAGGCTCCTAGATAACCGTTAGGCCAATCTAAATGCGGCTCCCTGGCATTACGGGATTATTCACTTGAAGAAGCACTGAGCGGTAGCATATCATGAGGCTGCCGCTGCGTCGGATCAAGGCGCTTCGGCCTAGGAGGAGGAAGCGCATGACGGTCGTTGTTGGGCTACTGTGCAAGGACGGCTTGGTAGTAGCATCCGATAGTCAAGAAAGTGACGATGAAGTTGGCATGAAGCGCTTGGACGTTATGAAAGTCTACGGTACGGATAAATTCGACTTCACCGACGTGGAAATGATCCTAACCGGAACGGGGACATCCGCTCATATAGGCCGAGCGGTTGAAATTATCTCCGAGAAGGGGTACGCGCCGCACTTCACATTACCAAGGCACGTAGCTGACATCGTGGAAGACTCGCTTGGTGACATGCGAGACCGCTACGGCGAAGCGCTTGAGGAAGATTTGGAATTGATGATCGGAGTGTACTGTAAAAATTGTCCACCAGCAGAGGAGGGAGAGAAACCGGAGCCGAAACTCGCCTTGTATAACATCTACGCGCCAGGGGAAGAGGAAACCCAAAAAGTTGGGGTGGCTGAGCGCGTTGAAGATTATTCGGCGATGGGTTCAGGAGGATTGTTTGCCCGCTACTTACTGAACCGCCTGTATGACGAGAGTCACCCAACATCTGCCCTGACGATGGACGAAGCCGTAAAAGAAGCTGTCTATGTTATCGAAGAGGTGACTAAAGTTGATTTGTGGTGTGGCGGACCGACGCAACTCATCTGTCTTACCAACGACGGCAAGCTGGAACGAAAACAACCAGCAGAGATACTTAAGATCGCCGCTGAACTTACCAAGCTGGATCAGCAAGTGAAGGAAAGTCAGAGACAGTTATTTTCTAAGCAGTCAGCTTCTCAAAAGTCAAAGGATCAGCAGTAACCATATGTTTCAAGGTTTCCACAAACAAATCGGAATTCTTGGGGCGAGTGAACCGGAATATCACTTCGTCAAGTGAATAAGTTCTTTTCGTTAATCTTTCCGCTAGTCTGGGGCGTTGCTCTGACCGCGCTCGCGGCCGACCGGGCCTTTACCTCCTATGCGAATGTGAAACCGGTTTTGGATCAGCCGAGCGACCTGCTGCCTGCTGAGCTTAGAGACCCAAACGAAACCAAGTGGAGGGCCTGGAGCCAACGGCAGGACAAAGCCATTCGAGCGCGTCTTCAGCAGGGCGATCTGGACTCCATGGTGAATCTTCTGTTATACGGAACCTCCTTCACCAAGCAGCCGCGCATCAAGGTCGAAAGCCTCACTGAGGCTTCGAGAGCCGGGACCCTACGGGCCCGAGTCGATGATTTGGTTGCGGGTCTGCGGAGTCCAGGAGACAACGAGCGCCTCGCCTTTCTGAATGGTCTTCTACGAAGCCAGGGAATTGATACGAGCGAACCCGGCGAGACCGGCATATTCATCTACAACAACCTCCAGCGAGTCATTCAGGAGATGCAGACCTTGGCGAAGCGCGGCGAGGAAGCCAAACGCCTTGTCCACCCAGATGTGGATCAGCCGGATGGGCCACCCGATCCAGCGGCGATTTTTAACTGGCGGCCAGGGCTGTTGCGCGATCGGGGAGTCTCGCTCGATACCAGCATTTTCCCGAATTTCTCCATCGAACAGGCGTTGCGCGATCTGAAGAATCGCGGGGTGCTGCGCGAAGGCCAGGTGGCTCGCGTGGCCGTGATCGGCCCGGGCCTCGACTTTAGCGACAAGAACGAGGCATTTAGCTACGACTATTATCCCCAGCAGACTCTACAACCCTTTGCGCTGTACGATTCGCTCCTCCGGCTGGGGCTGGCCAGAGCCAACGCCGTATCCATGTCGATTTTCGACATCAGCTCCCGAGTGATCGACCACATCCAGCGCGCTCGCGGACGGGCCAGAATGAACACCGGTTATGTCATCCAGTTGCCGCGCCAGGTCGCGAATCCGTGGCCGGCCGATCTCATCGCCTATTGGCGTTCACTAGGCGACCGGGTGGGAGCCGAGGTTGCGCCGATCCGGCCGCCGAAGATCTTTCAGTCAATTAACGCCGGGCAATCGATCAACAGCGGGCAAGGCTTGGAAACGCGAGCGGTGCGAATCCGTCCGGACGTGGTGCTCGCATGTCAGCCGGTGGACCTCAATATCGTTCTCGAACGCATCCATCTGGACGAGGCAGACCGGTTCGACCTAATAGTGGGCACCAACATCTTCATCTATTACGACGCGTTCGAGCGGTCGCTGGCGCTTGAGAACGCGGGCGCCATGCTGAAGCATGGAGGTCTCTTGCTGACCAATGACCGGCTGCCTGAGGTTCCCGGAGGGTCGATGCGGCAGGCTGGCCTGACCGACGTGCCATACAATCACGACGCCGTGGGTTGGTATCGGAAGCAATAGCCAAGGGGACACCATTCTCCGCGACGGGGCAGCACTTCGGAGGGCTGGACCCTTTATGCATTCGTGGCATCCGAATGTTGCCCGCCTCCCATCCCGGTCAAAAATACGCTCCACCTGCAACAGGCCGTACATGGCGGTCCCAGTGCCGGACGAGCCGAGCAAATACAGGCTTGAAGGCCAAAAGGGAATCCACTGGAGGTCCCGACTTCGCGATTACGCGCAGCTAGTTCGGCTCGACGCGTCCCAGAGCTTCATCGGTTGCCAATTCCAGTTCTTCAAGCTCACTCTCGTCGAGATCCCGGATTTTGTTTTGCAATGCCGACTTGGGAATGGCCCGCATCTGGAATGCCAGCGCAACTGAATCCTGTGGCGGTTGGCCGACTGGGGAGGAGCCGATCAACGCGGTTCCGGCCAGCTTCGCGCGGTCAAGGTTCGTGGTGAGCGGAACTACCAGGACCGACTCAAGCGCCCGCGTCAACGTGTCACTTTGCCAAATCACGACGGGCCTACGGCCCGTCTGTTCCCGAGGGCGATATGAACCGAGGTCAGCCCACCAAACTTCTCCTCGTTTCAACTCCGCTCCGTTGCCTCAAGTGAGCTCGCCCACTCAGCGAGACCTTGCTCCGCAAGAGGAAGGTCATCCCCATTCCCGGTCTCGGCTAATTTTGCCAGATCCCAGCGACCGGGGTCCGGCTGCCGAATCACGATTAATCTCACACGCTCACCTGGCCGAAGACCCAGCCGCTCCAAAGGGCGCAGCACACCATTTTCATAATGGGCTTCAACCAATCTCACGACCATGATCGTAGCACGTGGCTCTCGTACCGCGGACCACGGGCCCAGCCCGTCTTGCTGCCCGCGGTCCTCGGCGCGCTTCAGAAACGGAAGCGAGCGACGATCTGGCCGGTCCGCGTCCCGCCGGGGATGGCGGCCGTTTGCTCAAAGCCGAAGCCTGAAGCGATCGTCGCGCCGGGGCCGCAGGCGCCTGAGGGACCGCTGTTGCCCGACGCAAAACAAGTCGCCGGCGTCAGCGGAGTCGTCGAACTTGGGGCGGGAAATACGATGCGGTTGAAGATGTTCACGAACTCCGCCCGAACGCTGAGGCTGATCTGCTCGCGGATCCTGAACGTGCGTCCCACGTTGAAGTTCTCCGTGGGATGGCGCTGATTTCGGTAGTCGCTGTAATACGCCGGCGAGGTCCCCCACGTGCCAGGAGCTGGAAGTGCCCACGCGGCCGCATTCAGCACCAGGGTCTTGGTCGGATCGAAGCAGTGGCAGTTGAGATCCTGAAGAAACAGCGGTTGTCCAGGGACACGATTCAGGTACGATGCAGTTTCGAACGTTTCGGTGGATAGCAGATTTGCCGAGGCGCCAGGAACCGCGATCGGCGTCCCGCTGGCGTAAGTGAAGAGGCCTCCCGTTTGCCAGCCGCTCAGAACGTACTTCAGAATCTTGTTGCCAGTCCACCCAGGCACTGGCGTCGTGTAGGTGACGTTGATATTGCTGACCAGCGGCCGGTCGTATTGCGAGAGGTACTTGTCTTGCCCCCGATTGAAAGGATCGTTTTCTTGTCCCTCGATCCCGTTGTTGAGCGACTTCGACCAGGTAAAGTTATAGCTGAAATCCAGACCGTGCGACAACCGTTTGATCACCCTGATCTGTAAGGATTCGTACCAGTTATCTCCCAACGGCGCCCACAGCGCCGCCGGCGCGTTAGTGAACTGCGGGAACGGCCGCAGCGCCTGCACTACGGGCGAAGTAAGCGGGAAACCCGAGTAGGGCAGCTTGTTCTGGAACGGGCCGGCAGCCGCGCTGCCGATCGGAGCGGCCAGGATGGCCCGCGCCGATGCAGTGGTGATGTCGAGCCCGTCGGCTAACAGGGCCTGCGGGGTGTTCGCGTTGTAGTTGACCGCCCCGGTCGACGGCAACCACACCCCGCGGTTCCCCACGAAGGCGGCGTTCACCACCAGATTCCGGACGATCTCGCGCTGCACGCCGACGCTCCATTGATACGACTTGCTGGGGTACCCGGCGTTCCGATCGATCCAGGCCGCTGGCGCTGCTCCAGGCGTTCCCGGAACGGCTACAACGGGGAAGTTGCTCGGATTAAAGTTGGGCCACGCAATCTGAGCATAGGTCAGCGGAACGCCGGTGGCCAAGGTCATGGGCGCCTGGGCCCATGCAGTTGAAAATACCTGATTCACCGATGTGACTGAGCGCGATTGAATGCCGTTGTCGGCCGTGGTGCCGATAAGGAGGGCTGCTCCTGCGCGGAGCACGGTTTTCGAATTCAACTGATAGGCCACTCCCAGTCGCGGCCCAAATCCAAGTTTATAGCTATCGAAAAAATTATTGCCGCAACCGCAAGTCGCCCCATAAGTGACGCCTCCGAGACGTCCACCGTCTTGCGTATTAGCCACCGCGGGGTTGAAAAACCCATAACGGCCATACTGCTCTTTCCCACTGGTCGAGTAATCGTAGCGCAGCCCGTACTCGAGCGTAAGCTTGCGCGTGACCTTCCAACTGTCCTGAGCGAATAATCCCAACTGGTGTTTCCCGAGCCTGGCGGCCGCCGGTGCGTCGACCTGGTAGTTATCGACTAAACCCAACAGGAAACTGGCGTAGGGAAGTCCGATGGTGCCGCTGGTGCCCGGGGGGTTGGTCGCGTTCAAATAGGGGAGACCTGTTTCCGCCGCGCTGAAACCAAACAAACCGTTGGTGCTTATTATATTGTAATTGGGGTATCCTTCAATGTCCGCTTCCCCGCCGAATTTGAAGGTGTGGTTGTTCTTGACCCAGGTAAGGTTGGTCACCAGGTTGGTCTTTATTTCGTTCGTGTTCTGCGTGCCGTTAAAGCCGAGACCGATACCGGGCGCCGGCCCTATGTAGTTTATTCCGCCGGTGCTGTTAGCCCCCGCTAGCCCTGTGAACGCCGGAAAAGCCAAAGGAGTAAATGGCCCTGTTAATCCGATTCCCGAGGTCACATTGTAACCCGTGACCGGGGAGGGCATGTCGAGCTTGCTGGACACGTACGCCCCCCCCAAATGCAGGAGCACAGTCGGTGTGATGGTCTGGTCGTAGTTCAGGCGATAGTTGACGGTGTTCCAATTCGTCGTGGAGAGAACTGAAATCAGGGTAGGAAAGCCTTCCGCCGTGGTATTGGTGGGCGGTCCAGGAGTAGCTATGTGCACCCATCCCCAGGCGCCGCTCAGCTTAATCTTTGGACTTAGCGAGTGGTCCATCTTGATCGAAGGAATATAGTCCTGGGACTTAGTCTGAAATGGGTTAAGGAAGTTATTGATCAACTGGCTCGCGAACGGTCCCTGCGGTTGCGGGATCAAAGCTTGAACTTTCAAAGCGACCGGATCGAGCCGGTTCAACGGAATCGTGTTGTTCGGGAACGGATCCCGGACGAGCAGGCCGTTGACCGTACGCTGCGTGGCCGGATCGTAAATCGAGTTTTGAATGATGGGCCGGCCCAGCGGATCGGTCCCCAAACTCTTATTAGCGGTGGCCGCCTCGGCGGCGCTAAAATTCCCGACCTGATATTGCGCCGTGGGAACAGTTTGCAGGTCGCTGGCGTTGACGGTGGTGGTGGGACGGGACTCGTAGCTGAAGAAGAAAAAGGTCTTATCTTTGCCGTTGTAGACCTTGGGGATCCGGACGGGTCCGCCGACGGTGCCGCCGAAGTCGTTTACTCGCGTTTTGGGGCGGGCGTGGGAGTACGCGCCGTGGGCGTTCAGGTCTTCGTTCACCCAGTAATCGTAAAGTGATCCATGGAATTGGTTGGTGCCCGATCTCATGGTGTAGCTTAAAACGGCGCCGGTCGACTGACCGTATTCGGCCGCATAGTTACTGGTTTGTGCCGCGACCTCCTGGACCGAATCCACGCTGGGCGCTCCGAATGAGTAATAGACGTTGCCCAAGGTGTAGGTAGCATCCATGCCGTCGATCCGGATCCGTTCGCTGCCGGACGGCGAGCCATTGATACTAATCGAGGTGAGGGTACCGTTCACCCCGGGAAGCATTAGTACCGCCTCCGTGGTAACGCGGATGGCACCGATACTGCCCATCGGAAGCTCGTCCTGTTGTTGGGTAGTGACGTTGTGGCTTACATCCCCGGACTCAGTTTGCAGGAGCGGCGCGACCTCGTTGACCGTGACCGACTCCCCGGCTGAACCCACTTCGAGCGTCACGTCGACGCGTGTGGTCTGCAGTTGCTGCACCGTAATCCCCGTCCGGGCGTACTTTTTGAATCCGCTAACGGCCACGTCTATTTCATAGGTGCCGGCGGGAAGATCGCCGAGCGTGTAATTGCCGGTGGCGCTGGTCGCGGCCGTCAAGACAACGCCGGTTGCCGTGTTTTTGGCTTCGACCGGAGCGTTCGGAATCACGGCTCCCGCCGGGTCCGAAATCACACCGGTGATCGTCCCGCCGGTCTGCCCAAACGCGGCACAGGCGAAGGAAACAAAAGCTACCGCTAACGTTGCGAATCTCATGCCACACCCCTTAAAGCACACCAGTCGGTATTAACCCACTACCACCGAATGGTCCCGAAAAGTTTACACCCTGGACCAACCTCGGTCAAGCCCCAGCCTTACTCTTGTGAACGGTCTTTAGAAATGTCCCCATGTTCCGTTCCTTAGAAGTGTCCCCTTTCTTTTCTTCTTTGCCAGTTGGTTTCCGGGGCCGAACTGGTCCACTTTCCCGCCGCCCCAGTGGTCTAGTTTTACTCCGCCCTTGACACAAGCCGAGAGAGGCGGGGAGAGGCAAAGCCAGAGACCTTCACGTTTCTGGGCTTCACGCACTATTGCGGGAAGCGCCGGAAAGATGGAGCGTTCATCGTGTGGCGTGAGACGGCCAAGAAACGGATGGCAGCCAAGCTCCAGGAAATCAAAATGGAGCTGAAGCGCCTGGCGTCACGAGCCGATTCCGTCCGTTGGTGTTTGGCTCCGAAAGGTGACCTCGGGCTATTACCAATGCCACGCTGTTCCCGGTAACTTGCCTCGGCTCCATCCTTTCCGATGGCGGCTTAGTTGGGTGTGGTGTCGCGCGTTATCGCGCCGCAGCATCCGTATCCGATAGCCGCCTTGGCGATCTCCTCGAAGATGGCGGTCAATACCTCGATTTGAGCCGGCGAAACGGCATTGAGGGGGAAGGTTGCGGGTTGTTGTTGGATGAGAGCGTCTTGTTCGTCGATGTCGGAGCGCAATGCAAGGAGATTATCAAGCTCCTCACGCATTCCCTGGCTGTCCGAAGCCGGCCGACGATCAGCAGCATCCCAGGGGGTTTGGGGGACAGCGTCCCCCCATCATGGCGATGACCTCTTCCTTTTGGATCGGTGTGGGAACAGCTCGGCCGGCGTCTGTTAGCGGAGGGCCTGGTGCGGACGCTGCTGATTGTAGAAGTGGAAGTAGTTCTCCAGCGCCGGGAACAGTTCGAGGCCGCTGGCGAAGTCGCGGGGGTAGATCGGCTCGTACTTGAGCGAGCGCCACAGCCGTTCGATAAACACGTTGTCGAGCGCGCGACCGCGGCCATCCATGCCGATCCGGATGCCGCGCTGCTGGAGCGGAGCCAGGAAGTCGGCGGCAGTGAACTGCGAGCCTTGATCGGAGTTCCAGATTTCGGGCTGGCCGAAGCGGAACGCGGCTTCCAGCGCCGCCAGGCAGAAGCCCGTCTCCATGGTGTTGGAGAGTTCCCAACTGAGCCCGAAGCGGCTGTACCAATCCATCACGGCGACCAGGTACAGACAGCCACCACGCATCGGAAGGCAGATAATATCGGCGCTCCAGACTTGGTTGGGCGCTCGATCGCAACGCCGCGCAACAGGTACGGATAGATCTGGTGACTAGGCGCCGGGCGACTCAGGTGCGGTTTGGGATAGTGCGCTTCGATTCCCAAAATGCGCATCAGCCGCCGGGCACGATGGCGGCCCACGCCTAACTCGACGGCCATCTTGCGGCTGCCGAAGGTGTCAAATAACCGAATTGATGACTGGACCCAAGCGGTCGGGCACAGCGTCAGGTCGGTTATTCCGGTCCATCAACAAGAACGGCGTCGTCTGGGAAGAGGGTCTGACGGAGAAGGTGGTATGGTACGTCGTCAAAAATTTCGCGAAGACGGTCGGCATCGAGAAAATCGCGCTCCACGATTTGCGTCGCACGTGCGCGCGGCTCTGTCACGTGGCCGGCCGAGAACTCGAACAGATTCAGTTCCTACTTGGGCACGTCTCTATTCAGACCACGGAGCGCTATCTTGGCTGCAAGCAGAAGATCCGGAACGCCGTGAACGACCGGATTGGCATCGAGCCGGCGGACTAGACTTGACGCCGACTTCTGGCCCGAAAGCTGCCGCTGGAGGGCTGCGGACCTCGCCATCCTCAACCCATCGGAGTTACCCGCGAGCAAAGACCCGGCGCTTCAGTCAAGGGACCAACCAGCGTCGAAATCACGCATTGTCAGTGGCAACCTTGAAAAATCTGCTTCAAGAGGCGGGCTAGGTTTCTGCTTATGCAGCCGTTTTTGGGAATGGATCCACATTAGTCCAGGTCACATATTATCGAAAAAAAGTTGGCACGGTCTCCTAGTTCACCTTTTTGTCTTTTAGAGCGAGTATAATCCTCGCGTAGAGAAGGCCGATGAGGCAAACTTGCAGCGTTTGCATATTCGGAGCCGGACCGGCCGGCGCGGCCACGGCCGCTCGCCTTAACGATCTAGGCGTGGATTGCCTCGTGCTGGACCGCCCTTCGGCGAAGAAAAACTGGGGCGGCGAATCGTTTACCGGGTCCATTCGAGAGCCGCTCAAGGCGCTCGGGATGTGGGAGGATTTTTGCGCCGCCGGCCACGTCGCCGGATACGAGCAGCGCACGACGTGGGGCGCCCCGTCATCGACGAAGGACAGCATCTTCAACCGCTACGGCCATTTCTGGCATGTAGATCGCCACCGCTTCGACGACGGCTTGCGCCGCGCGATTCAGGCTCGCGGAATCCCGATTCTCAGTTATCAAAGTCTCGATGAACTGCGCCGGCGATCGGAACGATGGTGTGTGCGGCTCGACCATGATGGCGAGGTCTCTGCCAGATATCTGGTCGATGCCACGGGGCGCGCCTGCGCGGTCGCGAGGAGGCTGGGTGCGCGGCCGCGTCTTTATGACCGTTTGATCGCTTTCACGGCGGTTGTCCCCAGGAACTCGGAGTTCAACCACGCCATGATCATCGAATCGATGCCCCAAGGTTGGTGGTACGCTGCGCCCGTTCCTCAGGGTCATGTCCTGGCGTTTTTCACGGACGCCGATCTGGCGACGCAACTGCCACGGTCCATGAAAACCGCCGCGGCCAATAGCGCTTTCACGCCGGTGCGGAACGGGCAAAGCTGGATCCCGGTGGGCGACGCCTGCGCGGCGCACGATCCCCTTTGTGGCTGGGGCGTCTTTCGCGCCATGACCAACGGCGTTCGCGCTGCTGATGCAATCGCGACATATTTGAAAAACGCAGACGAGGCGCCGCTCGAAAACTATTTCGAGCTGTGCCGAGAGCAATTCACCCGGTATCTGGAAGGCCTTTCCAAACATTATTCGTACGAACAACGCTGGCCAAATGCTCCCTTTTGGCGGCGGAGGAGCGAAACATGGCGACCCTGAAGACCGTAAAAATATACCCTCCGATCGGAATCGCGCGGATGGGAAACTCGCAGGAATGGTATCTGGGGCCGGAATTGCCCTTCCCCGCCCCGCCGCCCGTGCCGGCGGACGGAAATTACAAGGACTTTCAGTGCCGCATCCGGAGGCAGGCTCAGCGGTTTCGTTTGTGGGGCTATTTCAGCGATGGCACCGACCGCGAGCTAACGATTGCGGATGGTGCCATCCAGTGGACGATTCACGTGGCAAACGCCAAAGGCGTTTTTCGCGGCGAACCCGCCGGCGCCCTGATCGATCCCGGTCTGCGGACTCTGAATGGAGCCAATGACAGCGCGACGTTTGCCAACGGCACCTATACCTACTCCGGCCAAGTGGTGGAAGTGCCTCTCGGAGACGCGGCGACAGATGCGGACGGGCGGCTGATTGTTCGCGGCGGATTTGGATTCAGCAGCACGCCGGTGGCAAGTAACCCGATCACTTTCTGGTTGGATAATCCGGGATGGCACGACGATGTTTCCGACGGTCCTGTGAACGCGACCATCACCGTCGGCGGCACGCCTTTCACGGCCGTCGGCGCCTGGGTGATTTGCCCTCCACCGCGCTACGCCCCGAGCACCTATTCGCCCATCACTTTGTATGACACGCTGCGGCAAATCGCCATCGACCTGGGTTTGCTCGCCGCGCCGGGGGAGCCAGACTTCGGGGCGGATATCTGGCCGATTCTCACGCGCGCAATCGGGATGCTGAGAGTATCGGGGCTCACCTTCGGGCCCGGAGATCACGGCTCGCTGAGTAAGGTGATCCCGCCCGGCCCCGGTCAGGACGCCATGCGGGTAGCCATTTTTAATCAGTTGGCGAATCCCAACCCGCCTCCTACCGGTGGGAACATGCCTCTTCTGAACGCGGGCTTGACGATGCCCATTCTGGGTGAGGCGGATGTCGCGCCCACGCTGCGGCCATTCCAATACGCACAGATGCAGAGCTGGAGCCTAGGGAATTTTACCACTTCCACCTGGCCGGTACCCATACCGACCGCGATCACGCCGGCCGGGTTGACGCAGGCGGTGCTGGAGAATTGCGTCGGCGCGCCTTTCTACCCGGGTATCGAAGCGACGCTGACCCTAAGGGATGGTTCGATCAAGTACATCGAGCCGTTTCGTTTCGACCAGACGGGCATGAGTCCGGGGCAAGTCACGAAGGCGATGGCACAGCCCTGGCAGTCCGATTTTACGGCCTGCACAGGGGGCGATGTCCCCGACGGCGCGGACTGGTGGCCGGCGGCGCGGCCCGATTCGGTGTACCCCCAAGGCGCGATCACCGCCGTCGATTGGACGCGCGACCTGGTCAGTGGGCCTCAGGACATGGTCGACAACTGGTTCCGGCTGGGTTTCATCATCGATCCAGGCACGGGTCTGGCGATCGAGACGGAACGGAACGTGGTCTGCAAGGACTGCTACATCGTGACGGACCAGAATGAGATCGGCATTGAGGAAGCGAAAGCGGTGATTGAGTCAGGCCAGCCGATCCTCGATGCGTTTTACGTGGTGGTGGAAGGCTTGGCTCCGTCGGCTTTGGGCATCACCACGGCGACCCCCACGCCGGCGCAACTCGTAGCCTGGGCGCCGACGATCCAGTTCAGTCCTGTGCCGACGCAGATGACGCAGGCGGCCCACGACATGCTGCTCGAGGACAACTCCGCGCTGACGACGGCGCAGCGGATTACGTTCGGCTACTCCATCTCGTTTAGCGGCACCGGCGATTTCGGTCCCGATGTTACTCCGTTCTCGCTTACGGCCAGCACGCAGGGCATTTCGTCCGGCCCCGCGGTGATCGATCTGACGCAGGTCGATGCACCGTACATGGACCACGGGCCGATTTCGTATCTGAGCAACGACACTCGTGTGTTTAAGCTACAGCCGACTCAGAAATTTCCAGGGACCAGCGTCACGCTCGGGTCCGATCCGATCGCCTTCATCCAGGCGGTGCTTACCGAGTTGCGCACGAATTTGAGCTCCGCGGCGGCGTACGCGACTTTTGAGGCGCTTCCGGCAGGCGAGAATGCCGCCGACGAATTGGAGTGGAACGAAACAGTGGGCGGTCAGCCGGTCTTCAATTTTGCTCTTTGCCGCGTTCGCTATCGCGCTACGACTACGACTGCGTCCAACGTCCGCGTCTTTTTCCGCCTGTTCCAAACGGCGGCGACAGGCACGGAATATAACACCGGCACGACCTATCGCGTGGGCGGTGGGCCGGGGGTCAAGATACCGGTGCTCGGCATCCAAGGCGGAGAACTAGTGACGATCCCGTTCTTTGCGGAGGCGCGCAAAGCCAATACGGTTAATCTCAACAAGCAGACGGACACGAACAACGTTCGGGACATCAAGCCCGCCGCGGGCGGCGCGGAAGCCTACATGTATTACGGGTGCTGGCTGGACATCAATCAGCCCGGCGATAAGCGCTTTCCTATTCAGCCAACGCCGCTGGACGGCGGTCCGTTCACCGGGACGCTGCAATCCATCGCCGACCTGATTCGCGGCACGCACCAGTGCATGGTGGCGGAAATCAACTTCGACCAGGAGGCGATAACCCCGGCGGGAGTTTCCACGGCCTCGAGCGGTATGCTGTCGCAGCGCAACCTGGCGATCGATAACTCCGAAAATCCGGGAAGCCCGAATTCGCACCGCGTGCAACACACCTTCGAGGTTCATCCGACGACCTCCTCGCCCGCGCCCAAACAAGGGGCGGACGAAATCATGATCGCCTGGGGCAACACCCCGGTGGGCACCCCGGCGACCATTTATCTGCCGGGCGTTCGCGCCGCCGAAATCCTCAGTCTGGCTGGGCGCAGCTTCAACCTGCAAACTTTGGAGCGCGTGGACGATCACACGATTGCGTGTAAGACCGCGGGCGTAACCTACATTCCGATTCCCGCGGGCGGCACGCTGGATCTCGCCGGTCTGATCACGCTCGACCTGCCGGAAAACATCCACAAGGGGCAAACCTTCCGCGTGGTGGTGCGCCAGGTGATGGATACGCCGGGCCCTGTGCCGCAGCAGCCTGCGAATGGGAATATCCCCGCGCCGCAAATTGCCAAAAGCCAGGCGATTGTACTGCCGAAACCTAGCAATGCGCGGCACATTCTAGGAGCGTTCCAATTCTCTGTCCAGGTGAAGACGGCCAAGGAGATTCTGCCAGGAGATGAGCGCACCATGAGCGCGTTGCATCGCGCCATCGCCACCATTCCGCTTGAGAACCGCTGGTACCCGGTCTTCCTGCGATACATCTCGCAGCTCGGCGGCCGAATTGTGGCGCTGGGCGGGAGCACGACCGGACGTCAGCCGCAGGGGCCGGGCCACGGTCATGAGCCGGGTGGGCCCACGGTGGAGGTCTGCTTTGAAGGCAAGGTCTGCGGCGTGCAGTTTGACCACTTCGGCGATTTCGAAGGCTTCTGGCTGGAAACCATAAATGGCAAGCGGCGTTTTCGCAGCCGGGAAAAGGAAGTCGAGGAGTTGGTGCGCGAAGCCTGGGCAAAGCGCATTGCCATCCTGGTTATGGTCGACCGCGAAGACCACGTCGAACCACAATCGATCGTGCTTCTCCGGTTTCCCGTGGATCTGTGAACCCGCAATCCCGGCGCCAACAGAAGCGCGAGCCGCGAAGATCGACGACGCCGAATACCTCGGGCTGCAACCCCCCGGCTTCGCCGATCCTTGCCGTAGCAGTCTCCAGCTCACACTCGCAAGTGTAGGGCGGCCTTCGTGTGGATAACTACGACGATTTTGTCCCCAAACGGCGTTCGCGGAGATCACCGCCTACCGGGTTGGCAGGTGCACTATCTCGCTCTGCAAACTACCGAACACAGGAACTCTCGAGCGGTGAAGGCCGTCCTCGTTAGCCACACAAAACAGCAACGCGCGAGTGACAGGTGTTGCCATCGGGGAAATGCAGGTTGCCATCACACCGGCAGCCATCCAGGCCCACCTTCGCCGTCCTCCAGGTACCCGCTCGCGCCTCTCCCGGGGCCGCGCCAGGCCGGATTGCACATTCGGCTGCCAATCTCCGCCTGGACTGAGCAACCCTCCCACTACCATCCCGTCAATAGGACATTGCTACTTTGCACAATTAAGACACTCTCACTTTGCGGCGACGTGCGACGTCCATACAGGCGATACAGTGCCGTTTGACACTTTCGGACGCTGGTGATAAAGTTCTGCACGCTGAGGAGGTTTTATGAGGCGCGTCGCGACCGCGTTGTTCGTTCAGGCACTGGCGTGCATGGGACTGTTTGGACAGTCCGTGTCCCAGATCACGGGGACCGTTAAGGACTCCAGCGGCCTGGCTGTCCCCGCAGCTGAGGTCACTGTTACACAGACCGACACCGGGGTGACCCGGTCCGCACAAAGCGGCGCCACCGGTACCTACTCGCTGCCGAGCCTTCCCGTCGGGCCTTACCGAATGGAGGTCAAGAAGGAAGGCTTCAGTACCTTTGTACAGAACGGCATCGTGCTGCAGGTCGACACCGCGCCCACGATTGACCCGGTCTTGAGGGTCGGCGCGGTCAGCGAACAAGTCCAAGTGGAAGCGGCGGCGGCCATGGTGGAAACTCACGGCACCGGCGTCGGCCAGGTGGTCAATGACCAGCAGGTCGTCGATTTGCCGCTCAACGGCCGCCAGATCAGTCAGCTCATAACGGTGGCCGGAGGGGCCGTTCCGATCGCCTCCGCTTATGGGACCATCCCCCTCGTCGGGCTTCTTACTTCCACCAAGAACTATCCGAACGAGTCGCTGGTCAGCATATCCGGCGGGATGCTCAACGGAGTGACGTATCTGATGGATGGCGGATCGTTCAACGATCCCTTCAACAATCTGAACCTGCCGACGCCACCCCCGGACGCCATACAGGAATTCAAAGTGGAAACCAGCGCCTTACCGGCCCAATATGGGCAGCACTCCGCCGGCGCGATCAACATCGTGACGAAATCCGGCGGCAACAGCTTTCACGGCGATGCGTTCGAGTTCGTCCGCAACGGGGATTTCAATGCCAAGGACTTCTTCGCCCCGGTGCGCGACAACCTGAAGCGAAACCAGTTTGGCGGGACATTCGGAGGACCGATCAGGAAAAACAAGCTGTTCTTCTTCCTCGGCTATCAGACCACGATTCAACGGTCGGCCCCCGCTGCTGCCTTCAACAATGTGCCGACACCCGCCATGCTCACGGGCAACATGCAGGCCTACGAATCCACGTGCTTCGCCACTCCCCAGCTTTTGAAGGCCCCCTACGTCAACAACATCCTGGCACCTTCGTTGATCAGCCCCCAGGCGATCGCGATGGCGACTTACAAGCTCAGTACGGGGCAGCCGGCTTTTCCGCCCGGCCCCGGCAATTGCGGTCTCACGACCTACGCACAGGTCGCCAATCAGAACGAACATATGGGTTTGGCGAAACTCGATTACCAGTTAAGCGCCAAGCAGTCCATCTTCGGCCGCTATTTTGTAACCCACAGTCTGGTTCCATCCACGTTTACGGGAAACGAGGAGTCGGTGCAACTCGCGGGCACGAACGACGAGGTCAATTCGCTGGTCCTGGGCCACACGTACGTGTTCGGGCCCCGCGCTCTGAACACCTTCCGCGCCACGCTGAATCGAGATATCATCAACAAGTTTCAGGTCCCGATCCTCAACGCCCCCGACATAGGAGTCACCGGCGTCTATCAGCCGCTCCCGCATTATTCGAACATCACCATCACCGGCGATTTCGTCAGCGCGGGAGGGACGGCTACACCGGGATTTGACGTCACCACGACTTACCAGTACTCCGACGACTTCAGCCTGATCCGGGGCTCGCACCAGATGCAATTCGGCGCGAACTATATCAAGCCCGGCCAGAACTCGAATTTTTGCGTGTTCTGCGACGGGGGTTTCACGTTCACCAGCGCGACCACCGGCTCGGCGTTTGGCGACTTTTTTGCGGGCATCCTGGACTCGTTTTCGCAGCAGAGTATCACGCACGACGACGAACGCTGGAACTATTTCGGCGCCTACGCGCAGGACACCTGGAAAATTACTTCGCGCCTGACCGCGAATTATGGTATCCGCTGGGAGCCTTACTTCGCGGGCAGTATTCTCCACGGATGGGTCACTCATTTCGACCCGGCGAACTTCAACGCGAAGGTTCATTCGACTGTGTACCCGAACGCCCCGGCCGGCCTGCTCTATCCGGGCGATGCCGGATTTAATACCGGCAATCGGCCGAATAACACGACCTGGAAGGATTTTGCGCCGCGTTTTGGCCTGGCATGGGATCCCAAAGGCAACGGGCGCATGACCGTACGGGCATCCTGGGGACTCTTCTATGACATGCCTACCACGCTTTACTATTACACCTACTCGTCGGAACCGCCGTGGGGCGAGAGTATCGCCTTTCCCAACAGTCCCGATCCGGGCGGCTTTGCCAATCCATGGAAGACTTACCCCGGAGGGAGCCCGTATCCGGTGACTCTTAGCTCGAGCTTCGTCTTCCCGGCCAACGGAGCTTATGTTACTGTTCCCCTGCACGTCCGTAACACGTACCTCAGCCAATGGAACCTCAGCGTTCAGAAACAATTGGCATCAAGCTGGTTGGTGAAGGTCAATTATCTGGGAAACGACACGGTTCACCTGTGGACCAACCAGGAACTCAATCCGGATATCTACATCCCGGGCACGTGTGCCGCGGGACAGTACGGCCTGGCAGCCCCTGGCCCCTGCTCGTCGTTGTCGAATATTGCGGCGCGGCGCACCCTGACCCTGGCGAATCCGAGCCAGGGGCCGTATTACGCGGGTCTCGAACAGCTCAACGACGGCGGCACCGGCAGCTACAACTCGCTGTTGATGTCGGTTGAGCACCGGCTGTTCAATCACTTCATGGTGCTGGCCAACTACACGTGGTCTCACTGTATCAGCGACCCTCAGTCGCTTACAGTTGGGAGCCCTTCGTGGACGAACCCGTACGACCGGCGATCCGACCGCGGGAATTGCGGCAACGGGGTTGATCTCAGGCAAAACTTTAATCTCACGGCGGTGCTTCAATCCCCCCATTTCTCGTCGCGCCCCGTGCAGTGGGTGGCCGGAAACTGGCAGCTTTCGCCGATTTTCGCCGCGCGTTCCGGAACCTATTTTTCGGTTACCACCGGCGTGGATAACGCGCTGAACAATATTGGCGGCCAGCGTGCCAACCAGCTGACCGGGAATATCTACTGCGCTAACCAGAACATCAATTGCTGGATGAGTGCGTCGGCGTTTGCTTCGCCGGCCACGGGGACTTTGGGAAACCAGGGCATTAACACGCTCCGGGGCCCGGGCTATTTCGATGTCGACCTCGCCTTGTCAAGACGCGTTATCGTGCGGGAAAAACACACCGTGGAACTCCGCTTTGAGGCGTTCAATATCCAGAACCGTGTGAATTTCCTCAATCCGACCGGGGCTACGAATAGCAGCAACTTCGGCAAGATTCAGACTGACATCGCTCCGAGGATCCTGCAACTAGCCGCAAAGTACGTGTTTTGAAGTGTCGGAGTCTTCTGTGCCCACGGTGGTTGAGTTGCGCGAGAAGATGCGCTTCGCGTTCGAAGCGGGCTAAGCGCGAGGGGTCCGCGGCGAACTTTGGTGGGAGGATCCTGAGGACGACTTCGCGGCAAAGTAAGTGTCGACCGCGCGGTACACTTCGGCCGCCCGCGCCGCGCGGTTCCACAATCTCGTGATGTTCCCGAGTGCCATCCGCCAGGGACGCACTGGGTCCGATTAGGGCGCGGATATTTCATCATCGGTACGGCACCCTTACCTGCTGTGCCGATTCATCGGAGTCTCGCATCCGGCGTTCGTCGACCTCTCCACGGATCCTTTTGTCACACCTGCGGAATCTTGGGTTAATTCGCAACTATCATCCTGATTGATATGGCGCATCACGAAAGCTCTCTTGACTTCGATAGAGCGCAGGCGATATGTTCCTCCGTCGGAAGGTGGGTCTTTATGAGTTCAGACTTTTGTGGTCGTGGCCACGTCGCCCGGGTGGCGTGCATGCTGCTCACGCTTGGATTTGTTTTGTCCAGCCGGTTGAACGCTCAGGGAGTTACGAGCGCTTCCGTCTTAGGGACGGTGACAGATTCCGCAGGCGCGGTCGTTCCAAATGCTTCCGTACAGGTGAAGAATGCCGGGACAGGACAGGTGCAGCAAGTGTCGACGGACGCACAGGGCCGCTATACCATTGCGGAGCTTCCCATAGGGACTTATGAAGCGCAAGCTTCCGCGCAAGGCTTCCAAACCACGGTGCGCCCTGGCATCACGCTGACCGTAGGCGCGCAAGCGGTTGTGGATTTCTCACTATCAGTGGGGCAGTCCCAACAGACGGTAACAGTAGAGGCTCAGGTTTCGCAGGTTGACACCATTTCGACGGCGGTGTCGGCCTATGTGGAGCAGAAGCAAATCAACGACCTGCCGCTGAACGGCCGCAACTTCACGGATCTGGTGTCTTTGGCGCCGGGAGTATCGTCGGGATCCCAAATCGGACAGGGCGGGGCGAACCTCCTGTACGGCGTCGAGAACAACTTTAGCGTTTCCGGCGCGCGGTCGGAAGGCCAGGCGTATCTTTTGGACAACACCGATATCCAAGGGTTCTGGAACCACGGTTCCGGATCGGGCGTCATGGGCACAACGCTGGGCATCGAAGCCATCGCCGAATTTTCGCTGCTGACCAACACCTATAGCGCGCAGTTCGGCGGCAACGGGGCGGTAGTGAACACGGCGAGCAAGGCCGGTACCAACAGCTTCCACGGGTCTGCGTATGAGTTTCTCCGCAACAGCGCCTTGGACGCCCGCAACTTCTTCGACGGCTCGAGCGTACCGGCCTTCCGGCAGAACCAATTCGGCGGCAGCGTGGGCGGGCCGATCAAGAAGGACAAGCTGTTCTTCTTCGTCAACGACGAAGAGCTGCGGAAGTCCCAAGGCCAGACCGTGATCGCGCTGGTTCCCGACGCCAACGCACACAAGGGAATCGTGAACGGGGTGAGCGTACCCATCAATCCCGCAATCGCGCCGATTCTGGCCCTGTATCCCCTGCCCACCACGATCCTGAGCGGGGGCGTCGGCTCCATCCCGGAAGTGGACAGCACCGTCGGCAACGAGAATTACCTCCTGGCCCGCGTCGATTACACGCTGTCGAGCAAGGATTCGCTGTTTGTGCGCTATGTGCGGGACCAGGGCGACATTACCTACCCGTTTCTTGGCTCACCGTTGCCCCCTCGATGGCCGGAAGTGGGCAACACGCGCAACCAATTCGCGACCATCGAGGAGCGCCACTTGATCTCACCGACGCTGGTGAACCTGTTGCGCTTCAGCTTTACGCGGACCCGCGAAACGGATACGGAAGCGCACCCGGATCAGACTGCCGCGCTGGATTTCTTTCCGTCGCGCGGGCAGAACGGCGGCGTGAACATCACTGGCCTGTCGTCGATGGGGTCCAGCATCTTCGCCCCGCTTCTGGAAGTACAAAATAAGTTTCCTCTGTCGGACGACGTGATTTGGACGCACGGGGCGCACAACCTCCGGTTTGGCGCATCCTTGAGCCGTATCCAAAGCAACTTCCAGCAGCAAGGATGGTGGGGCGGCTTTTACACCTTTCCCAGCATCACCAGTTTCTTGGGGGGCCTCCCGAGCCTCTTCCAGGGGCCGGAGCCGGGGCAGACGGACTCCTATCGCGATTTTCGCGAAATCGACATGGCCGGATATGTCCAGGATGAATGGAAAGCTCTCCCCAGGCTGACCGTGAATATCGGCGTCCGCTATGACTTTGTGACCAACCCCACCACCAACGTGCACCCGCTCAACACCCTCATCAATCCGCCGTTTGGAACCTTCCAGCGCGTGCCCAACGTTTTTGCGTCCAATCCCTCTACGAAGAACATTGGACCCCGGGTCGGAATCGCCTATGATCCTTTCGGCGATCATAAGACGTCGATCCGCACGGGATTCGGAATCTTTTATGACCCGATTGAAGCACGCAGCTACGCGTCCGGCTATTACTTCAATCCGCCCTACGCCCTCGCGTTTGTCCCTTTGCCTCAGTTCCCCAATCCCTTCCCGGGCGCGCTGCCGCCCCCGGCACAGCTCGTCGGAGTGGACTATCACACCACGAACACGCCGCACATGTACCAGTGGAATTTCAATATTCAGCGCCAACTCTTCGAGTCCACCACGTTGACGGTCGGCTACGTCGGCTCCCGCGGCTTGCATCTGTACGCCGCCCGCGACATTAATCCGGTGTTGCCGACGGTGGTAAATGGGGTGCCCGTGTATGGCGTTCCCCGCGGGGCGGCGCCCGGCATTGTCAGCAACCCGCGCCTCAATCCTGCCGGCGCTGCGTTGAGCAGCGAGGCTCCCGTCGGCGACTCGAATTACCACTCCTTGCAGGTGGGTCTGAACCGGCGCTTCTCGCATGGTGTGCAGTCGCAGGTTTCCTACACCTGGTCGAAGTGCCTGGACGACGCTTCCGGTACTTACGGCTTGGAAGGCGGCATACCTTGGTCCGTTCCGCTCGACGGCTCCTTCGACCACGGGCGCTGCCTCTTTGACCGGCCCCAGGTTTTTAACTGGAGCGGAGTTTACGCGCTGCCGTTCAAACAGAACATTCTGGTCAAAGGATGGCAGATGAGCGGCGGGCTGCTTGCGCAGAGCGGCTCGCCCTGGAACGTCACCGTCGGATTCGATCAAAGCGGAGATGTGGTGGCCGGCAGTGAGCGACCCAACCTGGTGATGCCCGCGAATCAAATCATGACCGGCGCGGTTACTCAGTGGGCCAACCCGGCCGGATTCTCGCTGCCGGCGCCGGGCACGTTCGGCAATCTCCAACGAGACTTTTTGGCCGGTCCCGACACCGTGAACCTGAACTATGCGGTGATGAAGGAGACGCAAATCAAAGAACAGGTCCGCCTTCAATTCCGCGCCGAGTTCTTCAATCTGTTCAACCACCCCAACTTCGCCCTGCCCAACGCGAGCGCGTTCGTGCAGACGGCGAACGGCGGCGGCGCCCCCAACCCGACATTCGGCAAGATCACCGCGACCACCACGTCCTCCCGTCAGATTCAGTTTGCCTTGAAGCTTCTGTTCTGATAGGGGGGCGGCGTTATCGATAGCCCAGGTAAGGCTGGGTCCGGGAAGGCGCGGAGCGGCTGTCAGCAGCAGAGGCAAATGCGACAGGTATAACGATGTCTGCGCGTCGCTGTGCATCATCAAGTTCTCGCACCATTCGGCGGGTCCATACGGCACAAACGCCACGGCGCAATCGGCGCTGTTTTTACGGTTCTTCCTAGATACGACTCATCCTCGTTTCCTTAAGCAAAAGGGGCCCCTACAGCCGCGGTCATCTGACCCGGTCCGCGGCCGGGATCTACCATTTGTTAACGCAGAGTAGATAACTGCATGTGCATCTCGCGTGGCATCTCGCGCCCAAAGATCGACCAGACGCATGAGGAGGACCTAGGAATCCTCGCGCTGGTGACTACGGACCCGAATGGGTGGGCCGCAGCTCTTACCGCACTCTAAGGGTACACGAGGGCGTAAAGGATTCGCGGCTGCGGGAACGCCAAGTTGCTGAAGACAGGGCGGAGCGAGGCGCGAAATGTCGTGTGACTCCCACGGCGGTCCTCCGCTTCCGCCACAAGGAGGGGTGAAAAACGCGGACTGCTTCAACCGGGGACGGGGGGCCAGACGCTACGTGAGGCGTGGTTATGAGACAAGAACTGCCATAATTGTTTCTGCCGGAGCACACAGCGTGTTATTGCCCTTAGTCCCGCCGTACGGTGCGCTGCGACGCTGAAAGACGGAAATGACGTGGCAACAATCACTCGTGTAGCCGAATTGAGGAAGGTTTTCAGGGCGGACGGTCTGAACTCCTGAACGGGATAGCGCGGCTAGCGATTCTCTACGAAGACCTCCGCCTCGAGATGGACGAACTTCGTAGCCTCCACAGAAGCGTGATCGAACTGGGCGAACCAGACAAGGATCAACGGGTTAGCTATTTCCTCCGCCGTGGCCTTGCTACGTTGGTTGAATTCGGCCGCGGCTTGACGGTCATCCGAAAGACTGAGGAATTCAAAGCGGCGGAACGGTGGCTCACGTCTCTGGACGCCCGATGCATCGGCGATGCGGACAGATTTCTGCAGCGGAATTGGCCTCGGATCAAGGAGCTCCGGAACGAGTTCGCAGGTCATATTCAGACCGCGGCCGTGGACTTTGCGATGAAGCATCTTTCAAATGAAGTCGGAATGGTGACATGGAACCCCAATTCGGACCAGTGGACTATCGGCATAGAGTGTGATTTTGCAGGGATCGTGCTGGCGGGCGTAACGAGCAGCAAGCTTCAGGGCGGCGCTGACGTCCGCACAGAGCTGCGAAACGCCTTCAGGATAATCTCGCAGGGGTTCGCTCATGCCCAAGGGGCGATGTGCGGGCTGGTCCATGCCTTCCTATGGGACCGTTTCGGAACGTGAGCGTTTTACCGCCGGACACTCTGACCTGGTGAATCGGGGCTCATACTGTCAATGGTGTTCTGGCGGTTATTCCGCTGCGCGCTCTCTCGCGTCGATCTTGCGCTCGATTGCCGACAGCCGCTCCGTGATATCAAGCGAGACTCCCTTGATTTGGAACAGCCGGTCGCCGAGCGTGCCTTTCAAATCGAGCGCGCCCAGTACTTCCCCCGCCTTCAGATCTAGAGTGATCCGGAGTTCCGCGAGCTTATCCGCGATCCCTTGCGTCTGTTCTACGGCCTTCTCGGCTTTGCGCTGAAGGTCCCAAAGCCGACCACCTAGTACTTACTTGCAGAAATAACAGTTAAGATGTAGAATCGGGCATGGCCCGATCATTGAACGCCGGGATACGACTGACGGAGCAGGAAGAGGCGGTGTTGCGAAGTTGGACACGCAAGAGCAGTT
>Ga0209517_10003023_pt1 | contig 23136 bp, 23 predicted proteins | sample PeaSoiMetSII2010_FD_187695 | JGI IMG/M metagenome (GOLD analysis project Ga0209517, IMG submission 187695) | Peat soil microbial communities from Weissenstadt, Germany - SII-2010 (SPAdes) (version 2) | ecosystem: Environmental > Terrestrial > Soil > Wetlands > Peat | place: Germany...
AATCTCATCCACCACATCCTGAAAGGCATCGGCTTCAATCCGAATCTTTTTCGATCCCTTAAATGGGACAAGGGATGATGCCGGAAAACTACGACGGACATAAAACTCACAAGCGCCTTTTTCCCTGGCAATCGCTCTGTTCCGGATTTCCACTTGCACGCCGTTTCTCCGAACATTTTTTTCCGCAAGCGGGGCGATCACGGGATCCGCTTCGTAGCCCACGACTCGCCCGTTGCCCGAAGCTTTTGCCGCCGCGATCGACGTTAGGCCCAGCCCCGATCCCAAATCCAGAACGGTGTCTCCCGGGCGCACCAAGCGGCGCACGAGATAGGCTTCGGCAGTTTCAAAATCATTTTTCCGCAGGGATTTGCGCACACTTCTGGAGATTGGCGGTCTTGGGGCGTCGATGACGATGTCTCCCACGACAAACTCAAAGTCGCGGCGTTGGCGCCAACGTCTGATGATAGGTATGCGAAGAGTCAGATTGCGCCAGGCGACCATTTTGATCCTTCTATCCAGGCCGGAATGTCTCTTGTTATTGCCGTTCGGATTCCTGTAGTGCCCTTACGATATGGTATTGCAGGTCGTCCGCTTTCCACAGGCCTTGTCGTTGCGTCGCCATACTCGTTGGCATGGAAACATCTGAGGGTTTCTTAGTCAACATCAAACTGTCAGCCGCCCTGACGCAGGGAAGACAGCCGGCTGGATAAATCTGCGAACTGCGGTTACCGCGCAATGAGAGTGGAAACGCGCGGAGGTCAGCGTGGCGTTGCGAGCTTGGGCGTGACGCTGACCAGAATGACGGAAGTGCCGATGCGGAATTCGGACAGGTGTTTCAGTTCCGCGACGCGGACGCGTTCGTCGGCGAAGTACGTGCCGTTCGTCGAATCCATATCGCGCAAGCGGATCACGTCACCCTTGATTTCAATGGCGCAATGCCAGCGCGAAATTTCCTTGTCATTGATGACGATATCGGCGTCGGCTCTTCCCACGACGACGCGGGGCTTCTCCACCGAATAGACAAGTCCGCGGGAGGGACCGGCGATCACAGAGAGGGCGATCGCCTTTCCTGCGGGCAATTGCAGGGAATTCGCTTCGTTGCCGCCAGCCCCGGCAAGCCAGGGCGCGCCGGCGCTGCGGGCAAACCCGGGCAGGGGCGTCAGGACCTGAGTCGCATCGGGACTGGGCGGAATTTCGATCACCGTATTTTTGCCGCACTTGGCACACTGAAACTGCACGCGAGGGAGACCCACCAATTGCGCGTCTGGAAGGGAATGCTGTGCGCCACAACTCGAGCAAGCGGCTTTCATCGGATCCTGCGGATTCGGACTCCACCCTTATATTGAATGCACCGGTCCCGCCGGGGCGTGATGCCCCGTCATGATCGGTTCCTCGTCTAATTTAGCACGCCTATTTCGCGCTCGACGGAGAGTTCGCGGACGGTGTTTCGACAAGGGAACTATCCCCGTATATGAGTGATTGCAAGGGGTTTCCAGGGCAGGTCTGAATTTCGAGTCGAATTTGAACGGTGCGGCTTCCTCGCACTTCCTCTCCACGTCTCCCCGCAAGGGGGTGCGCTAAGCTTCGTCCTACTGCACGAAGCCCACGTTGGGGACCGGGGTCGGCTCGGGGACTTCGCGGATGGGGCCGAACTGCATCTCGTAGCGCCTGACATTTTCTTCCAGCGCGCGCATGATTCGTTTGGCGTGCGCCGGGCTGACGATCACGCTCGAAACCAGCTTGCCCTGCGGCACATTCGGAAACACGTAGATGAAATGCACTGTGAATTCTTCCGCCGTGTGGTGAAACATCACCAGATTGGAAAATTGCCCGACCAATTCCTTCTCATCCGCCTTGATCTGAACTTGTACCTGTTCGCCGCCCGCTTGCGACATGAATTCCTCCGTTGACGGATACCGTTCCCGGCTCGCCGTGGAAGCGCGCCGTGAAGGGTGAACCGTTCCATTTCCGACACTACCATATTCCCCCGGACAGCGGCACGGGCAACGTGCGTGCAAGTTTCGCCGGTTTTGGCTTTTTGTGGCGCCGGCGTCTCGCCGGCGCCACAACATGCCGATTCGATTTTCCAGCACATCCGCACGCCATACCTATTGACTCTCCGTTGGCATTAATGCTAGTTTATGTAGGATATTTATCTAGGTTAACTATGGCGTTGCCTCCCCTAACTTCTGACTCCGCTGACGCGATTTCGAGCGCCGTCAATCCGGACGAAACCGCGTCCGCTACGCATATCAGTCTTCGCCCGCGAGCAGGTTCCCCCTCGCTTCCGGAGTCCTACCGCAGCGTTCCGATCCTGGCCGGGGCATCCTTTTTTCGGAAAATGATTGCGTTTGCGGGGCCCGGGTACCTGGTGGCTGTCGGCTACATGGATCCCGGGAATTGGGCGACAGACCTGGGAGGCGGCTCGCGGTATGGGTACACCCTCCTCAGCGCCGTAATGATTTCGAGCCTGATGGCCATTTTTCTTCAGGCGCTTTCCGCGAAGCTCGGAATAGCGACGGGCCGCGATCTCGCGCAGGCTTGCCGCGAGCATTATTCGCGCCGGACGACGGCAGTTCTTTGGGTGCTCTGCGAAATTGCGATTGCGGCATGCGATCTGGCGGAAGTGCTCGGGTCGGCGGTGGCGCTGAAGCTGCTGTTCGGATTGCCGCTGCTCGCCGGCGTGTTGCTGACGGGCTTTGATGTGCTGCTGGTCTTGGCGTTGCAGGGGCGCGGTTTCCGGGTGCTTGAGACGCTGGTCATCACCTTGATCATGACGATTGGCGCTTGTTTCGCGTATGAAATTTTCTTCGCGCGGCCGCTCTGGATCGAGGCGGCGCGAGGATTTCTTCCGACGTTCCAGATCCTGAAGGACCGCGAGATGCTTTATCTCGCGATCGGGATTCTGGGCGCCACGGTGATGCCGCACAATTTGTACCTCCATTCCAGCATCGTGCAAACGCGAGCCTTCAAACTGGATGCGGGAGGAAAGCGCGAAGCGATCCGTTTTGCCACGCTCGATTCCACGCTGGCGCTTGGTTTTTCGCTCTTCATCAACGCGGCCATTCTGGTTCTGGGCGCCGCGGCGTTTCACGTGCGCGGCATGAACGACGTGGCGGACATCAGCCAGGCCTACCAACTGTTAACGCCCGTGCTGGGCGTGAGTTTCGCAAGCGTGCTCTTCGCGGCGGCGCTGCTGTGCTCGGGACAGAATTCCACGCTCACCGGGACGCTCGCCGGGCAGATCGTCATGGAGGGGTTCCTTCACTGGCGGCTCAGGCCGTGGCTGCGGCGCTTGATTACGCGGTCGATGGCCATTATTCCGGCGGCGATCGTAATCGGAGTCATGGGCGAAGGGCGCGCGACCTCGCTACTCATCCTGAGTCAGGTGATTTTGAGCTTTCAGCTGCCGTTTGCGGTAGTGCCGCTGATTCAATTTACCGGAGACCGCTCCAAAATGGGCGAATTCACGAATGGCCCGATCACGGCGATTTTCGGCTGGTTCATGGCTGCGGCCATCATTGTCCTCAACGCAGCGCTCCTCTGGCTCACGTTTGGCGGGAAGCTCTAAGTAGGACAGGCTTCAAGCCTGTCGGTTTTAAGTTTGCAACCTCTAAAAGCGTCAGACTGAAGTTTGTCCTACTGGTGCTTTAGCAGGTGAAATTTGTCCTGTCTTGTGGCAGAATTTTTGATGCCTCGCCAAATCTCGGTTCAAATGGAGACATCGGAATGAGTGGATTCGACAAGGGAGCTTCTTTGTGGCTGGCGCGAGTTGCAGGCGCTAGCCTCGTGCTTGGAATGTGCATTTTTGCGTTAGGACGAGTGGCGGCACAGGAAGCGGCGCCGCCCGCGCCGTGGGTTGCGCCGGATGACGCAAAGAAGGTGAAGAATCCAATCCCGCCCACTCAGGAAACTTTGGCTGCCGCCGAGCAGCTCTTTACGGACAATTGCGTGCTTTGCCACGGCGAAAAGGGGATGGGAGACGGTCCCGGCGCCAAGACCATCAAGATCAAGCCGGCGAACTTCACCGATGAGAAGCTGATGGCCGCAGAGACGGATGGATCGTTGTTCTGGAAGATGACGACGGGCCGCGGTCCGATGCCTTCCTGGAAAGAAGATCTGACGGACAAGGAACGCTGGGAACTCGTGGGCTACATCCGCAAACTTACGAAGGACGCCGCCAAGAAGTAAGAATCGTAACGGGACCGAAAAACGAGGGCGCGGCATCCGCGAAATTCCCGGAAAATCGCAGCCGCGCCCGGAATTCCTCTCTCACTTGACCGCTGCCAGGGCCTGCCCGACTTCCTTCATGTCCGGCACGACCGGAATATCGTAATTCTTGAACCAGGCGATTTTTCCCGCCTTATCGATGATGGCGATGGCCCGGCCCGTGATCCCTTTTTCCGCGAGATAGACGCCGAATCTATCGGCCACCGCGCCCCTCGGATGAAAGTCAGCTAGGAGCGGATAGGTGATTCCCATCTTTTCGGCAAAAGCCTTGTGTGTCCACACGCTGTCCACGCTCAAGCCGAGAACCTGGGCGTCGAGCGATTCAAACTTCTTCAAGTCACCGACGAAGCAGGCGTGCTCGTTCGTGCAGACCGGGCTGAAATCGAGCGGGTAGAAAATCAGAACGACGTTTCGCTTGCCCGCAAAATCGGAAAGCTTGATTTCCTTTTGCGATTGGTCTTTCAGGGTGAAGTCGGGAGCGGGCTGTCCTACGGCAATCGGCATGAAGCCTCCTAAGATTTGAAAAAATGATTTGCAAGTCTCGCAGAGCGGGCCTTTAGTGCTGCTGTAGCCCGCCTCTTCAGAGGCGGGGTTTTCTGCAGCCTCGCGCACCTCTCGTCCTGCAGGTCTCGCATGTCGTACACATCTTGCTGCGGCGACGAAAATTCCCCGGGTCTGAAGACCCGGGCTACAGCAACTTCTCTCACCGCCAGGGAGCCGGCCAAAGGAAACGATCCCCATCGGACGGAAACCTCGGGGCGGCCGGCCGCGAGGCTAAAGGCGCGGTCGCGAACGATCCATGATAGCGGATTTTTTCGAGCGCTGTCCCGGATTCTGGTAACATCGCCGCGTTATGGCGCGCATCGACATGGACCAGGCCTATCCGGGGATTTCGATTCGTCCAGGTTCGCGCACGTTGTGGGCGCGGCTGATGCGCTGGCCCGCGGAGTGCATCCATCTGGAACACGGACACCACTGGATGGCCACGTTCATCCCGGATACGCTGTATCTTCGCGGCAAAGCCAGGCTGCGCCGCAATCCCGCGCGGCCGGAAGTCTCGGTCTGCTTCGATTGCCTGACCGGCCTGCTGGAGACGGAGCTGGCGGCCTGCCCGAGCCGTGTGGTTGCGTTTGAGCCGGACGGGGAGAATTTCACGCAGTATTTTTTCCTGGGCAAGGAAGATTTCGCCGCTGCCGGCCTGCGCTCGGAGGTAGCCGCCGCGATCCTGACGCGCCTGGAAGAGCTGGAGGGCGACTGCAGCGATTGCGGCAAGCCCGCAACCTGGCTGTGGATTTCGCGGCGCGAAGTTTCCAGCCTCGACCAGACGGAGCGAATTCTGGCTTCGCCCGGCGCGCTTTTCTGCGCAAAGCACGGAGCCGCGAAATTGTGCGAGGCCCTGGGGCAAGTGGAAGAAGCGAATCTGTTTTACGTCAACGCGCCCTACGGAGATTCCGGCGCGTACGTTTGGATCTGAACGCATGACCTTGCGAATAAATTATTCTTGGTTGTCATTCCGAACGAAGTGAGGAATCTCTCCGGGCCTGAAAACCGAGAGACAGAGAGATTCCTCGGCACAAAGCGTGCCTCGGAATGACAAAATATTGCTTTTCGGGTCGTTAAGACCATGACGCTGCAACAAATTGTCGAGAAATATCTGACGATCGCCGGCGGCTATGCCTTTCTAGCGCCACTGGCGGATTTTGGGCTCTCCAAGAGCGCCGCCGAAGGTATCTTCAGCGCCTTTGACGAGGATTACCACATCAGCCGCTTCATGCATTTCAGCCAGGTTTCCGGCCCCGCCTATAATATTAACGGCTTCGAGCAGACCCACATCTCGATTGATGCGGATATTCAGTCTATTCTCTAAGAATTATGGTTAATTGGGATCAATCAAGCTGCGTAGCGGCCAATTTTCACCCTATAAGTAATAGCCGAGGCCCGAAAAGATTGTGTTCGGGGACCCGTTTCGCAAAGACACAACTTCAAACCAGTGGTTCTCGTAGGCGTCTCCCTCCAAGATGACATCCACCTGACCATCGCCTCCTGCATCTGCGAGATCGATCGGGTACCATTCCGTCACCTGAGGCACATCTGGATCCGTCTTCTGAAACGTCAATTTCCGAAGAACTGATACGTGTGAGGTTTGGTCGATAATGACGATTACCTGGCATAGCTCCAAATTATCGTCGGCCATACGAGAGTAATCTGCCGCCGCCAACGTCCAGTTGGCTTGGATCGACTTCCAAACCCAATAATGTGTTTGTCCACTCGCTTTGGCCGGTAAACCGAGCCGCATCAATTCTTTGATTAGGATGCCGCTTACGGAGGCGGATGGCAGGCCACGCTGCTCGCACTCCTGGTCATGCTTGCTTTCATTCCATTCACAATGGAAGTCCGCAAGTACTTCGACACCAGCTTGAGACTTAGTTGGGAATTTGATTTCACAGCCATCGTCGGGACCGTTGCCGAACGGGGATTCGCCGCAGTAATGAGACTTCAGGAATGACTTGATTTTTCGGCATTGGGCGTCGGTGCAAGTCGGACGGTGTGGGTCCTTTTCTATCTGAGCGTTTACGCGTGCTATGAATGCGAAGATTGCCACAAGCGCAACGACAAGGACAGACTCGGGCCGAATTGTTATGGTCTTACGACACGTGAGTTTCACTCACCCTCCACCGAGTTCTGACCGAGTAAGTTCACATTGTAGTACCATTCGAAATTACCTTGATTAGGGAAAAAGCCCCCTTGACCTTAGTAGTTACCTCTCCAGCGGCTTATGCGAACTCGCTCGAACACAGACGCAAAATGAAGCGTGGCGGGGGTAAGGAAATCACGAGACAGTGAAGGGCTAGGAATGGCGGCGCCAGAGCCAATAGCCGAGGCCGCAGACGAGGAGGATTGGAAGCGCGCTCATGACCACCGTCATTCCGAAGTAGGTTCCAGCGGTTTTGGGGTCGCCTACCATGCAGGCGGGGCACGCCCATGCTGCGCCGGGGATCAGCGATGCGCCAGCCGCGGCGACCAGGAAACATTTTGCAAAATTTAAGCTACGCATGAGCCCTCACAAATATACGCGCAAATAGATCACCGGCCACAGAAGGACTACGAAATACCAGAACACCTGCGTTGCCGCGAACGTGGAAGGCGCGAGCGTGCCGCGGCGCATCGGGAAATAGATGGCCGTCAGGACGGCGATGGCGACTACGGCGTGGAGCGCGTGCGCTCCAACGATCAGGTAGAAAAACGCGCCGTGGGCGCTGGAGGTCATCGTCAGGCCTTCGCGGAGAAGCGCGACCCATTCCACTCCTTGCAGCAGCACGAAGGCTATTCCCGTGGCGATCGCGCCTGCCAGATAGGGGCGCGCCTTTTCGTAGCCGGCGCGCGTGCGGCGATTGGCTATAAACAGCAGCGCGCCGCTGAGAAGCAAGATGGCCGTGTTGAACGCAGTTCGTTCGACCGGCAGGCGCGGCTGGCCGGCGGGTGGCCAGACGCCGCCCGGCACGGTAGCGCGCGCGATGGTGTGGGCGCTCATCAGCGCGGCGAAAAACATGATTTCCGCAACGACAAAAATGATCATGGCCAGGACCGAGTTGGGCAGACGATTTCCAGTGTTTGGCGCGAGTGCAGCCATTCGAGGTTCGATGGTTGTCGATGGGCTACTCATTTTTGGTTGCCGTGCCGCCGCTTCTCAATTCCCCCTGTTTCGCGGGAAATTTGCTCCAATTCTGGCCGCTGTGCTTCATCACGTCGGGGGCCACGCCCGCGAACAGAATCGCGACGAAGAGGAGGCACATCACCAAGAGATACGGCACCCAGCGCTTTTCAACGGTGACGTGCATGAAATTTTTGGCGACGAGATACGCCTTGACCAGCGCGACTCCGAAGGCGGCGACGAGGAGGACTACGCGAACATGGGACATGGAGCCAACGACGCTCACGATGAGCAAGGCCACGAGGATGGCCCAGATCTTGACGTAGTTGGGATGATGAACGTGAGCTTCAGTCGTCATTGTTCCTCGTCGTTTTCCTCATCATGGCTCCCAATCGGGGTTCCTCACCGGGCGATGTACAGCAACGGAAACAGGAAAATCCAGACGATATCGACGAAGTGCCAGTACAGCCCGATACATTCCACGCGCTGCAATTCCTGATTCTTCGCCGCGTCCGCCGCGACGATCAGCATGATGATCATTCCCGCGAGGACGTGAAGGCCGTGCAGCCCGGCCAGCGTGTAATAGAACGACCAGAATCCGCCGGAGGAAAGCACGAAGCCTTCGCGGATGTCGATGGTCCACTCATATCCCTTCACGCACAGGAAGATCAAACCGCCGAGCGTGGTGAGGCGAAGTAATTTCGCCGCCTTGGGGCCATCGTGCGCGTCCGCGGCCTTGTGCGCCAGCACGGCGAATAAACTCGAGGTGAGAAGCACGAACGTATTGAACGCTCCCGCCCAGGTCAGCGTGTGCGAAGCGGACTCCGCCCATTCCGGGTGCCCGATCCGGTGCATGATGTAGGAAGCGAGCAGGCCGCCGAAGATCACGATTTCCGAGGCGATCACCCACCAGGTAATCAGCCGCGCGGTCGGAATTCCCGTGGCGCTTCGAGTATTCGCAATTGGTTTGGCGCTTGCGCTCATGAGTCCATTTCTCCGGCGGGCCTACTCGGGAACGTTCTGCGGCAAGAAATCATCCGCGCGGCCCGGCAGGCCATATTCGTAAGGGCCGCGATATACGGTCGGCATTTCGGCAAAATTTCCGTGCGGCGGCGGCGAAGGAACCGTCCACTCGAGCGTGGTGGACCGCCACGGATTCGCGCCGGCGCTCTTGCCGTTGCGCAGGCTCCAGACGAAATTGAACAAAAAGACCAGCTGGAAAGACAGCATAACGAGCAGCGCGATCGTCGAGGTGGTGCGCAGATGCTGCAGCGCGGGCCGCGACTGCTCGGCGAACTGGGCGTAATTGTAAACGCGCCGCTGGTCGCCGGCGATTCCGGTAATGAACAGCGGAATGAAAATCACGTTGAACGGAATGACCGTGCCCCAGAAATGAATTTTTCCGAGCGTCTCATTAAGCATGCGGCCGAACATTTTGGGATACCAGAACGTCAGTCCGGCGAAGACGGCGATGATCGCGATGGGGACGAACGTGTAATGGAAATGCGCGATCAGGAAATACGTATCGTGCAGATAGATGTCCGTGCCGGAGGAACCCAGAAAGATTCCCGTCACGCCGCCAATCATGAACTCCGCAATGAACGCCAAAGCCCAGAGCATGGGCGTGTCCAGATGGATCGAACCGCCGTACAAGGTTGCGATGTACAGGAACACCATTTCCGTGACCGGGATGGAAATCAGCAGCGTCGTGATCGAAAAAATATTGGCCATGCGCGGATCAATCCCGGCCACGAACTGGTGGTGCGCCCACACGACGAAACTCAGGAAACCAACGGCCCACGTCGTATAGAGGACGGTCTTGTAGCCGAATATTTTTTTGCGGGAAAACACCGCGATGATTTCCGCCACGATCCCCATGGCCGGAAGCAACACGACGTACACCTCGGGATGGCCGAAGAACCAGAAAAGATGTTGCCACAAGAGCGGATCGCCGCCGCGCGTCGGATCGTAGAAGCCGGTGGACATGGTCTGGTCAAACAGAAGCATAACCGCGCCGGCGATCAAGGGCCCTACGGAGGCCATGAAGATGACGTTGGCCAGGATAATCATCCAGATCAGGATCGGGATGTCGTACATTTTCATGCCCGGCGCTCGGCTGTTCATCGTGGTGACGGTGAAATTGATGCCGCCGAGCAAAAACGCGACGAATTCCAGCGCGACCGCAAGCAGCCAAAGCGTGGCGCCAATCGGCGTCAAGTTATAGGCCCCGCTTGCGGAGAGCGGAGGGTAGGCAGTCCAGGCGCCGCCAAACGGTCCGCCTTTGACCAAAAAAGAGCTGAGAAGAACCAGGGCGCTCAATAAGAAAATCTGGTAGGAAAGCCGATTGATTCGCGGAAACGCCATATCATCGCATCCGAGCATCAGAGGAATCAGGAAATTTCCGAATGCGGCGATGAGCACGGGCATAGCGACCCAGAAGATCATGATGCTGCCGTGCATGGTAACGAGCGCATTGTACTTGGCCGGCGTAATCAGCCCCAAGCCTGGAACATTCTGATTCGGGAAACCCTGCTGCATGCGGAATCCATAAGCGAAAAAGGCGCCAAGAAGGGCCATGGCCATGCCCGTAAACAAATACTGCATGGCAATGATCTTGTGGTCTGTGGCCCAGAGGTACTTCTGAAAAATTCCCGGCTCGGCGTGTTCCACTTGCGCGCTCATTGCCGCACCTCCGCCATCGTCACCAGGCCATCGGCGGAGGACGCGGGGATCGCCTGCTGCTCGGCCACGGCTGGACTCGAATTCCGAATCAACCAGGCGGCGTGGTCCTGGGGGGTCTCGACAATTATGCGGCCCGCCATCAGCGCGTGGCCCAAGCCGCACATCTGCGTGCATTGAATGTCGTAAGTGCCGACGCGATTGGGGCGAAACCAGCCGGAGATGGTGCGACCGGGCAACGCATCTTGTTTGAGGCGGAAAGCCGGAATGGCAAAACTGTGAACCACGTCTCGCGACATGAGCTCGAAGTGATACGTGGTATTCACAACGACATGTAGTTCGCCTACGGTGCGAATATCATCGGCTGTGTCCAGAACACCGTCAGGGCCCGGCTGCTGGAAGCTCCAGGCCCATTGCTGGCCGATGACGCGCACCGTCGCGTCCGCAGGAGGCATGACTTGCTTGATGTTGTACCAGACCGTGATCGCAGCGATGATAATGACGATGTCGCACAGGATGACCAGAAAGTGGGGGATTGAAATCCACCGCTTCAGATGTTTCTCCTCACCGGTGATGTACTGCGTAGGGCGCCCGTCTTTAGCCCGAAACTTGAAGACCAGCACGAACATCATCGTTTCGGCGGCAATCAGCCAAAAGCCGACGATCACCGCGATCAGGATGAATAGGTGGTCGATACTGTGCGCGTAAGTCGATGCGGCCGTAAAATACCGCTCCAGCATAAAGGCTCCCGCTACCGGACTAGAATCAATACTCCCGCAATAAAAGCCAGTGAAGACACCACGATGATCCAAAAAACAGTCTTGGCCACTTGATCGGGCGATGTTTCGGCATGATCCATGGAATGATTTTCTCCCGTCATTCGGGCCTAGGGTTTCAGCGTCTCGGTGTAGGCGACGACATTCCGGATGGCGTCTTCGTCAGCAAGCGCCCGCGCCATGGGGCGCATCAATCTGCCCTCGCGATCCTTTGGATCCGTGCCACGAACGCCGCTCCTGAATTTTCTCAGCTCCGTGGCGAGGTACCAGTCGTCCACACCGGCAATCCGCGGGGCTCCCAAGTCCTGATTCCCGGCGCCATTATCGCCATGGCAGGCCGCGCAAGTCGCGTACAGCGTCGCTCCGGCCTTTGGATCTCCGGGAAGCGAAGATGCATGCGGGACAGGAGGCAGAGTCTCCACGTAATGAGCTACAGCTTTGACGTCTTCCTCGGACGTCAAGCTGAGCGCCATTGGGCGCATGCGCATGCCTTCGGCATCGTTAAAATGCATGCCGCGAACTCCGCCCCGAAATTTATCGAGCTCCCTTTCGACGTACCACTCTTTCATCCCGGCAATGTTGGGCGCGCCGATTGTGGGATCCCCCGAACCGTCCGCGTTGTGACAGGGGACGCAGGTCTCGAAAACTTCCTGGCCCCGAGTGGCGGCATCCGTTTTGCCCAAGCTGCATCCGGAAAGACACAGTCCGCCGATCGGGAGAAGCAAGGCCCAAATCGTGAGCTGAAGTGGAACGAATGATTGACTTTTGCGCATGTTCAATCGCAAGGAACTTCCCAAGGCGCGGATACTAGCAGCAGACAAAATCGAACACAAGCGGAACTTGCATTAAACGCGGCTTTAAGCTCGGCAATTTAATTTGCTACAGACAAAAGCGAAAATGTTCCACTTTTTGACAACATTGGCTGTGACAAGAGTCACAAAGAAACTATTTCGGGACGACGGCCATACGTTGGAGGCGCTCACCAAGCCGATTGTGCTCGCCGGTGATCTCTTCCGGCAAGCGATCCCCGAAGTTCTTGAAGAATTCTCCGACGTCGGCATGTTCTTTAGCCCAATCGGCGGGCTCGACGCGCAACAGTTCGTTCATGGTTTCGCGGGACACGTTGATACCGTCAAGCGTAATGGCGTTCGCAGTGGGAACGGCGCCAATGGGAGTTTCCGTCGCAGTGGCCTTTCCTTCGATCCGTTCGAGCATCCACTTCAGGACGCGCGCATTGTCGCCATAACCCGGCCACAGGAATTTTCCATCGGCGCCCTTGCGGAACCAATTCACATGAAAAATCCTCGGCGGATGAGGGATCTTCTTCCCCATTTCGAGCCAGTGCCCGAAATAGTCGCCCATGTTGTAACCGCAGAAGGGAAGCATGGCCATCGGGTCGCGCCGTGGGACGCCCACTTGGCCGGTGATCGCCGCGGTCGTTTCCGACGCCATCGTCGCGGCGACGTAAACGCCGTGCTGCCAGTTCATCGCTTCATACACCAGGGGGGCCAGACGCGCGCGGCGTCCGCCAAAAATGAACGCGGAGATGGGCACTCCGGCCGGATCTTCCCAGCGCGGAGAAATCGAAGGCGCCTGAACCGCCGGCACGGTGTACCGTGAATTCGCCTGCGCCGCCAGGCCGTTTGACGGCGACCACGCGCGGCCCTGCCAATCCAACATTCCGGCGGGGATATTGTCACTCATGCCCTCCCACCAGGGCTCGCGCTGTGGAGTCATCCCAACATTCGTGAAGATCGTATTTTTCCTCAGCGCCGCCATCACATTCGGATTTGTTTTTTCGTTCGTGCCGGGAGCCACGCCAAAGAAACCGGCTTCGGGATTAATCGCGTGCAGGTAGCCGTCCGAGCCGACCTGCATCCAGGCGATATCGTCGCCCACGGTCCACACGCGGTAGCCTTCGTTTTCGAGCGCCGAGACCATCATGCACAGGTTGGTTTTGCCGCACGCGCTCGGAAACGCCGCCGCCATGTAGGTCACTTTTCCGGAGGGCGACTCCAATCCCAGAATGAGCATGTGCTCGGCCATCCAGCCCTGTTTGCGCGCCATCCAACTCGCGATGCGCAAGGCGAAGCACTTTTTGCCGAGCAGTGCGTTGCCGCCGTACCCGGAACCAATGCTCCAAATCAAATTTTCTTCGGGGAAGTGCGCAACGTACCGGCGGTCCGGATTCAAATCTCCCAGGGAATGGAGCCCTGGAACGAAATCCGTGGAACTGCCCAGGCGGTCCAGCGCAACTTTTCCCATACGGGACATGATGCGCATGCTCGCGACGACATACGCGCTGTCGGTGACCTCGACCCCGACGCGGCTCTGCGGCGAAGCCGCCGGTCCCAGGATGTACGGGACAACGTACATCGTGCGGCCTTTCATCGAGCTATCGAACAAAGTGCCAATGGTTTGCTTTGCTTCGGCGGGAGCAATCCAGTTGTTGGTTGGCCCGGCGTCGTTGCGGTCGCGCGTGCAGATGAACGTTACTTTTTCCGTGCGCGCCACGTCGCTCGGATCGCTGCGGTGGAGGAAACAGTTCGGATACGACTTGTCATTCAGAGGAAACGTCTGGCCCTCGCGAACCAATTGGTCTTCGATGCGGGCGGCTTCCTCCGCCGACCCATCGCACCACTGAATTTGCGCGGGTCGAGTCATGCGCGCAACCGATTCCACCCATTGTTCCAGGGGCGTAGACACGGAACCTCCTCCAAATTTTTTCGGCATGCCAGCGGCAGACGTTATGGCCGGAGCGGCGCTTAGCTGCGAATCAGGCAGCAAATATACACCGAAACAAAAAGTCTAAGACACGGAGGAAGTAAACGCAAGTTGCCGCAAAAGCGGTTGTGCCGGGAGGCAACACCCCGATTCTGATCGCCTTCGCAACTTCAGCCGGTAAAGCAACAGTGGATTGAGGCCGATGGGATGGAAAAGCGCGCAGAATTTCATTTCCGGCCCGTCGCTAAGGGGGTTTAACATAATGGCGTGTTCGCCCGATCGATAGCGCAAGGGAGTTTCGTGATTGAGGGATTTCAGCGATCCTCGTTTCCAAGGAATCTGTCTTGCATCCACAGCGGGCGTTCACGGGCCGTTGTGATGTATGTCACAAACGCCCGTGCGGGTGGTCACAGATGAAATGCTCGTACGCGTGCCAGATTAGTGCCCGCACGATCTTAGGGTTTGCAACTCTTAGTACTCTGCGAGGGAAAAATGTTTGAGAGGATCACCAGAAAATACAGAGTTGGCGCCATCGCACTACTCCCGTTGTTTCTGTTCGCCTTCCCTCATTCCGCGGCAGCGCAGTCCGACGCCCAGAAATTATTCGATACGAACTGCGCCAAGTGCCACGGCCCTGATGGAACCGGAAATACGGTCGTCGGGAAAGCGGTCGGGGCGAAGGATTTGGGTTCCGCCGAAGCCAAGAAGCTGACCGATGCCGAAGTCTTCACGCAAATCGATCAAGGCAAAGGGAACATGCCTCCTTTTGGAGGAACCCTGAATAAGGCGCAGATTGACAGTTTGATTCCAATCGTCCGCGAATTTGGCAAGAAAAAAGCGGCCGCCAAAAAGCCAAGTTGAAGTCTCTGTTCAGGCGGCCTTTGCACTAGCCGCCATCATCCCGAAACGAAGCAGCTGTGCGGGCGGACCGGCAGGACGCTCACATGGGTCCGGCAGGCGCTTACCAAGTCGCTAGAGCAGCGGTGTCTCAATTTGTGGAACCTAGAACGATGGAGTGAAAGGGGAAAAACAAGCATGAGCGATCACAAGATTTGCTTCCGTGCAATTCCTATCATTGGTTCATTCTTCGCGCTGCTGATCAGTCTTTTCCTGCAGGTGCCGACGGCTTCGGCGATCCCGAGCTACGCGCGGCAGACCGGGTTCCCGTGCAAGTCCTGTCACTATATGCCGCCGGAACTGACGCCGCTCGGACGGGCGTTCAAGCTGAACGGCTACACCATGACCGGGAAACCAACGGTCACTTCACCGGGCAAGGGAAACGTGAGCCCCCTTAACATCCTGGAGTCATTTCCGCTTGCAGTGTTGTTTGATACTTCCTTCACGTCTTTGAAGACTCCTCAACCGGGTGCTCAGAACGGCAGCTTTGAGTTTCCTCAGCAGGCCTCGCTCTTTCTGGCGGGCGCCTGGGCCACGCATGTCGGGAGCTTCGTGCAGGTGACTTATAACAGCCAGGGCGACCATTTCTCGTGGGATAACTCCGACATCCGGTACGCCAATGCCACCAAGCTGTTTAAGAAGGACCTCGCATTTGGAATCACACTGAACAATAATCCCACTGTAGAGGATCTCTGGAACAGCACTCCCGCATGGGGTTTCCCTTGGGTGAGCAGTGATTGGGCGCCCGGACCGACCGCCAGCGCAATCATCAACGGAGGATTAGCCCAAGACGTCGCGGGACTCGGCGGGTACGCCATGTGGGACAATCATTTATATCTAGCCGCAACCGCCTACCGATCAGCGCACTTGGGAGTTACACTTCCGAATACAGGAGCGGGCCAAAGCTTTAATATCCGCGGGGTCGCCCCTTACTGGCGAGTAGCTTGGCAGCAAAACTCGAAGAACAACAACCTGATGGTGGGGACCTACGGCATGCATATGAAATCAACACCGGGAGCCATCACCGGCATGGAAGACAGCTATACCGATTGGGCCGCTGATTTTCAGGATGACCTGACGATTCCTAAATTCAGAGGCGACGTGGTCTCTTTCCGCGGGACGTATATCCGTGAAAACTCGGCGCTGGTCGCAACCGCCGGCCTTATGCCCCCGGTGGCGGGGTTCGCCCCACATCACCTCAATACCGTCCAGGCGAACGCGGAGTACCATCTCGGCGACAAGTATTCGGGCACAATCGGATGGTTCAATGTCGACGGCACGCCCGATCCTTTGTTATTCAATGCAGGGTCGCTCCCACCGCTCCCTGTGACCGGAAGTGCGAACGGCGATCCGCGAAGCGCCGGATACATCGCCAATATCTCGTGGTGGCCCGTTCAGAACATCGGCCTCACTCTCCAATACACGGGTTACACGCGTTTCAACGGCGCCGCCACCAACTACGATGGAGCGGGACGCAATGCCGATTCAAACAACGCTCTGTATTTACTCGCGCGATTCGTTTTCTAGGATTTTCAGAAAACAATCGTCGGTTCCTCGTTCTTGATTCGAGGGTTCAATCGGCTGGCCGGGTTTGGTGCGCGACTCATCGAACCCGGCTACTTTTTTTTAAAATGGAACTGCATGTCCCTCCTGAGTTCCAGTTCGGTTCCCTCAATCGGTAGGCGCTCCTAAACAACAGCAGACGCCAACCAAATAAAGCAGGTTGGAATCTTCTCTCGCCCTGGAACCTGAGTTGCAACGGCTATGTGGCAGCGATCCGGGCGATGAGAAACGATATTCACTTGCTCTTTCAGGCCTTCGTAGCTCCGGCCATTTTTGTTTCGGCCGAGGGGCTCCTGCTCCTCTCCCTCAATGTGCGCTTGATGGGAATCGTCAGCCGTCTTCGATCGTACCTTCATGAGAAGCATCACGCCGGGAGTCAGGACCACCTGATCGAGGCGGATGCATACGCCTCCCAGATCGCTTCGATTGAAAAGCGGGCCGAAATGATTCGCCGCGCTTTTGTGCTTACGCTGTATGGCCTGATCGGGACAATCGCCGCCTGTTTATTGCTTGGGGCTGGCCTGTATTGGCCATGGGCCGAAGGCGCGGCCGCCCTGGTTTTCGTTGTCTCCATACTTATTTTGTTAGCCGGCATGGTCTACTACGCTCGGGAAGTTCAAGTGGCCCTCAGCTCGGTGCGGGAGGAAGCCGCGGATTCGCGATTCATGGATCTTCATGACCGCGCCGAGGGCTCCCAGGAAGAAAAAATGCCGCACGGAATGTAGGGCTGGGTGATATTGCCTGGGACCGCCAATCGGGAGATTGGCATCCGGGGAAGTTCTAGAGGCGTGGCGCTTAGTGCTCTCTGTCAATTTTCCTACTTCAAACGCCGCCTGAATTTACCTCGGAGGTTTCGTTGCCGGCTTTGGACGCAATCGCGGCGCGAATTTTCGGCAATGCTGCGCGAGCAGCCGCTTCGCCCGCGGCCATCAGTTCGGTTGTCTTCTCGAAATCGTCCCACAAGAAATCTTTCACGACCGGCTCAATGATGATATCGGCCCGGGCCCTCCATTCCAGGTCCGCGTGCCGTTGCAAAATGGCAAAGGAAAGGCCGATCACGTCCACGATGCTGGAGGGCGTGCGGTTGTTGGCGGCTTCCAAAAACACGGCAATGACTAAATCAGCCCCGATGCCCCGCGCCGCGTCCACCGGGACAGGCGCGGCGAGGAATCCGTCTACAAGCATGCGGCCCTCGATCTCAACCGGCACAAACATTCCGGGATACGCGCACGACGCTCGTAGCGCCGGGCCCAATTGCCCGTGCGTAAAATAGACAGCTTCCCCGGTACCCAGGTCGGTCGCCGCGATGGCCAGAGGAATCTTCAAATCCTCAAACGTGCTTACGCCAAGAAATTTTCGCGGGTAATGTTCCAGCTTCTGGTTCGAAGCGAGACCCAGCCAGGAAAGCTTCCAATTTCCGAAGTCCTTAAATCGTGTGGCCCGGGCCTGCCGTTCGATTTCCCGGATGGTGTGGCCGCTGGCAAAGGAGATGGCGAGCAATGCTCCCGCGCTCGTTCCGGTCAAATAATCAATCGGGATATTCTCCTCCTCGAGCACGCGCAGGACGCCCAAGTGGGCGATGCCTCGCGCGAAGCCTCCGCCCAGCGCGACTCCGATGCGGGGCCGCTCCGGCGGGGGCCCCGGCGGCTCGGTATACGCAAATTCACGAACGCGCCCAACCGCGCTCTGAAGCCAGGTCAGGACCTTCTTTGTATTGCTTTCGGCCATTGTTGGAATAATACAAGGTTAACTCTAAAACGTGTGCCTGGCATTTCTCGTTGACCCCGGTTTGTCGCTTCTGTAACCTGCATTGGCGCCTGAAGCTTTAGTAGGACAGCCACTCTTGGCTGTCCGCTTTTGTCCTGCCGGGGTTGCGCGGGACAGCCAAGAGTGGCTGTCCTACGAAAACCCTGATCGCAGGCGAATTGACGCACCACCGTAACGGGCCTAACCTAACAGAAATGGTAAAACGAGCGATCGAAAAAGTCGTGGTCCTCGGCGCGGGCACCATGGGCGCGCGCATTGCCGCGCACATCGCCAACGCCGGTGTCTGGTGCGCATTGCTGGACATCGCTCCCGCCCAGCTTACGCCCGAAGAGCAGAAGCGCGGGCTGACCCTGGAAAATCCCGACGTCCGCAACCGCATCGTTCGCGCCGGCCTCGCCGCAGCAGTGAAGGCCAGGCCCGCCGCATTTTTCACGCGGGGCCTGGAGAATCGCATCGTCACTGGAAATTTCGAGGATGACTTGAAACTGTGCGCCGAGGCGGACTGGATCGTCGAAGTCGTCGCCGAAAATCTCGAAATCAAGCGCGCGCTCCTCTCGCGCGTCGCGCAGATTCGCAAGCCCGGCACCATTGTCACCACGAATACCTCCGGCCTGCCCGTGCGGCGCATCGCGGAGGGGATGCCCGAGGAATGGCAGCAGCACTGGGCGGGGACGCATTTCTTCAATCCGCCGCGCTACCTGAAACTCGTCGAAATTATTCCGGGAACGGCGACGCGCCCCGAAGTGATCGATACTCTCGCCGAATTCTGCGACCACAAGCTCGGCAAGGGCGTCGTCGTCGCCAAGGATACTCCGAATTTCATCGGCAACCGCATCGGAACGTTTTCCATGCTGAATGCGATCCGGCTAATGAACGAACTCGGGATGACGTTCGAGGAGGTGGACGCCTGCACCGGTCCCGCGCTCGGCTGGCCGAGGTCGGCGACGTTTCGCTTGGCGGATATCGTGGGCATCGACGTCCTCCTGCACGTGATCCGCAACATCCACGAAAATATTCCGAACGACGAATCGCGCGAACTCTACCGCGTGCCGCCGCTGCTCGAGGAAATGGCGCGGCGCGGCTGGATCGGCGACAAGACGGGCAGCGGCTTTTACAAGCGCGTGAAAAAATCCGGCGGCGAATCCGAAATCCTTACGCTCGATCCCATCAAGATGGAATATCGCCCGCAGCAGAAGGCGCGATTCGCTTCCATCGAAGCGGGCAAGGCCATCGAGAACACGCGCGAGCGCTTGCGCATGCTGGCCGGCCCGGCGCTCGAAGGAAAAGAAGGCGACAAGGCGCAGAAATTCATCTGGGGCGTGATCTCCGGAATGTGCCTGTACGCCGCGCGCCGCGTCCCCGAAATCGCGGACTCGATTGTGGACGTGGACCGCGCCATGCGCTGGGGATTTGTCTGGGAGCTGGGGCCGTTTGAGGCGTGGGACGCCATCGGCGTCGAGCCCATGGCCAAGCAGCTCGAAAAAGAGGGCAACGCGCTCCCGCCGCTCGTCACGAATCTGCTTTCGTCGGGGAAGAAATCGTTCTACCAATCGGCGCAGGGAGAGACGTCGTATTTCGATCTTTCCGCAAAGGATTACAGATCCGCGCCGAAGTCCGAGGGAATCATCCTTCTGAAATCGCTCAAGGAGCGCGCCAAGGAGATCGAGAAAAATTCCGGCGCGAGCCTGATCGATCTAGGCGACGGCGTGGTCTGCTGCGAATTCCACTCGAAGATGAACGCGATCGGCGGCGACCTGCTCGCCATGATTCACAAGGGCCTCACGCGACTGCGCGTTGATTTCGACGCCATGGTGATCGCCAATCAGGGCGAGAATTTTTCCGCCGGCGCGAACCTGATGCTCATCCTGATGACCGCGCAGGAGCAGGAGTGGGACGACCTGCACCTCGCCGTGCGGCAATTCCAGAACACCACGCTGGCCATCAAGCATTCGCCGAAGCCGGTGGTCGTCGCGCCGCAGGGCTTAGCGCTTGGCGGCGGCTGCGAAGTCGTCCTGCACGGCACGCGCATCCACGCCGCGGCGGAAGCCTATATCGGCCTCGTGGAAGCGGGCGTCGGCCTGATCCCGGCCGGCGGCGGCACAAAGGAAATGATTATCCGCGCGAACGAGCGCGCCGAAGGCGAGGAGGATATCGACCTGTTCCACGCGCTCAAGCCCGTGTTTGAAAATATCGCCATGGCAAAAGTCTCGACGAGCGGGGAAGAAGCGCGCGAGCTAGGCTACCTGCGCCGCGCCGACCTCGTGGCGATGAATCTCGAGCGTCTGGTCGCCGACGCGAAACAAACCGCGCTGGGCCTCGTCCGCGGCGAATGGCGGCAAACGGCGCCCGCGCCGGGCGAACCGTCGATCCGCGTCCTCGGCCAGGAGTTCAGCGCCGCCGCGAAGCTCGCCGTCCACATGATGCTGCGCGGCGAATATATATCGGAATACGATGCATTAGTCGCGCGCAAGCTGGGTCACATCCTGGCCGGCGGCGCGCTCACCTCTTCGCAACTTGTAAGCGAGCAGTATCTGCTCGACTTGGAACGCGAAGCCTTCGTCTCCCTCTGCGGCGAGCGCAAAACCCAGGAGCGCATCGCCCACACCCTGAAGACCGGCAAGCCCCTGCGGAACTGATCATACGCTTGAGTCGCCCGGTCGCTAAACACGTGTACAGCCCCTGAGATACTCTCGCATTATTTACTTAAGATTAGTATTCATGTAACATAGCCTTCAGAATCCACACTGGTATTCCCCTTCAAAGATTTGCCAGGATGGTTTTTGCCGGAGTCTAATCATGAGTATTGAAGCTGAAAATTTGAAGTCAGAGACAGTCCCTACTGGCCCGGTTCACAGGAGCCCAAGGCCCGGAGGGAAAAAGCCTGCGGCGAAGCGGAAGCGAAGTGTGACGGCTCGCAAGGGGCGTACTGTGAGGAGCTTCCCCGCTTGTACCTTCGAGGAAGCGCTGGTAATAGCGAATGCGATACAGCAGTTCGCCAGCGGCCAAAGAGTACGCAAGCTGACGCTCTTTGAGCACTTGAATAAGTCCCCTGACAGTGGCCCTAGCAGGCAGCTCATAACGAATTCTTCTAAGTATGAGCTAACTGAAGGCGGGTACCAGGCTGATTACATCGAACTGACGCAAGATGGCAAGATCGCTACGGACTCGGACGTCCCGCCGCGTGAACGGCTTCGTGCGAGGTTCAAGCTCGCCGTCGAGGGTATTGCTCCCTTCAAGAGTATTTATGATCGGTTTAAGGGAAACAAACTCCCTGCACATGCGGTAATAAAGGATTTCCTAACTGAAGGGGGTTTCCAGGAAGATGATCTTCAAGAGTGCGTCGACACCTTTATTCTAAATGCCAAGTTCTTGGGAATCCTCAAGCCCATTGCGGGTGCTGAAAGACTCCTACCGATTGAACACATCCTTGAGGAAATTCCAGAGTCAGTGGAATCCAGCTCAGTTGAAAAGACAAATCTTGTCAACGCAACCTCACGTGGAAGTCTGCCTAGTTCCGCACCAGTCGGTTCTTGGGACAAAACATGTTTCTATATCACCCCGATAGGAGAGCCCGATTCGGAACATCGGATGCACTCTGACCTTTTCTTAAGTTCAATTATCGAGCCTGCGTTGGCGGAGTTCGGTCTAAATGTGGTTCGAGCAGATCAGATTGGAAAACCTGGGATGATTTCCGCCCAGGTGATCGAGCACGTGGTTAAGTCAAAGTTGGTAATCGCGGACTTATCGTTTCACAATCCGAATGTCTTTTACGAACTATCCTTGCGCCATTCCTGCAGGCTCCCGACAGTTCAGGTGATCCGCGCATGCGATCAAATTCCCTTCGACCTTGATCAGTTCCGAACGGTAAAGATTGACACCAGCACAATTTATACTCTTGTGCCGAGTCTCGAGACGTATCGGTCAGAAATCGCAAATCAGGTCCGGAGGGCACTGACAGACCCGGATTCCGCTGATAACCCGATTTCAATTTTTTGTCCCGGCCTGAAAGTCACCCTTAACGGGGCTGCATAATCTCCACATGCATTTTGGCACGCGCGATGATCAAGCGCGGGCGGTAGCTCTGGCCGCGCTTCTCAAAACCCGATTCCGCCAGAATTGCTTCCAGCGTCCCTCTTCGCGAACACTCTTCCAGGAACAGACTCACTGCCTCACGCAAGCGCGCCCGGGTTTCGGCGACGGAATCGCCGCAACTCGACACATCGAGTTCGGGGGTGTAGCTCACGAAGGTCGGCCCCTCTTTCCAAACGTGGGCGGTAAAGTCGATTTTTGGGAGCCGCGTCCTGTTCTTCGGCGAGATTGGCACCATATTTGGTTAATTCTAGCCTGTTCCAACTTGATTTCAAAGCTCGGTGGGGACCGTAGCACAGCCACTCTTGGCTGTGCGGTTTTGTAGGCTTACGCGAAGACAACCGACCCGCGACGATCGCAAAACCCACACAGCCAAGAGTGGCTGTGCTACTTCCGGACCGGACTCCACTCAGCCGCGAGTTACAATCACTATCGGCGAGGCGGCGAGCCTATTCGTCGCGGGCCGGCGGCATCATATACTTGGCGGGCGCAAATCACGTGAGACCGATCATCCGCATTATCGCCAGGGCTTTGTTTCGTGCAGGCGAATTGGGACTGCTGACGCTGGGCGCGTTTGATTCGTCGCCTCTTGTCGTGCCGTTCGGCAATGACCTGCTTGTGCTGGCGCTGAGCGCGCGCTATCACGATCGCATGCTTTATTACGCGGTGATGGCCACGCTGGGATCGCTGATCGGGTGCTTTGCGACGGTCTGGGTCAGCCGCAAGGGCGGTTCCCAATTGAAGATGGTCGCATCGAGG
>Ga0209517_10003024_pt1 | contig 23135 bp, 19 predicted proteins | sample PeaSoiMetSII2010_FD_187695 | JGI IMG/M metagenome (GOLD analysis project Ga0209517, IMG submission 187695) | Peat soil microbial communities from Weissenstadt, Germany - SII-2010 (SPAdes) (version 2) | ecosystem: Environmental > Terrestrial > Soil > Wetlands > Peat | place: Germany...
TGATGGGCGATAAGCTGTTCCGCAGCGACCTCTACTACCGGTTGAAAGTCTTTCCGATCGTTACGCCTCCGTTGCGCGATCACGCCGAGGACATACCCAGCCTGGCTCGCCACTTCACCAAGAAGTATGCGGCCAAGATGGATCGGACCATCGACAAGATTCCCGCCGACACGATGAAAGCGCTGGTGAGCTGGTCTTGGCCGGGGAATGTGCGAGAGTTGGAGAACTTTATCGAACGGTCGGTGATTCTTTCCCGAGGACCTAACCTCCGTGCGCCCTTGTCAGAACTGCGGTCTGATGCGGAGGAAGCTTCCCGGGATTCCACTCTTGAGGAAGTGGAGCGGGTCCACATCCTGCGTGTTTTCCGCGAAACCGGCGGAGTAGTCAGTGCCGCGGCAACCCGGCTCGGGATGCCGCGGACGACCTTGAACGCGATGATGAAGAAACTGGGCATCTCCCGCTCAGACCTTTAGCCCCTGAATCGGAGGTCCGACGACGAGGGCCTTCGGCGTGCTTGTGTTAAACGCGAGATAAGGAGTCACACAAATGCTTTGGACCATTGCTGTCATTTTGTTCGTTCTGTGGGCACTCGGATTAGTCACTGGTTACACCGTGTCTGGATTCGTCCACATTCTGTTGCTGTTGGCGATCGTGGTCGTGCTCATTCGTGTGATTCAAGGGCGTCGGCCAGTTCTCTAAATTATTCTTTCCGGCGGCAGTCCGCTTGATTGGCCTCTAAGTTGCTTCAAGAGGGCCAGTAGAACACTCCGGGAACGGCCGTGGCGGATCGGAGCCGTGACGGCCAGCCCGAGAGTGACTTCGTCGTGAGGCGTTAGTGAAATACGAGTTCAGCGAACTTACTGCCGATCCAACGAGGCCCGGCAGGGTGCAAATGCCTTTCCACCGTATCACTCGATTAGTCTTCCTGGCAGTATTCTCTGCTTCGATTTCTTTCGGCTATTCAGTTCTCACCCACGAAGCAATTGTCGATTCCCTGTGGGACAGCTCCATTCAAAAGCTCCTGCTAAAGCGTTTTCCCGCGGCGACGCCAGAGGAATTGGAAAAGGCCCACGCCTATGCTTACGGCGGATGCATTATCCAGGACATGGGATATTATCCATTCAGCAGCCGCCTCTTCAGCGACCTGACGCATTACGTCCGCAGCGGCGATTTTATCCTCGCGCTGATCCGCGAGTCTCAAGATATCGATGAATACGCATTCGCCCTGGGCGCGCTGGCTCACTACGCCGCCGATAACAACGGCCATCGCATCGCCACCAATCTGGCCGTACCGATCCTCTATCCCAAGCTCCGCCGGAAGTTTGGGAAGGAAGTGACCTATTGGGACGATCCCAATTCGCACATGAGGACGGAGTTCGGCTTCGACGTGCTGCAAGTCGCTCAAGGGCGATATGCCCCGGATCGCTACCGGGCGTTCATTGGCTTCCAGGTATCCAAGCCCGTGCTGGAGCGCGCATTCCTCGACACTTACGGCATTGAGCTGAAGGATGTTTTCGGGACCCTGGACCTGGCGTTAGGATCCTTCCGGTATAGCGTCGGCTCTATCATTCCAGGAATGACGCGCGTGGCATGGCAACTCAAGAAGGACCAAGTCACCAAAGAGATTCCCGGCATGACCAGGAAGAAGTTTCTCTACAATCTCTCGCGCTCCAGCTACGAAAAAGAATGGGGGACGGAGTATCATAAGCCCGGCCTTCGTACACGCCTGGTGACTTGGGTATTGCACATCATTCCGAAAGTCGGTCCCTTCAAGTCGCTCGAGTTCCGCGAGCCGACCCCGGAAGTCGAGAAGATGTTCATGGCCAGCTTCAACGCGACGATCGACAACTACCGCGTGCTGCTTGAGAATGTGAGCGCAGGCCCCCTGCAACTCGCGAATGAGAATTTCGACCTCGGCCAACCCCTAGTCGCCGGCAAGTACCTGGGAGCAGACCAGGCGTATGACCAGCTATTGGGGAAACTCGCGGACCGGAAGTTCGCCGGCATATCACCGGACCTGCGCGGAAACGTCCTGGACTACTATAAAGACCGGAAAGCACCCGACACTCTTTCCACCAAGAAAGCGGCGGCGGAGTGGACAAAACTGGTCGATGAGGTGGAAGAGTTGCGATCGACTGCCGCATCCTCCGGAACAGAGGGTCCATAATGATACGCCTTCTTCTCGCTTTTTCCGGTGTACTTTTCTGTGGCTCCATCGGTGCCTTCTTCCTGTTCGTTCCGCCCCTGTTGATTGCGACGGCGTGCATAGCGCTGGTAGCGCTGCCCTTGGCGGTCTTGGTGTTGCTTGACTGCTATGGCATCCACGTAGAGCTTCAGCCGGCGCCGCCATCGCACGATATCGATCGGACGGACTGACCATACGCGGTCACATGACCGCATACGGTTATCTGCCGGGAGCTCATTCTACGCTCTCAACCCCAAACGTAAGAAAACGCACGTGTACGTAACTTCCTCGAGTGGGTGCCGTGCGTGCCTCAGCTTGCGTGGTCGCGACCATACTCGCGAAGAAAGAGGTGAGGAAATGAAGAAACTGATCTTAGCAGCAGCACTCGTGGCGATCACGCCGCTTATGGCGAAGGACAACGAGCCCGCACAGCGATTGGACGCGGCAGCCATCGTGTTCGGTGAAGTTATGGGGGCGCCGGACAAGGGCATTCCTCAGGAGATGCTGGAGCACGCTCATTGCATCGTGATCGTACCGGACCTCAAGACCGCCGCTTTCATTGTCGGCGGGAAATATGGGAAGGGCGTCCTTTCCTGCAGGAACAAAGTCGGACCAGGCTGGTCCGCACCGGGAACGGTCCGCATCGAAGGTGGAAGTGTCGGATTCCAGATCGGCGGCTCTTCAACCGACCTGATCATGCTGGTGATGAACGAGCGCGGAGCAGACAAACTGCTTGCGAGCAAATTCACATTGGGCGCGGAAGGATCCGTCGCGGCAGGACCGGTCGGACGTACGGCAACCGCGCAGACCGACGTTCAGATGCACGCGGACATTCTTTCGTGGTCGCGCTCGCAGGGATTGTTCGTGGGTCTCGCACTTGAGGGAGCAACTTTGCGGCAGGACCTGGACGACAACGCCACCATTTATGGGAAGAGGCTGGAGAATCGCGACATCGTCACCAAGAGACGCCGGGTTCCGCCGGAAGCCGCGAAGCTCATCAATGAGCTGAATAAGTACTCGGCTCGCGAAGAAAAAAGCGGATCAGGCCAGTAAGCGCGGGCCAGCAAACAAGAAAGAAGACCACTTATGAAAAGACTCACACTAGGACTCCTGACGGTATGCGGGGTCCTAGCGGCCCAGGCGCCGGCCCAGAACTTGGGACAAGAACGAAGAGAAAATGCGGACCGGGCCGCATCCGGACTCACGCCGATCTATCGCGTTACCGTTACGGAGCGGACCGCCAAGGCAATCAGCTACCAGCACCGAAGCGGCGCCACGAAGATCGACTTCAAGGGCACCTCCCTTATGCCAAACGCGCATGGCGAGGCTAAAGTGGAGAGCAAGAAGGGCTACATCGAAATCGAAGTGGAATTCCGGAATATGACGGAAGCCACGCAATTCGGCGGCGAGTACCTCACTTACGTCCTGTGGGCCATCACTCCCGAGGGCCGCACCTCCAACCTGGGCGAAATTCTCCGGGGCGGCGGCGTCAGCTCCAGCGGAAAGCTGGACGTGACGACTGAACTGCAAGTATTCGGTCTGGTAGTAACGGCTGAACCTTACTTCGCCGTGTCCCGTCCGAGCGACGTCGTGGTGATGGAAAACGTCGTTCGCCCGGACACGAAAGGGAAAATCGAGCTCATCGATGCCAAGGATGAACTGCTTCAAAGAGGCCAATATGAGCACCTCGCGAGCGTGCTCGACCTTAATGTCAGCAGCAAGATGCCGCTGGAACTGTACGAAGCCCGCAACGCGGTCAACATCGCTCGCAAGAGCGGCGCAGACCGCTTTGCCACGGAGACTTTCGAGAAGGCCGAGAGCAACTTGAAGCAATCGGAGGCATATCGTGCGCGCAACGCCGGATCGAAGCCGGTGACTATGACGGCCAGGCAAGCCGTACAGATTGCCGAGGATTCACGTGCGATCGCGGTGAAGCGCCAGGACGATGATCTGCTAGCCGCCGAGCGCCAAGCCGGCGCCGACCGCGAAGCTCGCGCCGCCAATGCGACAGCTCGCGCGGAGAATGCGACGGCTCGTGCCGAGAATGCGACGGCTCGTGCCGAGAATGCGACCGCCAATGCACAGTCCGAGGCTGCGCGCATCGCGCGAGAAGCTGCAACCGCACGGTTGAGTGCCCAGTCCGAAGCCGACCGCTTGAAACGGGAGAATGATGTCAAGACCGCCGCGGCCTTGACCGAAGCCGCGAGCCTCAAACAGCAGAACGACTTACTGGCGTCGAATGCTCAGGGTGAAGCCGATCGTTTGAGGCGTGAGAACGATGCGCAACGAACTGCGGCTCAAGCCGAGCTCGATCGCATTGCCAAAGAGAAAAGTCAGTTGGAGACGGACAAATCCGAGCTCCGGGCCCAGCTGCTATTGCAATTCAACACGATTCTCCAGACCCGCGACACGGCTCGTGGATTGATCGTGAATATGTCGGATGTGCTTTTCGACACCGGGAAGTTCACGCTGCGGCCGGAAGCTCGCGAGAAGCTGGCCAAGGTCGCTGGGATTGTCTCGGGACATCCGGGGCTGCGGCTGGATGTGGAAGGCCATACCGATAGCGTGGGAGGCGACGACTACAACCAGAAGCTTTCTGAAGATCGAGGTGGATCGGTGCGTGACTATCTGGTTGGACAGGGAATGGTCACGACCTCCGTCTCATCAAAGGGCTTCGGGAAAACCCAGCCAGTGGCTTCGAATGAAACCGCTTCGGGCCGGCAGCAGAATCGCCGCGTGGAGCTCGTGATCTCCGGGGAAATCATCGGCAAGGAACTCGGGGTACCGATCGCAGCGAGATAGTCGCAGCGCGAGTAAACGCAAAAGAGATCAGACGTGAAAAGACTTACACTAGGACCCTTGACTGTATGCGGGGTCCTAGCCACCCCGGTACGGTGACTCTGATCTCCCAGCGTGGCAATCGCACGAAGGGGCGCTCCTAAATCCGCTGTGTTTTCGCCGGTGGCCACGGCGGGACGTGCTCGACAACCTCACACTCTTCCGGTTGACGAACACTGCGATTTCTTCGGCTCGTCTCTATTGGGAAACATGGAAGAAAACACCTTAGTCGAATCCGCAAACAGATTCGTACAGGTCCGTTCAAGCATACGGCCCTAACGGCTCTCGGGGGCTCTGATCAAAACATACACGCGCCAATGGAAGTTGGCGAGCGCCACGACGCGGCCGTTGCAGCCCCTCCCAACCTCAGCCTGCAAGTGCTTCGCCAACGATGAACAGGGCCGCCTGGCTCTCACGTGAGGCGAGACTCGAGACTCCGAACCCTTGACGGTGCTGCGGGACAAGGCGTCAGCGCGGAATCACCATATATGACGCTCATTTCGAGCTTTTGGTGCCCTTCCCCTTCCCGATGTTACGATGGAAGCGTTTGTTTGCCTCGTCGGCAAAGCAGGGATTCGCCAAATTAGGGACTAGTTCATGTGGATCGTCAGGTTAGCGCTCAGGCGTCCCTACACTTTCGTCGTGATGGCGGTTCTGATCGCCATTCTGGGCGGCGTCGCGATCGCGACCATGCCGGTCGATATCTTCCCGTATATCGATATTCCCATCGTCAGCATTGTGTGGCAGTACAACGGGCTGTCGCCGGAGGAGATGGAGAGCCGTATTGTCACGAATTTTGAACGCGCCCTCACGTCCAACGTCACCGACATCGAACACATCGAATCCCAGTCCTACCAGACGGTAGCCGTGGTTCGTGTTTACTTCCACCAGAACGCGCAGGTGGATCTGGCGCTGGCCCAGATCGTCACGCAGTGCCAGGTGCAAGTTCGCAATATGCCGCCCGGGACCTTTCCGCCGCAGGTTCTCAAATACGATGCGGCCAGCGTCCCTATCCTGCAGCTCGGATTAAGCAGCAAGACCATGTCGGAGCAGGAAATCTTCGACCTGGGACAGAATTTCATCCGGACTCCGCTCGCCACCGTCCAGGGCGCGAATGTTTCCTACCCCTTCGGCGGCAAAAATCGTCAAGTCATGGTGGACCTGAACCTCGCCGAGCTGTATGCGAAACAGGTTTCGCCCATGGATGTCTCGAACGCTCTGAACCTCCAAAACCTGATCCTGCCCGCGGGAACCGCGAAGTTCGCGCAAACCGAGTATCCGGTTCGCCTGAACAGTAGCCCGACGGCGATATCGGAGTTCAACGACCTGCCCATCAAAACCGTCAACGGCGCGACCATCTATATGAAGGACGTAGCCACCGTCCACGATGGCTTCGTCCCGCAACAGAACATCGTCCGTACGAATGGCTCGCGCGGCGTACTTCTGACCGTGACCCGCAACGGCAAAGCTTCCACGCTGGCCATCGTCGACGCAGTGAAGAATGCGCTTCCAAAGATTTTGGCGACGATTCCGCCCGCACTGAAGGTGTCCGTATTCGGGGATCAGTCGCTGTTTGTCCGGGCCGCCATCGGGGGCGTACTGCGCGAGACTTTGATCGCGGCATTCCTGACGGGTTCGGTCATCCTGCTGTTTCTGGGCAGTTGGCGCAGCACGCTGATCGTGTGGATCTCCATTCCGCTCTCGATTCTGACGTCTCTGTCGATCCTTAGCCTGATCGGGCAAACCGTGAACGTGATGACCCTGGGAGGTCTGGCATTGGCGGTCGGCATCCTGGTGGATGACGCAACAGTTGAGATCGAGAATACGCATCGCAATCTGGGCATGGGAAAAGGCCTGGTCCGAGCCGTGCTCGATGGAGCGTCGCAGATCGCGGTTCCCACGCTGGTCTCGACGCTATCCATTTGCATCGTGTTCGTTCCGGTGCTGCTTTTGTCGGGCACAGCCAGATACTTATTCACACCCCTGGCGATGGCCGTGGTGTTTGCGATGCTTGCCTCCTACCTGCTATCGCGAACTCTGGTTCCGACCATGGTTCACCACTTGCTCCGGTCCGAGGCCGCGCTCTATCAGGCCGGCGGGCATGGAGGCAAAGGGATCCTCTGGAGCATTCATCGCGGGGCGAATTCCTTGTTTGAGCGGCTTCGTTACCGCTATGTCGGCTTGCTCGATTTCTCATTGCGCCATCGCGCTCCGGTTCTGCTCACGTTTCTGGTGGTATCGTTCGGATCCTTCTGGTTGGTGCGGATGGTGGGCCGGGACTTCTTCCCCAGCGTGGATGCCGGTCAACTGCGGCTGCATGCGCGCAGCGCTCCAGGTACCCGAATCGAGCAGACCGAAGTTCGCTTCGCCGATGTCGAGCAGGAGATTCGCAACGCTCTTCCCGCCGGCGAAATCGACACGATCCTGGACAACATCGGAATCCCCAACGCCTGGGGAAGCATTGCGCTAGGCGACGTGCCCAACATCGCGGCCACCGACGGCGAGATCTTGATTTCTCTGAATCGCGAAAAGCACGGGCCGGTTCGGGACTACGAAGTTATGCTTCGCAAGCGCCTCAATCGGCGATTCCCCGACATGGCGTTCTTCTTTGAGCCTGCCAACATCACCAATCAAATCCTGAACTTCGGCTTGCCGGCCCCGATCGATTTGCAAGTAGTCGGGCGGGACGCACCGAATAACTACAAGGTCGCGCAGCGGTTACGAGACCGCATTGCACGCATCCCCGGCGCCGCCGATGTTCATATTCACCAGGTGTTCAGTCAGCCCCAGATAAATATGAGCGTGGACCGCGTAAAAGCCGGCCAGTTAGGGCTGACCGAGCGCGACGTCTCCAGCAGCATGCTGATTTCGCTCAGCGGGAATAATCAGGTAGCTCCGAATTTCTGGCTGAACCCGGCCAACGGCGTCAGTTACAACGTCGGCGTGCAGACCTCGCCCTATCGCATCGATTCCATGGAAGAACTGCTGCGCACGCCCATTACCGTGGCGACCAGCGCAGTGAATACGACCACCACAGGCTCGCTCGCGGGCGTTGCGGCCGCCGGAGACGCTTCCGTGAGCTCCTCGCCGAGCGGCGCATCGCAGGCCTATGGAAATCCCGGCGCGATCCCGAATGGAACCCAGCTCCTCTCGAATTTGGTCGATGTCGAACGCAGCTCCGGACCGGTCATCGTGAATCACTACAACGTAACCCCGGTCTTCGATGTCTATGCCAACGTCGATCGCCGCGATCTAGGCAGCGTCGGCAGCGAAGTCGAGAAGATCATGCAGGACGAGCAGACGCACTTGCCGCGCGGCACCACCTTCAGCTTGCGCGGCGAATACGAGACCATGCAGACCTCGTTCGTCCGCCTGGCGCTGGGGATGATCTTCGCCGTTGTGCTGGTGTATCTCCTGATGGCGGTCAACTTCCAGTCCTGGCTGGACCCGTTTATCATCTTGACCGCGCTGCCCGGAGCGATTGCGGGAATCCTGTGGATGTTGTTTGTCACCGGCACCACCCTCAGCGTTCCGTCGCTGATGGGTTCCATCATGTGCGTCGGCGTGGCCACGGCCAACAGCATCCTGATGGTCACCTTCGCGAACGACCAGCGGGCGACCACGCCCCTGGCTCGCGATGCCATGCTTTCCGCCGGTTATTCGCGTCTCCGTCCCGTATTGATGACGGCTTCGGCCATGATTCTGGGAATGCTTCCCATGGCTCTCGGCTTGGGCGAGGGTGGGGAACAGAATGCTCCCCTCGGTCGCGCCGTGATCGGCGGGCTGATGGGCGCGACCATTACCACGCTGTTCGTGGTTCCGATTTTCTACACGTATCTGCGCACCAAGGTTCCGGTGGATCAGGCGCGGCGACTGGAAGACGAGGAGCGTACCGAAGCTTTGGAGTCGGAATGGGATTTGTTGGAAAGAGCCTAAATGAAATATAGCGACCCTCATCAGGCAGGCTCTGAAACCGAGCAACAACTGCGGCAGCAGGTGGACGATCTGAAGCGCCAGCTTCGCGAGCAGAAAGAAGGGCACTCGGGTCCGCCGCCCAAGCGCTGGAAGCCTTCCGCCATCACCATCACTGCGCTCCTGCTGAGTTTAGTCGTGCTGCTGGCGGGAGCATTTGTCGCCGGGTATATCCCGCTTCAAAACGCGAAGCGTTGGTCCGCGCCGAAGCTGAAGAGCACGGCAAAGACTTGCCGCACATGGAAGTGATGCGCGTATCACGCTCGTCGATCCAGAGTGACTTGAAGCTGCCGGGAACTCTGCAAGCCGTGACCGAAGCCCCCATTCTCGCCCGCGCCGACGGGTACCTGAAGAACCGCTATGTGGACCTGGGCGATCGCGTGCGTTCGGGGCAGCCGCTGGCGGAGATCGATGCGCCCGAGCTGGATCAGCAGATCCTCCAGGCCGAGGCCGCTGTAGCTCAGGCCCAGGCATCGCTCGAGCAGGCGCAGGCGAGCTTGGAGCAGGGCAAGTCCAACCGCGATCTCGCGCGCATCACAGCGGAACGGTGGAAGACTCTTGCCGCGCAAGGCGTCGTCTCGCTGCAGGAGAACGACACTAATCAGGCGCAGCTCACGTCGCAGAACGCTAATGTGCAGGCATTGGAAAAAGCCGTGTCGGCGCAGCGCAGCAATCTGGTCGCCAGTCAGGCCAACGTCGCCCGCCTTCAGGAGGTTCAGGGCTACCGCATCGTCAAGGCGCCGTTCGATGGCGTGGTCACTGTGCGAAATGTGGATGTCGGCGCGCTGGTCAGCACGGGCAGCACTCTGCTTTTCCGGATCGCGCAAACGGGGACTCTCCGTACATACCTGAACGTTCCGCAGGCCAACGCGAGTTCGGTTCATGTCGGCCAGCCGGCCCAATTGACGCTCACGAATTTTCCCGGCCGGCGTTTTCTCGGCACAGTTGCACGTACGGCCAAAGCCCTCGATCCATCCAGCCGTACGATGCTGGTCGAAGTTGCCGTGCCGAACGCCGACGGCGCTCTGTTCCCCGGAATGTATGCCGACGTCGATTTGACCAGCGCCCGGCTGAATCCGCCTCTCTTGATTCCCGCCCTCGCGCTGATCGTTCGCGCGGATGGCACGCAGGTCGCCGTGGTGCAGCCGGACGGGGTCGTGCATCTGCAAAAGGTCGCGATCGGACGGGACTACGGCGATCGCGTCGAGATTCTTCAGGGCGTCGTCGAGGGGACCACGATTCTCGCCGCTCCCGGAGACGCTCAAGAGGGCGTTAAGATCGTTCCCGTGAGCAGTGAGTCTGTGCAGCCGTAGGCCACGGCGACCGCGCTTAGGCGCATGATGCACTTATTGGTGCGATCTCCAAGGTGGTATACGATGAATAGTGGCTCCCCGGATCGCTCAGGGTTGAGCCCTGGAAAAACAAGGAGAAATGATGATGAGATTGGCGAAAGCGACATTGCTTCTTACCCTGGCATCCATGGCGGCCCGGGCCCAGGTGAATGCGGGTGAACAGAAACCCGAAGCCAGCGTGCCCTTCACCATGACCCCGGCGCCAGCCACCTTTGAACTGCCCTGGCGGATTGCATTCCTGCCCGATGGGCGCATGCTGATCACGGAAAAGATCGGCCCAGTTTGGCTGGTCTCGGCAAAGGGAGAGAAGATCGCACCGCTGGCCGGTACGCCTGCAGTCTATTGGTCGGGCCAGAGCGGCATGCTGGGCGTCTATGTCTCGCCGAACTACGTTACAGACCAGACTATCTATCTCACGTATTCTGAACCGGGTGACTATGGCGGCGGTCTGGCGCTCGCGCGCGGCAAGTTGGCCCTCACCGCCAACTCCGCCACGTTTCAGCGAGGATCTTTCCAGGTGCTGTGGCATCAGATGCCCAAGGGCAAGGGTGGCCAGGAAGGCGGGGCAGTCGCCTTCGCGCCCGACGGCCAGTCTCTGTTCCTCTCGGTTGGCGACCGCCAGCGCTTCACCCCGGCTCAGGATCCGAACCAGCCTGTAGGCAAGATCCTGCACCTGACGCTGGACGGCAAACCCGCCCCCGACAATCCTAACGCCGGCAAGACTGGCGCCCGCACTATTTCCCTCATCGATCCGCCCACTGACACTGAAACCGCCAAGACCGCCAAGGTAGTCAGCACCTATACCTTCCCGGCCGAGAACCTGACGCCGGCGGAAACCTGGACCATGGGTCATCGCACGCCCTACGGCCTGGCGTTCTCTCCCACCGGCGAATTGTGGGAGGTCGAGCATGGCCCGCGCGGCGGCGACGAGCTGAACCTGATCGAGAAGGGCAAGAATTACGGCTGGCCGCTGGTCGAGTACGCCGACAACTATAACGGCGTCCCCATTCCCCGGCCCGACACTCGTCCCGACTTTGCGAAGCCGGCGATCTATTGGGTGCCGGTGGTCGCGCCAGGCAATCTGATGTTCTACCGCGGCACGCAGACCTTCCCGCAATGGGATGGCAACGGCTTCGTCAGCGGCATGGGGACCCAGTCGCTCAACCGCGTCATCTTTGACGGCAAAGGCGGCGCCAAAATGGCCGAGCGCTGGGCTATGGGCAAACGCATCCGCGATGTGGCAGAAGCCCCCGATGGCTCGCTGTGGCTGCTGGAAGACGCCAATCCCGGCGCCCTGATCCATGTGACACCCAAGTGATGTGACACCCAAGTGATCGCTTCGCTTTAGACGAACAGGAAGCAAAAAGGGCCGGAGCGATCCGGTCCTTTTGCACGAAGAACGCCCCAGAATGCGCCAACACCGTGTCACCTTTAGCTCGGTCCAGAGTTCACGCGGAATTCTGTAGAGCGTCGAATATGGCGAGGATTGCGCGCTGCGGCGTGCGATTATATACTTTTTGGAGACGACTGGAGGATCCAAATGAGAGGCACATCTCGACTGGCGTGGGCCGCGCCAGCGGCGCTGTTATACGCGTTGCCCCTGCTCGCGCATCATTCCTTTGCCGCTGAGTTCGACGCAACGAAGACCGTTACCCTGCGGGGCGTGGTCTCGAAAGTCGATTGGATCAATCCGCACATCTTCATTTATGTGGACGTGAAGGACGACGCCGGAAAGACGACCACCTGGGCGTTGCAATCGCTGCCTCCGCTGTTTTTCCGGGGGAGCGGGCTGACCAAGGACGTGTTGCTGAGCAACAAGCAGGAAGTCACCTTCACGGCGAACCCCGCCAAGGACGGCAGTCAAGCCTACGGATTCCTGACCAAGTTGGGTTATCCGGATGGCCATGTATTCAGCATGTCTCCGCAAGACGCGGATCCCAGCCTGAGGAAGGCGCAGAAGTAGCCGCGTTCCACGGGACCGGGAAGCGGCGTTAGACCGAAGTGAGGAGGAAACCATGGCATTCGCTATTGCAAGTCGCCGAACCTTAGCGCCAACCGCACTCGCCGCGGCCATTCTGATGGCGCCCGTGAGCGCTCCGGCGCAAACCAACTATGCCGCGGAAGCCGCCAAGAATCCTGGTGCGGCCTCCAAGCCGACGCCGCGCATGGCGGATGGACACCCCGATCTGAACGGTGTCTGGCACCACTTCTTCGGCATCGGTACGATCGAGAAGGTCGGCGAGAGCTTCGTGGTCGGCGGCGCGTTCAGTCCGAAGTCGGGCGCGCTGTACAACGCTCCGTTGAACGATGCCAAGCCGGAGTACAAACCCGAGTTCGCGGCCAAAGTGAAATCGCTCAACGACAGTCAGGTGCGCGAAGATCCGGCCCTGCATTGCCAGCCGCCGGGCGTACCGCGCCTGGGACCTCCGCACCAGATCGTGCAGACGCCCAAGCAGGCGATCTTTCTCTATGCCGACAGCACCGGCAATCAGTGGCGCGTGATTCCGCTCGACGGACGCTTTCATGGCACCGATCCCGAGCTCGCTGCCACCTATAACGGCGATTCGGTGGGCCATTGGGAAGGTGACACGCTGGTGGTGGACGTAACCCGGCTCACCGACGAAACCTGGCTCGGAGACAATGGCTTGCTTCACAGCCGGAAACTGCACGTGACGGAACGGCTGCGGCGGGCCGGCGACACGATTCAGTACCAAGTGACCGCGGAAGACCCCGAGGTTCTCCAAAAGCCGTGGACGCTGTCGCGCACGCTGACACTTCAGCCCGACGCGCTGGAAGAGGCCGCGCCTTGCGTCGACAAGGACGCTGGGCATTACGTCACGCTGGAGCACCACGACAACACCCGGTAGTGTGGCCCCGGAGGGTCGGATTCTAGAATCTACTTGGGAAACAACTCCGCTGGGAGCTTAAAGGTGGGAGGCGAACAGGGTCCCGGGATTGCCCCGGAAAACCCGTTTGTTTCGCAGGCGAGCTATAAACAGCATGGCAGAGATGGGGTGATTTTGGAAGATCATCTCTGCAAGATTCTTTTTATCGCTGCCATTAAGCCGGGAAGCAGGCGGGTCTACATGGTTGGGGCCTCGCTCAGTTGCGACCTTTTACTTCCGATTCAACTGGACCACCCGCCAGACTGGCTGATCCTTCTCCGCCGGTTCCTGCAGGAACTCCTGCGACGTCTTTGCCGAATCGTAATCGCGCCACAGCCACGTTAGCGCCTCCGGCAACTCCGCGGCGCCGTGCCCGTTGTTGTGCTCCCCGACGCCGAACGAGAAGTGATAGTCGTAGCCCTTGAACTTCAGCGCGTTCGCCATGCCGATGTTGGCCGCCGGCCAATAGCCGGCCGCGTTATCGAGATCCGCGGACCCATCCTGGAGCCACACGCGAATATTGCGTTTAGCCTCGCGGCGCACCATGGTCGGGTATTCACCGCCGCCTTCCGGGTGCGCAGCCGATCTTTGCAGCGCCGTGTAGCTCCCAATCCAACTCAACACCCGCGAAAACTCCTCCGGTTTGTCGAACGCCGCGTTGAACGCCATAATGCCACCTGAGCTCAGGCCTTGAATCGCGCGGCTGTATCCGTCGGTGCGCATTTTCACGCTCTTGGCCACAACCGGAAAAATCTCGTCGAGAAGGCGATGCAAGTAGGTGTCGCTGACTGTGTCGTATTCGATGGATCGCTGGTTGCGCTCCGGGCCGGTGCCCGGCTGGACGAAAATGTTGACCATCAGCGGGATCCTTTTCTGAGCGGTCAAGTTGTCGAGCGTCTCCAGCACCCTCCACTGGCCCGGCCTCGGACCCGTGAAGTTCTGACCATCGCCCCATACCTGTACGGCGAGTGGCGTCACTCCATCCCACTGCGCAGGCACATAGAACCACACGTTGGCCTTCACGCCGGCATAAATCTTGCTGGGCACTTCGATCGGTCCGGTAAGCTTGCCCTGCGGCACTCCTGGCTTGGCGTAGCTGTCGGGTCCGAACGCAGGCAGGTTATTGGCGCCCCCGATCGGCTTCCCATCGGCAAGCCACGTATACTTGTAGGCCGTCCCCGTATTCAAACGGCTTTGCACCACCCACAGGGAACCGGCCTTGAAAGCGGGGATCGGCGCCTCGTTGTTAATTTGGAGCGCAGGACCTTTCTCCGCAGCCACGGCCCACACAAAATCGCCCATCTCGCCCGCCGCCGCCGTACCTTTTTGAATGTTGTCGGTGCCTAATGTGTCGCGCAGGGCCTGCTCCAATCCCGCGGTGCGCATTCGCGCCATCTGTAGCAGCTCCTGAGTGGAAACTTTTTGCGCAGGGCAAACGCCCGCAAGCATCATCAGAGTTAGCAGAGTTCGCATATCGGTGCCTCGCAGCACCGGATAATTGTACCGTGAGGAGCTATGGTCTTCCCATAAATTGGACGCGGCTCCTTGCTATTTGATGGCGACCGCGTTGGGTGGCGTCGCTATTCCGCCTTCCAAAACCATCGGCGCCGAGACCACCATGAATTCGTAACGCCGGTCGCGTGCGCAATCTTCGGCCAGCGGCGCCAGGACGAACAATTCGCCCAAGGGCAGCCCCAGCAAGGGCAGAGCCCGGTAATGCAGAATCCCGGGATCGGAGAAATCGGCGGGCAGCGGCTCCACGCCCGGGCTATCCGTTCCGATCGCTGCTACGCGCTGATCCCATAGCCAGGCGGCCATTTCCCGCGTGGCCTCGATCCCCACGGCTTTTACATTTTCAAACGAGGTCAGAGGGCGTTTCTGCTCCGGAGTGCACTGTTCATAACTCTCCATCCAGCCCGTGTGGACCAGTAGAATCGTGCCCGGCTGGAGTGTCGTGCCCTGATGCTCCAGCGCGCCTTTCAGATCGGCGAGCGTGATGACGTCCCGCTCCAGGGGACGGAGGTCGCGGCCCTTGGCCTTGCGGAACGCAAACGCGTCGATCAGAACGCCCCGGCCCACGAATCTCGCGGCCCATTGATGGATGCTGAGCTTCCCGCCCGGACCAATTTCGCTGGATTGGACGCCGTTGTAATAGCGCTCCACCCACCGATGCCCCACGTGCGCCAATCCATCCCACTGGCTCCCTTCCTGCGTGTTGAAATTATCCACCACATCGTCATTGGCAAACGGGCCCAGCGGAATCACTTTGTGGGTCGCCGTTGCGCGGCCGAACAGCGTCGGCTTGGCGAAACCTATTTTGGCGTCCAAGCGGAAGACCTTGCCATTCTGCACCAGGCGTGCAGCGTCGACTACGCCCTGAGGCGTCAGGAAGTTCAGGCAGCCGAACTGATCGTCATCGCCAAACACACCCCAGGAAGATTCCGGCGGCGCGCCCTTCTGGACCGGCAGTTGATCGAAGCTGGGGATCTTGTCCCAATCGAGATTTTTCATTTTTCAACGATAGCTCATCGACGTCGCGAGTACCTTGCCTGGCCGTGCGTTGACGGTAAGCAGCAATGCCCTGCACGGCCGCTTACCGGTCCGATGGGTCGGTTCTCGGTCCATGCGAATCCGTTCGAAGACCTATGGCCGAGATCTGCTGAAACCTCTCCAAGAGAGTCTTAATTTCTGTTTCGGCAAATGCCTGGCAATCGGCATAAAGCTTAGTCAACAGCCCTGGAAGTATCTGGGTGAGGCTGGGAAGAATCTGCTCGAATTCCGAAAACGTGCTTCGGAACGATTGAATTCTGACCAAGTTTTCGCTGAGTCGCTGCTTTCGCTCGATCTCGTCCGCCCAGATGCTTCTCCAATACTGGCATGTCTGGCACGAGGGATTGCACCGACTGCCATCGTGAGAGAGAAACGACGCCCAACCGAATCCAGCAAGCAAAAGAACTCGTAGCGAGTCGTCCCGACGTTTCTCGTTGTTGCATTTTCTGCAAGCAACCAGCACATTTCCCGGAACATGAAGGCCTGCGCGATAGCGGTTCATGCCGTCAAGGTGCTCGATCACTGATTCCGATGTGATCAGAATGCGAAAGCAGTACGGGCAGCGGTTGTCAAACGACTTTCGTACCAAGCGCTCGTATTCTTCACTACCGACTTTAGTTCGCCAATCCTCAGTAACTATTCGGCTCAACTCGTGAAGGAACATGCTGACAAGCTTGTTCGCTACGTCTGACTTAGCTCGCCTCGTGGCGGAGCGTATCTGAGACGCGGCGTCTTTCATCTCTTCGCTCCGAGCAGCCAACTCACCGGAACGGCCAGCGCCTCAGCGAGCGCCTTTAGCTCGTAGTCAAGAACACGACGATGATTGTTTTCAATCTTGGCGATTGCCGCCCGATCAAGTTGAACGCCGAATCGAGCGAGCCGCCCTGACAGAGCATCCTGTGTCAAATGTGGCTTACACGAATTACGCGCTTCGGCGATCCTCCTTCCTACGATGTTCTTCTTCCCGGGACCCTTGGGCACACGAAAAGCCTACCGTTTAGATCGCACAAAAGTGTTCCATAATAGAACATCCGGCCACGCGGTCCCGTAAATAGGGACGCGCCGGAGTCTATCGGCTGATCAGAAGGAGTTGTTGGCCACACATCGGGAGACGACCTCCGGGCGGACACATGCGCTCTTCTCGACCAGACATTTCCAAAGAGACGCGGGCATTCGTTTTGGAGCGTGACAGGTTCACCTGCCAGATGTGCGGAGCCGGTTCAAACGAGCCCCATCAAGACGACGCCCGCCAAAAGACCCGGATTCAGATCGGACGTATTCTCGCCAAGTCCATGGGCGGAGGCAACGACGCCAGCAATCTACGAGCTATATGTTCGGTTTGCAACGAGGGCCTGCGGAATCTGGCATTGGATCGCCCGTCTGCTCGGAAACTCCTGATCCAGTTGCGACGCGCCACTGGGGAAGACCAGGTTGAAGTGCTCCGATGGCTCGTCCGCAAGTTCCCTCAGCAAACATCGGCAGCGCTCGGAGCGGCGAAGCCGAAGTAGAGTCGCCGTGGATACAATCCCGCCCGAGCGCCGCTCCGCAAACATGCGCCGGATTCGGAGTAGGCACACCTTACCCGAAATGACCGTTCGGAAGCTTGTTCACGCGATGGGTTTTCGCTACCGTCTTCACGTGGCGGACCTTCCGGGTAAGCCCGATCTGGTGTTTCCACGTCTACAGAAGATCATTGAGGTGCGCGGGTGCTTCTGGCATCAGCACAAGGGCTGCATCGACGGCCATCTACCGAAGTCCCGAAAGGAGTACTGGCGTCCGAAGCTCGCCAAAAACACCCGGCGCGATAAGTTGAACGAAAAGGCTCTGAAGGCAGTAGGGTGGAGAATACTCACCTTGTGGGAGTGCGAAGTCGGCGAACCAGTCCGGCTACGGCGTCGGCTACGGACGTTTCTCGGGTCTGCTCGTTGAGTCGACGACGCGCTCTTCAGACAGTTCCCTTGCCTTACTCCCGGCTTTGGCGGAGAATCAATCCTGTGAAGCGCATGCATCGAACGAATCTGTGTTGGACTGTTCTTTCTCTGGGACTCCTCGCTCCCGCGGGACTCGCGCAGTCGACCGACTGGCCTTCTTACAACGGCGACCTCAGCGCAACCCGGTTCTCGCCTCTCAACGAGATCACTCCTGGCAATGTGAAAACCCTGCACCCCGCGTGCACCTACGACACGGGAGAAACCAGCGCGTTCCAAAGTGGTCTTCTGATGGTGCAAGGGGTGCTCTACTTCACGACCTACAGCACCACCTACGCCGTGGACGCGACTACCTGCACCTTGAAGTGGAAGTACAGCCGTCCCGGGCCGGCGGGCGGGCTCGGCGTCAACCGCGGACCTGCTTACCTCGACGGCAAGTTGTTTCGAGGCACTGGGGACGCACACGTTTTCGCGCTGGATGCCGCCACGGGCAAGCCTGCCTGGGACGCGGCCCTGGGCGATCCGGCCAGCGGCGATTCCGTTCCCATGGCGCCTCTTGCGTGGAACGGAATGGTCTTTGCGGGCAATGCGGGCGGCGACAATTTTGCGGTCACCGGACGTATCTACGCCTTGAGTGCCGCCGATGGCCACCAGCTCTGGCGCTTCAACGTAGTGCCCGATTCTGGCCCCGCGCGGGCGACCTGGAAGAATCTGAGTGACCGTAATCCTCCCACCGGCGGCGCCACATGGACCAGCTACAGCCTGGATCCCGAAGCGGGCGTGCTGTGGGTTTCCACTGGAAACGTGGCGCCCGATTTTCTTCTCGCTCTGCATCCCGGCGACAACCTTTACACCACCTCGGTCATCGCGCTGGACGCCAAAACCGGAACCTTGCTGCGCTACGTTCAGCCCGTCAAGAACGATTTTCACGATTGGGACATGACGTCTCCGCCCGCGCTGATTCGCACCAAGGGCGGACGCCAAATCGCCGCCGCCGCCGGCAAAGACGGAATCCTATACGGCATCGACCGCTCCGGCGTGACCCCGGCAGCCAAGTCCTCGCAAGCGCCGCTCAAAATCGATTATGCGACGCCGGTCACCACGCGCACCAACGTCAAAGAGCCCTTCAACTCCAAGACAGAAACCCATTTTTGCCCGGGGACGCAAGGCGGTACCGAATGGAACGGCCCGGCGTTTCATCCCCAGTTGAATTTGCTGCTGGTCAATGCCGTGGATTGGTGCGCTTCGGTGAAGATCGCCGACGCCGCCACCATCACCGGCAAGCGTGGCTCCATTTGGCCCGGCTCGGGCGATCCCGAACATCCCTTCGGCCGCACCGATCCTAAAGAAATGTGGGGCGGCTGGCTCACCGCCGTCGACGCCGATACCGGAAGCGTGCGCTGGAAGTACAAATCGCCTACGCCCATGCTGGCGGCGGTCACGCCCACCGCGAGTGGCCTGATCTTCACCGGGGACGTGAACGGCGATGTGCTGGCCCTGGACGCCGGCAACGGATCGGTGCTGTGGCGCAACTCCACCGGCGCGGCTCTGGGTGGCGGTGTCATCACTTATCAAACGGGCGGACACCAACGCGTAGCTGTGGCTGCCGGCATGAGCCCCGCCAACTGGCCCTTGCCGAAAATCACCGGGCGCGTCGTCGTGTACAGTCTCCCGTAGAAAACCTCCATTGAGGGTGAACCTTAGTTCTCCGTCGGAGTCCTCTCCGCGTGAACCACGGTAAGCAGTTCCATCGGCGCTTTCCTCGCCTCAAGCTTCAAACCATACTGCAGCACCGCGTCGAATAAGGACGGCCCGGGCTCGGGAAAGGCTGGCCTCCCGTCTCCATTTGTCGCAGCGCTGGCAGATATTCCCCCCATCATCTCAGGCATAAACATCAACGTCATGTCGTATTGCCCGGTCAAACCCGTCATATCCACCACTGGCCGCTCCATAAGCCGCGACAGAAATTCCGCAACAGTGGCGAGCGTCGCCGCGGGTGCCCGCAGTTGCACACCGGAAGGCAATACCGCGTACGTCATTGCCGGCCTCGGCTTTCCATCCGGCCCCAAGGCCGTCATCAACTGGCCGGCTACCTTTGCCTCCGCAACTTTCAACCTGGGTCCATCTTTTCCGATTACCAGGGCATTGACCTGTTGATCCTTTGTGCCGCGGCGGAGGCTCAGCTTGAACCGCTCTGCAAGCAGGGATTGCAACATCTCGGGAATCTGGTCCTGTGTGCCCGCAGCCAATTTTGCAGTGATCTCATAGCGAGCATCGCGGATCCAGTCCGGCCCCTGAACCTGAAAGTCGCGCACGCGATACGCAGCCCGAATGCAATCTCGCAAAGTGATGTTCGTATAGTGAACCGTGCCCGCATTGGCATCCATCCCAATCCAAACCGTGTTCGAAGGGTTGGGGTCCGAAGGCTTAATGGAAGCAACCTCAAAGGTTGGTTTTTCGGATCCTTGTCCCGAGGCGACGCCTCCCAGAGCGACCAACAAAAGAGAGACCACCCGCGATTTCATACCCGCAGCCTACCACGGGCGGGGCCCGGACTCACACCAACCTTTACCGGGCAGGCTGCCAGAGCATGATATAGCCGCCGACGTCAGGATCTCGAATCATCGCTGCCCGCCCATTGTGGAAATTAATAATGCCGCCCTCCGAGACGGTAATCGCGCCGTGCTCCTTGGCCCTCGCATAAGCGGATTTGATGTCGCTGACCTGGAAGCCGGCGAAGTTGGCGTTGATGTCCTGGAATTTTATCGGTGGAGCGGTCTTGCCCTTATTCAAGGCAAAATAGACCAGCTCGATGCGCAGGTTGTTTTGCGTCGTCGCCTGTGGGAACCAGCCGTTCTGCATGATCTGGGTTGCGCTGAGATTTTCGATGGCCGGATAGTCGCCGCCCAGGACCTTGACATAGAAATCCCGGGCTTTCTGCGGATCGATGACATTCACGGCGTAGTGATTGAAGCCGGCCTGTTTGCCAAAGCGGTCGATATTCTGAGCCGTGGCCGTGGAATTGGAAACCGTGGCCGCCGGGGGAGGATCGCCGGGCTTGGGAATCGGCTTTCCGAAGTACTCGATGGTCAGCCCGTCGGGGTCCGAGATAAAGGCATAGCGGCGGAATCCCGGCTGTTGGCGGGGATTGGCGAGGCCTTGCATCTCCGGCATCTTCAGCATATTCAGACCTTCCAGCTTGTCCAGCAGCGTGCTGACGCTCCCGTCCACCGTCAGGTCGATATGGCTAGCCAACAAATCCCAGGAGTTGAGCTTGCTCCAGTCCTGGCGTTGGATCCCGCGGTATTGACGCAGCACCAGGGTGAAGGGAACATCGGACACGGAACTTTGAACCCGCATGGTTGCGGTCCGCGATTCCGCCCCCGGTGTGTTGCCCAGTTTGTTCAGCTCTTTGTCGACGGTCCATTTGCCCGGCCCCTCAACCACTTTAAAGTCGATGGCCTCGAAGAATTTTGTGGACCGTTCCAGGTCGGCAACCTGGTGACCGACCAGGGCCATCCCCAGCACATCGGAAGGGCGATCCGATGCTTGCGCGAACGATGATTGCTCCAATAGCAGCGCTGCCAGGATAAGGACAAAAATGCCCAGCCCTCTTAACACGATCGAGAATGATGTCTTGGTGTGTTCCATGATCTAAACGTCCGCTACATTCTATCGTAACGGGCGTTGCGCAGAAATCTCCAGCCACCGGCACTTCTACGTTGCTATGTCGCTGCGACACAGTTGGTTAGGCTTGTGGTGGATACGTGATCGTGATAAAATTTCATGCCGATGACAGTTTGTGGAGGTGCACGAATGAAGCGAACTCTAGGATGTGTGGCCTTGTTCGGGTGGTTGATGGCCGGCTCTTTGCTGGCGCATCATTCCCTCGCCGGTGTCTACGACATGAAAGCGGAAAAAGAGCTCACCGGGACGGTCGAGAAAGTACAGTTTGTGAACCCCCACGGGTCGCTGACTATCTCGGTCAAGGGCGCGGATGGCACGCCGACCGAATGGGTGTTCACACTCGGCTCCGCCACGGCCCTCGCGCAGAGGGGTGTCGGTAAAACCGGCCCCAATGCCCTCCACAACGGGGACACCATTACTGTGAAGTGCATCCCCGCGAAGGACGGCCATCCGCTGGGTTTCCTCAAGTCGGTAACCTACGCTGACGGCCACGTGGTTGTGGTCTCCGGCGGCGGCCCCAACGATTGAAAATGCAAGCGCACAGGCGCTAGTCCGTTGTGCGCGCTCTTAAGAACGAAAGGGGACCATCATGACCTATCGACGAGGCATTCTTTTCGCGTTGGGGCTCGTTTTTGCGATCGGCGCACTGACGTTGGTTAGTGCGCAAGCGCCTGCCGACGGCCAGGCCAAGGGCGGAGGGCAGGGGAAAGGCGGAGGGCAAGGGAAGGGCGGCGGGGGCCGCGGGGGCGCGCCGACGTACACCCCTGCAGCCGGTGCGAAGGACCTCAAAGCAGTCCTTTTCAACTGGGCCTGGTATATGGGCATGCTCCGAAGCAGTGAGGAATACGATCTGATCATGTCGCTCGAATATCAGGGCAAGGGCACCATTCAAGTGGACGGACAGCCCTGCAATGTAACGAAGTATCGAACCAGCATCAGCTACCAGACGTCTGGCGAGCGGATTCAGTACACGGGCACTCGGCCCAATGGCCAGGCGTGCTCCAATGTCGAAGTCCTCAGTGGAGCGTATACCTGGAACGAAGACATTCCCGGTGCCGAACTCGTCCCCGGTAAAGGCAAGGCGACGCCGATGCCCGCAACGGTAGAGGAACGGATGATTCGCCTGTGGGCAAGTCCACAGGGCGCGTTCAAGGCCGCATTCGCTGGAACTTCGGACCCACCTCCGATGACCCCCAGGCCGCAACGTTTACCAGCCGATGTGATGACGATAGGGAAAACCTCCGTCGCATGGGAAGGCAACAAGCCGGTGTTGACGTTCCCGATTCCGGGCGTTCCCAACGCGATCGCAACCGCGACGCTCAACGACAAGTTCATGGCGGAGCGCGTGGTCGTGAAGCAGGGAGCGAAGACTTACGACTTCACCTACAGCGACTATAAAGACTGGAACAATCCGCTGAATCCGGCGGAGGTGTTCTACGCGGGCAGGATGATCGAGAAACAGAACGGCGCCGTCGTCCGCGACATTACGACGACGCTGACGGAAACGGCACAGATGTATGTCGTGATGCCGGTTCCGGCAAGTGTCAAGGCGGCGATCAAGCCAACGAATCAGCCTCCCAACTGGACTCTGACTTCCAACGCACCCGCCGCGCCCCCGACGCAGACCGCAGCCGTGGTAACCCCGCGGCTTGCCGACGGACATCCGGATATGACAGGAAACTGGGGTGGCCCCCCTCTTGTTATTACGGGTAGTGGGACCCGCCGATGTGGTCCAACG
>Ga0209517_10003027_pt1 | contig 23119 bp, 19 predicted proteins | sample PeaSoiMetSII2010_FD_187695 | JGI IMG/M metagenome (GOLD analysis project Ga0209517, IMG submission 187695) | Peat soil microbial communities from Weissenstadt, Germany - SII-2010 (SPAdes) (version 2) | ecosystem: Environmental > Terrestrial > Soil > Wetlands > Peat | place: Germany...
ACCAAGAGAATTACCGTTCATCTCTGCCTTTTTCTTTCTCGCCCTGCTCATTAATTAAGAGTACTAAAACGGTCTCACAGATGTTGGCACGGAGGGGAACATCAATTTCAGGCAGCGATGTGCACAGTTGGCGACGCGAAAGAATCAGCGCTTTGCGGCGAACGGGAAGTGTGTCAGCGGCCGTAAACGAGTACGCGAAACGTTCCCGAAATGGCGGCTGCCCGGGGGTGCGGCCGCTCTGCCGTGGGAGCGGGAGCAGGTGCAAAGTCTGCGGTGTCCAGGAACAGATTGTGAGTGTGGGTGTCAAGGCCCATGGTTTTGGCGCCAACTTCGGTCTTGAGGTTTTCGGCCACACTGAAATTGTCGGGCGAGTCTTCGTGGAATATGTGCACCGTGCCCTCGCGCGTAGAGGCGAAGATCAGCCCGGTTTCGGGCTCGAAGGCTGCGGCATCCACACCGCCAGAGATCGGGAATGACTGCAGCACCTTTCCGCTGTCGGAATCGAGCACAACCAACATCTGAGGATCGCGGCCCGCACTGAAGAGGCGGTGGTGCTGAACGTCCATGGCGAGAGCCGTGGGTCCTCCCGCAGGAGCGACCGGCCAACGCGATTTGATCTTCAGCGAGACGGCATCAACGGCGACGATTTCGCTCTTGTCTTCCAGATTGATGTACACCGTTCCTTTGCCATCGGCGACGGCAAACTCCGGGCCGCCGCCAAGCTCAATCTTCCCCACCACGCTGCCGCTCTTGGCATCAATCACCGTGGAGTTGTGGGGATCGCCATCCATGACGAAGACGCGCTTCGAGAAGGGATCGTAAATGACGCAGTCGGCGTCCTTGTCGGCATGGACTTCGCCGGTCACCTTGAGGGTTTGCAAATCGAAAATGATCACCTTGCCCTGCGCTCCGTCGCTGATGAAGCCGCGGCCAAACTCGCTGGCTATGGCAACGCCGTGATCCTGCTGCAAGCCGGTGATGTTGCCGATGAGGGCGCCGGTGTCGGCGTCGATGACCTTGACTTCCGTGCCATGCGAAAGGTACACGCGCCGCGCGGCAGAATCGACCGTGATGTAGTCGAAGTATTCCCGAGTGCTCCCTTCGGCTGCGCCGAAGGTGTATTTCTTGAGCAGGTGATAGTCGTTCGTGGCCGCCAGCAAGAGCGAAAAACTGCCCAGAAGGATGAGCAACGCCCCACTTGCAATACGTCTGAGACTAAAGAACTTCATGCAAACCTCCCTCGTGATGGAAAATATTCCCGAAACTTATTGCGTTTTGTAGCGATCCTACTCCGTTGCCTTGGTTCTGCGCTTCCTAAAGAAACTATCGTGCGGAGTCTAAACGCAGGATAAATGGCGAGGAACCGGCTGGAGGAGATGCCATTCGTGCTGCTGGCAGATTTCTTCTTCTGGTGCGCCCAGCCATGGTGAAACACCGAGGAACAGCTTTTGCCTTTCGAATCGCCTGATTTCTTCCCTTTGTGCGCGCTGTGTTGCGGGTCTTCCCTGCCCCCTGTAACGAAGTTCCGGCAGCCTGTATAGTATGGGGATGAAACTCAGACTGGTTATACCGCTAATCGTGGGCACGCTCTTGATCTCAGGGCTGGGCCTGGCGCAAAGCAAACCTGACGCTGTAAAGAAAGACGCGCGCTATTTCGCCAAGATTGCCGCGAATGTAGCCAGCAATGTGCAACACCGGGAGCTGGACGGCTTTCTGGCGATTTATGTGGATTCGCAGGGCTGGGCGTCAGGGCTCAAAGACGGCGATCTGGGGCCCTTCCTGAAATTAAAGGAAGAGAAGCCGGGCCGGTGCGCGATTCTTTTCTTTTCTCCCACCAAGGATGCAGCCATAAGCGTCTTTTTCGATGGCGATTCCCCGTTTGGTGTAACGGCAGCCACATCCGGATCCAGCGGCCAGTTTGATCCCGGCGATATTGCGAGTGCTTACAAAACTGTCTCGAAGGAGATGCTCAAGGAGACAGGACAGGAATTTCAGTTCAAAGAGGTCAACGTTGCAACAGACGAGGGCCACCCACTCGTGGCCTTCCAAGTCAGCAGCAGCGGTAAGAAGCCTGCAAACTGATGCGAGTGTCAAGAGATGGGGCCATGCGTTGGCCTGTCGTATTGCAGGTGGACGGTGGCGGAGGGCCATCCTGATCCTGAACTTTTCGTATCCCACAGCCCCGCACGCAGAGCAATTCGGATAGACGGGCGGCCCTACAAGATTGGCGAGCGATGATACCTGCAGATGACAGGATGTCGCACCGGCTAATGAATCGTAGTGACTAATAAAAACGGAAACCGCCGAAGTTGAAACTGGGAGCAAAATGTCCGGGTTGGCGGCTTAGCGCCCACCCGGAGGGGGCGAAGGGAATCGAAAATTGATTTCGCTTCGGGAAGTCCTGAAGTGCCAACGGACTGGCACCGCTGCCCTCCCTCCAATGTGATTGTCACCTTATTCAGTTACAGCAAAAATGGCCATCGCGACGCGGGGCGGCCGGTATGAATCCGTTTACAGCCGCCGCCGCCGTGGATTATGCTTCGCGCCTCCACCCATCAGCAGGAGGTAGCGATGGCGAGAAACCGAATCGAAAGATATGCCAACATCGTTTTGACAATTACCGCCGCAGCTCTCATCCTCCCGTCTTGGGAACAGTATGAGGAGAAGATGGTGGTTCAAGCGGCAGCCCGGCAAAAAGCTACAACTTCTGGAACGGAGAGTCCAATCCCTATGATTTCAGAGCAGAATTCGCAGGCGACCGCCCAGACGACCCGCATGGTCATTGATCGCTTCAACGAGGCATTCAACCAGCACGATACGGATGCCCTCGCGGCTTTGCTCACTGATGACACTGTCTTCGAAGATACGTCGCCCGCTCCAGACGGCCAACGGATCGAAGGGAAGGCCGCAGTGGTGTCATTCTGGCGGGCGTGGTTCGCGCGCAATGCCGACGCAAAATTCGAGGCGGAAGAGATGATTGTGAGCGGCGATCGTGCCGTGGTGCGCTGGGTGTATCGCAAGCTGCGCCGTGGACAGCCGTGGCACTTGCGTGGCGTGGACGTCTTCACGGTTCGCGACGGTAAGGTGGCCGCGAAGCTTGCCTACGTGAAGGGGTGAGAGGCCCTACCGCAGCGGCGCGGACGACCTAACTCAAAATTATGGCGGCAAACGGAGAAGCAGGTTCCGGTACCCAAGTTGCGGGTTTGGCGATTAATCGGGAGCCGGCCCCAGGCAGGGGCGACATTGCCGAAAGGGAGAGGGACAACATTGACTCATGCACTCTCCAGTGGTACTAGAATTGGGCATCCCGGCGGCCTGAATCTGGGCTACACGGCAGCGCAGTCGGCCAACCCATGGCAGCGGATTCAGGAATTCTCCCGGCCGGAGGAAAGTTCGACGCATACAACAAATTGTTTGGGCAGGAGTCCTGTGGAGGCATCGTGGACCGCTCACGGCGCATTGTCCTCCCATCGTTCGAGCTCATCGTCGCGCTCAGCATCGCCGCCTGCGGTGGGGGCTCGGGAGGCACGCCTCCACCTCCACCTCCTCCACAGGTCAGCGTTACGGTGGCGGGTCCTGCCGACACGCTGAATACGGGCGCGCCCTTTCTGTTCACGGCAACAGTGCAAAACGCTTCAAGCAACGCGGTCGACTGGTCCGTTGTGGAGCCCGGGGGCGGCTCTATCACCCCGGATGGCATATATACGGCACCCGCCGTGCCTGGAACCTATACCGTCAAGGGTGTTTCTCAAGCGGATCCCAGCGCATCGGGCAGCGCTGCAGTGACGGTGGTGACCATCCAAGAGAACCAGATTCCAGGTTACGACGTGGGTGTCGATTACCATGCCTACACCAGCGATTTTACGAACACCGCGTTCATTACCATTTACAACCAGCCGGGAGTTCGCCAGGCAGTGCAGACACAACTGCAAGGCATGGCGGATCGCGGCGCGACGTTCATGCACACGAGCATCTGGTTTGTTACCGAGCCGGGCACGACCAACTTTGGCCAAACCTGGCGAGCAACTTTTCCCATGACCGATCAAGAAGCTGCCAATCTGCGTGCCTATGCGCAGGACGTGGCAGCGGTGCAAGGTTCGGGCGGAAACCGATTGAGACTTGATATTGCCCTGGAGTGGCTTGGTGCGGCCGACTACACGATGGGAACCCCAGCCACGGGCCTGGGGTTCACCCCGATCAGCGCGACGGAATTTGTCTCGCGCCTCCAGAGCACGACGGACAAAGTGCTGGCTGCGGTGAGCGACGTCACCCGGCCCGACGGTGTGCAGTTAGTGGACACGATTTTTCTTGGCAGCGAAGTGATGGTGGGGGCTACAGCTAACGAAGAGTGGTTCCTGACGACCAATTACCCACGCTTTGTTTCCGTTGTATCCAGCGCGGGCATCAAGCCGGCACTTTATTTCGACTCCGACTTCAGCCAGGCTGCCGTGCTGGACGACGCCTGGATCGATCCTGTTTATCCTGCGCTGAATGGCCACCGGTCGATGTACTGGATCTACAGAAGCCTACTATTCATGGTTAATAATGGACTACCGATCCCATCACGCATTGATTTTTCCTGCTATATGACTTCCACAGGCGCGACCTACGATCAACTGTTGCAACGAATTTTGGACGATGCGGATGCTACGCTTCCCTCGCTCGGCGTACCGCGCTTGTACGGCGCGGCGGAAACCTATTATCTGCTCGATCCAACACTGCGGCTTGCCTACGCTCAAGCATTCGCTAATCAGGCTGCGCAAAACTCCCGCTTCCAGCGGGTCAGCTTTTGGACTACACCCGATGGCGGTGGCCCCGGCCAGGAAGCCACTTATCCGTACACTATCGAAGACTACTATCCTACTGCGCCCTGATTGACCGTGAAGAGTGCGACAAGATCCGCCTGAGCACGTTTGGATGCGCTATGGGCGCTGGTCTGTATTGAGATCAGCTCAGAGTGCACAACGAACAGTGGTGCCCTTAGACCTGCGGGGGAAACCGCGGGTTCCGAAACATCTGACTTCTTCGGAACCCTTTTACCAGAAAAGACAGTAACGATACGACTGTTCTCCGATTGCGCGACGCCGTGAAGGGGGAAGGATTTCCTCCGTTTGGAGAAGCAGGAATTCACGGGGGCATGGCACTTAACAACCGAGAGCGGACGGCGTGCGCTGCTCACGATTAGATGTATCGCCGCTTTCGTCCCGTCTCTTCATGAAAGTGCCGACAGGCCAACTCTTTCTGGCACAGTAAGGCAGCGTTGCCCGCCAAGTCGAAAGGAAATCGGTGGGACTCCCCTCCCTCGAAATATATACTTGCCGAGTGCGGCCCACGTTCAGGGTGCCGCCTGGGAGAGGAAGAGGGCACGATCATGCAGACCATGACCTGGCTGCTCGCTTTATCGGTTCTTATGACTGTAGCCGTGGTCCTGTTGCTGCTTTACATTCCGAAAGTTGGGGAACTGTTTCATCTGCATGTGCGTGACCGGCCGAAGCGCCGGCTTCTTCTGGCGGCAATCGGGTTTTTCGTCACGTTTGCGGTGGCCCGCGCGATGGCTTACGCCGCTTACCGCAGCGTCGGCCCTTTTCACTATGTGTACATTCGCGGGACGCATATCCATCATCTGGTCTGGGGGATTTTGCTTCTGCTGGCGGTGGGGTTTTGCTGGTTGATCGAAGTGGGGACAGGAGGCAGGTCGTCGTCTCTCCTGGCCAGCCGTTTGATGTCGTTGCTCTTCGGTGTGGGTGCCGCTCTCACGCTGGATGAGTTCGCGCTGTGGCTAAACGTCGAGGAGGGTGTCTATTGGACGCGTCGAGACCTAGCCAGCCTTGACGCCGTGACCCTTTTCGGCGCTGCCCTGCTCATCGGGATATGGGGACGAGACTTCCTCAAAGCCCTTGGCCTCGAGCTTTGGCACTCGCGCCGCAAGCATCGGCGAGCTCGATAGACGGCAGAGCTTCAGTCAACGCAGGCGCTCCAGGTCCAGAGTGGACTTTGAGCTATGGGTTGAAACTGAACGCAGCCACAATGACGGTGAATTAGGGCGGGCCTTCCGCGAACCACGCAGTCAGGTCACCGGAGAATCTCAGCCTTGGAGGCAGGCTTTGAGCTGCAACGGAAATCCTTGGGAGCGCAAACGACGCTTCCCTTTGACGACAGGACGCCAGCGGACAGAATAGCGAGCGAAATTGCACATTGTTGGAAAGCCCGGTTAGCTTTTGGCATTTTGGCAGGGGCGAGTGAGATGTCGCGGGCGGGCTATTCCACTAATTGAAGATTCAGGGCAATGCGCACGCCGTTGACGAGGACCTGGCTTTTGTCAAGGAGGGTCTGGTTGGTGATGTCATTGTTGACGAACTGGCGCGCCAATGAGGCGGGAAGAATGAACTCGATGGCTTCGGAGCGTTCCCTGGCGCTCATGCCGGAAGCCAGTGGATTGATGACGGAGAAATCGTAAAGGGCGATGGCGTTGTCGTCGGGGATCTTGTCCAGGATGTCCTTCAGTTTGGGAGCGAGGAAAAGATCAAAGGTCTGGGCGGCCCGCTTATAGATTGAAGATTTCTCGATATCAAAGCGCAGGTTGTTGTGCAGGGTCATCTGGAGAGCGAGTTGTTTGCTGATGATGACGAAAGCCGGCGGGTCGTAATCCACAAACTGAAATTTGGTCTGCCCTTCCTTTGAGAGGGTGTCGAGCTGCGGCTGGTAGTGCGACTGCAGACGATCCACATCCGCTTGGGTGGCGACGGGTATCGCTTGAGAAAGATCGGGCTTGGCGGCTGCACTGGAAGAGGAGTCGGACGAGGAGCCTGCAGCGACGGCAGGGAGTGCGTTGGGAATGGGGTGATTCAAACGGCTGAGGGTGGTTGAAGAACCCGCGGCATATGAGGAATCGGACTTCGGTGGTTTGGTGCGGGGCAGCGCGGAAACGACGTAGGGATCCTTCTCCAATAGGGACAGTCCGAATTCCTGGCCGCCGAGGAAAATCATGGAGCGATTGAGGATATCCTGGCGCGCCGTGTCGTTGGTAGCCTGCGCCAGAACGAAAGCGTCCGGTCGGTCCAGCACGATGACGAGGAGTTCCTTGCCCTCGTAATCGTAGCTCTTCTCGGCGGCGCGGGTGTGGTAGGCCACTTCGAAGCCGATGGCATCGCAGGCAACGTCCGGCGGGATACCCTGCGTGATGGTCTGCAAGATGGGAAGCAGGACGTCCTGAAAGGTGCGGGCGGCGCGTTCGTTGCGCGTGAATTGCGTGGCGCTGTAGGCGGCATCGTAGTTGCCGGTGATCTTCAGAACGATGCGATCGCGGAACTTCACGAATTCCAGACCGCGCGAATCCGTTTCAGCCTGCTTGGCGGGCTCGATGCCGACGTAACGGCTCAAGTAGAAGGGAAACGGAAAGTGCAGTCTGGCGATGGATTGATTGACGCTCTTGAGCTGCGGGAAATATTGTTTCTCCAGCGCTTTCAGGTCCGGGTCGAGAATTTCGTTGGGGCTGACCTGGGCGGAGACGTGAGGCGCGCTTGCAAGAAAGACGACGGTGACTGCGATGAACAAGAATGCGCGCGTGGCCGTGATGGGGCGAGTCACTTTCATCTTGCGAGTTTATCATCCAGCAGAGAATGACTCATAAATGCTTCTCTCGACCTTGTTGCTCGCCTCAGGGATTAAAACCCCTGAATTCCCGGCGCGCTTCGGCACGGCTGAACCCCTGCCCTCCCAAGAGCTATTTATGAGATGGCGACTATTTGGCGGTGTATTGCGGCCCCGGACGTCCGGGCTTCTGATAGGGCGGCTGGGCGATGGCGCGGGTGAAGGCGATGGCCGCCTGGATTTCACCGGCAGAGAGAGTTTTGCCATAGGGCGGCATCATGGCCGACTTGCCAAGGGCGCTTCCGCCAAGGGTGATGATGTTCTGCATGAACTCGTCGCTTTCGCCATTTAACTTGTCGCCGTCATTGAGGAGCGGGGGCACGGGCGTGAGGTTGCTGCGATTGGAAGGCCCGGCGGGCGTAGCATCGGCGTGGCACCACACACAATACTGATAGAAGATGCGCTTGCCTTGGGCTTCCCGATAGCCGAGATTGACGAGCTTCGTACTATCGTTCCAATCCGCTTCGGTATCGTAGGCGCCGAAGGCTTGCACCGGCTTCACGGGTTCCGCGCCCTTTTTGCAGGCGGAAAGGGAAAAAGTGGTAAGGAGAAGCGGCAGGGCCAGCAGGATTCTGGATTTCATCGGCCGGCTCCCTGCCCCGCGAGACGCGCGTTCGCGGCGCTTGTTGAAGCTTGTGGCTTGATCGGGGCTTTCAGAGTCATCAGGTACGCGGTGAGGGCGCGAATTTCATCTTCGGTGAAGTTCCGTCGCGGCTCAATCGAATCCGGCTGGAGCGCTTGCGGATTCCGGAGCCAGGCTTCGATCCATGCCGGTGTGAGCCAGTTGCCTGCATTGTTCAGGTTTGGCCCGACGTAGCCGCCGGTGCCGCCGATGGTGTGGCAGGACTGGCACTGGTACTTCACTTCGTAGAGTTGCTTGCCCATGCTGACCAGGGCCGGAGTGAATTGCCGCGCATCCACGCTCTGCGGATTGACGCCGGGCTTCTGAACCGCCAGCGCGAGGTATTCGGCAACGATGTTTACTTCCTTATCGGTCATGTTGAATTGCGGCATGCGCAGTATCAGGGTTGGGCGGATGGTCTGCGGGTTCTTCAGGAATTCCGCAATCCACTTTTTCTGGGCGCGGCTGCCTTCGTAGGAAAGATCCGGGGCCAGTGTGCCGCCGAAGCCGTTGAAGCGGTGGCAGGCGTAGCATTTGTAACGCTCGTAGACTTCGGCAAAATCGCCGACGGGGCGGTAGGAGGCTTCGAGCTTTGGCACGGTGAGATGCTGCAGCGCGCTGGTGGGCTTGGGGCCGGTCTGGCTGAGCAGCGCCGTGGTCACAGCATCCAGGTCCGCCGGATCCCAGGAGTACTGGGGCATGCGCGAGACCGGATTGACGGAGACGGGATCCTGCAACTTGGCTTGAATGTAGGAAAGCAGGTTGTGAGTGATTCTCGCTTTGCCGAATTCAAGTTCAGAGGCGTTCTTCGCGCCGAGCGACGTGAGGTCGGGGCCAAACTCTTTCTGGGGAGTTACGCCCGCGATGCTATGGCAACTGGCGCAGCCTTTTTCGAGGAAGAGGCGCTTGCCATTTTTGATTTCGTCGGGGGTCGCGGGTTCCAGCTTGGGCACGGTGGAGAGAAGATCCGAATCCGTGAGCTGCTTCATGACATATTGCGAGACCTTGTAGAGGTCTTCGTCCGTCCAGCCGTAGCGCGGCATGTTGTTGTGCGCCAGGTAGCCTTGCGGGTTGCGCAACCAGGAGACCAGCCACTGTTCATTAATTTTGTTGCCCACTTTTGTCAGTTCGGGGCCGATGTCTCCGCCGATCAACTTTGTTTCGCCTGCGCGGGTCACGGCCAGGGAATGGCAGGTCGTGCACATCATCTGGCGGAAGCGGAGTTCGCCTTGCTGTAGCAAATCGGGCTTCTTGCTCCAAGCCGCAACAACGGCAGGATTGATCGTGTAATTTTCCAGTGGCGTGGCTTTTTGCGCGCTCAGGAAGGAGGTGAGGGCAACGATCTCCTCATCCTTCAAGGGGAATTTCGGCATGCGGGTTTCGTCTTCGTTCTCGATGCCGTTTACGGTGACGTTGCCGTCCTTGTCGAGGACGGTGCGGGGCTCTTTCAGCCACTTGAAGATCCACTCGCGGGAAACCTTGTAGCCGACGCTGGAAAGATCGGGGCCAAGCATGGGGGGCTCCAGGTCGTTCAGCTTGTGGCAAGCCTGGCAATTCAAGCGAGAGAGCAATTCCCTTCCGCGGGTGAGCTGCGGCGTTTCTTTCAGGTCCGCGTGGTGACAACTTCCACAGGAGGCTTGCAGGAAGTGCGCGGGAAGAATGGGTTGCTCCCAGGCGAGTGTGGTTTCATGCGCTTCGGCAATTTCGGTGGCAGGGCCTTGCCCACGATGGCAAATGGTGCAGCCCCACTCGCGGACGTTGTGCGGAATCGGGGGATGCGCGCGGAAGGGCTGCGGCACGGAGGAATCCGCAAGAGAGGGTTGCGTCATGCCCTGGTGGCAGGTGGTGCAACGATCGACCACGTTCATCCCGGGGATCCAGACCTGATCGATGTTGGGGCTGTAGTCAGCAAGGAGTTTCTTGGTGTCCGGGCGGCCTTGCGCGAAACGAACGAAGGAACGCTTGTACTTTTTCCACTCGGAGCGAAAGTCCTTGACGGGGGAAATCGCGAGCACGAGGAGGCAGATCACAGTGGCTACGGCAAAGGTGAGCCGCATGCGGTAGGTGAGCTTACCCATGTCTTCAGCCGGCATGTGTCCCCCAAGGCCATACCCAGGACCAGCCCGGGCCGCGGAAAAATGTTCCGACAACGGTCAAGCAGAGGGCGGTGGCGATGAACCAGGTCATCACCCACCAGGAGAGGGGCTTCAGGCGGAGACTGCCCATCCAACCCGAAGTCGCCTTAGAAAAGTAGGAAGCCACGAGAAGCGCGGCGACGAGGACCGTGGGCACAATGATGGTCCAGGCATCAAAGAAGGCGAGAAGGAGGAGCAATGTAAGAGTCACGCCAACCGCAATGGCGAAACGCCTGGAGGCTTTTTCTCCCCACAGGGGCTTGCCTTCCACGTTGACGTGAAAATATGGAATCACGACCAGCGCGATGAGGACGAGTGTCGGGATCAGGATGCCCGCGACGAACGGCGGGAAAAAGTGCAGCAATTCCTGGAGGCCAAGGAAATACCACGGCGCCTTGGCGGGATTTGGGGTGAGCAGCGGATTGGCGAGCTGCTCGAGCGGGGCATCCCAGAAGAGCGCGAGAAACACCATGACGATAATCAACACCTCGAAAACGATGGCTTCCCGCACCAGCAGGTGAGGATAGCTCATGAGTTCGGGGCCGCGTTCGTCCTGGACCTTCGCGGAAGTGTTGCGCGTGATGAAGACAATGCGGCGCGGTTCTTTTTTTGCGTCGGAACTGAAACCCGATTCGATTTTAGTTTTTTCCATCATCGTCTTTTGACCGAACCGTCAAGCCGCCATCCTTTTGCACGCGCCAGAAATGGACGCCGATGAAAAGGAAGGCCAGCAACGGGAGAATGACTACATGAAGCACATAAAAGCGCAGCAGGGCGTTTTCACCGACGATATTTCCGCCCAGGGCCACGAAGCGGACCTTGCTGCCGATGACCGGCATGGCTGAAACGATGTTCGTGCCAACCGTGACGGCCCAAAAGGCGAGCTGATCCCAGGGGAGCAGATAGCCGGTATAGCTCAGGAGAAGCGTGAACAACAGGAGCACGACGCCGATTACCCAATTGAATTCGTGTGGCGGTTTGTAACCGCCACGATAAAAGACATGGAACATATGACAGAAGACCAGGAGCACCATGAGGTGCGCGGCGATGCGGTGCATGTTGCGGAGAAAAACGCCATTGGAAACGACGAACCGCAGGTCTTTCATGTCCCGATAGGCGTTGGGCGCGGCGGGATGGTAATAAAACATCAAAAGAACGCCGGTAATCACCAGGAGCAGAAAAAGGAGGAAGGAGAGAGAACCCAGGTAGTAGGCGGCGCGCACGCGAAGCGACTTTTCGCGGACCTTGACCGGCAGCCAGTGGAGGAAAAGATTGCCAAAGACGGCCACGCTGCGCGTGCGGTTGGTAACGGCGGGGCCGCGGCGGAAGATGGACTTCCAGACGCGGGTGGCGCGTAAATTCTGGAGAGCAGCTTGAAAGGAGGTGGCCATAGTTATCCTCAGACGTTCAAAACCTGGTCGGGTTTAATGACCTGGAGTTTGTCCACGAGCAACTCGCCGTCGGCAGTGAGGGTGACCGAAAAATGCGGCAGGGGGCGCGGGGCGGGGCCTTCGATCTTCTTGCCATTGGGCTCGAATTTGCTCCCGTGGCACGGGCAGGCAATCATGTTGGCTTCCGGTTTCCACTGCGTGACGCAGCCCAGATGAGTGCAGACGGCGGAGACGGCGAAGAAGCCGCCGGGAGTACGCACAATGTAAACCTGCTGGTCCTGCAGGAAAGAGACGGAATTGACGGGATAGAGATCGGGAATGCCGGCACGAAATGTCGTGGAAGGCTCAAACAATACGTTTGGAGAAAAATACTGGTAAGTGAGCGCGGCGCCGCCGAGGCCGGCGACACCGAGCGCGCCCACCGTAATTTCGCTGAGAAAATCGCGGCGGGACAGTTGTGCCGGGTGCGGCGAAGCATGCGCGGAATCGGGCGCGGGGATGGATTTGGTGTCACTCATGGTCGTAGCACAATCTCCTCGACAGGGATGAAGCTGGGGTCCTCATCAAAGACTTCGAAAGCTTCCATGGAAATGGTGTGCGCGGGGCAACGTTCGGCGCAGAGGCCGCAGCGGATGCAGATGGTTTCGTCCTTGACCATGACGGAGCCTTCCAGTTGGTTGAGTTCTTCCGGTGCGACGTGCTGGAGATCGATGGAGCGCAACTCCTGTTCCTTGCGCAGGCGCTCTTTGTCCTCGTCGGTGAAAGCAAAACTCTTCAGCGGAACCAGCGAGAGGCAATTTTCCGGACAAACGTCCACGCAGCCGCCGCAGAGAATGCACTCGGTGCCAGTGGTTTCGGTGCCCTCGAAAATGGTGTTGATCCAGCAGCGCAGGCAGCGGCTGGCTTCGCTGCGCGCCTGGGCTTCGGTGTAGCCGGTTTCGACCTCGGCAACGCCGGTGCGGCGGTCGATGGGAAGCACGGGAACGTTGAGGCGCGAGTACTCGTCGTAGTGGGCGGCCATTTCGTGGTGGTCGAGAACCGTCACCTGGACGTAGCGGGACTTGGGTTTCCATTCCGGCCCGCGGAGATACTTATCGATTTCGACGGCGGCTTTCTTGCCATCAGCAACGGCGTTGATGATGAGGCGTGGTCCAAAAGCGATGTCGCCCGCGGCGAAAATGCCGGGGGCGGTGGTCATCAACGTATCGGGATTGATTTTCAAAGTGCCCTGGCGCGTGGTTTCCACGCCATCGGCTGGGGTGAGGAAAGAAACGTCGGAAGATTGGCCGATAGCGAGAATGACGGTGTCGCAGGGGATCACGAATTCGGTGCCCGGGGCAAACTTTGGATTGAAGCGCTTGTTTTCGTCGAAAACGGAGAGGCAGCGCGTTACTTCGAGGCCGGTCAATCTTCCCTGCTGGCCGATGAATTGTTTCGGGCCGAGTGAGGGGTAGAGCTTCATCCCTTCGAGGAGGCCCTCTTCGATCTCTTCCTCGGATGCTGGCATTTCGGCACGCGATTCCAGGCAAACTAGCTGAACTTCGCGCGCGCCCATGCGCAAGGCCGCGCGCGAAACGTCCATGAATTCCTTCATGGCGACGTCCATTTCGCTGGAGCTCAGCTCATTGGGAAGTACAACGCTGGCCATGTCGGTCACAAGCCTCTGCTGCTGCTCGCGCATCGCGGAGCGCGCCACGTCGATCGCGACGTTACCGCCGCCGATCACTACTACCTTTTTGCCGACTTCAAAGCGGTAGCCCAGGTTGACGTTGAGAAGAAAATCGATGCCTTTGACCACGCCGTCGAGTTCGTGGCCGGGGAGATTCAGATCGCGGCTGCGGTGCAAACCGAAAGCCATGAGCACGGCCCGGTAGCCCTGTCGGCGCAAATCTTCCAATGAGAAATCGCGGCCCAAGCGCATGTTGAGTTTCAGTTGGGGGCCAAGGTCAAGGATTTCGCGGATCTGCGCCTGCAAGACGTCGCGGGGCAAGCGATATTCCGGAATGCCGAGATGCATCATGCCGCCGGGCACGGCCGCCGCTTCAAAAACTGTTACGGGATAGCCAAGCAAGGCCAGATCGTGCGCCGCGGACATGCCAGCCGGCCCCGACCCGATGACGGCTACTTTTTCCGCGTTGTTGGGGCGGGGTTTATTGGAGAAGACGTCAATGGGATTGCGAGATTCGGGCCCGTGGCGTTCCGTGACGAAGCGCTTCAGGGCGCGGATGGAAATGGGGAGGTCGAATTCTCCGCGGCGGCATGCGGGTTCACAGGGATGACCGCAGACGCGGCCGCAAATGGAAGCAAAAGGATTGGGCATCCGGGCGTAGCGGTAGGCATTCTCGTATTTCCCCTCGGCGATCAAAGAGACATAGCGGCCCGCCTGGGTATGCACAGGACACGCCTGCATGCAGGGGAAATTCGATTCCAGCCAATCCAAATCGACAAGTTTTGTGCGCGTTGTCAATCGCTTCGCCTTGGATGCCCGTTTTTTGTTTCCTTACTTCTTTACGGTGAGGTCGGCGGTGGCGCCGCTGGCGGTCACTTCCACGGCTAGCGTGGTGGGCTTGCCGTTTTCGCTCCAGGTCTTGAGCGTGTATTTGCCCGGGGGCACGTTTTTGATTTCATAGTTGCCGCTCTTATCCGTCACCGCGAAATAGGGAGTGGAGACGACCACGACGTAGCCGTTCATCTCCGGGTGCACATTGCAGAGCAAGGAAGCCACACCGGGATCGTTGAATTGGAAGCTCTTCTTTTCGCCCTTCGGCCAGGTGCCGAGGTTGTGGGAGAGCTTCTTGTTGCCGCTGATGCTGGGCCAATAGACGTTGTGGCCGACAGGGTCGCTGTTGAGGAAGTCCACGGTGGTTCCTTGGAGCACAACGACGACGTGTGGAGAAAAGGACATCTTGACCTGATCGATCAGCGGATGCTGCGCCGGTGGATCGAACTTCTTGTCTGGGATGGTGTCGACATAAACGGCGATGTTTTCGGCCGACTTCAATCCCTCGACGCTAACTTTGCCCTTGATTTCGCCCGCCAAGCTTGCGCCGGCCAGGAGAAGTGCTGCACCACAGACTGCGACTGCTTGAACTGCCAATGAACGTAGCCTCATCTTGCTCCTCTCATTACCTTAAGATTTCCCGAAAAGCATATTGGTTTAGTTGGCCCCGGCTAGAAGACGTAGTCTATGCCAGTTACGAAGGTGTTGGGACGGTAAAAGAGCGGGTTGCCACTGGCATCGTTGCCGTAGGAGGCCGGCTCCCAGGCGCGATCGTATTCGCCGACGATTTTGATATTGGCACGTAGCAGGATTTGGTAACCAGGGCGGAAGGCATTGCGGGTCTGGTACCGGGAGGCGCCGTTGACAAAATCGGAAGGCGAATTGACAAAATCGTAGCGCATCGTGGCGATCAGCCAGGGATAGATCCAGTAGTTTGCACCAACGAAGCCGCCGGTGAAGGTAACCGGATAGGCCTTCGCAATGGTCTCGGCTTCGGTGTCCACAAAATGATTATCGTCATGGCCAACCAGACCGACGGCGAAGAGTTCCAGCTTGCGATACTTGAAGCGAAGATCGCCGCCAGCGCGGTAGAAGGGCTCGTTGATCGTACCCACCAATGGGTAAGTGGTGTTGCCGAAATTCTGCTGATTCGTGCCGTGATAGTAGAAGGCGCCGACGCGGATGGAAGTATGGTCGCGGGGACCGGTTGGACCGGCAGCCTGGACTCCGTGACGGCTTTCGGGATCGCGCTCGAGGTTGAACTTGTAGTAGGCGCGCAGGTAAACGTCTTTTGTATTCCGCGTTACCAGATCCGTCGTGGTGCCGTAGGCGGAGCCCGTGCCATCGGTGAAGGCGACGGACCAGTTGAAGTTTCCATTGTCTGCGTAACCGCCGAATTCAATTCCCCGTTGTGGCGTGCCCAGGATAAATGGGTTATTGGTGGTCTGGCATTGCGTGACGGGGACCGCGGGTGGTGGGGGGGAGCTACATGCCGGCCCCTGCGCCACAGCGGCTTCGCTAAAAATGTCGTAGCCGGAAAGATAAGGCGTCCTCGCCTGTGTGAAGGGAAGGTCGAGTTCAAACTGCCCGAACCGCACGTTCAGGAAATTCGTAGGCAAGTGGAAGACGCGGCCGAGGTCGTTATACTTCAGCCAGCCATCGCCCAACCCACCATTCGCGCCGGAAGCTCCCGCGGAGATGTCATCATCAATCCAGAAGGAGAGGTTCGGCCCGAAGCTACCCGCGCTGATGATGGTAAACGTGTTGGGCACGAACAGATCGGTGCGCGGGACGTATCCTCCGGCGGCCACGACGGGGGCGGGCTGCTTCGCATTCCAGTTGAAATTGCCTTCGTAACGGAAGGCGATAGGCAGTGAACCCGGAATTTCGCCGGGATAGACTGCTTCCGGAAACGCCTCCTTTTGAGCTTTGGAGCCGAGAAGGACGGGATCCTGCTTCACGAACACGTCATCATCCTTGGGGAATTTGAAGCCGTTCTTCTTGAACGCTTCACCGAAGTCATTCAACTCCGGGTAGTTGTTGTGGCAGGTGGTGCAGGACGTCTGATATTTTCGGGAAAACGCAGGTATGGCATCGGACTTCGGCGCAGACGCCAAGACCATCCAGATCACGGCCCCCGCCATGAGCAGAACGGTCAAAATGCCAGCGTCCACCCTCCAGTTCTTGCGACTCATGGGCACCCTTTCACTTTGATTTGTGTGGCAAAAACGAAAAGACACAAACGGACCCCGAAGCCCTGTGTTGCGGGTACTGACGATGAGCGATGGGGTCACACCAGCGCTGTGACGTGTGTCACCGTTGATTGTGATGATAAACGCCATGGCCCCAGCCACTCTGCCTGATTTCCCCTAGGGACTGCAAGGGGGTATTGCCAGGCAACAAATAAGACATTTGTAATCAATGGAGTATGGGGGAAGACGGATGGAAGAAAGATCAGGGCTTGGCTGCGGATGTGCTGCGAGAGGGTAGCCCTTGCTCCAGGCCGACGATAGGGGAAGGGCGGAAGCGCCGTCTTTGGCGGCCTGAACGTGGGGAACGGACCTGGGTTCACGGAAGAGCGCGCCGTGCCAAGGTATGTTCTGTGAAGCTGGCCCGCGGGATGAAGGAAGCGGACTGATTGGGCTCGGTCAGACTAAGGATCCAGGGACGATTGCCATCGTCGATGTGGGTGATTTCGACGCCGATCTGCGCTTCGGCGAAATCGCTCCAGCGAACGATGCCGCGCCCGGTCACTCTGCGATCATCGTGACGAAAATCAAGGAGGAGATGCACGGGGCCCTCGACGAGCTGAAGGGTGGAGTAAATGCAAAAGCCGCCACGTCCAAAAGCGATGAGGCCACGGGTGAGCGCGGAGGAGAGACTCTCGAAATTGGCCAGGAGAACGGCATCGGCTTCATCGGCGGGAGGGAGGCGCCAAAGATCTTCGCGCGCGGACAAGATGCGCGAGACGGCGGAGACGAGATCCTTGCGCTCGATAGGCTTCGACAACATGGCTTCGGCCCCAAGATCATAGGCTTCGCGAGGTGCGATATCGTAGTAGCCAGTAACAAAAATGACGGAGGGCATATAAATGCAGACGGATTTGATACCCTGCAACATAGTGACGCCATCCATGACGGGCATATGGATGTCCGAGACAACTGCATCGATATGATTGGCCTGAACGAGCCTCAGAGCCTCCGCGCCATTTCCCGCGGTGAGCACAGTGCTGCATTCCCGGCGAAACCACGCGGCCATGATCTCCAGCAAATCGGGCTCATCATCGACTACTAGAACTGAGGCATTCTGCAGCAGCATTTTCCGGCTCCTTTAGAAGGGGAAGAGAAAAAGAAAAGCAAGTGCGGTTTGCCGATTCGCTGAGTTTGAGCTCACCGCCGTGATCTTCGACGATGGTCTTGGACAAGCTCAGGCCCAAGCCGGTTCCTTTGCCGATGGGCTTGGTGGTAAAGAAGGGTTCCATGATGCGATTGCGGAGTTCGGGGGGCACCCCCGGCCCGCTATCGATGACGGCGAAGGTGACGGACGAGCCGGAGTTGGTCACCTCCAGGCGGACCCAACGATCTCCGGGAAGGTCGGCAACGGCATCGAAGGCATTCTGCAAGAGATTGAGGAGAACCTGGACAATCTGGACTTCGCGGCAAAGGACGAAGTGGCCAGGGTCGATCCCAGAGGTATCCAGGCGGACGGAGTGCGCACGAAAGCGTTCCTTGCACAATTCCACGGCCTGCTCGACAATTTCGCCCACGGAGGCGCGCTGGAAGGGATCGGCGCCGCCATCACGCGCAATCTGGCGGAGGCTTTTGACGATCTTGCTGATGCGATTGGCGGTCTGCTTGATGCGAGTGCTGGCGCTCCGCAACGCGGCTAGCGGAACGCTGGCCCCCTCTGCCAATTCGAGGAGGTCGCTGGCGGAAGCGTGGATGATGGCGAGCGGGTTGTTGATTTCGTGGGCGATGTTTCCGGCCATCATGCCGAGCGCCGAGAGGTGAGCAGAGGATACGGCCTGGGCTCTGCTGATCTCCAACTCTTGTTCCATCTGCTTGCGCTCGGTGATGTCGCGGGCCACCTGCGAGGCGCCTACGAGGTTGCCCATGGGGTCGAAGATCGGCGAAATGGTTATCGAAACATGGACGTTTTGCCCATCCTTGCGCCTACGCACGGCGTCTTGCGCATGGAAGGTCTTCCCCCCCTTTAAACGCGACCGAATGTCGGATTCCTCATGTTCCCCGGCTGCGGGGAGCAGGAAGGCGATCGGCTTTCCGATGGCCTCTTGTGCGGAATAGCCGAAGATGCGTTGCGCGCTGCAGTTCCAACTGGTAATGACGCCGTCCAACGTTTTGCCGATGATGGCGTCTTCGGCGGAATCGACGATGGCGGCGAGCAGAGACTGGGCCTGAGCGCGATCGAGTTCGGAGCGGGCGCGAGCGATCTCGACATTGCGTCGGCGCATGGTCTCCGCGAGAAGACTGATGGAGGCGCCCATGATGATGAACATAGCGATGCCTATGCGGTCTCCGAGATCTGCAATAACGAAGTTGACGCGGGCTTCGAGGAAGAAAAAGTCGGCGGCGGCAGCGGAGAGAAAGGTGGCGGCGAGGCCGGGGCCGAGACCGGCCAAGACCGCGACGACCATGACGGCGGGATAAAAGGTGATGTAAGTAGGAGTGACGCCCCAATACCTGCCCAAGGCGTATCGGATGGAAGTGGCGACGGTGACGGCGAGCAGAGCGAAGGCGTAACGCCAGAGCAGGTCTCGAATACGAGGAAGAGCGGCACCGAACAGCGATGCCGGCTTCCCAGCGGGGCTCATGAGCGGGCCCCTTTCCTGGGCATGCTGGGGGTGCGCGCATTCGTTGGCAAAGCGTGGAGCAAATCGGGAGTGCGTTGAGAGCGCGGGGCGATTCTGTTGTGCTCAAGCAAATCAGGAATCATGAAACCACGTGCGTATCTTCCCAAGTTGCAAGAAACGGATTACCGAGAGAGAGACCCAGTAGGAACAAAAGGAAGGGGATAGTACTTGAAGTTTATCATGGTGCAGGGCGATACGCGTGTCAAGCCGAATTACGAAAAAGGTACGTCTCCAGAATGAAAGACGGCACGGGGATTCGCAGCGCGTTGCAACGTGGGTGGAAAATGCGAGGAAAACCCAGGAAGGGGCCTCAGGCCTTGAAGGCCTGAGCTACAGGAGGAGGGGGACTAGAGATCGAGGGGCTTGAGGTGAGGCTGAGTGCTGCGATAGGTGCGATAGGCGAGCCAAGCGATGGTGGCAAGCATGCCGAGCCAGCCGAGAAAGCGGAAGGTGTGGCCGATTTTCTGGTCGTAGAGGAGAAGGTTCCACTGGCCGAAGAGGAGCAGCCAATCGCTGGTCTCGGAGCCGACGAGGGGCAAGGAGTCCATACGCGCGTCGGCCATGTAGGTGCCGATGTAGAGAAAGTTTTCGAAGAACCAGAAGGAGGAGAAGGCGACGCCGTAGGGCTGGCGTTGCGTGAAGAAATAGATGGCGCAAGCGGCGGGAACGATGAGTTCGAGGAGCGTGCCGCCGAGGAGCATGAGGGTGTTGCCAAAATAGCTGAAGAGGGGATGGCCGGCTTCGTGGATCATGAGATTGGCGAAATCGACGAAGAGGAAATTGGGGGCGTTGGCGTAGGCGTACAAGAGGAAGAGAAAGTAGGCAGCAAGACAGGCTCCGGCACCCAGGCGGGAGATGGGTTTCCATTCGCCGAGGTTTTCGCTGAGCCAGTCCATGGGAACAGAGTAGCAGCGGTGGCATAGAGTAGGAGTTATAAGTTTTTGGTTGTCAGTTTTGAGTAAAGAGAAGAGGGATATCAGCGATTAGATATCAGCGATCAGGAAACAAGAGAAGAGGGACGATAACACAGAGATCACAGAGGGAAGAACACAGAGGGCACAGAGTTAGGAAAAGAGAAGGTCTAACGCAGAGACGCTGAGAACGCAGAGTCTCGCAGAGAAGAGAGGGGAGAAGCAGATCCCTCCACTACGCGGCCCGACACGCCACAAACCGGCGTGGAAGAGAAAGTCGGGCCGCTCCGGTCGGGATGACAATGCCGGTGATGGCAAGTAGTTTGGGAAGGCTTCAAGGCACAGAGGGAAGAAGACGGAGGACACAGAGGTAGGAGAAGAGAAGAAAAAGCTAATGCCTAGAGGCAGAGAAGAGAAAGCCAAACCAAGAGAGAACAGGGATTGAGGCGTCCGATCGTAAGAGCCCACCCTTCGCAAAAAGCGCGAAGGATGGGGCACCCTCAAGCATAGGGGTGGCCAGCGCAAGCCGGGAGAAAGCCAGGAAAGCATCAGGAGCAGCGGGTTAGGGGGAGTCACGGTCGGAGTGGAGGGTGGGCGATTGGTCGAGGGAATCGGAGACGGCGGGGCCGGTGATGAGGCGGGCGCCGCGGCTGAAGGTGAGGTACTCGAAACCCCATTGGATGAAGACGAGGACACGGCTTTTGAATTCGACAATGTAGATGAGGTGGATGAAGAGCCAGACAAACCAGGCGGGAAAACCGGAGATGTGAATGCCGAAGATGTTGGCAACGGCAGCGGCGCGGCCGATGACGGCCATGTCGCCCTTATTAATGTAGTGGAAACGCGGGGGAGGAGTTTTGCCAGCCAGGCGAGCGGCGATGACTTTGGCGGCAAAGCGGCCGCCCTGGATAGCGACTTGGGCGACGCCGGGAAGAACGTCGCCCTTTTCGTTTGTGGAGTGAGCGAGATCGCCGACGATGAAGATTTCAGGATGGCCAGGAACGGTGAGGTCGGGTTGTACTTTGATGCGGCCGGCGCGATCGGTTTCTGCGCGAAGGCGCTCGGCAAGTTTTTTGGCGAAGGGCGTGGAGGTGACACCCCCGGCCCAGAGAACGGTGCGCGCGGGGAGAGAATGGTGGTGGTCGGCGTGATTGTAGGTGACACCGTCCGGCGTGATGTACGTGACGAAGACACCCTTCATGACTTCGACGCCGAGATGAGTGACGAGGGCTTCGGCTTTCGCGGAGAGATCTTCGGGGTAGGTGTTGAGGACGCGGTTGCCGCCTTCCATGAGAAGGATGCGGGCTTCTTCGGGATGAATGTGGCGAAAATCGTGGCGCAGGGTTTCGCGGGCGATTTCGGCGAGAGCGCCGGCGAGTTCGAGGCCGGTGGCGCCGGCACCTACAATGACAAAAGTGAGCCAGGCGCGGGCTTCGGCGGGATCAGTGGAACGCTCGGCACGCTCGAAGGCGTAGAGAAGTTTGTGGCGGATGGCGGTGGCTTCTTCGAGAGTTTTGAGGCTGGGAGCGGCTTCGCGCCAGGAGTCGTTGCCGTAGTAGGAGGTTTGGGAGCCAGTGGAGATGATCAGGGTGTCGAAGGGATATTCGGCGGCGTCGCGCAGATGGACGATTCTCTTGGCGGGGTCGATGTCCACGGCTTCGCCGAGAAGGACTTGAGTATTTTTCTGGCGGCTGAGGACGGAGCGCAGGGGCGCGGCGATTTCACCGGGGGAGAGGGATCCGGTTGCCACCTGGTAGAGGAGCGGTTGGAAGAGGTGGAAGTTGCGTTTATCAATGAGAGTGATTTGGGCGTTGGCGCGTTTGAGGGTGCGGGCGGCGACAAGACCGCCGAAACCGCCGCCGAGGATGACGATGCGATGGGGGTCGGGCATGGCGATTGTGGTCCTAATATATTAGAGGAAAATCGCCGGGGAATGGGTGCAAGAATGAAAGAGTTGAAAGTTAAAGAGTTTAAGAGGAAAACCTCGTGGTGCGAGAAGCGGATGAGAGGGTGCCACGATCCCTCCGCTACGCGGCCCGACGCGCCAAAAGGCGACGCGGAAGAAAAAATCGGGCCGCTCCGGTCGGGATGACAAAACAGGAAAAGCCAAACCCAGGACCCAGGCACACACTCCGCGCCTGGGGCACCAGGCGGGAGAAAAAACTAAGAAGGACTGTAACACGGAGATCACAGAGGGAAGAACACAGCGGCCGCAGAGAACGGAAAAGAGAAGTAGGGCGGAGAGGAAGGATGCGCGGGGGCGGGGAGTTGGTAGTATGGATGGGGCGGAGAAGAGGGTGGATAGGGGGAGGGAGCGAGATGGCTGGGGGTATGGAGAAGCAGGAGGAGTTGGAGAGGAAGACGCTGCGGCTGCTGTGCTCGGTGCTGTTGAAGCCCGTGACGCGGGTGGAATTGGCGGGGCTGTTGGATGCGGAGCTGTTTACGGAGGCGCTGCACCGCACGGTGTTTGAGGAGATCGCGGCGATCGGAGCGGTACCTTCGGCGAGGCTGCGGGAATTGCTGCCGGCGCGAATCACGAATCGCGGATTTCCGGATTTTGAATTGAAGGAATTTCTGGCGCCGGAGATGGCGTCGGAGGCGGAAATCGAGAAGCTCTATGAGAGTGTGCTGAAGATGATCGAAATGCGTCACGGCGAAACTGAGTCCACGGTGGAGAACTGATGGTGAGGTGGAGAGCCCGCCAGTATTCCTGCTTGTTGGAAGGGTTGGGATTCGTCGCGTATGTGGCGTGGTACATCTGGCGGGGGCAGGCGCTGCTGCCCGCAACGTGGTGGGTGTTCGCGGTGTGGCTGGTGACGAGTTTTTTGTTGCGAGGAGATACGCCAAAGAGGATTGGATGGCGAGGGGATAATTTGTGGACGGCGACACGGAAGGCGTGGGTGTTTTTTGCGTTGGCGAGCGCGGCCGTTTGCGGCGCGGGATTGTTTTTGGGGATGCTGCAACGGTTGCCGACACATTTGATCGAGCCGCGCAGATTTGCCGGGTACTTGGCGTTTTGCATGTTGCAGCAGGTGGGGCT
>Ga0209517_10003028_pt1 | contig 23118 bp, 17 predicted proteins | sample PeaSoiMetSII2010_FD_187695 | JGI IMG/M metagenome (GOLD analysis project Ga0209517, IMG submission 187695) | Peat soil microbial communities from Weissenstadt, Germany - SII-2010 (SPAdes) (version 2) | ecosystem: Environmental > Terrestrial > Soil > Wetlands > Peat | place: Germany...
TTGGTGGTCGGGTTTTCTCATCGATTTCCTTGTCGGTTTGCGTGTAAATTCAGTGGCTTGATACTACATCAAACTCGACAAAATTGCACTTGTATTAGTGATTTTTTCAGCAACCTGCTAGGGGCCAATAAATTGTCTGAGGAAATTGGCAAGAAGCTGGGAAATGTATCCGCCGAATACGCCTCGGGAGTGGTGGAAAAGCTTTGGGAGCGGGTCAAGGCGGTTTTTAGCTCCGATGACGAAAAGACCGTCCTGGCACAATTCGAAAAATACCCTGACGCAGCCGGTAAACTAGTTGAGACTCACTTAGAAGAAAAGCTCAAGCAGGACAACCAGTTAGCACAGGAGTTATTAGAACTGATCAATGCCCCCGGCCCGGACGGCAAGAGTTCCGGCGCACAGATCATGAATGCTGGAATTGCCGGTATTGTATACGCCCCTGGAGCGAACTTTTCCGGCGCCACTAACGTGACTATCAGCGGCGTGTCATACGATCGAAGGTCGGAGCAGAAAACGTCAAAAGGTGATACGCATTAGCATACATGACCGAAGGTTAAGCCTGGTGGAACGGCTGAACAAATGTGGCCTGAGGAGCGAAGGCTGATGATAGACGAAGATTTTGACCCCAAGAAATTCATAAATCGCGAATTTGAACAGGAGCTGTTCGAGGAATTACTTCAGCTAAAAGATACCTCTCGAATTCTCGCCATTCAGGATAACGGCGGGATGGGTAAAAGTCAGCTCCTTGAGAAATTCAAGTATCGCTGCCGTACCATCAAGCCGCGTACACCTGTCAGCCTCGTAAAACTAGACCAGTTGCCGGGCGACTCCCCCCTGGATTTGGTCAATATCCTGGTAAAGGACCTGTCTCCCAGGTTCGACTTTTCAAACTTTAACCGGTATGAAAGCGCCAGGATTTTTAAAGACTTAAGTCCGATTCGGGCGGCGATCGACCTCCACAAAGCGACCTTCAATAAAGCCAAAGACGTTACAATCGCGGAGGTAGCCACACACGTCGACCACGCGGACACGGTCAACATCAGTCCGGGTTCCACGGAGTTTAGCAGTGATATAGACCGAAAAGCAAAAGAAGTGTGCCTGAGCGCCTTCTTCGATGACCTGAAGGAGCACTGCGCCAATGAACGAATTGTCCTCATGTTCGACACCTATGACAAGTCTTCGAAAAATGTCAAGGACTGGATAGAGGAACAGTTGCTGGAACAACTTTTCTTCGATTGCGAGAACCGGCCCAAACAACTTATCCTGGTGATTGCCGGGCGTGAGATCCCGGACTTTGAAAGGCGCTGGTCCGCTGAGGACTACAAAGCGACGGTGAGATCGGTTAGAGCTTTGGGTCAGTGGAACAAAAAGCATGTGGAGGAATGTCTCCTCGCATTTGGTTTTGATTACAAGCCAGAGGATCTGGATGCCTTCTACCGGTTGGTTCAGAGGGGTCTTCCCCCATCAGATGTAGTGCACTTAATAATCTCAATGGTAAACGCCCCGTTTGGCCGGGGGTGATTTAGCCCGATTTGTGACCACCCAGGGGAAGCAGGCATGAAAATACCATCGAATACAGGTTCATCCAATGAGATCACTGAAGCCCTTCAGTCTCTCCTCACGAGCAATCTCAGTCCAAGCGAGTTCACGCGCCGGTTATTTTATCTCAATATGGAGCAGGCCCGCGCGAGCGACCCGAAGCTGGCGGAAGTGATGCGCCCCTGTGCAATACCCAGCGCCTTCGACGCCGAAATCATAGGCCTTCTACGTAATGCTCCGGATGATAAGGAGACAAATGAGCGCTTGCTGAAGAATCTGAGTACGTTCAGTTTTGTATTGGCCCGTAAGGACGGCGGCTACACCTATCATGACAATACCCGCGATATGCTGCTTGAGGAATGGCAATCCGAGGAGCACCGCCTTCAGTTTGAGCAACTTAAGCAGCGCCTGGTGGCGTATTACCAGCAGCGAGGGAAAAAGCTGGCCGACCTGAAAGATTATTCATCTGCGCTGGCCGACTTCACCCGTGCCATTGAACTACAGCAAGAGAACGGTGACGCCTATGGAGAGCGAGGGCAAACCTACTTCGTGCAGCAAGACTACCCGGCGGCCCTGGCCGACTTAAGTCGCGCCATCGAACTCCAGCCGGAGGAGGGCAGCAACTATTTCTGGCGAGGGAGGACCTACCTCGCGCAGCAAGACTACCCGGCGGCCCTGGCCGACCTCAGCCGCGCCATCGAGTTACAGCCGGGGAATGGCAGTAACTATTCCTGGCGAGGGTGGACCTACTTCTCGCAGCAAGACTACCCGGCGGCCCTGGCCGACTTCAGCCGCGCCATCGAGCTCCAGCCGGAGGAGGGCAATAACTATTACTGGCACGGGCGGACCTGCCTCGCGCAGCAGGACTACCCGGCGGCCCTGGCCGACCTCAGCCGCGCCATCGAGCTCCAGCCGAAAGAGGGCAATAACTATTCATGGCGAGGGTGGACCCACCTCGCGCAGCAAGACTACCCGGCGGCCATGACCGACCTCAGCCGCGCCATCGAGCTCCAGCCGGAGGAGGGCAGTAACTATTCCTGGCGAGGGTGGATCTACCTCGCACGGCAAGACTACCCGGCGGCCATGGCCGACTTCAGCCGCGCCATCGAGCTCCAGCCGAAAGAGGGCAATAACTATTCATGGCGCGCGCAAACCTACCAAGCGCAGCAACACTATCCGGCGGCCCTGGCCGACTTCAGCCGCGCCATCGAGCTCCAGCCGGAGGATGGCAATAACTATTCCTGGCGCGGGTGGACCTACTTCGCGCAGCAAGACTACCCGGCGGCCCTGGCCGACTTCAGCCGCGCCATCGAGCTCCTGCCGAAGGTTGGCAATAACTATTTCTGGCGAGGGAGGACCTTCCTTGCGCTGCAAGACTACCCTCCGGCTATGGCCGACTTTAGCCGCGCCATCGAGCTCCAGCCGGAGGATGGCAATAACTATTCCTGGCGCGCGCAAACCCACCTCGCGCTGCAAGACTACCCTCCGGCCCTGGCCGACCTCAGCCGAGCCATCGAGCTCCAGCCGGAGGATGGCAATAACTATTTCTGGCGAGGGAGGACCTACCTTGCGCAGCAAGACTACCCGGCGGCCCTGGCCGACCTCAGCCGAGCCATCGAGTTCCTGCCGGAGGATGGCAATAACTATTCCTGGCGCGCGCAAACCTACCTCGCGCAGCAAGACTACCCGGCGGCCCTGGCCGACCTCAGCCGAGCCATCGAACTCCAGCCGGGGAATGGCAGTAACTATTTCTGGCGAGGGAGGACCTACCTCGCGCAGCAAGACTACCCGGCGGCCCTGGCCGGCCTCAGCCGAGCCATCGAGCTCCAGCCGGAGGATGGCAATATCTATTCCTGGCGCGCGCAAACCTACCTCGAGCTGCAAGACTACCCGGCGGCCCTGGCCGACCTCAGCCGAGCCATCGATCTCCAGCCGAAGGTTGGCAATAACTATTCCTGGCGCGGGAGGACCTACCATGCGCAGCAGAACTACCCTACGGCCCTGGCCGACTTCAGCCGCGCCATCGAACTCCAGCCGGAGGAGGGCAATAACTATTCCTGGCGCGCGCAAACTTACCTCGCGCAGCAGGACTACCCGGCGGCCGTGGCCGACCTCAGCCGCGCCATCGAGCTTCAGCCCGGGAATGACGTTAGCTATTCCTGGCGCGGGTGGGCCTACCTCGCGCAGAAAGACTACCGGGCGGCCCTGACCGACTTCAGCCGCGCCATCGAGCTCCTGCCGGAGGACGGCAGTAACCATTTCTGGTGCGGGGTGACGTACCGCCTTCTGAATCGTCCCGAAGATGAGCAGGCGAGTTTGGATCTATCCGCTTCACTTAGTGTCGTAGAAACTGATTTGTGTCGACGGCATCGAGTGCAGGGAAGGCTGGCGCTGTTCAAAAATCGCATTGACGATGCGCGTCAATACTATGTCAAAGCGATAAATGGTCTCTGCCAGGACATTCAACTCAGGATTGAGCAAGAAACTTTGGTCCTGCTGGCCAACTTATTTTCCGACCGCGGCGATATCCGTGAAATGAGTGAGTGGTTCAATGAGCAGTTGAAGGAAAAACGCACTGCGTTTAACGACCAGAGAACACAAATCTCAGGGAGCGATAATCCCCGTTATTTCTGAACAGGATTAATTGGAAATCATTCAAATCCGAGGTTATGTTTCATCTTTTTTTCTCGTTTTTGTACAAAAATCCTGCTCACCCGAATTTATGCCGCACGCCGTATCCGCCTTTAGGAAAGCGCCATTCGATGTTGAAATGAGGACAACCTACGCGGCAGGAACCGCATTCCAGACAGCCTTCGTAGTTTACGCTTATGCGGTCCTTTTCAAGCTTGTAAACATTGGCCGGACAGATATAGAGACAGGTCTGCTCTTCACATTTGCCAAAACACACCTGGCCGTCAACAATGCGCAGGTGAGATTCTTCATCAACGTTAAACCTATCCAGAAACAGCTTGTCTTCGACCTTGACGCTCATCGAACGCTTCTCCATCCATCCCAGACAAGGCGTAAAAGCCGCAGAGGGCCGATCTGCCCTTTGATTGCCTTCCAAGCTTTGCGCTGCCTGTCTTTTTTAGGCAGACTGTCTACTGTCAGCATTTCCCGCGCAGCGGCACATGTCGCGCGGGGAAGGGCAGTAAAGAGTTCTTTGTGGGTTTCAAGAAACGAGGGAAATCTTCTATATTTTTTCAGGTCCTTTAACACTAAGGAATCCTGCAACCGTCCTGCATAACCTTGCAGGCATCTCGAAGTGAAATCGCCTTTATCCAAGGCATCCAGGATGGTTTCAGCCGCCAGCTTTCCGGAAGTCATGGCCAGGTTTGAACCTTCCCGGTGCAGTGCGTTGAACAACATCGCGGAATCCCCGGCAATCAGAAACCCATCGCCGAAAAGCTTGGGGATGGTATCGTAGCCGCCTTCCGGGAGCCAGTGCGCTGTGTACTCCTTCGGTTTGCCGCCCGCTATCAGAGGCGCAATCATGGGGTGCATCTTAAGGTCTTCCAGCATTTCGTAGGGACGGGCCTTTTCCGCGGCGAAGTCTTCGAGGTTCGCCCCTATGCCTATCGATATCGAACTTCTATTCGTATAGACAAATGCAACCCCATTCATACCGCGGGTAACATTTCCCAGGATTTCATTTGTAACTCCGTTGCCGGACGATACGCCGAATCGCTCGTCGATAGCTTCTTCCGGAAGCGCGATCAGTTCCTTGACCGCAAGCGCCACATCCTGGGGCCTTACCTCGGGGCGGAACCCCGTCCTGGCCGCCAGCGGTGAATTGACGCCATCGGCCAGAAGAACGACTCCTGCCTTCAAGTCGCCGTCGGCCCTGTCAGTCCGGACGCCGATGACCCCGCCGGCGCCGTTTCTTAGCAAATCGGTCACAACGGTCCCACAGACTATAACGGCTCCCTTGGTCCTGGCCTGGTCGGCAAACCAGCGGTCGAATCTGGCCCTGCCCACCGTAAAAGCATTGTTTCGGAGTTCATCGAAGAAAGCCATGTTGCGGTAGGCGAAGCTGAACCCCCCTTCTTCGCAAAGATATAATACCCGTGATTCCACAATGTTGCGCTCGATTGGACAATTTTTTTCGATGTAATCGGGAATTATCTGATGAAGGTGGCGTCCATATAGGACTCCGCCAAACATGTTCTTCGAGCCGGGGTATTCGCCTCTTTCCAGCACGACCACCTTTGCGCCCCTGTCCGCCAGCACACAGGCGGCCGAGATGCCCGCAGGCCCAGCCCCAACGATTGCCACATCGAATGATTGTTTCATAAAGTTCCAGCGCTCACTGTTTGCCGTTGGATTTTTTCTTCCTGATCTGAGCGATCAACTCGGGGACGATTTCCTGATAGTCACCCACGATGCCGGCGTCAGCGACCCTGAATATGGGCGCGTTGGCATCGGAATTTATAGCCACGATCTTCTCCGCTCCCTGGATGGCCACCAGGTGCTGAACCGCTCCCGAGACGCCGACACCTATGTAGAGCCTGGGGGCTACTGTTTTACCGGTCTGGCCCACCTGTCTTTCATAAGGCATAAGACCCGCTTGCACCACCGGTCTGGAACAGGCTACGACCCCACCGACAAGCCTTGCCAATTCCTCCAGAAGAGGCAGCGAGGAGGGGTCGCATGCGCCGCGTCCGGCCACGACAAGGGCAGGATAACTAACGATATCCGTGCCGGCCGTATCGTCGGCCGGGATAAATTTAACGATTTCGGGCAGCTCGACAGCAGGCGCCATCATCTTATGACGGGTTACGACACCCTTTCTGCCCAAGTCCTTTTCGAGCATTCTGAAAACCCTGGGCCGCACCGAACTCATCTGTGGACGGTGGTGCTGGCAAAAGATGGTGGCCATGATATTGCCGCCGAAGGTAGGACGGGTCATGAGAAGCAGGCCCGTTTCCTTTTCGATATAGAGTCCCGTGCAGTCAGCGGTGAGTCCCGTTTCAAGCCGGGTTGCCACAACCCCGGCCAGGTCTCTGCCCAAAGAAGTTGCGCCAACAAGAACTATTGCCGGGCGAAGTTTTGCACATAGATCGGAAAGAGCCTTCCCGTAGGTTTCCGGCAGGTAATGGGAAAGGAGCGGATCATCTATCACGTGCACTTCGTCGCAACCATATTCAATTGCTTCGTCGGCCACCGGCCCTACATTGCTTCCAAGCAGAAGGCCCATTACCTTTGTGCCCAGTTGTGCGGCCAGGTCCCTGGCTTTGCCCGCCAGTTCCCACGAAACCGGGGCTCCCCGTCCGTCAGCAGTTTCTATATAGACCGCCACACCCAGGTAGTCCGGCTGCCCCGCACCGGGCACGCCACGCTCCTGTTCGGCCGGCTTTATGCGTTTTTTCTTTTGGAATTTGACCGCCTCAACGGGACAGCTATCAAAACACTTGCCGCAACCCACACATACTTCCGGGTCTATTACCGCAACACCATCGGCGCTAAGCTCGATCGCGCCGACCGGACATTCTCCTATGCAAATCTGGCAGGCGATGCATTTATCCGAAATTATCTCGGCAACTTCAATTCCCAGTGTATTTTTGGCCATTATCCCTTGCGCCCCACTACTTTCGCCTTTGCCCTTTTACTTTTTACTTTCTATTCCCATTTTTTCTGGAATTTTGCCTCAAAATCCTTATCGGAAAACAATGCATCGAGGGCCTGTGAAACTGCTGCGGAAAGTCCCAGGGCTGCATCCCACCTGGGTCCTGCCCTGTGGATCTGAGGTGAAGCAATCGCCTTCACCCACGTCGGTGAACCCTTGATGCCTACGAGTTGAGGGGAGGCCTCAATTGCATTGGCGTCCCAAACCTTGACAGGCGTGCGAACAGAATCGATGAGCATCGGCAGCGATGCCCTTCTGGGCTTTGCAAGTTCCAACTCAACTGACAAAAGCGCCGGAAGAGGGCCGTTTATGATCTCGAAGCCGCCTTCGACCTTGCGCCTGACCTGCACACGTTTTTTTTCAGGATCGACCCATTCCACATCGACGACGTAAGTAAGCTGTGTGAGGCCCAGCCTGGTGGCGATGCCCGGTCCTGTTTGAGCCGTATCTCCGTCTATCGCCTGTTTGCCGCAAAGGACCAGGTCTACGGGATTTCCCTTTCCCAGGGTCACTATCGCCCTGGAAAGCGTGTAGCTGGTTGCGAGGGTGTCAGCGCCGGCGAAAGCGCGATCGCAAAGCAGCACCACATCGTCGGCCCCCAGCGATAATGCCTGTCGCAGCACGGATTCAGCCTGCGGAGGCCCCATGGAGACGGCCGTCACCTTCCCCCCGTACTTTTCCTTGAGGCGCACGGCTTCTTCGAGCGCCGTAATATCGTAGGGGTTTGCAATGGATTCCACACCGGCCCGGACCAGAGTATTGGTCTCGGGGTCGATTTTCACTTCGGCGGTGTCAGGAACCTGCTTGATACAGACGACAAAGTGCATCTATGGCTGCTCCCAGTAGAGGAATTTACGGAAGATAATAAGGCAAAGCTCACCTGTCAGCCTCTAAGGGCCAAACAGGCGAAAACTTTATTGATGGAAATAAAATTTCAGGAAATTACGGCCTTGATCTTGTACATTCCGAGCCTCTTACAGGCCCTCCAACGTTTTTCTCCATCAAGAATTCGGAATGAATCGTATTCGAAACAAATGTGGATAGGCTCCTGCTGTCCACGGCCCGATATGTCTCTCCCAATTTGCTCGATGCATTCGGCCGCGCAGACGATTCGAAGGTTTGGACTTATTCTCCTCAGTTCAATTTCGCGAATGTCCTGTCCCATCGATTTCCCCTTGTTGCAGGTTAAAAAGGCAGAATTTACATGGAGTTCCTATGCATTTTAAGCCGCCCCGGCGTCAACTGGGTTGAGAAGCTTATAGATACACTCTTTCAAATCTTTTATCTTCACCGGCTTGGCAAAAAAACCGTCAACCTTGCTCTTCATGGCTTCCACCGCTGAATCCAGACTGGCAAAGGCGGTTATCATTATGACTTTGACTTCAGGGTATGCGGTCTTGATTGTCCTGAGCACATCCATCCCGTCGATACCCTTCATCTTGAGGTCGGTAATCACAACGTCGAATTTTTCCTCTCTCAGCCTCGCAAATGCGGGTTCCGCATTTAAAAATGTTTCCACATTATAGCCGTCCGGCTCCATGGAAGCCTTGATCATTTGTCCAACAATTCTCTCGTCGTCGATTACTATAACCCTGAAACCAGACATTGCTCGCTCCTCTCCGTTTGTCTATAGACTGGGAGTTCAATTGTGAAGCAGGTCCCTGCCCCCAATTCGCTCCTCACCTTCATCTCGCCTTTATGATTCTTGATTATCCCGTAGCTTACAAATAAACCCAGTCCGGTTCCGCTTGCGCCTTTGGTGGTAAAAAAAGGATCGAATATATGCGGCAGCATTTCGGGGGCTATTCCTTTCCCGCTGTCCTCAACCTCGACTTCTATCCGGTTTGTGATGCGGTTAAAACCGGTTGAAATCCGAAGCCGGTCTCCCGGAGATGAAGCATGAAGCGCATTGGTGAGCAGGTTTATCAATACCCCCTGGACCTGGTGTTCATCTATATAAACGGAAGGAAGATCATTTTTGAGATCGAGTTCCGCTTCTATGTTGCAAATATAAATCATATTCTGCACAAGCCGCATGCTTTTATTGACGACGTTGTTTATGCAGGTTTCCATGAGGTCGGGTTTCTTGGGTCTGGCAAAATCGAGCAGGTCTTTTACTATTCGCTGGATGCGCTCGGTCTCCTCCTCGATTCTTTTCATGTATTCAATATGATCGTCCCGGCCCAGGTTATCATATAGGTCAATAAAGTTCTGCGCCATCATCGAAATATTATTTAGCGGATTTCCGACCTCGTGGGCCACGCCGGCGATAAGAATCCCGATCGATGCCAGTTTCCTTGCTTCGAGGACCTGCTCCTCCCTGTTGCGGAGTTCCTGCGCCATCGAAATGAGCGCAGAAATAGCCAAACCGCATTCGTCCGTGGATGTGTTCGGCTCTATTTTGCTGAAATCGCCTTCCGATATGAAAAACGTCACCTTTTCGATCCGTTTCAGAGACTTCAGGACCCTGGAAGACATAAGGTGCGTTATGCCCACAGCCGAAAGCAGAATACAAACCAGAGAGAAAAAGAGCCCCTTTCTGGATCCGGCGATTATTCTGTTAACCTCCGACCTCTCGGAGACTGTGATATAGTTTGTGAATTCTCCCAGCTTTTGGCCGGCCTCCCGAACCTTGGCCTGCACGGCCAAATCACCCACTTTCGCGTCCTTGAGCGCTTGGCGGTAATTAGCCAGACCAGATTCCAACTGCTCTATTTTAGGTTGCCCGATTGCTCGAAGGATATTCGCCCTGGACTCTTCAATTGTGTCGGATACCACCCCTATCTTTATCTCGATTTCAGGAAGGGCCGATTTGTCTCCATAGAGGAAAAAATTCTTTTCCGCCAGCCTCATCTCGAGAAAAGACGAATTGAGGTCATTGGCAATCTCCACGAACCTTAATTTCGTCAGCACCTGATCATGGCTCCGGTAGGCAAAAAAGCCGGTCAGGGCTATAAGCAAAATATTAATGAAATTGGCGAGCATTATTTTGTGAACTAGCTTCATTTATCTTCACCGATTAGAAGGACACCGAACATTTGAGCGCCTCATAGTTCTCTTTCCTGGTAGGCCAGGACCACAGTATACCGTCGATTATCATCAGCACTCCAGCCAAAATTATGAATGCATCGACCATGTTCAGCATGCTCAAACCAAAATAGGTTATAAGGCCCAATCCGACGCTCGCAAAGGAAACCCCGGTTCGTATGAAGGAAAGGCCGGTCCTGGCACGCGAGTAGATCGTGCGGTAGCAGCCCGCTATAGTGCGCTGCGCGGCGAAAAGGTTTCTCTCGTGCGCCAGCTTTGAGCGCGCCTTATTGTCGAATGATGGGTCTATAACGGTCACGGTGCGATGGACCATATCGGAAAGCCGGGCCAGCATGGTCTTTCCGTCTTCATCGTTGGCGTTTCGTCTTTCGACAAATTGATAGTTTTCCAGGAAACTCAGGCATGCAGCCGTAACTTCTATGAGCGTTTGATGCCTTGGGGGGCGGAAAATGGATTTCTTTATCCGATGATAGTTGAGCAGTCCCAGAAAAATAAGCACCAGGCCAACAGCTATCATAGCCCAATAGACAGGGGCCAAATGGACTGACAGGCCGTTTCGCAGGAGCATTCTTCCGATTATCATCAGCGTCAGGCCTAAGCGCAGAAGGCTCAAATAGGTCCTGACCCCTGCGAAATCGGTCCGGTAGCTCGCCAGCTTGGTTCTCCACCGGGCCATTGTGTTACGCCAGAACGCAAGCGCCGTTCTTTCGTTTCCGACAAGATGCACGGGATCGGAGTTCAGAAAATCCTGTATAAAATAGGAAATATCTTCGGCAAGGGCCACGTGGAACTGAAATTTCACGGCTTTGAAGCACTGTCTTACTTCATTCAGGACAAGCGGATCGAGTGGATTTCGGGCGGCTATGATCACTGTGCCGTCGGTCTCGTCCAATGCGACTGGAAACCACAGGTCCGCGCAGGGCATCTCGGGATCCAAACCGTCAAGAAGCTCCGAGGGCACCGGGAGTCTCTCATCGTACTCTACCCAGTCGCAGGCGTAATGCCGGGCAAGGGCTTCGAGCAGTTTGCGGCGTGGAATGCCGTACTGATACCGGAGTATCTCCTCTACCTCAATGTCCCTGACCCGGGCCGCTTCTTCTGCGTTGAGCAGTTGATCCCGGGTAAGCACCTCCCAATCCACCAGAGGTTCAAAATCGTTCAGGGACTCAGCCGCGGCATTCATTGTCTTCATAACTGAATATCACCTTTTTCCAGAGCATGGTCGGCTTTCCAAAATCCGGCATGCGGATCTCAAGATCTTCGAAGCAATAGGGAAGCTGCCTTCTGGTCCGCTCGGCGGAAATGTACCAGTGGAGGCCGTCGGCAATCAGAACCAGGCCGGCAAGCATGAGCGTGAAATCAAAAAGTGTCCACAGGATGTTGCCCCAGCCAAAATAGACCAGCAATCCCAAGCCGACGGAAAAGATGCTCGTTCCTGTCCTGATGAATGAAAGACCCGTTCTGGACCTTGCCATCGTCGTTCTAAGTCTGGACTTGACGTTTCGCCTCTCGGCAAGCAGGGTGCGTTCGAGGGCAAGGCCGGTGGTCCCCCAGATTCCCGGCGCATGCGTGCTCTTGATCGCCAGTTTGGGTGGGAGGTCATCGAGCCGGCTGAAAGCTCGGAACATGAAATCCCAAATGGAAGTGCTCTCCTCGATTTGGCGAATGGTCTTGAGGCTTTCCCGCCCTGCGCGCCGTCCGGGAAAATACCACCTTGCGCCTTCCACAAACATCACCAGGCCCGCTGCAATCAGAGCGCCGTAAAAGATCGACCACAAGCCGGGGGGGAATTGTCTGATCAGAAGGGTCCCAAGTCCGACAAAGGAGATGCCGGTCCGGGTGAAGGCGAGTCCGGTCCGGGCCCTCGCCATTTTTGTCCGGTAGACTACAAGAAAGGTCCTTTCCTCAGCCAGATCGGTCCTGTCGATTGCGAAGAACCGGCGCCTCATGACCGGAGAGAGTCTGTTCCACCTTGTCCTGAGCTGTTCCGCCCCCTGGACCGGTTCGGATCGCAGTGTCACTGGGCCTTCTTCAGACGATTTCAGCTCGGGAATGGAGGTCCCGAAGGTCGAGCGTGTAGGCAGGTAGGCGATTCCCGGCTCCAGCTTTCGAGTTGGCACATACCAGGTTATGCCTTCCACGGCCATAATGATGCCTACCAGCAGCAGCGGCGCCTCCAGGATACTCAAATAACCGATCCCGAAAATTCTGAGCAGTGTAAGGCTGATGGCAGTAAACGATACTCCAGTTCGAATGAGCGCCAGACCCGTTCTTCCCTTGGCCATGGAAGTCCTGTACCAGGCAAGCACCGTCCGGTCGCTGGCAACCCTGGTACGAAACACGGCCAGAGGGGTCCGGCCGGCGGCCGGCGGGAAATTTGGGTTTACGTCCTGGCTGTGCTCGACCATCCGCGTGATGTCGGACGGAAGGGCCACTATGAAACGGATCGAAGGGGCCCCGAGATTTGCCTTTATCTTCTCATGGAGTTCGGGGCCGTACGGATTGAATACTGCGACTCGAGCCTCCCCCGTCCCTACTGAAAGCGGGAACCAAAGATCTCGCTTGAGCTCTTCAAGATCGAGGCGCTCTAAAACATTTCCGGGCGACGGCAGGCTTTCATTGAATTCTATGAACGGAAGTGAGTAATATTCGCTCAGGCAAAGCAGGATCGTATGCTTCTCAATGCCCAGGTTCAGTATCGACTCTTCGATGCGCCTGGCAACGCCGCCGGAGTCCAATACGATTTTTTCCAGCTCCGCTCTGCTGATAACACCTTGATCAACCAGTCCGCTGAAGCCGGCCGATTGGCCGTCCGGCGACTCTTCAACTCCAAGGGTATAGTGCTCCCGAAGATTATTTTGCAGCATCCACCTTTTCCAATTTTATATAGTGTGCAAAGCTTTGCCTGGTTTGATTTCCAATACTTTGGCAAACCTATGCGTAAATGCTGCATTGGCAGCAACGCAGCCGTTGCATTGTAGCAATGCGACCGCTTATTTTCAATAGATTCCGGGATTGAGTGATTGAGGGATTGGCAAGACCGGTGAATTGGGAGTTCGTTTTTAACTTCTAGATTCCTGAAACCCTAAATAATAGGTGTAAAGAAAATCCTGCTGATGGCCGACTTTAGATTGAAGAACCAAGCGGGGAGTTGAGATACGGGGAGATGGCGACACGGGAAATTCAGGTCGCAACGTCTCCCCCACTCCGCGTAAATTCGAAGGCAGCGGAAATTCTGACCGGGGGGACATGTTTATTTCAATATTAGTCTAATGGCTTGGAAAATATCGTAACTCAAAACACTTTAGCTATTCCAAATCTTGATCATATTGATTTTAATTCCCGGAAACCAATTTCCGCGTCCAATCTGACGAAGAAAGACCTTATGGCTTCTTATCCAACATACCCGGCCAATGGCCGGTGGCCGCAGGGGCCCCCCAGACCTGTCGATCCCGCCCTGGATTATGATGCCGTGCGCCACGATCAGGGGCTCAACGATTTACCGCCCCCTGCGCCTGTCTCGCTGGACGGATCGGGGAGCACCCAATCCGGAGCGGGGACAATCTCCGTCCGTGCTAATCCGGTCCCGGACGCTTCACGGCCGCCCTCATGGTCTATCCGGAAAAAATTGTTTGCCGCAGCGATGCTTCTTTTCCTCTCCGGCACTGTGGTTATCGTCGGGTTGGGCCTCGAAAAGCGCAATGCGTTGATCGGGAAGGCCAAAAAGGATGCCATGCTGGTTGTAGAGAGCATGGCAGCCCAGCAGGAACAGATCACCATGGGGACAAAATATCTGCTGAGCACCTTGGCCCAGGCGCCCACATTGCAACAAAGGGACACTGTCGCCTGCAATGAACTGTTGCGCAAGATAAATGGTTTGCATCCCATATTTTCCCTGATCGGAGCGACCAATAGCGATGGAATTCTCTTTGCCGCATCCAAACCTTTCGTTCCCGGCACAGACCTGTCCGATCGCAAGCACTTCCAGGATGTATTACGGACCAGGGAGTTCTCTGCCGGCGAGCTGGTTACCGGGAGAATAACCGACACCAGTTCGCTCTATTTCGCCTACCCTGTTTTGGACAACGACGGCAAAGTGGTTGCAGTCGTCACAGCGGGATTCAATGTCGGGGAATATCCCGGATTTGTTGACAGGATATCTATTCCGGAAGGCTTCACTGTAAACCTTGCCGATGGTAAGGGCTTACGTTTGCATCGAATACCGGAAAATGGGGCCATTCCAGCCGGCACGCCCGTTCCCGGCGATCTCTACCAGTTGATATCGGGCAAATCGGACCATGGAATTGCGGAGCGGGTCGGGCAGGATGGAATCCGTCGAATCTATGCCTTTAAGCAATTGAAACTGAAAGAAGATGCATCACCCTACATGTATATTGTAGGAGGTGTGGACAGGGACCAGGTGGTAGGGCAGGCAAACAGTGAAATTGCCGTAAATCTGGCGTTCCTCGGAATAATCGGGACCGCTGCCCTGGGCCTGACTCTGTTTTTCGGCAACATCACTATTGCTGTCCCGATCAGGAAACTCGTAATAGCCGCACAGAAGATCGGAGGCGGCGAGTTGGGCGCCAGGACCGGTTTGCCTCACACACAGGATGAACTCGGAGAGCTTGCTCAATCATTCGACAGCATGGCGGACCTCCTGGAGAACAGGCGCCTGGAGCAGAAAAATACCGAGGAGGCCCTCAACCGGGCATACGCGGAATCGGAAATGCGTGTCCGGGAGCGCACCTCCGAATTGTCTGCCGCAAATGCCGCCCTTGTCGCTGAGATTACCGAACGCAAATACACCGGGGAGGCATTGAAGGACAGCGAAAGGCAACTGCGTCAGATAATTGATCTTGTTCCGCACCTGATTTTCGTAAAGGATTGGGACGGGAAATATCTTCTGGTAAACCAGGCGGTGGCTGACGGCTATAAGACGAGCGTCAGCGCTGTAACCGGAAAATGTCATGCGGATTTCTTTCACGATGAGGTCGAGATACGGCGCATGTTGCAGGATGACCGCGACGTGATGATGAGGGCCCAGACGAAGTTCATCCCTGAACAAACGTATACGGATTCCAAAGGGGACGTCCACCTCCTCCAAATTACTAAAGTCCCGTTCAGAAGAAATGGGACAAAGTCCGGAGAACAGACTGAAGATGGAATGCGGAAGCCGGAGGATAGCGGACGCAGGGGCGTGGGAGGATATGCTCCGGCGCCTGCCGATGCCGTTCTGGGCATCGCCATCGACATAACTGAACGAAAACGTGCTGCAGAAGAGCGCATGCGGCTGGCGACGGCGATCGAGCAAAGTGCTGAGGCGATCATAATTACAGATACCAATTGGATTATCGATTACGTCAATCCGGCCTTTACGGACCTGTCGGGCTATGACGGCTCAGAGGTTATCGGCCGGCATTTGCGTTTGCTCAAAAGCGGCAAACATGACCGTGCTTTCTACAGAGAAATCCGGGAAACCCTGGCCGGGGGCAGGTCATGGTCGGGTCGGCTCATCAACACGAAAAAAGACGGCTCACTATTCGAAACGGATGCATCCTCATCTCCCGTCCGGAACAAGTCCGGCGCTATCATAAACTACGTTAGCATCCACCGGGACATCACCTGCCAGGTGAAACTCGAAAGAGACCTTCGCCAGGCGCAGAAGATGGAGGCCATAGGCACGTTGGCCGGAGGCATCGCTCATGACTTCAATAACATTCTGGCGGCCATAGTCGGCTACACGGAAATAGCCTCGTTCAGGCTTTCACAAGAGGACCCGCTGCGCCACAATCTCGAGCAGGTGCTCAAGGCAAGCGCCCGTGCATCGGACCTGGTCAAGCGCATCCTCGCCTTCAGCCGCCAGACTGAGCAAAACCGTCAACCGGTGCATGTTGTCCTTGCCGTTAATGAGGCACTCGAACTGTTGCGTCCTTCTTTGCCTGCAACGATCGAAATCCGCAAAGAGATTGGATTAAGCACTAAAGATGGAGTTATTTTCGCCGACCCGACCGAAGTACACCAGATCCTGATGAATCTTTGCACTAACGCGGCCCATGCGATGCGCACCAGCGGCGGCGTTTTGTCCGTCGGATTATCTTACCTGGTCGTTGCTGAGAAGGAAGACGGAAAAGAGGAGGCCGAAGACGGTGAATATCCTTCCTCCAGCATGCGGCCCGTGGCCCCCATCGGTCCTGGACCAGGGTCTTATGTGCGCCTGACGGTAAGCGATACCGGTCATGGCATGGACCCTGCCGTCATGGAAAGAATTTTCGATCCCTATTTCACCACCAAGAAAGTGGGTGAAGGCACAGGGCTGGGACTTTCGGTGGTCCAGGGAATCGTCACGACCTATGGAGGAGCTATATCGGTACATAGCGAGCCCGGTAAGGGCACTTCCTTCGAGGTGTATTTTCGAGGCATGGAGACAAGTACCCCGGTTTTGGCCAAGACAAGACAAGCTCTGCCGACCGGGGCTGAAAGAATTCTCTTCGTCGATGATGAGCAAATCCTGGCAGAGCTGGGAAAGGAACTGTTGGAATCGCTTGGCTACAAAGTGGATGCAAAAACCAGCAGCCTCGAGGCGCTGGAAACCTTCAAAACCGATCCTCAGGGGTTCGATCTCGTCATCACCGATATGACGATGCCTGGTTTAAGAGGGGAGGAGCTGGCCAGGGAAATTATCGCCTTGCGGCCCGGCATACCGGTTATCCTGTGCACTGGTTATAGTGAGCTTATCGATGAAAGGCAGGCGCAGGAAATGGGCATTAGCGAGTTCATCATGAAACCGTATGTGGTGTCCAATCTCACCGAAGCGATTCGAAGAGCTTTAAATAAAGATGAAACAGGCTGTTAGATTGTTAGGCAGTACCTAAAAGCCTTCAGCCTAAGCCCCTTCAGCCTAATCCGCCCTATCAAGTACTTTTCTTATCAGGTTGGCCATATCTTTGGTGACAAACGGTTTGAGGATATGTTCCAGGCCCAGTTCTTCGGCAACGCCGGCCATTTCACAAAGCCCCGTACACAAGATAATCGGAATGTCAGGCCGAATTCGATGCACCTCTTTGGCCAGTTCAGGCCCGGCGAGATTAGGCATGGTACAGTCGGTAATGATAAGATCGAAGCGGCCGGGATTATCGCGAAAAAGTTCAAGGGCCTTCAGACCGTCTGTTTCAGCACTGACCTGGTAGCCCAGCCGCTCCAGGATAAGGGAGCCCAGTTCCACTATTATGGACTCATCATCTATCAGCAGTATCGTTTCATTACCCCCGGCAAGCTCCTCGTCCGGTCTTGAAGGGTCCTCATTTTCCCGCTCTATTTCGGGAATATAAATGTTGAACGTAGTGCCCTCTCCCACAATGCTCTGGACTGATACAGCCCCCTGGTGCCTCTTGACTATCCCGTGCACAACCGCCAATCCGAGACCGGTTCCCTTTCCTGCTTCCTTGGTGGTGAAATAAGGTTCGAAGATTCGCTGCATTGTGGCCCCATCCATTCCGGACCCTGTATCGGAAACACTCAGTTTCAGGTGCGGACCGGGCTTAACACTGATAAGAGATAACGATTGCAGGTCGCTTTCTCCCAGCTCGATCCGAGTTAAACCAACCTCCAGTACGCCGTGATCCTCCATAGCATGTACTGCATTAACGCAAAGGTTCATCAGAACCTGGTGGATTTGAGTGGGATCGGCCAGTGCGCGGCCTTCTCCCAAATTATGCCTGATTTCAATTGATGCCGGAAGCGAGGATCTCAATAGGTTCAGGACCTCTTTTACGCTCACGCTCATCTCAACCGGGACCATCTCACTTTCCCGGCCGGGTCGGCTGAATGTAAGGATCTGCTTCACCAGGTCCTTTGCGCGCAACCCCGCTTTTAGCACCTGTTCCAGGCCATTTCTAACCAGCGGGGTTGAACCCGCAACATCCTGCAGGCCCATTTCGGTATAACCGATTATAGGGGACAGGATGTTGTTGAAATCATGCGCAATGCCGCCCGCCAGTGTTCCAATGGCTTCGAGCTTCTGCGCCTGCCAAAGCTTGATCTCGAGCATGGCCTTGGTCTCTTCGTCTTTTTTGTGCTGCGTTATATCCCGAAAATTCAAGACTACTCCGATGACGCCGCCGGCCTCGATCATCGGAGTACACGAGAAGCTGACCGGACAGCCTTCTCCATTTTTCTTCCAGAAAAAGTCCTCAATCTTATCGGAGATCTTTCCGGTCTTTAGCGACGTCAGTGTGATGCATTCGCTGCGGGGATGAACCGAACCACCGGATTTGGTGTGGTGAATAAGATCGTGAATATCTTTTCCAAGTAATTCCTCCGGTTCGTATCCGAGTATTGACGTGGCCGAAGGATTTACAAAAATTCCCTTGCCTTCGGCGTCAACCCCGATGATTCCTTCGCTTACAGCATCCAGTATCAATTTATTGAGCCGGCTTAGATGCTCACGCTCCTTTTCGGCCCTTTTGCGCTGGCTGATGTCCCGGACAAAAACCAGAGCTCCGTTTTCGCCCCCGTAATTAATAGGCACCGCCGAAGTCTCGACATAAATAGCCGCCCCATCGAACCGGATGAATTTTTGCTCGTCGCGCGGCAGCGAGCTTCTCTCCACATTGAGCTGACGGATTCGTTCAATCACTTTCTCGCGGGAGTCAGGATGAATTCTATCCAGGTTTGACTTGCCTGCGAGTTCGTCCGCCGAGGCTGCGCCAAACAATTCCACAGCCGCTGGATTGACATAGGCGAAAAGACCTCGAACTTGAACAAAAATAGCGTCGGGAGCATTTTCAACCAGCAAACGAAACTTTTCTTCACTCTCCCGCAGAACTTCACCGGCTCTTTTGCGCTGGATTTGCCTCCACTCCAGAAGACTGGCCATGTCATCCAGAGATCCGGCCAACCGGCCAACTTCGTCGGACGAGTGCGCCAAGCCGGTTCTTGTCCCCATTTTCCCCTGGCCGAACGCCTGTGCGGCCTCAACGAGCCGGTTAATGGGACTGATCAGGAGGTGACGCGCCGAGATCCACACAACACACACCGACAGCAGCCCCAATACGCCGAGAAAAGACAAATTAACCAACATGTTCCGGTTGGCCGATTGGTAAATTGCCTGTTTCGCGGTTCCAACACGCAGATAAAGATAAGGCGGAGCGCCATCCCTGAGACTCAGCCGCTCAAAAGCATAAAATCGGATGAGGCCGTCTCCTCCGGTCCCCTCATATGTTCCCTGGTCAAGACTCCCGCTCATCTGCCGGAATGCATTTCCAGCAAGAAGATTCCCGGGAGTGGCCCCCTCATTTTCAGGAAAACGAAACAGCCGCACCCCCCTTTGGTCCGTAATAGAAACCGAGGAGTCCCCGGGCAAATTCGCCATCTTTAGAAAATGAGCGTATTTTTCCAGGTTCAAACCCGCAATAATGATTGCAGCAAGCTCCTTATTGGCGCCAAGGACCGGGTAAGCAAAATGTATAGTCGGCATCCTGCTGATTCTGCCTATGCTATACTCACCGACAGAGAAATCCAGAGTGCTTATTACTTCCCTGATGTACTTGCGGTCGGAAAGATTAGTACCCGGATCAAAGGGCGCGTCCGACGCGAAAACGTTTCCATCGGGTGTCGTCATCCCGATGAACGAGTAGATCGGGTACTTCTCCTTCAATTCGCTGAACAGCTCATTGCAGGCCTCAGCATCCAGGTTTTTCACCTGGGGCAGGTAGGCAAGGGTAGTCAGCATCTGCTTGGTTGCAGCAGTGAATTGCTCCTGCTGGGCCGCCAGGCTCCGCACCAGCAACAGATCCCTGTTTTTAGCCTCACGAATTGTATCGGAGCGGTGTTCCAAACTTGAATAGACAATGACACCGGATGCAGGCAAGAATACGATCAGCAATAATAGAAGCAATTTTTGGGGAATGGACCAAAATCTTAAAGAGAGCACCTTGACCATCTACTTTCCCCTTTAAGAGACCAAAATTTAGCCGGTTTTAGAGCTAATCGGCATTGGGGGGGGAAGGTGAAAGCAAAAAGAGCAAAGGGCACAACGAAAACTGCCGCAAAGCCCAGAGAATGACAAACCATACTACTTTGCTAATGATAGCGCAATACGCTAAAGGGTTTCCAGTGCGCTTCGGAATGGAAATCCTTAAATTTACATCTGTGCAGGGTCCATCCGGAACTTACTGAGGAAAAGGAAGAAAAATTGAAACCAGGACTTTGGATGGCATTGCTTTTGTTCCTTTGCGCGGTGGCCGTCGCAGGCATCAGCGGACCAGTTTCACGGACAGCCTCGGCGCAACCCGGCAGCGGGTCGGTTAGACTGGCCTGGAGCCCCGTTTCGACCCCCCTGGTTGTGGGCTACAGGATTCATTACGGCACACAATCAGAAAAGTATACGCATACGGTCCAGGTAAAAGGAAGACTTTCTGCGCAGGCCGTGGTGGAAAACCTGGATGAAGAGAAGACTTATTTCTTCTCGATAACATCCTGCGATGCAAGAGGCAAAGAATCGGACTTCAGCGTTGAAGTAACCAACAAAACTCCCAAAATGCCCCCTTCAAAAAGCGTTGCAAAAAGCGCGGACGGCAAAATACTTCGATACCGATAGGGACCAACTGCACCAAGCTCTCCTAAAAAAATCCCTAAAGGAGCATGTGAACCTTTTCAGATACAGTTAGTGTCACTGAAAGTATTCAGGACTCTATCCTAATCCCCGATTTTCCCACTGATCAACTCTCGCAAATAACGGCCAAACACTGCAAGTGTAAACGATGGAACGAAGTTTGCTCAGAATTGGTCCAGAAGGCACGTGGAAACCGAATGGATTAAACCATGGTCAAAACAAGCAAGGTGATTTGCTGGTGATCAAGGAGGTATTTGGATGAAAGCAGCTCTAATCTTTACTGGAAGTGGCCCCATTCTTGTCGTTACTACCTTTGACTCATTCCAATCACCTGATTTCACACAAAGGATCGCCGCCAGGGGGATCTCGAAATTCATTGCCCACGAGGTATTTGTCGACGTGGTTCTGAAACGTTACGGCGCTCGTTTTTCGGCAATCATGAATGATTTGTCACAAAAAGATGACCTGCGGGTCATGGACGTGGACGGACAGCATGTCTTCAATAGCTTCAGCTTTGAAGAATTGGGACCGCCGATTCACTATTCGACTCCACAGGAGCCCGCAGCTGAACCGGTTGCGGAAGCCAAATTCCAGGGCGACTGGCTGTCGGTGAGAATTGATGAGTACGGGACCGTGGTTGAGTCATCATATCTTCCAATGGTTGGATCGCGAATCGTACCTTCAATTCCGGCCGGTTCAGGCGATTCACCAAAGCAGGCCCGCTTTAGAATCAACAAGCAAGGAATCATTTTCGACGGGTCGCCCGGGGACCTCAATGGCCATAAAGTCGTTCTCTATGGCCGGTCGTCTCCAGCCATGGGCAGAGCCGATACCGTTGTGCCTTCCTGTACCTGGAAACTTCATGAGGATGGTGGTTGGACTTGCACATAGAAATTTCAAAGGAGGATGCCATGAAAGCGGCAATGATAATGACCGGAACTGGCCCAATATTGATCCTCACATCCTTTGATTCGATTGAACATCCCGGCCTCGCGGAAAAGCTCGAGACAAGGGGCATCAACAGGTTCATTGCTTACGAAGTGTCGGTAGAGAAGGTAATGAAGATGTACGGGATGCGCTTTTCGATAATCTCCGGCGACCTGTCCCAGACTGACGACTTAAGGATATTGGACATCGACGGCCATTCCGTTTTTAACAAGTTTTCTTTGGAGGAACTTACGGGACCGGTTTATTATCCACCGAGGCCTGTGGTTTTCAAAGCCTGAAAGGCACTGGGGGCGGCGGCCGTCCCGCCGTCCTGCCGTCTCCCGCCCTGGCAATACTGAGGATTAACAATGATCAATCTAACTGGTAAACAGGATGCCGACCCCCTCGGGAGGGCACGCGAAATGGTCGAATCGGGAGTCTACGATATTGGCCAGATCGAGGATGCCCGAACATTAATAGAAGAGTTGGAAATACGGGTGGCCGAACTGGAAATGCGAACTGTAGCGAGAACGGCCGAACTGAGCGAAGCCAACAGACTGCTGGAAAGGGCAAACCGTCTTTTGGAAGCTGAAAAGGCCCAGCGGCAGGTAATCGAGGCGGAACTCAGACGCAACAAGATGGAACTTCAGGAGTTTGCTTTTGTAGCTTCCCACGATCTCCAGGAGCCTCTGCGAAAAGTCGGTGCTTTCGGCAAATTGCTCTATCGCGAACTGGAGAACTCTCTTGAAGGGGACGCAAAAGACTACCTCAATCGGATGATTGGAGCGGCGGGACGGATGGAGGAGCTTCTCCGGGATTTGCTCCAGTTCAGCCGGATAAACACACGGGCAAACCCGTTCAAAAACACCGATCTCAATGAGGTCTTAATAGACACGCTGAACGATCTGAAGGTCCTGATTAAAAAGTCGGGATGCCGGATCGAAGTAGAAGCAGCCGGCGAGTCATCTCTACTGCCCGCAATCGAGGCGGACGAACCTCAAATGCGCCTGCTTTTCCAAAACCTGATAAGCAACGCCATAAAGTACCAGCCCAAGGATAGAGAGCCTTTTATTAAAATCTGCGGCGAAACTGATGGCCGGGCTTGCAGGATACATGTTCAAGATAATGGAATAGGTTTTGATGAAAGCTGCGCAGAGCAGATATTCAGACCTTTTCAGCGTCTTCACGGCCGGTCCGGCGAATACTCCGGCACCGGAATGGGGCTGGCCGTCTGCAAAAGAATAGTAGAGCGTCACAAGGGCACGATTACGGCCAGGAGCGTGCCCGGCCTAGGCTCTGTTTTCACAGTGGAACTCCCGCTCAAGCAGGCATATTTTGCAAACACAGAGAATACAGAGGGGTC